>Ga0302323_100004209_pt1 | contig 11709 bp, 15 predicted proteins | sample Fen_T0_3_FD_201950 | JGI IMG/M metagenome (GOLD analysis project Ga0302323, IMG submission 201950) | Peat permafrost microbial communities from Stordalen Mire near Abisko, Sweden - Fen_T0_3 | ecosystem: Environmental > Terrestrial > Soil > Wetlands > Permafrost | place: Sweden: Abisko... | reverse complement strand
CGGAACCTAGCGGAGTTCGCGTGTTCGCTGCAGTAGTAGCAGCGCCTCTCGAACCAGTCGAGCCGCTATGTCGTCCTGCTGCACTTGCCACACGGCCGCACTGCCGAGGACGTGCGCGCGGCGCTGACGCGCCAGGTTTCCAAGCTGCCCGCCGAGTTGCGCCGGACGCTGACCTGGGATCAAGGGAAAGAGATGGATGATCACGTACGCTTCACCACGGACACCAGCATGCAGGTCTACTTCTGCGACCCCCACAGTCCATGGCAACGCGGTAGTAACGAAGACACCAACGGCCTTCTCCGCCAGTACTTCCCAAGCAACGCTGACCTGGCCGTCGCCAGGGAGCTCAACAACCGTCCTCGACAGACCCTGAATTGGATGAAACCATCCGAAGTGTTCTGCCGGTCTGTTGCGTCGATCGGTTGAGGACGACCAGCGTTGTCCGGACGATGAGTGAGGCGACGCACGGAGGTGAGGAATGGGACCATCAGCGGAGGCCGAACTCGCCGCGAAGATCCAGCTTCAGAGACTAAGCAAGCTGCGGACGCTCCAGGCGCGGGCGATGCGTGGAACTGGATTCATCAAATGGGCGATCGTGGCGGGCGTACCGCTGGTGGTGATGCTAGTCTCGTCGGGCACTAGCCTATTAGTGCGGGGCTGCGCGCTCGCACTAGCGATGTTACTGCTGGCATTGGTGCAGCTGCTCGGGGACCGCGTCGACGCCATCGTCCAGTTGCTGGAGCACTCCGGCGCGTTCAGGCTCTCTCCAGAGGATGAGAGTCAGGCGCGCTGACGCCGAGAATGCCGATGCAAGGTGCGCAGGCGCCGGACAACAACGCGTTCGAGCAGACGGTCGGCGCAACGCGTGAACTGGAGGCGCCGCCCGCTGCTCAACGCGAGCGTTCTCCCGACAACAGAAGCGTGGAAGAGGACCGAGAGAATGATCAAATGGCTACGTCGACTGCTTGGCGGCGTCCCTGAGACCGGCGAGTGGGCTGTTTCTGCTGGCGATGAGAACGGGCAGCCCGTGGTCGTCCGCACCAGAACGCGCGCGCCGAAGGGTATGGCGAGTGAGGCCTTTCCGACGTCGATTGAGATCGTGTGGCGCTTCGACGAAGGTGCGCAGGGCGGTATGCCGCCGACTGAGCTCGCCGCGAGGATGGCAGAATGCGAGAACGTGCTCGGCGCGCTCGAGGGTCCAGCAAATGGATTGCTGGGGATGACGATCACGGGCAATGGCCGGCGGGAGTGGGTGTGGTACGTGGCGGACGCTGACGAGTTTTCGGCACGCGCCCAGGACTTGCTGAAGACGTCCGGCGGGCGTTTCCCACTCGAAGTGCGCTCGGCGTCGGCGGGCCAGTAGAGTGGACGTCATGGCACGTGCGGGAGAACAACCGCATGCAGCAGACGGTCGGCGCGAACCTCTCAGTCTGCGCGCCGCCCGCTGCTGATGCGGGGCGTTCTCCGGACTACGGGACGGCTCGAGGAGGTCAAACGATGCGACTTGTTCCGATACTCGTAGTGATCGGCGCTGCCTTCGTCGCGCTTGGATGCCTCACTGATCGGCGAGCCGCGGCGCAGGCCGTGGTGGCGGAGGGCAAGGTGCGCGAGCTGGCAGGATGCCTTCTCGAATACGATCGTCTCGCTGGCGGATATCCGACGACGCTTCCGGAACTGCGTACGAAGGCGACCGCGCCAACGTCGGCCTGCGCCAGGGTCGGGGACGCAGTATTGGGTCAGTCACCTTCTGAGTATGCCGGCTATACGTTTCGCTACGCCGGAGGAGGCAAGCGGTTCGTGCTCACAGCTGGGCCAACCTCTCAGGTTCCGTACCGTTGTGAATTCCAGCTATCGGAGCAGTACGTTCTCACGCGGGCGTGCTCGGGCAGGTTCAGCGCGTCGGAGGTCGTGCGTCGGGACCTGCGAGCCGGGGCGGTCAGATGAGCGGATCTCCGGGCACGCCGGAGAACAACGCGTTCGAGCAGACGGTCGGCACCACGCGTTCAGTTGAGGCGCCGACCGCTGCTCAACGCGAGCGTTGGGCCGACATCAGAGGGGAGGACGCATGATAAGCGGTGGGCGGAGAGTGGCGGCTCTCCCGTTCCTCGTCCTTGGGCTTGCCTGCACGCACCCTGCAGCCCTATCGCGCTCAGACGCACTGGGTGCGCAGGAGGCTGCTGTGGAGTTCGTGGCCAAGCAGGGTGGCGCCAGCGAAGATCCAGCAATCTGCCTCCATATGGCAACCGGGCCCGGCGATGTGGTCGGCGGCAGGGTCACAAATGGTCTGCAAGATCCCCCAGCCGACCTGCTTCAGCGTCTCCATGCTAGGGGCATTTCGGTTCAGCCTTTCTCGTCCTGCAAGCGGGACGAGAGGGTCAGCGGCGCCGTAGGGTGGCTTCGCGGGGAGGTTGTCATAGGTTGGCCATCCGCTACCGCGGAGGGTGCAGATCTCCGAGCCGACAGCTACTGCGGGATGGGGTGTGGTAGTGGCTACAAAGTCGATCTGCGAAGGCGCCCGCAGGGCTGGCGAGTCGTTGCCACTTCAGCTCCGTGGATGACGTAGTGCGAACGTGAGCAGCCGGAGACATAGGTAACGCTCTTCTGCGCAGAGGCCTTCGAGTCGCGATCCATGTGCACTCGACCTGCTAGTCCCCGATGACGTGGACCTCACCGACGGACGCTCGCGGGCCAGCGATCAGTGGCGCTCTTCTCAGCCACCCGGTCGTGAGCCGCAACGGCGTCTTCTTCTGGCTGCTGCGCATCCTCGTGAGGGTCCGCTACAGCTTCTTCCTGATGTCATTCTTGCTGGGACTCAGAAACCGGTCGGTACCCACGTTGCTCGTGTGGGTCGCCGTCGTGTTCCTAGCGATCCTCCTGCACGAGCTCGGCCACGCGCTCGCTGCACGGTTCTACGGTCAGAGCCCGCAGATCTCGCTGCACGCGATGGGCGGGACCACTAGCTGGGCGTGGGTGGACGAGTTGAAGTGGTCTCAGCGTATCGTGATCAGTGCGGCGGGTCCTGGGATCGGGTTCGTGGCCGGTGGCCTGCTGTACCTCGGCAGTCTCCTGGCCCCGCTCAACGAGCCATACCTGCTCCGCGTCGCACAGTACGACTTCTTCTGGATCACGCTGGCGTGGGGACTCTTCAACCTGCTTCCGTTGCTACCGTTCGACGGCGGCCAGATCCTCGGGGAGACATTGGAGCGACGTCTGGGAGCAGACCAAGGACGGCTCTGGACGCGCAGAGTCTCGTGCGCCACGGGGTTCATCGGGTTGGCAGCAGGACTGTTGCTGAACCAGCTCTGGGCAGGTCTGCTCTGCGGCCTGTTCGCACTCGACAACCTGCAGCGCATGCGAGGCCAGCCAGGTTTCGCATGGCCTAGGTAAGGCTGCAGACCAAGGAAAGGTGACCTTGCAGAAGATCTCGGTCGAGACAGCGGAGCACTATACCTGGGGCCAGAGGTGCGACGGATGGCACCTCGTCAAGCAGCCGGAGTTGAGCGTCATACAGGAGCGCATGCCGCCCGGCACGAGCGAAGTGCGCCACGTGCACAAGACCGCCCGGCAGTTCTTCTTCATCGTGAGCGGCACGGCGGTGATCGAGGCGGACGGCAGTGAACACGAATTGGGCGCCGGCCAAGGGCTCGAAGTGGCTCCGCACGTCGCCCATCAGGTCTTCAATCGATCCAACGCTGACGTCGAGTTTCTGGTCGTGTCGCAGCCTCCCAGCCACGGCGACCGCGAGCCAGCGCCTGCGGAGTCGGGGACCTCGCCTCGCGTTACGGCGCGGCCGCAAACAACCGGCTGAACCCTGGGTAGGCGACGAGCGGGATGACGTCGAAGTCGATCAGCCCCTTGCGCATCAACGGCAGAGTTCCAAGAACCTCGCGCGCGTGCGCTAAGTCACGGCACTCGAGCATTAGCACGGCACCTGGCCAGTCAGCGCGAAAGTACAGCTCGCGCAGCAGGCCCTCTTGGTGAAGCTCCCAGGCACGCAGCGCCTCTGCTTTGAGATGCGGCGCGAACGCATCGTCAGCAACGCCAGGGATTTCCTTTTCGAGTGCCAGGATCTTCATGTCTCCGCCTTTCCCTAAACGCCGCGCCCATCGGGAACGCCAGGCTACGCCTGAGCGGACGCGCGAGTCAACGGCAGGCACGCCGAGTTCGGCTACGATGATGTATGCGCAAGTCCGCTGTCGTCATTCTGCTCGGGCTGGCCGCTGCGCTGAGCGTGGCCGTTGCGCGGCCGTCAGGCGAGACAGCGCCGAGCGATGTCCCGCACTTCGTCGACGTAACCGCTGCTTCGGGCCTCAAGTTCGTCAACATCTGCGGCGAGGCTGACCACAAGGACTACATCTTCGAGGCCAAAGGCGGTGGCGTGGGCGTGCTCGACTTCGATAACGACGGCTGGATGGATATCGTTTTTGCCCAGGGCTCGACCATGGCGCGGCACAAGACCGGCGACGACCCCACACCGGTGCTGTACCGCAATCGCGGTGACGGCACGTTCGAGGACGTCACGCAGAAGGCCGGGCTCACTCATCGCGGCTGGGGCATGGGCGTGGCTGCGGCTGACTACGATAACGACGGCTGGACCGATCTCTACTTCACGAACCTGGGTGGCGACGTCCTCTACCACAACAACGGAAACGGCACGTTCTCCGAGGTGACGGCCAAGGCTGGCATCCACACCACAGGCTGGAGCACGTCGGCTGCGTTCGGAGATTTCGACAGGGACGGTTCTCTCGACTTCTACGTCGCGGGTTACCTCGATGTCGGTCCTGACAAGCTGCCGCCGACCGACGGCGGGGGAACCTGTACCTACATGGGCCGTCCTGTCTTCTGCGGCCCGCGCGGTCTGCCAGGTGCACCAGACCACTTCTTCCACAATAACGGCAACGGCACGTTCTCCGAGCGCTCGGAGCAGAGCGGCGCTATCGATCGCGGCCACTACTACGGCCTGGGCGTCGTGGCGGCCGACGTGAACAACGACGGCCTGCTCGACATCTACGTGGCCAACGACTCGACACCCAACCTGCTCTTCATCAACCGCGGCGACGGCACGTTCGAAGAGCGCGGAACCGCCAGCGGCTTGGCCTTCAGCGGGGACGGCAACGAGCAGGCTGGCATGGGCGTCGACATCGCGGACTACGACAACGACGGCTGGCTGGACGCATACGTCACGCACTTTGCCCACGACTACAGCACGCTCTACCGCAACGTCGGCAAGGGCTTCTTCGAGGACGTCACGCGCGCCGCACACGTGCAGGAGCGCGAACCGTCAATGGTGAGCTGGGGCACCCGCTTCGTGGACATGAACAACGATGGTTGGAAGGACATCGTGCACACCAGCGGCCACGTCTATCCCTTCCTGCGCACGCCCATCGGCGACGAGACCTACACCGAGCCGGCTGTGACGCTCTACCTCAACAAGCGCGACGGCAGCTTCAGCTATGCCTCGCCGGGCGCCGGACCTGACGCTCTCAAACCCATCGTGGGCCGGGGCATGGCGTTCGCTGACTTCGACAACGACGGCGACATGGACTTCGTAATCGCCTGCCTGAACGCGCCAGCGGTTCTATTCCGCAATGACCAGACGGGCCACAACCACTGGCTCATGTTCCGCACGGTCGGGCACCGGAGCAACCGCGACGGCATCGGCGCGCGCATCACTGTGAAGAGCGGTTCGCTGAGCCAGGTGTGGGAGATCAAGCGCACCGTGGGCATCTACGGGTGCAGCGATCCGCGGGCGCACTTCGGGCTCGGCAGCGCGACAAAGGCGGACATCGTTCAGGTGCAGTGGCCGAGCGGCCAGGTGCAGGAGTTTCGTGAGGTCGCGGCCGACCGGCACTATCTCCTGGACGAAGCCAGCGGTCTCGCGCTGGAGCCGATCCGCGGCCGCAGGGAATGAGGCCGAGGCGCGACTGGGTCGGCCCCGGCCCTGCCCGCGACGGCGTGCGGTCAGCGCACGGCTACTTCAGCTCGACGAAGTAGCGGCCGAGATACAGCCGCGGCGCCTGGCCCTTCTGGATCAGCACCTGGAGCGGCACCGGCTGGGCCAGCTTGGCGTCGTACTGGGCCAGGCCCTCGGAGACCTTCTGCCCGGCCACGTCGTAGACGATCAGCTTGGCGGGCGCCTCGCTTGGAGCGGCAGGCTTCGCAAGGCCCAGGCCGAACGCGCCGACCGGGACCTCGGCAGTGCCAAGCGACACCTTGTGTTCGACGGTCGCAAAGCCGTGGTACTTCTGCTGCACATCCGTGCTGTATCCGCTCGTGTCGAGCAAGCCGAAGATCATGCGCTTGCCAGCCGGGTTCTTCAACATGACGGCGTTGCGCTTCTCGACCGGGATCGCGTTGCCCTCGAGGTAGAAATTGGGCACGATCGCGCCTGTGAGCTCTTTGCCTGTGATCTGCGTCCATTGCCCAGGGGTCTGCGCAGCTGCGTGGCCGGCGAGCCAAGCGCCAGCAAGTACGACCAAGCCGAACAAGAAGACTCGCTTCATGGTCTCTCCTCGAGCAACAGTGCTCTGATTCTCGGGCAACGTGACGGTCGCTTCGCGTGGATGTGGTTGCGAAACTCTCTGAGTATACGGGTGGCCGCCCTCGACGGATTTGCCAGGCTTGATCGCGCACGAGGCAGCGGTCATCGACGGCGGCCTGCAGCTCGCTTCCTCGGCAATCCCTGGCTTTGGCGTGCGCACCGTCCGCGAGATCCGGCTGGCACCGACCGGGACGCAGGTGACTCTGGTGAATCGCGTCGAACGCCTGGGAACGGACGCGACATTCCGCCTAGCGCCGTGGACAGTGACGCAGCTGCCGGCCGATTGACAGCCCTGCGCCGCGTCGCATAGCGTGAGCTTGGATGCTGCGAGCTCTGTTCGCGATCAAGCCCTTCGCGACGCTAGTCGCCGAGACCGAGGCCTCGCCGCGCTCGCTGCGCCGCGTGCTCGGCCCCGGCCATCTGATCGCGCTCGGCGTCGGTGCGACCGTTGGCGCCGGCATCTTCGCCACCATCGGCACAGCAGCGGCCGGCGATGCCCAACGGCCAGGCGCCGGGCCTGCGCTGATCCTGTCGTTCGTGCTAACCGCCGTGGTCTGCTGCCTCACCGCGCTGTGTTACGCCGAAATGGCTTCGCTCGTACCTGTGGCCGGATCGGCCTACACCTACGCCTACGCAACGCTCGGGGAGCTGGTCGCGTGGATCATCGGCTGGGACCTGATCCTCGAGTACGCCATCGGCAACGTCGCCGTGGCCATCTCGTGGGCCAACTATTTCAACACGCTGATCGGCGGGATGGGCCTGCACGTTCCGCGCTGGCTGGTGATCGACTACCGCACCGCAGCGCAGAAGATGCCGGAGGTCGTGGCCGCGGCGCCCCATGTCTTGGGCATACCGATCGTCTTCAACCTGCTCGCCGTCGGCATCGTGGCCGCGCTCACCGCGCTCCTCGTGTGGGGCATCCGCGAGTCCGCGCGCGTCAACGTCGCGATGGTGGCGGTAAAGCTCGCGGTTTTGGCGCTCTTCGTCTTTGTCGGCGTCCATTTCGTGCGACCCGACAACTGGCAGCCTTTTGCGCCGAATGGCTTCGCCGGAGTCGCGGCTGGCGCAGCGATCGTGTTCTTCGCCTACATCGGCTTTGACGCGGTCTCGACCTGCGCCGAGGAAACGCGGCGACCAGGCCGCGACCTTCCGATCGGCATCCTCGGCTCGCTGGCAGCGAGCACGATCATCTACGTTGTGGTGGCCGCGGTCTTCACGGGTTTGATCCCGTTTCCCGCGCTGCATCGCCTGAACGCGGCCGAGCAAGCAGAGCCGCTGACAGTAGCGCTGCGCTACGTCGGCCGCTCCGAGGCGTTGATCGGCTGGGTCGCGCTCGGGTCAGTGGTGGCGCACACGGCCGTGCTGCTGGTCTTCCAGCTCGGACAGGCGCGCATCTTCATGGCCATGGCGCGTGATGGCCTGCTACCGCCGCTCTTTGCGCGCATCCATCCGCGCTTCCACACGCCGCACGTGGCCACGATCGCCATCGGGATCTTCGTCGGCATCGCAGGAGCGGTCGCGAACATCGACGAGATGGTGGACCTGACGAACGTCGGAACTCTCTTTGCCTTTGTGCTCGTATGTATTGGTGTGACCGTGCTGCGCTTCAAGGTGCCAGATCGCCCGCGGCCGTTCCGCGTGCCGCTGGGCCCGTTCGTGATCCCTACATTGGGAGCTGCTGCTTGCCTCGGCTTGATCGTCTATTTACCGCCCACCTCCTGGATGCGCTTCATCTTCTGGCTCATGGCCGGCCTGGTGTTCTACGCGCTCTACGGCGCGCGCCACTCCCGTCTGCGCCAGCACAACGAAGAGTGGGCGCGTGCCAGAAAGTGATAGGTTGTTGCATCGCTGCGAGGTCTCATGATCGAAGTACAACACCTGCGCAAGCTGTACGGTGAGCTGGTCGCTGTAGACGATGCGACGTTCACGGTCGAGGCTGGCCAGATCTTCGGCCTGCTCGGCCCGAACGGCGCTGGCAAGTCCACGACCATCGGTTGCGTCTCAGGCCTGCTCAAGCCGAGCGGCGGGCTCGTCAAAGTGCTCGGACTGGACATAGTGGCCGATGGCGCTGCGGCGCGGGCCGCGCTCGGCGTCGTCCCGCAGGAGTTGGCGTTGTACGAGGATCTGTCCACTACCGAGAACCTGCGCTACTGGGGCGCGGCCTACGGCCTGCGCGGAGCGGATCTGAAGCGCCGCGTGGCCGAGGTGCTCGAGATCGTCGGCCTTGTCGATCGCGCGCGTGAGCCGGTCAAGCGCTTCAGCGGTGGCATGAAGCGCCGGCTCAACTTCGCCTGCGGCATCGTCCATCGGCCCAAGGCGCTGCTGCTTGACGAGCCGACGGTCGGCGTTGATCCCCAGAGCCGCGTGCGCCTGACTGAGCTGGTGCGCGAGCAAGTCAGTACCGGCACTTGCGTGCTCTACACCACGCATTACATGGAAGAGGCCCAGACGCTCTGCGACCGCCTGGCGGTCATCGATCACGGCAAGCTGATCGCCAGTGGCACGCTCAACGAGTTGCGCCGCATGGCAGGCGAGCGCGATCTGCTGCGGTTGAGCGGCGTCTTCGACCCGGCCAAGGTGCGCGGCGTGCTCGACCGCTTGGACGGCGCTGAGATCGTCAGCATCGACGCTGACCGGCTGCGTCTGGCTGTCGAAGGCGCGTCGCGCCAGCTGCCTGCGATCTTTGCGGCGCTGGCGAGCGCTGGCGCCGACGTGCGCGAGACCACGATCAGTCAGCCAAGTCTCGAGGCGTTGTTCATCAAGCTGACCGGCCGCGAGCTGAGGGAGTAGCGTGCGTTTCCTCATCGACAGTGCGATCAAGGATCTCAGGCGCCGCATCGCCGATCGCGCCGGCCTTTTGCTCTGGCTCGGCGTGCCGCTTTCCTTGGGCGTCTTCATGGGTCTCGCGTTCGGCCGCCAGGCACCGGCGCCCAAGGCACGCGTACTGCTCGCCGACGAGGACGGCTCGCTGCTCGGACGGCTGGTCGCAGGCGCGTCTTCGGGCGAGGGCGCGGAGTACATCGACATCCAGCGCGTGTCCGCTGCCGAGGGTCAGCGGCAGATGGACGCTGGTCAGGCAACGGCCTTGCTGATCCTGCCCAAGGGGCTGACTACGGCGGTGCTGAGCGACACCCCCGCGACCGTGAAGCTCGTGACCAACCCAGCACAGGCGATCCTGCCAGACGTCGTGCGCACTGGCGTCGAGACGCTACTCGAGGCCATTTTCTACCTCCAGCGCCTCTTTGGCCCGGGGCTGGCCGAGCTTTCGAGCCTTCAGGCACCGGGACACGGCCGGCCTTCCGACGCGAGCGTAGCCAAGCTCGCAGTCAATACCAGCCAGACTCTGCGCAACGCAGAGTCGGTCCTCTTTCCGCCTGTGCTCTCCCTGGAGACGGCCAGCGAGCGCCCGCAGAATCAAGGCGCCAGCGTCGGTACACTGGTTCTGCCGGGCCTCTTGTTCATGTCGCTGCTCTTCGTCGGTCGCGGCTTCACCGACGACCTTTGGGTGGAACGCGAGCACGGCACCCTCACGCGCGCCCTGCTGGCGCCGCACAGCGCTGCTGCATTTCTCGGCGGCAAGGTCGCGGCCGGCGCGGTCTTCATGGCAGGCGTCTCCGCGATCGGCCTGGCCGTCGCTGTCATGGGATCCGGTACGCCGCTCACACGTGTGCCGCTCGCGTTCCTCTGGTGCACCTTCAGCGGCACGGTGCTCATCTGTCTGTTCCTGGTCGTGCAGTTCCTTGCATCGAGCGCCCGCGGCGCGAGTCTGGTGACGACGATGGTGCTCTTCCCCTTGATGATGCTGGGCGGCTCCTTCTTCCCGTTTGATGCGATGCCGGCCGGGATGGCGCGCATCGGCCGCCTCACGCCAAACGGGCAGGGCGTCACGCAGCTGCGCGCGCTGCTCGCCGGCCAGCCGGACGCGACCGCCCTGGCCGTTGCCTTCGCTGCCATGCTTCTGCCAGCGGTCATCGCGTTCGTGCTCTCGACGCGCCTGCTGCGCGGGCGTTTCGCCAAAGGAGCCTGACAATGCGCGCTGCCTGGTTCGTCGCGCGCAAAGACGTCGCCCACATGCTGCGGGCTCGCGAGACGATGGTGTGGACGTTCGTGATGCCAATCGTCTTCTTTTATTTCATCGGCACCGTCACGGGCGGCTTCGGCTCGCCGCGTGGTTCCGCGGCACGGCCGGATGCCATTGCCCTTCACGCACCTCCCGACGCCGGTTTCCTGCTGGACGAGCTCACGCGGCGCCTGGAGCGCGAGAACTTCAACGTGCAGCGGCCGACCAGCACGGCGGATCTGGCGCGATTCAATCGCCGCCTGGTCTTGGCGCAGCCAGCCAGCGGCAAGACGTTCTCGGACGCCGTGCTGGCAGGCGAGAGCCAGAAGCTCACCTTCACCAGCCGCTCGGAGGGACCCAGCGCGAGCTTCGATCAGGTGCGCGTGGCGCGTGCGGTCTATGGCGTGGTCGCTGACCTGGCCGCTGCGAAGATCGCGGGGGAGGTGCCTGACGCGGCCGCCTTCCGCCGGCTCGAGGCCATGCCGCGCAAGATCTCGCTCGCGGTCGTATCGGCCGGTCGACGCAAGGACCCGCCTGTCGGCTTCGAGCAGACGATCCCCGGCACACTGGTGATGTTCACGATGTTGATCTTGCTCACCAGCGGCGCGCTGCTGCTTGTCATGGAGCGCGAGCAAGGCCTGCTCAGACGCCTCGCCTCCACCCCGCTCCCGCGCTCCTCAGTCGTGGCCGGCAAGTGGGCCGGCCGGGTCGCGCTTGGAGTGGTGCAGATCGCGTTTGCCATGCTCGCCGGCACACTGTTCTTCAAGATGCGTTGGGGCAGCGCGCTGCCGATGGTCGCGCTGGTTCTCTTCGCGTGGGCGGCGTTCAACGCCTCGCTCGGGATCGTGCTCGGCAATCTCGCTCGCACACGGGTGCAGATGGCGGGCATCGGCGTCATGTCCACGATGGCGCTGGCCGCCCTGGGCGGGTGCTGGTGGCCGATCGAGATCACGCCGCGCTGGATGCAGACCTTGGCGTTGTTCGTGCCGACGGGTTGGACGATGGACGCGATGCACAAGCTGATCAGCTTCGGCTACGGCGCATCCGCAGCGCTGCCGCACGTCCTGGGCCTGGCTCTGGCCGCGCTCGTCCTCGGCATCCTCGGCGT
>Ga0302323_100004208_pt1 | contig 11713 bp, 9 predicted proteins | sample Fen_T0_3_FD_201950 | JGI IMG/M metagenome (GOLD analysis project Ga0302323, IMG submission 201950) | Peat permafrost microbial communities from Stordalen Mire near Abisko, Sweden - Fen_T0_3 | ecosystem: Environmental > Terrestrial > Soil > Wetlands > Permafrost | place: Sweden: Abisko... | reverse complement strand
GAGGCGCGACTGCGGCGAGGGCCGGGGCTGTGGAAGCAGCCCCGCCCCTCGCCCTTTTCGTGCCGGCGCGCCGTTTCTTGCGGCCTTGTTCATACCCGAGAAACCTCGTCGGATTCATCAACTTTGCCAATCTCACGCCTCCGCGGCACCCCTGACTTATCCACCTTGGACAATATATGCGTTTCGCTTATTTGTAGGACTATCGTTTCTTATGGATAATGCATGAGTCGTCAGCAACCGTGAGGGTGGTCCATGGCTAAACGGTTCACATCTACTCCCGACGTGCCGCGTATCGACGGAGGAGTCACGATCTTCCGCAGCTGTCTCGTCTCGGCCGAGTACCCGGGCGTCGAGTCGTCCACCAAGTGGCTGTTCGAGCGCCTCGGCGTCGAGTACACGGTCAACCCCGACCAGACGTGTTGCACGGGCCTCGGCTACTACTCCGACCTCATGCCCATCCAGACCACGGTCGGCATCGCCGCGCGCAACGCGTGCGTCGTCGTCGACGACGAGCACCCCGTCATGAGCTACCTCTGCTCCACGTGCTACGCCGTCAACAAGAAGGCGCGCAACATCCTCGACGTGCCCGACTACCGGGCGGAGGCCAATGCGGTCCTGGCCAAGATCGGTCGCGAGTACGACGACCGCGTGGCCGGCACGGTGCAGCACAAACACGTCCTCGACGTCTTGTGGGGGGCGCACGACGGCATCCCCGAACTGGTTCGCCGCCGTCTCGACGGCATCAAGGTCGCCACGCACCCCGCCTGCCACTATTGCAAGGTCTTCCCGGACGAGACCCTGGGCAACAACGAGAACTTCATGGTGCCGGAGGAGATGCTGATCCCGGCAGGCGTCGTGTGCACCGGCGCCTACAACGAGAAGCAGACCCACTGCGGCGCCGGGTTCCGCCAGCGTTTCGTGAACCCGTCGATCTCCGTTGGCGTGACGCAGAAGAAGCTGCACCGGCTGGCGGAGGAGAAGGTCGACGTGCTCGTGCACATGTGCCCCAACTGCCACGTCCAGTTCGACCGCTACAGCGACATCATCTCGGCGAGCACCGGCGAGGAGTTCCCCTTCGTCCACCTGCACGTACAGCAGCTCCTGGCGCTCGCGCTGGGCGCCGACCCCGAGAAGGTCGTCGGCATCCAGTCCCACTCCCAGGATGTCGAACCGTTTCTCGAGCGCATCGGCGCCCGCACCAGGGAGGTCGTGGGATGAGGGCTGGGGTCTTTCTCTGCCAGTGCGGCGGCAACATCAGCGGCGTCGTCGACCTCGAGCCGCTGGCCGAGCACGCGCGCGAGCTCGACGGGGTTGTCGAAGTCAACATCAACCAGTTCATGTGCGGGACTGAAGGCCGCGCGATGATCGAGAAGGCCGTCGAGGAGCGCGGCCTCGACCACTTCGTCATCGCCTCGTGCTCGCCGCGCTTCCAGGGCCCCACCTTCGAGCGTATCGCCCGTGAGCTCAAGCTGGGCGAGAACTCCGTGGCCTTCGGCAACATCCGCGAGGGCTGCTCCTACGTCCACGCGCACGAGCCTGAGCGCGCGCAGGTCAAGGCGAGGAAGATCGTCGAGGGCGCCGTCGCGCGGCTGCACCACATGAGCGACCTGCCGCGCCAGCGCACCTTCCTCAACCGCTCGGTACTCGTGGTCGGCGGCGGCATCGCCGGCATCTCCGCCGCCGAAGAACTCGCAGCCACCGGCATCGAGGTCCACCTCGTCGAGCGCCAACAGAGCATCGGCGGCTACATGTCCCGGCTCAGCAAGACGTTCCCGACCGAGGACTGCGCCATGTGCAGCCTCGCCCCCCGGCTGACGGGCGCCGCGACCAACAGCCGCATCCACATCCACTCCCTGTCTGACGTCACGTCCGTCACCGGACCGCCCGGCGAGTTCAACGTGACCGTCCGGCACCGCGCCCGCTACGTGAACGAGAAGTGCGTCGGCTGCGGCGAGTGCGCCGCCGTCTGCCCGGTGACGTATCCCAACGACTACGACTTCGGCGTGAGCGAACGGACGGCGATCTTCCGCCCCTTCGCGAACGCCGTCCCGGCCACCTTCGCCGTCGACCGCAAGGGATGGAGCCCGTGCAAGACGGCCTGCCCCGTCCATACGTCGGCCCACGGGTACGTGGCGCTGGTCGCCAAGGGCCGCTACGAGGAGGCCTACCGGGTCGCCAGCGAGCCTAACCCCTTCCCCAGCGTCTGCGGCCGCATCTGCACCCACGTCTGCGAGACGGAGTGCACGCGCGGCAACGTCGAAGACCCCATCGCCATCGCCGGCATCAAGCGCTTCGTCGCCGACCACGGCGCGCCGGCGGAGCTGCCCGCGCCGCTGCCCGTCTTCTACGACGAGCCCGTCGCCATCGTCGGCGGCGGCCCCGCAGGCCTCACCGCCGCTCGTGACCTCGCACAGTTCGGCTACAAGGCGACCGTGTTCGAGGCCCTCCCGGTCGCCGGCGGCATGCTGCGCGTCGGCATCCCCGAGTACCGTCTGCCGCGTGCCGCGCTGCAGGGCGAGGTCGACCGCATCACCGCCGTCGGCGTCGAGCTCAAGACCGGGCAGCGCTGCGGCACGGACTTCACCGTCGACTCCCTGTTCGCCGACGGCTTCAAGGCCGTGTTCCTGGCGACCGGACTGCACCAGAGCAAGGACCTGCCGATCGACGGCCTGGGCCAGCAGGGCGTCGTGCGCGCGGTCGAGTTCCTGCGCAGCCAGGCGCTCGGCGAGAGCCCCACCACGGGCAAGCGCGTGGTCGTGGTCGGCGGCGGGGACGTCGCCTACGACGCCGGCCGTACCGCGTTCCGCTGCGGCGCCGACGAGGTCACCCTCGCCTGCATCGAGGACGAGCGCACGGCGCCGGCCTCGTCCGAGGAGATCGAAGAGGGCAAGGAAGAGCAGGTCCACGTGGAGTACTCGCTCGTCCCGGTCGAGATCCTCGGCAAGGGCGGCGTCGCCACCGGCGTGAAGTTCCAGCGCTGCACACTGGGCGAGCCCAACGAGCGCGGCTGGCGCCCGCCGGTGCTCGTGGAGGGTGAATTCGTCGAGCTCGAGGCCGACACGGTGGTCTTCGCCGTCGGCCAGGCGATCGTCGCCGACTTCCTCCCCGGTGCCGACGACGTCGCCGTCGAGCGCGGCCAGATCCAGGTGCAAGCCGACACGATGATGACCGGCCGCAGCGGCGTCTTCGCCGGCGGTGACGCGGCCGCGATGGGCCCCTGGACGGCGATCGAGGCGATCGCCGCCGGTCGCCGTGGCGCCCGCGCCATCCACAACTTCCTGCGCGGCGAGCAGCTCGTGCCGGTGTGGGACTCCGAGGCCGACAAGGTCAAGATCCCGCACACCGAGCTCGATCCGCTCGAGCCGCAGGCGCGACGCATCATGAAGACGCTGGACGGCGTCGCGCGCCGCACCACCTGGGAGGAGGTCCGCCTCGGCTTCAGCGAGGAGGACGTCCGCGCCGAGGCCGAGCGCTGCCTCGACTGCTCCGTGTGCTCCGACTGCAAGTCGTGCATCACGGCGTGCCCCGCCGATGCTATCGACTTCGACCAGAAGCCCTGGGACGAGGAGCTCACCGTCGGCGCCATCATCCTGGCGACCGGCCACCAGGAGTTCGACGCCACGCGCAAGCTGCCGCTCGGCTACGGCCGCTTCAAGAACGTGCTCACGCAGAGCCAGCTCGCCCGTCTGCTGTCGGCCTCGGGGCCGACCGCGGGCGAGCTCAAGCGCCCCTCCGACGGCGAGACGCCCAAGCGCATCTTCATGCTCCAGTGCGTCGGCTCCCGCGACTGCACCAGCAGCGGCAACGAGCACTGCTCGGCCATCTGCTGCCTGTTCGCGACGCTGCACAGCTCGCTGATCAAGCAGCACTATCCGGACGCCGAGATCACCATCGGCTACACGGACATGCGCACGCCGGGCAAAGCGCACGAGGAGTATTACCGCCTCGTGCAGGAGCGCGGCGTGCACTACGTGCGCGGCCGCGTCGGCGAGATCCTCGAGGAGCTCGACGGCAGCCTCACGGTGCGCATGGAGAACACGATGACCGGCGCCAAGAGCGAGGAGGCCTATGACCTCGTCGTACTCTCGGCCGGCCTCGAGGGCTCCAAGGGCACGCAGGACATCGCCCGCGTCGCCGGCGTCCAGACCGCCGCGGCCGGCTTCATCCGTGAGTTCCATCCCAAGCTGGCTCCGGTCGACACGCAGCGGACCGGCATGTTCCTGTGCGGCACGGCCCAGGGACCGAAGACGATCCCCGAGTCGATCGCCCAGGCGAAGGCCGCGGCGGCCCGTGCCATCAGCATGCTGAGCACGGGCTTCGCGATGACGCCGGCCCAGGTCGCCTCGAGTGACGTGGACGTCTGCGTCGCCTGCGGCGTCTGCGAGACCGCGTGTCCGCAGACCGCGATCACCATCACCGTCGGCGCCGACGCGCACTCGTTCGTCGACCCCAACATCTGCCGCGGCTGCGGCATCTGCGCCGCGGAGTGCCCCACGGGGGCGATGCAGCTCGGCGGGTTCAGCGATGCCGAGGTGCTGGCGGAGGCGACGGTCTGATGGCGGCGTCCGCGACACCTCCCGGCGCGATGAGCGCCGACCGCACCATCGTCGCTTTCTGCTGTCGCGAGTGTGCCTACGCTGCCGCCGACGCGAGCGCCAACGCGCGCACGCCGCTGCCGCCGACGGTCCGCCTCGTGCTCCTGCCCTGCACCGGCCGCGTCAGTCCGCTGCATCTGCTGAGCGCGCTGGCCGAGGGCGCCGACGGCGTCATGGTCGCCGGCTGCCTGCTCGGTCAGTGCCACTACCGCGAGGGCAACTTCAGCGCCGTCGACCGCGTCGCGTTCGTGCAGCGCCTGCTGAAGAGCGTCGGCGTCGAACCCGAGCGTTGCCGTATGTTCACGATGAGCGCCGGCGAGCCGCCCAAGTTCGTGGCCGCCGTGCGCGAGATGGACCGCGTCATCAGCGGCTTGCCGCCCCTGCCGCGCTCCGGCGACGGCGAGAGCCAGGCGCCGCGCCACGGAGCCGGCGCAGCGCCTGGCGCCGCGCCCAGCGAAGAACTGCTCGGCGCGGCGAGGGGGGCTGCCTGATGCCGCTCACCAACCGCGGACGCGAGATCCTCAGCCGCGTGCCCAGCGGCACCCTGCAGAGCACCAACGGCGTCGGCTGTGAGATCGTCCGGCACGAAGAGCTCTGCGTCGGCTGCGGCACCTGCGCCAGAAACTGCCCCAGCGGCGCCTCCGAGCGCGGCGACTTCTTCGACGTGAACCAGCTCTTGGATGCGCCCGAAGGCAGCCGTCGCGGCGAGCTGGGCGCCGCGCTGCGGCGCCTCATGCAGCACGAGCCCGACGGCCCCGTCGAGGTGCCGGAGCGTGTCACCGTGTACCGCACGATCATCTACGACGACGACAAGTGTCTGGGCTGCGGCACCTGCGCGCGCGGCTGTCCGGCCGACGCGATCGAGGCGCGGCCGCCGAAGGCCGCCGCCGCGCCGCCTCAGCCGGCCGCTACCGAAGGGTGGCCAAAATGACCTCGAACGGCAACGGATCCGCGCGCCCGCTCGTGCTTCTCTGCGAGTGCGCCGGCACGCTCACCAACATCGACTTCGGCCGGCTCGAGCAGCACGCCGGCCTGCACGCCGACGTGATCCGCGGCACCCACTGGTGCAGCCGCGTCGGCCAGGCGCAGATGCTCGAGCTCATGGAGGCTGGCGCCGGAAGCGAGGCCGATCGGCAGCTCGTCTTCGCCGGCTGCTCCGCCGACTTCGCCGCACGCCGCTTCCAGAAGCTCATGGCGCGCGGCCTCCAGCTCGAGATCGCCGACATCCGCGAGGGGTGTAGCTGGGTGCACAGCGACGACGTCGACGCGGTCACCGACAAGGCCGCGCGCGTCATCGACGCATCCATCGCCTTCCCGGACGCCCCTGCCGACACCATCAGCTACGCCGAGCGCCACGACACGGTCGTGGTGGTCGGCGGCGGCGTCGCCGGCACGCAGGCCGCCGCCGAGCTCGCCCAGATGGGCCATCACGTGGAGCTGGTCGAGCGGCGGCCGTTCCTCGGCGGCCGGGCCGCCCGCATCGGCACCGTGTTCCCCACCAACGACTGCGGCCAGTGCCTGCCGACCACCGACGCGCAGGCCGGCACGCGCAAGTGCTTCCACCGCAACGTCGCCATCGACCACCCGGACCTCAGCATCCGCCGCCGCTCGACCGTCGAGGCGGTCACCGGCCACCCCGGCGACTTCCAGGTGAGCATCCGCACGCTCCCCAACATCGTCACCGACGCGTGCATCAACTGCGGCACCTGCGAGACGGTGTGCGAGGTCGAGTCGTCGGAGCCGGGCAAGAAGGCGATCTTCACGGAGTTCTACGACGGCCGTGTGATCCGTACCGTCGACCTCGAGACCTGCACCTTCTGCGGCAAGTGCGCCGGAGAGTGCCCCGTGGAGGCGATCGACTTCTCCCAGTCGCCGAAGCGCACGACGGTGCAGGCCGGCGCGATCCTCACGGCGACCGGTTGCGAGCCGGCGCCCCGCCAGTACTACGACTACCTCGGCTACGGGCACGATGGCGTCGTCACCCAGGTCGAGCTGACGGACATGCTGGACGACTGGACGGCGCAGGCCTCGCTCGGTCGCATGCCGGTCGAGGAGCTCGTCATGATCCAGTGCGCCGGCTCGCGCGACCAGCGCCACCTGCCGCACTGTTCGCGCCTCTGCTGCATGATCGCGCTCAAGCACGCCACCCGGCTCAAGTCCCTCTTCCCTGAGATGAAGATCACCATCTGCTACCTCGAGATGAGAACGGCCGGCGTCGGCTACGAGAACTGGTTCCTGGACGCGCGCCGCGCCGGCGTCGAGTTCCTGCGCGGCACGCCGCCCGAGGTCCAGTTCGACGCGGCCGGCCGGCCGGTGATCGAGGTCGAGGACGTCACCGCCGCGCGTAAGCGCGTGCTGCGGCCGGACCTCGTGGTGCTCAGCACCGGTATGGTGCCGGCCGACGGCACCGACAAGCTGACGCAGACACTCGCCGTTGACCGCGACAGGGACGGCTTCGTCGAGATCCTGGACCGCAAGAACCGCGCCACCGAGACGAGCGGCGAGGGCATCTTCGTGTGTGGCTCCGCCGCCGGCCCCAAGGCGCTCATCGAGGTCAATACCGAGGCCTCGGCCGTGGCCAGCGAGATCCACAACTTCCTCACGTCGGCCGGGCGCCGCGGCGCCGCGGCGTCGCGGGTCGACGCCTCCCAGTGCGTCGGCTGCGACACCTGCTCCACGATGTGCCCGTTCAACGCCATCACGCTGGTCGACCGGCCTGAGTGGGAGGCGCGGCCGGACGCGGTCAAGGAGGACAGCAAGCTTGCCGTCATCGACGCCGAGACCTGCCGCGCCTGCGGCATCTGCGCCGCCAACTGCCCCGAGGTCGCGATCGCGCACAACCTCAGCGACGACGCCCTGTTCGGTCGCATCGCGACCATGACGCAGGGCGTCGACAAGCCTGTCGTCGGCTTCTACTGCAAAGAGTGCGCCGGCGCCGCCATCGGCCTTGCCGGCCAGCGACGCGACAAGTACCCGGAGGGCGTGCGGCTCATCGAGCTGCCCTGCCTGGGGCGCGTCAGCGCCCTGCACATCGTGGAGGCGGCCCGCCTGGGCGCCGCCGGCGTGTTCCTCGCCGGCTGCGCGGAGGGCCGCTGCCAGTACCGCACCGGCGACACGAGCGCGCTGGAGCAGCTAACGATCGCCGAGGAGGTGCTGGCCGAGGGCGGCACGCCGCTGCCGCTCGAGCTCTGGCATCTCTGCGCCGTCGACCGCCTCAGCGTCGGACGCCGCATCCGCATGTTCCACGCCAGGGCAGTCGGCGACGAGTTCTCCGACGCGCTCGTCGAACACGAGATGGAACTGATCGGCGCCTCAGCGCTTGCCGGCGCCGGCTGCGCGGGAGGTGAGTCCTGTGGCTGCGGTCACTGACACCCACGAGTACCCGCAGGCCGTGGTGGACGAGTTCGCGCGCCTCAAGCAGGAGTGCGCCATCTGCTACCAGTGCGGCACCTGCACGTCGAGCTGCCCGAGCGGACGCGAGCTGTACCGCGGCCCGCGCCGCATCGTCCGGCTCATCCTCGCCGGCGAGATCGAGGCCGTCCTCAAGAGCGACGACCTCTGGCGCTGCACCGAGTGCGGCACCTGCACGTCGGTCTGCCGCATGGACATCGACGTGGCCGGCATCCTGCACAGCCTCCGGCAGCTGGAACGCGAGCACGGCGGCATCCACTGCGCCGAGCGCACCGCCGCCGACGTCGCGACGACGCACCTCAAAAAGCGGCCGCGCATCGACAACATGCGCTTCGGCGCGGCCATGGTCTCCAAGGGCTACATCCCGAAGGACAAAGTCGGCGCCGCCGAGCTGGGGATGAAGCTGGCCAGGCAAATGCTCCCGGGCGGCAAGAAGCTGCCGGCCGCCGGCGCCCTGCCGGCCGACGCCGTCACGCTGCCGTTCTACGCCGGCTGCGCGATCCCGCAGGACCACGAGTTGCACGCTGTGGTCCACGAGGTGGCCGCCGGCTTCGGCGTCCGTCTGGAGGAGGCGGCAGAGGCCGGCTGCTGCGGCCACCCGAGTCGCGGCACGGTCGCCAGCCTCTACGACACCGACCGGCGCGTCTACACGGCGTGCCCGGCCTGCGACGCCGGCCTTGCCGAGAGCGGCATGGAGGCGATCCCGCTCTGGAACGCGCTCACCGAGCGCGCCGGCCGCAGTTCGTCGATCGGGTTGCGGCCGGCATCAGAGCGCTTCGTCCCCTATGTCGGCTGCCTCGCCGACCGCGACGCCGCCCTGGCAGCGCTCGGCGACGCCGCCGAGCAGGCAGGCGCCGAGATGGCGGTCGACTACCCGACGCTGCACAGCGGCTGCTGCGGCGCCCTTGGCGGCATGTACCGCGGCGCCACCAAAGCGAGCGCGCGGCTCCTGGGGTACGCCTCGCTGCAGCACGCGCCCGTGGTCACCACCTGCGTGCTCTGCCGCGACAACCTCCGCTCGGCAGCGCGCGAACTCAAGATCGACGTCCCCGTCCACTTCTGGCCCGAGTTCTTCCGGGCCATGCCCACCGCCCCCGAGGAGCGCACCGATGACTGACGCCAAGGACAACCCGTACGCGCACATCGCGGACGACACGTTCGCGGCCGCCCCGCGGCGCGACCCGGAACTGGTCAAGCGCATCCTCGAGGACCCGCGCATGCACGACCACAAGGACGGCTTCCAGAGCTGCATCCAGTGCGGCGTCTGCACCTCGGGCTGCCCGGCGGCGCGCTTCACCGAGTATTCGCCCCGCGAGACGGCGCGCCGCGCCCTCGACGGCGACGTCACGCTGCTGGAAGACGACAGCCTCTGGTACTGCTACTACTGCTACACCTGCCAGAGCCGCTGCCCGCGCCACAACAGCGTCGCGGTGATCAACCAGGTGGTGCGCGGCATGCAGGTGGAGAACGGCCGCGGCCGCCGGCACGTCGAGATGTTCGCCGAGTGGTGCGGCAACTTCTACGAGAAGGGCATGGGCGGCGACCCGCACCTCATGTTCCCGGCGATCGGCGAGGCGTGGGGCGAGAAGTGGACCGACTACATGGACCATCTGCTCGAGATCCGCGAGGAGCTCGGGCTGGGGGACCTCTTCCCTCCGGACGACGTAGTCAAGGAGGTCCAGACGATCTTCGAGGCGACCGGCTTCAAGGAGCGCCTCGCGGCCGTGCGCGGCGAGGCCGCGGACGAGGGCGAGGGCTGAGCCGGACAAGGCGTCGCCGGGCCGAGCGCCCGGACGGGGCGGCGCCGATGGGGTGGCGCCGTGCGCCGAGGGCCGGCCGGGAGAGATCCCGGCCGGCCCTCGGTCGTTGCGGCGCCCGGCTCCCCCGCACGGGGCACGCCGGGCGGGGGCGGCTCAGGCGGCCTGCGGCCGCGGCGGCTGCATGAACCCGGCGATGATGCGGAACACGCCGAGCACCACGAGGTAGACGCCGACCACCCAGAGGAGCGTCAGGACGCCGCTCACGGGGTGGACGAAGAAGTAGATACCGACGGCGATGCCGATCAGGCCGAGGATGACCAGCCAGATGCGCCGGCCGCCGCTGATGCCGCCGGCGAACGCGCCGGCGATGTCGGCGATGCCGCTGATGATCGCCCACGCGGCGATGATGTAGAGGACGGCGAGGCTCGTCGCGGCCGGCCAGGCCAGCGTCACGATGCCCATGATGACGGCGAGCACGCCGACGGCGACGGCCCAGCCGCCACCGTCTGCCCGGCCGGCGATGCCGGCGATGGCCAGGATCACGCCGTAGACGATCGCGAAGATCCCTACCAGCAGGATGATGCTGGCCAGGCTGAGCCCCGGCTTGGCGAGAAACAGGCCGCCGAGGACGATCATCAGCAGCCCGGTGAGAATGGACAACGCCATGTAGGCGCCTCTGCTCTGCATGTGTACTCCCTTGTACGTCTGTGTGTGCTGGTGGACTTTACCACCCACGCGGCCGGGCTAGTCACGGCTGTATACTCGCAGCGGGCCGCGCGGTGCGCAGTGTCGCGCGCGGCCCGTCCGGTCGTTGATGGAGGGGCCCAGTCGGCATGAGACCGAACATCGTCCGCACGCTCGTCGCCGTCCTCGTGGCGACGGCAGCCCTCGGCGCGGCCTGCGCCGCCGCCTCGCCCACTCGTGCCGCCGCTTCCCCGACGCCGGTGACGACACCGACGGCGGCGGCATCGCCCGCCGGCCCCGCCGCCACGTACCCTCCGTACCCGCCGTCGCTGACGCTCAAGTCCGAGCTTCGCCTCAAGGCCAACCTCGTGCGCGACAACCTGCGGACGGCGCCGGAGCTCGTGTTCTTCGGCGGCTCGCGCAGCGAGCGCTTCGACCCGGTGGTCGCGCGCCGGCGCACCGGCCTGAGCGCCGTCAATCTCGCCCGGAGCTGCGCCCGTCCCGAGGACGCGTGGGGCTACCTCAACTGGTTCTACAAGCTCTGGCCCGACGCGAAGATCCGCTGGGTGTGGGGCATGCAGTCGGGCATGCTGCGCGACCGCGACCTCGACCCCGCCCTGCTTCAGGACCGGCGCTTCTACCCGTACTTCCCGGACGGCCTGCTCGCCCAGCAGCGGGCGCACCTCCCGGATTCACCGGCGAAGATGCCCCACAAGTACGCGTTCCTGCACAACCGCTACTCGCCGCGCGGGCTGCTGCTCTGGAACCGCTACGACCGCCGCCTCGCCCAGGGGTACACGCTCCATCAGGCGCTCGACGCCTACATCGCCCGCATGCTGCACACGGGACTCACGTCCGCGGAGCCGGACACCCGCGCCCGCCGCTACTTCGAGCAGTCGATCAAGCTGCTCAACGACCACGGGACGACCCCGGTCATCGTGATCATGCCCATCCATCCGCGCGTGCTGCGCGTCATGAAGGCGCATGACATGGGCGGCGAGCGGCAGCGCCTGCGCGACTACCTCGCCGAGCTCGGCCAGACGCTGAGCATCAAGGTGCTCGACTTCACCTCGATCCGCAGCTTCAACGGCAAGGCCGACTGGTTCTACGACGGCGTGCACATCATGCGCCCCAACGCGGACCGCGTGATCGCCGCCATCAAGGCGAAGGCGGGAGACGCGCTCAAGTAGGCGGCGACACGGTGGCCGCGGCGCCGCCACTCCCAGGATCCACAGCTCCGTCGCCGGCCGCGGCCTCCTCCGG
>Ga0302323_100004206_pt1 | contig 11718 bp, 9 predicted proteins | sample Fen_T0_3_FD_201950 | JGI IMG/M metagenome (GOLD analysis project Ga0302323, IMG submission 201950) | Peat permafrost microbial communities from Stordalen Mire near Abisko, Sweden - Fen_T0_3 | ecosystem: Environmental > Terrestrial > Soil > Wetlands > Permafrost | place: Sweden: Abisko... | reverse complement strand
GGGAAGCTCGACGGGCGTGCGCGCGCAGGTGGCCTTGGGCGCCGCCACCGATCCCGTCGCCGTCGGCCAGGCCTGGCGCAGCTCCGCGGGGCAGTCGCCGGCCGTGCCGAACGCGCCGTCCCGGCTGCCACCCCAGCAGCGGAGGCGGTCCGTCGCCGCGCAGGTGAACATGTCGCCGGCCTTCAGAATGTAGAAGCGGTCCTCGGGCAGCGTAACCCTTCGCGGCTTGGTGCTGCACGGGATGGTGCGGCCGCCGACGTTGCAGGTGTCCGGCGCGGGGAAGCCAAGCTGGCCGGCGTCGCCGCGCCCCCAGCAGTAGGTTCCCACATTGACTCGCATCTGGCAGCCGTGCCAGCCGCCGAGCACGCTCCCGTCCGCGTGGTAGTTGTGGCTGCGTTGGTCGGCACCATCGCCGCCGGTGCCATTGGCAAGTTGCCCGTATCGATTGTCGCCAGTGCAGGCCAAGGTTTGAGCCTCGGTGGTGCATCGGAAGCTGCCCCCCAGGGACAGCATCGCGGTGGGCTGTTCGGCGGCCTGCTCGGAAAAATCGGCGGGAGCGCCGTCCGTCAGCTCGTTCCAGGTCCAGCAGCGCGGCACCGATCCGGCGACCAGACAGACGCGGTCGCGTTCGGTCGCGACCCCGCCCCCCACCAGCTTGGCCACCGGTTGGGCTGCGATGACCGCCACGCCGCCGGTGGTGGCGCGGCTCCCGGCTCTCCAGCACTCCCAGCTCGGGCGCGCCGGGTATTCGCGACCGAGGTGGACGCAGCCCCACCCTTCGGCGAGCGCGAGCAAGGAGGGGTGGACCGGGCGCCGGGGCTGCTCGGGCGCCCGTGTTGCGAGCAGCTCGTCCCGGGGCGGGACGGCCTTGCGGCTCGGTCCCGCTCGCAAGATCCGCCCGCGCTTGCTGTCCGCCCAGTATAGGAAGCGCCCATCCGTGACCACATCGCCACCGTCGAACGTCTCGCCGTCGGCGATGGTCTCGGGTGTCTGCGACGGGTCGGCGTCCAGCGCCGCCCGCTTGATCCGGCCGTCGCTGACGAAGTAGAGGCAGGGCGGCTCGACGACGAGGCTCGTGACCTTGGCGTTTCCGAGCGCGAGCTGTTGTCTGGGTGGCTCGCTTCCATCGACGGACACGCTCCGCAGCGCCCCGCGGTCGACGAAGTAGAGACGCTTGCCCGCAAGAGCCATGAACGCCTTCGGGGTGTAGGCAGGTAGATACGCGACGACCTGCTCGGGCGCGCCCGGCGTCAGCGCTCGCCTCAGCAGCGTCGATTTCTCTTGGTGGCGACTGAACCAATAGACGAAGCCGGCGCCGGCGACGAACGGCTGGTTGAGATCGGGGCTCGGCGCGATCCGTTCCTCCTTGCCCACGCCGTCCCGCCGCATCCGGAACAGGCCGGCTTCGTGCAAGGGTGGAAACGCGTCCCGCCCGTAATAGACGTAGACGTCGTCGATGGCGAGCGATGACCAGACGATCGGATCCTCCATTCGCTCATGGCCCGGCACGAGGATCTTCACCTTCATCGTCGCGAGGTCGGCGACCATGAGATCATTGCTGCTCGTGGTCCAGAACGATTGACGGGCGTCCATCGTATCGAGCTGGAGGTATTTGCCAGGGCGGCGCTCGACACGTGAGGTGGCGAGATCCAGCTCGCTCATCGCGTACCCCTTCTGCCCGTCCCTCCAGAAGAGGCGCCCGCCCGCGAGGCGCAGCGCCCCCGCCTGCGGCGCATCGCTCACGAGCACCTCCGCCGCGGCCCCGAAGCACGCCGTTTGCTTCGAGCCGTCGCCCGCCGCATGAGCGGCGGGGACGGGTGTGCACGCACCGAGCGCCGCCGTCGCCGCGAGGACGACGAACGGCACGGCGAGGTCAGCGGGGCGACGCTTCGTCATGGAGGATCTTCCTTGGAGGTTTGCCGGCCGCCGGCTTGCCGGGTGGCGCGATGATCACGTACGGCTCGGTGGAGCGGCCACCGTAGGTCTCCTTGGGAAAGGTCGACCCAATCCCCTCGGGCGAGAACGCCTCGTCCATGCCCTGGTAGGGCCCGAGGCCGGTGACCGACACATGGCACATCTGCCCGACCTTGGGAAAAGCGACATCGACCGCGCGCAGGTCGGGCCAGGGCGCGCGGGTGGCCGTCGTGTAGACGAAGACGTTCGGGTTCTCGGGGTCGCCCCCGCAGTGGAGGGTCAGCTGGTGAATGCCGCCTTCGAAGGCGGTCCAGCCGAACTGCGTGTCGCGTGAGATGGTCTGTACCTGCTGGGTGCGTTCCTTGAGGGTGGTGAGCTTGGGCGGCGCGCGCAGCTTCAGCGTCACGTCCGTCGCGCCGAACGCCAGGCCGCACTTGCTCGTGAAGGAATGGATTCCGCGGGCGCCATCGTAAGCGCTGGCGCAATATTGTCCGGGCATGTGGCGGAGATCCGGCACCGGGAAGTCGAACGGCCCCGGCCGCCTCTCGGCGCCGTCCCCGTCGATGGGAATGCCCGCGTTCGGAAGAACGAGGTAGTGGACGGATCTGCCCGTCACCGAGAGCCCCGGAGCCACGTCGATCTGGCCGGCAATGTGCCCCATCGGCAGGCGGGCGAAGGCGAGGTCCGCCATCGCGACCTCGCCGCTTACGACCTTCACCTTTTCGTGGGCTTCCCACCAGACGACCGACCCCGTGCCATCGCGCGCAGGCGCGCCGGCATCAGGCTTGTCTCGGGTCGTGCGGACGGCGACGACGTCTCCGGCGATCGATTCGGGGCCAATCCACGCGAGCGTCAGCGGCCCGTAGGCGGCGCCGCGCGCGTCGTGGGTCTGGCCGGCCAGCGTCCGGTCGCGCCTGACCTGGGGCGAGAGGAAGTAGATCCGGGTCATGTTGCTCGACCCCGGATCGAAGCCGCCGCCGGACAGCTTTCCGTCGATGTGTGCCACGTGCTTGTCGTACCCCTTGGGGACGAGGTTGGGGTCGATCGAGTGCAAGAGAAGTAGGTCCCGCCGCCGCAGCCCGCGATAGAACGTGGCCGACGATCGGTTTGGCTCGACGATGGCGAGGTCGTAGACGCCAGGCGGTGCCGCGATCGCGAAGCGGCCGTCGACGTCGGTGGTCGTCTGTTCGCCGCCAATGACCACGCTCCGGCCGATGCACCCCTGGCGGGTCCGGTAGTCCAGCACCGTGCCGCGGACCATCACCGCTGCAGCGGGGTCGGCTTCGCCGCCTTTCGGGCGCGGGTCCGTGCGCCCGGGCGCCGCGCCGGCGCTGTTCGCTGCCGTCGCCATCACTGCAGTCGCCAGCGCGGCCGCGGTCAAGATCCGGATGCCACGTACGAGCAATCTCACCTCCCGCAGCGCCGAAGCTATCACGAGCACCTGCGCGCTACTGGAACAAAGGACGACGCCCTAGCGATGGCCGCCGCGCTTGAATACTCTGACCCGCGAAAAATCCGCCTTCCGGAACTGGCGGACGCAGAGGGCGAGGAAGACCGTCCCGATGGCCAGCGTGACGAGCACACCTCCCAACGGTCGAATGACAAATCCGTGGAATTCGAAGGCGACGCCCGACTTCACGAGCTTTGCGGTGGACATGGATTCCATGCGCAGCGCCGTGTACCGAAACATGGAGGTCGCGTAGGTCAAAGGATTCAGAAAGACCACAGGCCGCAGGATGGAGGGGAGAACCGTGGTGGGGATGTACGCCCCCGACAGGAACGTCAGCGGCAGCGTGACCACCGAAATGAGAATCTGGAATGTGGTGGATTCTTTGGCGAGGGCCGCGAGGTAGAGCCCGAGCGAGCTGAACGTGACACCCACGAGCAGCATCAGGGCCACCATGAGGCAGAAGTGCATCGGGTCCAGGCTCAGACCCATGAAGATCCCAACGACCAGGATGACCACTCCCTGCAAGACCGCAAGGACCGCGGAGGACACGACCTGCCCCACGGCGATCTGCCATCTCGCGATGGGGGCCACCAGGATCTCCTTCATGAAGCCCGAGGAGATGTCCTCCAGGATGGCCATGGAGTTGTTGAGCGACGACTGGAACACCAACATGACGACAATCCCCGAGAGCAGGTAGCTCGTGGGGTTGGCCAAGCCCGCGACGGCCGACTTCATGACGAACGAGAAGGTGAAGAGCAGAAAACCGCCCATGAACAGCGTGAAGAAGAACCGCATCTTGTCGCGGAAGAACTTGATCAGGTTTCGGGCGAGGATCGCCTGGACCGCGCGCATCAGTTCCGAATCTCCTTGCCGGTGAGGGCAAGGAAGACGTCGTCCAACGTTCCCTTCCGGATCTCGATGTCCTCGATGGAGGTTTTGAAGGCGGACACCAGTTCCATCACGGCGCCAATGTCGGCAGATGCGATGGACACGCCCCCGTCTTCGCGGACGGCGGTCAGCGAGTGCTCCGCGCAGTAGCGCAGCAAGGGAGCCGGGTCGGACATCCTGATCCTGGTCGTGGACGAGGTGTGCAGCTTCTTGAGGTTGTAAGGCGTGTCGTGGGCCACGATCTTCCCGTGGTCGATGATGGCCATCTGGTCGCAGATCTCGGCCTCTTCCAGGTAGTGTGTGGTGAGGAAGATGGTGATGTTCTTCTGCTTCTGGAGCTCGTGGATGTACTCCCAAACGTTGGCGCGCGTCTGCGGATCGAGGCCCGTGGTGGGCTCGTCCAGGAACAGAACCTTGGGGAAGTGGACGAGCCCGCGCGCGATCTCGGCTCGGCGCTTGAGTCCCCCAGAAAGCGCGCTCACCGGAGCATCCTTCCATTCCTCGATGTCCACCAGATCCAGCACGAACCTGATTCGTTCCTTCACCTCGGCCTTGGGCACGCCGTAGAAGTCGCAGTGGAGCTTCAGGTTCTCCCGGACCGTGAGCTTCTGGTCCAGCGTGCATTCCTGGAAGACGATCCCAATGTCCTTGCGGACCTCGGCCTTCCGCAGGCTCACGTCGTTGCCGTTGATCCGCAGGGTCCCGCCGGTCTTCTCCTGGATGGTGCAAAGGGTGTTGATGGTCGTGCTCTTCCCTGCCCCGTTGGGCCCAACGAAGGCGAAGATGCTGCCTTCCTCCACGCGAAACGAGATGCCGTCCACGGCGGAAAAGCTGCCGTACCTTTTGCTGAAGCCTTCGACTTCGATGCTATGGATTGCCACGCGTCGTTCTCCTCCGTCAGCTCGCCAGCGTCGATAGGGCAAGGGTTCGCCCGGTCAGGTCGCCATGCCCCGCTGGTCATCTTCCTGCATGCGCTTCCATACCTGGCGTCGCTTCCAATGCCGGTGACCGGCGTGTCCGGCACCGCCCTTGAGCAGGATGCGCGACAGGAGCAGCAGACCGAGAGCCTGCCAGAAGCCGATGCTGGGAAGCTTGAAGATCGCTGGCATCAGGGCGTTCCACAGGCCCATGGTCACGACCCCGCAGAGCGTGACCAGTCCCGGAACGACCACAAGCACCCCAGCGGCAATCACGCCCACCTTCGCGCCCATGGGCCATTCTGACCAACGCTTGCGGCATCGCGATGTTCTGTTCGATTCGTCCATCGTTCGTACCTCCGTGTGTTTCAGTCTTCCATCCAATACGCCAGGGCCGCGGCCAGCTTGCGCACCGCCCGTCGCTTGCGTGCCATCAATGTGTCGATGGGTACGCCTGTCTTTGCTGCAAGCTCCTTGAACGTGATTCCGTCAATGGCCTGGGCGAGCAGGACTTCACGCTGCTCTGCAGGCAACGCCGCCATGGCGGTTTGCAACGCCTCGTCCAGCCCGTCCCGCAGCAGCTCGGCTTCAGGGCCCAGGCCCGCTTCGACGGCGATCTCTTCCAGTATTTCCGGGCTGAGGTCCACAGCGCCCGCCCGACGCCGCACGTCCCGGCCACGCCAAAGGTCAACCAGACGGTTGCGCAGGCTCGAAAAGATCCAGGCCGCGGCGTCCTCGACGACCTGGAAGGCGTTCCCATTCGCGATGGCACGAATGAAGGCGTCCTGGAGGGCGTCCTCGGCTGTCTCGTCGTCGGGTGCATGAGACTTCGCCCAGGCGAGAAAGCCGGTCTTGCGCTCGACGTAGGCTTTCGCGATCGCCTGGCGCGCGAGCGTCGCGTTGTCGTCCGCGGTCATGTCTCCTGGGTACTACGACGATCGAGGCGGCGCTTTCGTACTTCTTGGAAGAAAAAAGAGCAACCGAGGGGAACCTGCGAATGGAGGGCGCAGCGCGCGTGGCTCGCCCATTACCAACATCCCTAGCAATGCAGTCACGACCGAGCTACTCCTTGTTTGGTGCAGCCAACGATTCGCACAACCGGGCATGGCGGGCATGGCGGGCATGGATCGACGGGAAGGCCGCCGCATGAGGAGAAACGCCAGAGCTCGCTTGGCAGCGATGGCGCACGTCGTGAGCGCAGGGTGGTGCCAGGCAGGGAGGCTTACATCACTCCGAGGCCGCGTGTCTCGCGATCGCAATGGCGCTGTTCCCCGCGATCGCTTCCATACACAACGCGCGCCCACCGCGCCGCCCCATAAACGCGGCTCTAACCGCGCTTAACCGCGCTACCGCGCTATCCCTGGTGCGAAAGATCCACGAAATATCAGGACGTTGACACGACATCCCAACAAGCGCCTCCTACGGCATAAACGCGGCCCTATGCGCGGTCGCCCTCATTTCTGGGTTCCCTCGGCACTGCCCATTTCGTAGGTCCGCCAGCGCTTGTCGCCCTTGGCGATCAGAATGCCTGCCTTGGTCATACGCGCCAGGAGTCTGGCTGCTTGGTCTTCACTGAGTTGGCAAAGATCCATCACATCAGGTCGGGCAATCTCGCCTCGCTGCTGCACCAGGTTCTTGACTGTAGACGATCTCGCCGAATGCGCGGAAATCGATCGCGATGGGCGCGATCGCGGGCACCAAGATATTCTGGGTTTTTCCTAAGCTTACATCGCTCCGAGGCCGCGTGTCTTGCGATCGCAGTGGCGCTGTTCCCCGCGACCGCTTCCAATCTTTGGTGAGCGGCGCAGTCTGTTGCCTTGCCTCGCTCTTGAACTTCATGGGCCGGCATGAGATGGAAAATCATGAGGCGATCAACTGTGAGCAAGAGAAGCGGCTGGGCGGTCGCCTTGGAGGATCGCCTACGGACGAGCGAAGGTGCGCGCATCCTCCACACGGAGCGCGTGAGCACAGGGGCAAGGACGAGCGGCCCCTCGGCGGACCTGCAGGTCGAGCAGCTTGCCGAGGCCCTGCTGCCGTGAGGGTCCCCGGTCTTCGGGCCGTTTCGCGTATCTGGCGCAAAAGCAGCGGTGTCGTGCGGCTGCTCCTGCTGGGTTTCACGGGGCTGGCGACTATCCTCGTTCTCGGCACGGTGCTGGTTCTCTTGTCCCTATTCAAGGGGCCACCGTCCTTGACAACTGACACCCGTAGCGCGGAGCTCCCGAGCAGCACAGATCGGGTGGCCTTCCTCGGGCGCTACTTGAAGCTGCGCGCCCCCGTTTCGGACGCCGTATTTCATGTAGTCTTTCATGACAATGGGGGGATCCCGCCGGGGCCGTCGGATTGGTCGATCGTTGCGGCACTGCAGGTTTCTCCTGGTGACGAAGCCGCGTGGCTCGACGAGGCCAAGGCCGTTCCGCTCGACCAGGCTCAGCCGAGTCACCATGGCTCGTCGGCCTATTGTCGCCCAGAGATTCCTCCCGACTGGAAAGTGACGTCGCCTGGGACGATCTATCTGCGGCAAAGCGCCTTTCTGGTCTGGCACCCCGAGGGAGTGCTGGAGTTTTCAGCCAGCACCTTTTGAGCCGAGCCTGTGTTTGGCATCGCCGGACCGACCCTGGCGACCGCATGGAACAATGCTGTCGAGCGACCAGATCTCGGATATCGTCGGCATCGTCTTGATTTTCAAGGTACGCATTCCTTTCGCAAACGTCCGGCTGGCAGTCCTTCTGTCGCTGGCCACGCTGGTCGCATGGCCCTGGGACGGGCGGGCCGCGACGGCCGAACCGAACGTGACGGTCATCGCGACCGGTGCACACCCGTGCGCCATGGTAGTGGACGACAAGATGCTCTACTGGTTCGACCGAAAGGGCAGCATTCTCCGCGTGCCCAAGACCGGAGGTCACCCCTTCACGATCGTGCGTGGACGTGAGCAGCCGGAAGCCTGCACGCTGCGCCTCGACGACGGCTACCTCTACTGGTCCGAAGCCGGCACGGTCCTGCGCGCGCGAACGTCAGGCGGACCGGCGGTCGTCGTTGGCAAGCTGGACGAAGACAGCAGCAACGGGGCGCCAGTGTCCGGACCTGCCGTCTCGATCGATACGGTCGAGGTGCAGGGCGAGGCACTGGAACGACTGTCGGTGCGCGGCCCGGCCGGTGAGCTTCGTAGGCTCGACGCTTGCCCGGTCAGCAAGACGTCCTTCGCCTCAGACGGTCGGGCCGTGTTCTGGTCGGAGGAGCCGGCCGCGAGTGACCAAACCAACGTGGCAAAGATCGTTCGACTCGATCTCGATCAGTCACGACGACCGACCTTCGTTGCGAGAAACCAGGTGGACGAGGCGGCGCATGCCTTGCGCGGCTGGCTGCGCACTGCCGAGCAAGGTGAGATGAAGACGCCCAAGGAAATTCTCGTCATGCACCTGGACTACGACATCATCTCGGACATGCGTTGGTCCGGCTCCGTGGCCAGCGCTGGCGGCTTGTCAGCCGTGATCAGCCGCCTCATGAAGGCGGGACATGGACTGTTCCGTTTCGAGCATCGTTGCTGGGATTGGCGTCTGCTGTCGGCCAGGCAGCAGCGCCGGCTGCCTTTCCCGAATGCGGGCGCGCAGACGCTGAAAGACGGGGACATCGTCATTCGGTCCCACCAAAACTCGAACGGCTGTCCCTTCATCGAGCTCACGGCCGTCATGCGGCGTTTCGAGCAGGGCTTGCTTCCCGTCCTGCTGTTCTATCGCAGCGGGTACGACTGCGAGTAGTACACGGGTATGGGCACGGTACCACGCTGATAGGCGGCGCGTGGACTACCAGTTGGCGAAACGCCAAAGCTTGCGCACGGGACTCAAGGCAAGACGTCCTCCGCGTCGGCGTAGCAGGGCACGGATCGGCTGTCCTTGTCGTGGCACGGGCCAAGGCGGAAATGCCCCGAAGGCAACACCGTTGCCTCGCGTTGCCATTGCCAAATCGTGGGCCGAATCGGGATCCCGTTTGGATAGGAGGCGGCGAAGTCACCTGGATTGGCCCGGGCATCGGTGTCCCCCCACGCCACCAATTCTCGTCGACAGGCGGGCCGTGCCTCCACGTTGCAGGCGAGCCACGTTTCCCCCACCGCGTAGACAGCGTCGGCTCCATACCCGCCGCCCACGGCAGCATGTCGAAGCAATTGTAAGACGAGATTGCCTTGGATCCATGACGTCTTCTCGACGTGCACCACATAGCGCACTGTCGCCCGATCGTCTCCAGCGCCAGGGTCGCTGTTCACACACAACCCACCAGGATAGAACCCGCGCGTGGTTTCAAACACGAGCACCTGCGACTTGTCCACCATCTCCTGCTCGTTAGGCGGCATCAGCGTCACTGCGACCAGATGCACACGGCTGATCTCCGGCGGTGATGTGCCCTCGGGTTGCAGCGTCTTGAGCAGGCGACAGGATGGAGGCGCGGCTGTCGCCGCGATCGATGGTGAGCCCTTCCCGGCGTAGAGTTTTCGATAGACGGCGCACGCTGTCCGCAAAGTGGCGTAGGGGCCGCCGCGCCACCAGGCTTCCAACGTGGCGCTACCGCTCGCACCACGACTCCGGAGCGACGAAACATCCACGCTGGGCGCAGCCGATGACAGGCGTTCTTGCGCAGGAAGCGCCCCCAGCAAAGAGACTGCCGCGAGACCTGGGAAGGACTTCCTCGCGCCTGCCGACACGTGTAACACCAAACGGATGCGCATACCGGCCAGTGGATGCGTTGGCTGCCACCGATTGGTCTCACCCGTGACGAGGTCGAGCTGCCCCAGGACTTCACCGTCGTGGGTAACCTCCAAGGTTCCAGCGGCCAAGGGCGAAGGCTTGCGCGTACTGCGGCCATTTCCCGAAGTCACGATGAGCTCGGTGATGTTGGCATGGGCGGGAACGACGAGATCAACCCAGGGTTGACTGTCACGAAATCCTGGACGCCATACTGTGTCTTCGCGTCCATCGACCAGGAAGCGTCCGCGACTTCGAGCGTCCCTCTCGGACGAGACAGCGACCAGCGACTCGGAATGCGTGAGCAGATCGACAGGTTCGGATGGGCCAGGGATGGCGGACACCTCGGAAGCCGCGGCCGATAGCACAGACCCCGCATCCCGAGCCGCTGGTTGCAAAGGCACGACCTGCTCACGGCGACATGCCCATTGGAAGCAAAGGCCAAGGAGCCAGAGTAAGTAAGCCACCTGCCGCATCGGTTCCAATACCATGGTCCTCTGTTTGGCTGACGTCGGATGCCGAGACAGGAATTGTTCAGCAAGTCGGGGCACGTTGGCATCCACCAAGGCATCGAAGCTTGCGCAAAGCTCAGGCAACACCTTATGGGTACCCCTGTCGGCTAGGCCAACAATCTGGGGGCGAAGCATCTCTCGTATGCGCGCCAGGTTCACCGGAATATCTTACTTATACGCGTGCTCGCTGGCGTGATGAACCGCTCGGTGCTAACAATTTCCGGATGCTGGGCGGCCAAGCCTGGCATCCAGTCATGAGTGACTCCTGTAGTTCAGGAGAGTCATGCTTTCGCCTGCCTTGCGAAGTGCCGGGCTGAGTACCAAAGGGACTGCGACCATCAAGCTTCCGATTCTCAACAGGCGTGAGGGTCTACTGAGCGACGCAAATGACGAGCTTGCCCGTGACGTGCCCCTGGGCGCTGACTGCCTGAGCCGCCGCCGTTTGCTCGAGCGGGAAGGTCTGCTCAACACGCAGGCGGAAAAGGCCCTCGGAACAAAGCCGAGCAACTTCGGCGAAGATTCGCTCCGGATTTTCCGGAGGCCCGTGACTGAACTTCACGCCGTACTGGGAAGCCGTGAGATCGGCGACGGAAAGCACGCGCGAAGCATCCCCGACGATTTCGATCAGCTCTGGAATGATCCCCGAGCCGGCGACATCGAGGGCTCGGTCCACGCCCTCGGGCGCGAGGCCCCTCACCCGTTCCGCCAGGCCAGGTCCGTAGGTGGTCGGGATGGCGCCCAGCCCGCGCACGTAGTCGTGCTTTGGCGAGCTCGCCGTGCCGATGACGGCAATCCCGCGGAGGCGCGCGAGCTGGATGACGGCCGAGCCAATTCCACCGGCAGCTCCGCTCACCAGAAGCGTCTCGCCGGATTTCATACTGAGCTGCTCGAGACAGCGCCACGCCGTTTCGACGATCACGGGGAGCCCACCGGCAACCTCGAACGACACGTCGTGTGGCTTGTGAGCCCAGTGAGTGAGAACCGCATACTGGGCCACCGTGTTCGCGCCGTAGCCGAACACGGCGTCGCCGATCAACACGTTCGAGACGCCTGGGCCGACCTCGTCCACGACGCCCGACGCCTCGAAGCCGACGCCGGAGGGCAACGGGACCGACGTGGCATCACGGGCATCTCCAGCCCGATCTTTCCAGTCCGACGGGTTGACCCCGGCGGCCCTGACTGCGATCCGCACCTGACCCGGGCCAGCATGCGGCTCATCGATGTCGACGACACGGAGGACCTCTGGGCCTCCGTATTCGCTGTACTGCACTGCTTTCATGAGCTTCTCCGTTCGCATGTCGACT
>Ga0302323_100004204_pt1 | contig 11719 bp, 9 predicted proteins | sample Fen_T0_3_FD_201950 | JGI IMG/M metagenome (GOLD analysis project Ga0302323, IMG submission 201950) | Peat permafrost microbial communities from Stordalen Mire near Abisko, Sweden - Fen_T0_3 | ecosystem: Environmental > Terrestrial > Soil > Wetlands > Permafrost | place: Sweden: Abisko... | reverse complement strand
CGCGCACTCGATGAGGTAGATCACGCTCGCTACACCGTGCCAGGTCGCGAAGCGATCGCGCAGCACGCTCTCCATCACCTCATGCGGCAGAGCTTCCTGCCTGAGGGTTGCCAGAATGGGCTGGACACCGAATTGTCCTGCAAGGGTCAGAAGCAGCATCGCCAGCACAATCCAGAAGAAAGCCTGCCTGAAAGCGTGGCCACCGAAGCGCACGAGACGAAACAGCAACAGATAGCCCGCGCAGGCCAAACCGATCAAGGCAACGTAGGTGAACAGCCTTCCCGCAATGCTGCCTGCCAGCGCGCGGTCGGGCAGATAGTGGAACAAGGTGGGCGCCACCAGCAAGCCGATGGCCCACAGCGATCCCACCCAGGCGGTGATGGCGAGCCAGTGGATGCCTTCTGCGATGCGGCTCATGTCGCAACTCGGGAAATCTCAACGCAGAGGCGCAGAGGACCAAAGAGGTTGCAGAGGAGACCCGGGGCTGGCTCATGACGAGTTCCTCTAAGGTTCTTCTCTGCGTTCTCCGCGTCCTCTGCGCCTCTGCGTTGGGTGTTATTCGTACTCGTACCCATCAGATGTATTTGACGTCGCGGATTTCGTACGAGCGCACGCCGCCAGGTGCCTGCACTTCTGCGACGTCGCCTGAATACTTTCCGATCAGCGCGCGACCGATTGGCGAGGTTATGGACACCTTGCGCTGCTTGATGTCGGCTTCGTCCTCGCCGACTATCTGATAGGTGACCACGTCTCCGCTGTCCATGTCCTCCAGTTCCACAGTAGCGCCGAATACACAGCGGCCGTCGGTGTCGACGTGTTTCGGATCGATCACCTGCGCGTTGGCGAGCTTGCTTTCGAGGTCCGCAATGCGGCCTTCGATGAAGCTCTGGCGCTCCTTGGCCGCGTCGTACTCGGCGTTCTCGGACAGGTCTCCGTGAGCGCGCGCTTCTTGAATAGCCAGAATGACCTTAGGACGTTCCACGGCCTTCAGTTGGTGTAACTCCACGCGCATCATCTCCGCGCCCACTGCGGTCAACGGGATCTTCCTCATCGTGCGGTCCCCTCTGGGTTGTTTCGTTCGCGGCGCACTCCCCGTGCACGGGTGAGCTCACGCATTTCGATGCGCAAGAGTATCACGCACGCCGTGTCGGACTGGACGCGAGTCTGCGGTGCAGTCCCTGCACGGAATAGGCTCGCAGTTCCTGCATCTGCTGCATGCCGGCGCAAGCTGCACGTGCGCCGGCCACTGTCGTGTAATAAGTGATCCGCGCCTGCAGCGCCGAGCGACGGATCGAGTACGAATCCTGCACGGAGGCACGGCGCGAATCCGTGGTGTTGATGATCATGGCCATCTCGCCGTTCTTGATCATATCGACGATGTGTGGCCGTCCTTCGGTGACTTTGTTCACAGGCGCCACCTCGATACCCCGTTCGCTCAAATAGGCAGCGGTCCCGCGCGTAGCGTAGAGCGAGAAGCCCAGTTGCGACAGGCTCAACGCAATGTCCACCACTCGCGGCTTGTCGGCATTGCGCACGCTGAGGAAGACCTTGCCCGACGAAGGCAACTTCACGCCGGCCGCAAGTTGCGACTTTACGAACGCCTCGGCAAAGGTCTCGCCCACACCCATGACCTCGCCGGTGGACTTCATCTCCGGACCGAGGATCGTGTCCACTCCCGGGAATTTTATGAATGGAAAGACCGCCTCCTTGACCGAGAAGTACGGCGGGATGATTTCGTCCTGCACGCCCTGCTGGGCGAGAGTCTGACCCGCCATGCAGCGAGCGGCGACCTTCGCCAGCGGCAATCCGGTCGCTTTTGATACGTATGGCACCGTGCGCGAGGCGCGCGGGTTGACCTCGAGAACATAGACCACATCGCCCTGGATGGCGAACTGCACGTTCATCAACCCGACGACTTGCAGCCCTTTGGCCAGTGCCACCGTCTGCCGGCGTAGCTCCGCCTGCAACTCCGGGGAGAGGCTGAAGGGCGGCAGCGAGCATGCCGAATCCCCGGAGTGCACGCCGGCCTGCTCGATGTGTTCCATGATGCCGCCGATCAAGACGTCGCGTCCGTCGCAGATCGCGTCCACGTCCACCTCGATGGCGTCGTTGAGAAAGCGGTCGATCAGCACAGGCGAGTCGTTGGAGACTTTCACCGCCTCGCGCATGTAGCGTTCGAGATCGCTCTGCTGGTGAACGATTTCCATGGCGCGTCCCCCCAGCACGTAGCTCGGACGAACCACTACCGGATAGCCGATCTCCTGCGCCAGTACGATAGCCGATTGCGCATCGCGCGCGGTTCTGTTCGGCGGTTGCCGCAAGCCGATCTGCACCAGCAGGCGCTGAAAACGCTCTCTATCCTCTGCGCAATCGATCATGTCGGGAGAGGTCCCGACGATCGGCACGCCGTTGGCTTCGAGATCGCGCGCGAGCTTCAACGGGGTCTGACCGCCGTACTGGACGATGACGCCCTTCGGTTTCTCCACCGCGACGATCTCGAGTACATCCTCGAGAGTCAGCGGCTCGAAGTAAAGGCGATCCGACGTGTCGTAGTCGGTCGAGACGGTTTCGGGGTTGCAATTGACCATGATGGTCTCGAAGCCATCCTCGCGCAACGCGAACGCCGCGTGTACGCAGCAATAGTCGAACTCGATGCCCTGACCAATCCGATTGGGCCCGCCCCCCAGCACCATGATCTTATCGCGTCCGGTCGGACGGGCTTCGCACTCCTCTTCGTACGTGGAGTACATATAAGCAGTGCGCGTATCGAACTCGGCCGCGCAGGTATCGACACGTTTATATACCGGCCGCACACCGAGTTCCCAGCGGCGGTCGCGTACCTGCTTCTGCGACACATTGAGCAGCCGGGACAGGCGAAGGTCCGAGAAACCATTGCGCTTGAGCCGCAATAGTTCGCGAGCATTCAAATCGGCCAGCCTCTTGTTCGTCAGCGCCTGCTCCTGCCCGATCAGATCCTCGATCTGGGCCAGGAACCATGGGTCTATATACGTCAGCGCGTTTACTTCGCCCAGGGATAACCCCACCCGAAAAGCGTCTGCCACATACCAAAGCCGTTCCGGTCCCGGAGCGCCGAGTTCCCTCTCGATCTCCTCACGATCAACGGTAATTTCATCGAGACCGTCCATGCCCGTCTCCAGTCCGCGCAATGCCTTCTGCAGCGATTCCTGGAAGGTGCGGCCCATGGCCATGACTTCGCCGACCGACTTCATCTGCGTGGTGAGGTGCTTGTCCGCGTGGGGAAACTTTTCGAACGCAAAGCGCGGCACCTTGGTCACGATGTAATCGATCGTCGGTTCGAAGGAGGCCGGCGTGATCCCACCGGTGATGTCGTTGCGAAGTTCATCAAGGGTGTAACCCACTGCGAGCTTGGCAGCGACCTTGGCAATGGGAAAACCGGTGGCTTTGGAGGCCAGCGCGGAAGAGCGCGACACCCGCGGATTCATTTCGATCACGACCATGCGACCATCGCGCGGATTGATCGCAAACTGAACGTTCGACCCGCCCGTCTCTACCCCGATCTCGCGCAGCACCGCGATGGAGGCATCGCGCATGATCTGGTATTCCTTGTCGGTCAAGGTCTGAGCCGGCGCGACGGTGATCGAGTCGCCGGTGTGTACTCCCATGGGATCGAGGTTCTCGATGGAGCAGATGATGATGCAGTTGTCCTTGCGGTCGCGCACCACCTCCATCTCAAACTCTTTCCAGCCGATGACGGATTCCTCGACCAGCAGCTCGTGAGTCGGCGAGGCCTCGAATCCACGCTCGCAGATGGTCACGAATTCCTCGCGATTGTAGGCAATCCCTCCCCCGCTGCCGCCGAGCGTGAACGAAGGCCGGATGACCGACGGAAACCCCAGCGCCGCCTGCACCTGCGTCGCCTCTTCCAGGCTGTGCGCAAGCGAGGAGCGCGGACTTGCGAGGCCGATGCGCGTCATCGCCACTTTGAATTTCTCGCGGTCCTCGGCTTTGTCGATCGCCTCCCGGCTGGCGCCGATCATCTCCACACCGTACGCTTCCAGCACGCCGTGCTTGGCCAGATCCAGCGCGCAATTCAAGGCAGTCTGTCCGCCCATGGTCGGGAGCAGCGCGTCGGGCCTTTCGATGGCAATGACCTTCTCCACCATTTGCCAGGTCACCGGCTCGATGTAAGTGGCATCCGCCAAACCGGGATCGGTCATGATCGTGGCCGGATTGGAGTTGACCAGGATGACCCGATAGCCCTCTTCCTGTAATGCCTTGCAGGCCTGTGCGCCGGAATAGTCGAACTCGCAGGCCTGGCCGATCACGATCGGACCAGCGCCGATGATGAGGATGCTTTTTATGTCGGTGCGCTTGGGCATTTTGAAGACGTTGTTCGTGGCTCGTGGTTCGTTGTTCGTGTAGAAACCGTGGTTCGTGATTAGTGGTTCGTCGTTTGCTAAGACTATGCCCCGTCGCAGGTGCCGACGAATTTACCAATCACGAGCCACGAACCACGAGTCACCGATTTTTCTGCTCCATCAGCTTGATGAACCGGTCGAACAAATAATCCACATCGTGAGGTCCGGGACTGGCTTCGGGATGTCCCTGGAAGCAGAAGGCCGGACGATCGGTGCGGGCAAACCCCTGCAACGTGCCGTCAAACAGTGAACGGTGCGTTACGCGACAGTTACCGGGCAGCGTGTCTGCATCGACCGCAAACCCGTGGTTCTGGCTGGTGATCATGACCCGTCCCGAATCCAGATCCTGAACCGGGTGGTTGGCACCATGGTGTCCGAATTTCATTTTGAGCGTGCGCGCACCGCTTGCCAGGCCCATGAGCTGGTGACCGAGGCAGATGCCGAACATAGGCACGCCTGCATCGAGCAATTCGCGAATCGCCTGGATCGCGTAGTCGCAGGGCTCCGGATCGCCGGGACCATTCGACAAGAACACGCCATCTGGTTTGAGCTCCAACGCCTCGCTCGCGCTGGCCTGCGCGGGCAGCACAGTCAACCGGCAGCCCCGAGTGGCGAGCTTGCGCATGATGTTGCGCTTGATACCATAATCGAAGGCCACAACGTGGTAGCGGGTAGCGGTCTGACTGCCATAGCCCTTGCCCAGGACCCATTCCGACTCATCCCAGGTGTAGCGCTCGGCACAGCTCACCACCTTCGCGAGGTCCATACCCGCCAACCCCGGGAAACCGCGCGCCAACCTGAGCGCTTCTCCGTCGTCTACCCTGCCGGCCATCAGACAGCCGCTCTGTGCACCCTTCTCGCGAAGGATACGCGTGAGCTTCCGAGTATCGATCCCGCTGATGGCGAGAAATTTCTGCTCGCGCAGATAAGCGGACAAATCCTGCGTTTTTCGCCAGCTGCTCGCCAGCAACGGGACGTCCCGCACCACCAGACCCGCGGAATAGATCCGGTCGGATTCGACGTCTTCCGGGTTTATGCCGGTGTTACCGATGTGCGGGTGGGTAAGCGTTACGATCTGGCGGCAGTAGGAAGGATCCGTCAGGATTTCCTGATATCCGGTCATGGCCGTATTGAACACGACTTCTCCGACCGATGCTCCGTCGGCGCCGATCGATTCGCCACGAAACACCGTGCCATCGGCTAGCGCAAGGATGGCAGGCGGGCGAGTCAGCAATGGACGACTCCTGAGGCTGTTCTGGGCGGCGGACGTAGAAAAGCGGGAGCACTTGCGTCTCCCGCTTGATTAACCGCGCATTATAGCGACGAAGTGGCCGCTAGGCCACAATTGGAATGATCCAGCTGCACTGCGGCCTCAAAGGCCCAGGACGTCCTGCATATCGAATAGACCGTTCTTTTTCCCGGCCAGGAAACGCGCCGCGCGCAATGCGCCCAGAGCGAAAGTGGCGCGGCTGCTGGCCTTGTGGGTGATTTCGATGCGCTCGCCGATGCCCGCGAACAGGGCCGTGTGGTCGCCGACGATATCCCCGCCCCTGATGGTGGAAAAACCGATGGTGGATGCCTGTCGCTCGCCGGTCACGCCTTCGCGCCCGTAGACCGCGACCTGCGCCAAATCCCTGCCGACCGCGTTCGCGATCACTTCCCCCATGCGCAGCGCCGTTCCGGACGGGGCATCGACCTTCAATCGATGATGCGCTTCCACGATTTCGATGTCGTATCCCTCTTTCAGCACACGCGCGGCGGTGTCCAGCAGCTTGAGCAGCAGTGTCACCCCTACGCTCATGTTCGGGGCCATGACCACTGCGACTCGCTCTGTCGCCTGTTTGACCTGCAGCTTCTGGTCCGCCGACAGGCCGGTGGTCCCCACCACCATATTTACACCGGCCTGCACGCAGGCGCGCAGGTGCAGCAGCGTGCCCTCGGGGCGCGTGAAATCGATCAACACATGGGCGCCTGCGAGTGCGCCGGGGATATCGTCCGTTACCTTCACCCCGCACGGCATGCCGAGGGACTCGCCCGCGTCCTTGCCCAGGAACGGACTGTCGGATCGCTCGAGCGCCGCGTGCAAGCGCAGGTCCGGCGCCTGGAAGATACCTTCCAGCAACGCCCGCCCCATGCGTCCGGCGCTCCCGGCGATCACCACGTGTAGCAAGGACATCTATCGGACTCCAATTGTCGATGCAGGGAAGCCGCGTGAGAACTACTTCACCGTGTGGTCAGCGCTGCGCCTTGTTTGCCGCCCGCGTCTGGCTCGGGCACATTGGTCTTCGCCTGTTTGAGCTTATCGCCCTCGAACAGCAGTGACAACCGACGCACGTCCTTGGGTTTCTGCCACTCGTTGTCGACGTAATAGACGTAGTCCCAACGCTCGGGATGGAATGGATCCGTAATCAGAGGCGTTCCGAGCAGGAATTTCACCTGAGATCTGGTCATGCCGGGCTTGAGCTTGGCGATGACCGCAGGGTCGAGGAAGTTGCCCTGCTGAATTGGGACCTTGTACGGCTTGAGGAAGCACGCAGACAGGATCAGGCAGGCCAGTACCAGCAAAACTGCGTGTTTTAGGGACACTATGTTTATTTCACCAGGGTATTTGACGGAGCACGCAATCGACGCTGTTACGCGTCGGCGCTGTACGAATCTACCTGTTACGCATCTACATCGATACGTGATCCATCAAGTTATGCAGGTAAGCCGCCAAATAAACACGGCAACCGCGTAATGTCTTGGAATCCATTATGATACCGGGGACTCTATATCCTTGTCAGGGTCGCAATGACCACCAAACCGCACGACCTCAAGACGATCGGCCTCAAGGCCACTCTCCCCCGGCTCAAGATCCTCGATCTGTTCGAGACCAGCGACCTTCGGCACATGACGGCAGAGGACGTCTACAAGCTGCTGCTCAAGGAAGGAATGGACATCGGTTTGGCCACCATCTACCGCGTCCTGACCCAGTTCGAACAGGCCGGAATCCTCATCCGACATCATTTCGAAGCCGGCAAGGCAGTCTTCGAACTGAACGAAGGGGGGCATCACGATCATCTGGTCTGCATCCAGTGCGGCAAGGTGGAAGAGTTCTACGATGCCGAGATCGAAAAGCGCCAGACCAAGGTCGCCAAGGAGCGCGGCTTCAATATCCACGAGCATTCGCTGCAGATCTACGCGGACTGCATCAAGCCGAACTGCCCGAACCGCGCTAAACCATAGGGATTGCGAGTCTAGGATCCCTTGCCTGATGCTTTAGCGCCGAGTGTTTTAGCCCCGAGCATTTCGGCGGCGTGCTTGCGGGTGGTGTCGGTAATCTTCACGCCGCCGAGCATGCGGGCAACTTCCTCCACGCGTTCGGCGTCGCCCAGCACACGTACGGTACTTCGTACCCCTGCCTCTCCCTGCGTTTTGCTCACCTGCCACTGCTGATCGGCCGCCGCGGCTACCTGAGGCAAGTGGGTGATGCACATCACCTGATGACGAGTGCCGAGCGCCCCGAGCATGCGCCCCACGATCTCGGCAACGCGCCCTCCAATGCCGGCATCCACCTCGTCGAACACCAGCGTATTCACCTCTGCCACAGCGCTGGTAACGGTCTGAATGGCGAGACTCAGCCGCGACAGTTCGCCGCCCGAGGCGACTTTGGCCAGTGGACGCGCCGGCGTACCCGGATTGGATGCAACCAGGAAATCAATCTCTTCCATGCCATGCGAAGTCCCTTCCGGGCTCGAAGTCAGCGCAACCTCGAATCGCCCCCCCGCCATCGCCAGGTTCTGCATCTGCGCGCTGACCTGCTTGGTGAGTTCACGCGCGGCACGTTGGCGCTCCTTCGACAGACGTCCGGCAATCGAACGATAGGTCTGCTCGGCCACTGCCTCGCGTTGCGCCAGCTGCTCCGGGCTGGCACCGCCACCGAGTTCTTCCAGCCGGCGCTCGAACCCCGCGAGAGTCTCAGGAATGCGATCCGGGGTGATACGGTATTTGCGCGATGCTGAATGTACAGTCTCGAGCCGTTGCTCGAGCTCCTGCAATCTGCGCGGGTCGAGATCGAGGCTACTGCGGTAGTGACGCAGGCTATACACCGCCTCCTGAATCTGGATCAGCGCCGGGTCAAGAACGTCCAGCGCTTCCTTCAAGCCCGGATCGTATGCCGCCGCAGCGTTGAGGCGCGACACCACCGCACTGACAGTCGCCAATGCTGCTGCTTCGCCTTCCGACAGAGCTTCGACGGCGTATTCCACCGCCTCCAACAGGCTGGCTGCATTCGATAGACGCCGATGATCGGATTGAAGGGTCTCCCATTCGTCAGCAGAGAAGGCCAGTCGGGTCAGTTCCCGCACCTGCCACTCGACTTGCTCGCGCTCGGCGGCAATCGCCTCGGCGTTCTTCTCCCACTCCAGGCGCTGTCGCCGCAATTCCTGCCATTCGCGCCACGTCTGCGCGACCTGCCCGGCGAGCGCGGTCGCGCCGGCGTACGCATCTACCAGCTCACGTTGAGCGGGCGGGCGCAACAGCGACTGATGTTCGTGCTGGCCATGGATATCCACCAGATTGTCGCCGAGTTCTTTGAGCTGCTGCAGGGTGCTGGGGCGTCCATTGACGTAGGCGCGAGAACGACCACCAGACTCCAGCACTCGCCGCAACAGGCAAACACCGGGCTCGTCGGAAAGATCGTTGGCCTCGAGCCAAGTCTGCACTTGAGGCAAGCCTTCCAGCGCGAACTCGGCGCTTATCTCCGCGCGGGCGCTGCCTGCGCGCACCATGCCGGCGTCGCTGCGCTCGCCCAGAACCAGGGCGAGTGCGTCGATCAGTATGGATTTGCCGGCTCCAGTCTCGCCTGTCAGGACGGTGAATCCCGGCGAGAACTCGAGATCGAGCCGATCGACGATGACGAAATCGCGAATACTCAGCGCGCGGAGCATGGGGGCTCCGCGTCTACGCGTCGAGCCAACTCAGAGCACCTCGCTCCAGTGGAGCTTCTCGCGCAGCATGTGGTAGTAGTTGTGTCCAATGGGATGCAGGAGCCGCAGCGACCGCTCGTAGCAGCGTACCAGGATGCGGTCGCCAGCCTGCAGATCGCAGTGCGAGTGACTATCGAAATGCACGCGCGCGTCGGCGCAGCGATGCATGAGGATCTCGACCTGCGCAGTGCTCGCCACGGCGATGGGTCGGTTGGACAGAGTATGCGGACACACCGGCACGATCGAAATGGCGGACAGTGCCGGATGCAGAATGGGTCCGCCAGCGGACAGTGCATAGGCCGTCGAACCGGTAGGAGTGGAGACGATGAGTCCATCTGCCCGCAGCAGGTATACGAAGTGCCCGTCGATGCGCACTTCCAGTTCGATCAACCCGCCGTCGGCCCCCTTGCCAATGCTGGTGTCGTTGAAGGCAAGCACGTCGAATATCCGGGAACCGGCACGGTGAACCTCGGCGGCGAGCAGCATGCGCGACTCGGTGACCGCCTGACCATCGAGCATGGCGCCGATGGTATCGAGCATCGTATCGATGGAAACATCCGTGAGGAAACCAAGCCGCCCCTGATTGACGCCCACCAACGCGACGTCGAAAGGGGCGAGCGTGCGCGCGATATTGAGCATGGTGCCGTCCCCGCCAATCACTATCGCAAGATCGGCGATGCGCCCGATTTCATCCAGTGGCAGTACTTCGAGCGCATTGCCCACGACGTAAGCCGACGTCAATGGATCCAGGAGCACGCGCACCCCGCGCCCCTGGAGAAAGCGCGCCAAGTGGAGCAACGGCGCGGCGATCTGCGGGCTCTTGTATTTGCCGATCAACGCGATAGTCTTGAACCCGGCCATCATGCCGGCATTAAAACATAAAGCGGCTGAAGCCGGGCGGGGTTGTCGACGGAGGCGCATCGGTTAGAATGGACCAATGCTGAGTGAGCGGGCCCAAATCCTCCTGAAGACGCTGGTCGAGCGCTACATCGCCGACGGCCAACCGGTGGGCTCGCGCACATTATCGCGCTACTCTGGCCTGGATCTGTCTCCGGCCAGCATCCGAAATGTGATGGCGGATTTGGAGGATATGGGTTTCGTCGCGAGTCCGCACACCTCGTCGGGCCGCATTCCTACTCCACGCGGCTATCGGTTCTTCGTCGACTGCCTGGTGACGGTACGCCCGCTCGACCGGGTCGAGATCAATCAGCTGGAAGGGCAGCTGCACCCCGACAATCCGCAGAAGCTGGTGCAATCCGCATCGCACATGCTGTCCGATCTGACGCGGTTCGCCGGGGTGGTCATGGCGCCACGGCGCCGCTCAACGGCGTTGCGTCACGTGGAATTTCTACAGCTGTCCGACAAACGCATTTTGCTCATCATCGTCACGCCCGAAGGTGACGTGCAGAATCGTATCCTGTTCACGGATCGCACTTATTCGCCATCCGAGTTGGTCGAGGCCGCCAATTTCATCAATCAGAATTACGCCGGCTTGACCTTTGAACAGGTGAAAGACCGCTTGAACGACGAGATCAAGCGCCTGCATAACGACATGACGCATCTGCTCACCAAAGCGGTGGAAGCCGGCAACGAAGCACTGACCGCGAAGCCCGAGGATTATTTCATCTCGGGCGAGCACAATCTGTTGCACGTGCAGGACCTGTCATCCAACGTGACCAGCCTGCGACGGCTGTTCGACCTGTTCGAGCAGCGCACTACGCTGCTGCAACTGTTGGAGATGGGTAGTCATGCGCAAGGCGTACAGATATATATCGGGGGCGAGTCGGGGCTGGTACCGCTGGATGAGTGCAGCGTGGTCACCGCACCCTACGAGGTGGACGGTGAGGTGCTGGGTACCGTAGGCGTGATCGGACCGACTCGGATGGCCTACGAGCGCGTCATTCCTATCGTCGAGATTACCGCGCGGCTGTTATCCACTGCGATGTCACAACGCTCGCGGGTGACCGAATGATTGACTGCCCAGCGGCGAGCGGTTCCCAGCTGCTTTCGGTGTCTTGATCTTAGCGCGTCCTGGATGGCTTACGCAGCCGAACCCCCCTATCAACACGGGGCTGCCCTCAAGGCGGGAATTCTTCTGGTCAATCTCGGCACGCCGGAGGCGCCCACCGCGGCTGCGCTGCGCCCGTATTTGAAGCAGTTTCTGTCGGACCCGCGCGTGGTGGAGATTCCGCGCTGGATCTGGTGGTTCATCCTGAACGGAATCATCCTGAACCGGCGTCCGCGCCGCTCAGCAGAAAAGTACGCCAAGATCTGGACCTCCGAAGGTTCCCCCCTTGCGGTTCACACGCAACGCCAGGCGCGTTTGCTGCGGGGTTATCTGAGCGAGCGAAC
>Ga0302323_100004202_pt1 | contig 11719 bp, 3 predicted proteins | sample Fen_T0_3_FD_201950 | JGI IMG/M metagenome (GOLD analysis project Ga0302323, IMG submission 201950) | Peat permafrost microbial communities from Stordalen Mire near Abisko, Sweden - Fen_T0_3 | ecosystem: Environmental > Terrestrial > Soil > Wetlands > Permafrost | place: Sweden: Abisko... | reverse complement strand
GTGACGTGCAGCCCCGTGTAGACAAAGCGTCCGCACTGGTTCGCGGCAGCCGCACCGACCGGCGTATTGAAACTGAAATAGTGCGTGTACTTGGCACTTCCGGTCGGCGTCCCGGCATTGGTGGGCTCGTAGATCCAGCGCTGAGAGGGTGGGTTGATTTGATCAAGGGCGGTGGTTTTGACCTGGCTAGAAATGGTCAGGTGGCCGCTGGCCGTCGAGGCGCCCACGCTGAGCAGCCAGTCAGAGAAGGCGATGCCCTTGGGGAACGACCGGTCGATGAGCGTGTCACGCGGATCGGTGCCGATAACGCCGGCGCCAGTAGAGCCCCAGGTGGCAACCTCGCCGAAGGTCGATGGGTAACCGGTAAACGACCGGAGCCATCCCCAATGGTAGTGTTCGGCGAAGACGCGGCCACCAGCATTGACGTAGTCTTTCATCCTGTCCACCGCACCGGGATGGGTAATGAACGTATTGCTGTTGCGAACACTCGGGTCGGTGGCAGTTTGATTGCCGCCACAGTTGAGGACAAGCATGTCGTATTGATTAAGGTTGGTGGCGCTGTTCCACAAGGTGTTGGTGGCGTCGGGATAGGTCGTGGTGGTTCCGTCGAAGCCGACGCATTTTCCAGGGCTGGACGACTGTTGGTACATACTGATGCTGCCGCTGCCGCCCGGGTTGGTGAACTCGCTGGCATCCACGCCCATGCGACGCAAAAGGCATTGAAGGCGATCCGCTAGACCCGCGGTCAATGCCATCTTGGGCAGCGAGACTGTGCCTGTGTCGCCGTCGGTCTGATTCTTAGGCAAACGCGTGAGACTGGCGGCCAACGCGTTGTTTTGGCACGCAGTGACCGTCGGGATCTTGATTTGCCGGCGCCATTTTCCGACCTGGAAGACGATGGGTATGTTTGTCCCGCTTGGGGCGTTGGTCAGGGTGAAGCTTCCGTCGGTGCCCGACAAGGCAGCCGCGATGGGTTCACCGGACGGCGTGGCGCACTTGTCGCAGTTGGGACCGTGGGTGATTGGATCGAGCGTTTTGTTGGGGATGTAGACGATGACGTTGTAGAGCGGATTGACGCCCGCCGGATCGTACACCTTGCCCGTGATGGTGGTCGAGCCAGTATCACAGCGGGCGACCTGGCAGACGAGGCCCGCGCTACAGGCACAAACATTGTTGGTGCAGGTCGTGCCGGCCGGGCATGCGTCGGTACAGGTCATGGAGCTGCCACAGCCGTTGCCAACCGTTCCGCCGCAATACTGTCCGCCCGTCGAAGTTTTGCACGTGAGCGGGACGCAAGAGGAGTCACCTTTGCACAATCCAGTGGCGGTGTCGCAGACCTTGCCCGTGCCGCAACTGGTGGGGCAGGTGACACTGCCACCGCACCCGTTGCCGATGGTGCCGCAGTAGTTGAAGGGGGTTCCGTTGGTGCAGGCGGTGATGGGTGTGCAAGAGGGGCCGCCCTTGCACAGGCCCGTAGCGGTGTCGCAAACCTGCCCGGCGGCACAGTCAGCGCCGCAGGCCAGGCTGCCGCCGCAGCCGTTGCCAATGGTGCCGCAATAGTTGAACGCGGTGCCGTTGTTGCACGCGGTGACGGGGATGCATGAACTGTCGCCCTTGCACAGGCCAGTGGCTGTGTCGCAGGTTTTGCCGGTGCCACAGCTGGTGCTGCATGTGAAACTGCCGCCGCAGCCGTCGCCAATGGTACCGCAGTAGTTGAAAGCGGTACCATTGGTGCACGCAGCGAGCGGCGTGCACGCGTTGTCGCCCTTGCACAGGCCCTTGCTGGTGTCGCAGGTCTTACCGGTGCCACAATTGGTGTCGCAGGTCAGGCTGCCGCCGCAGCCGTCGCCGATCTTGCCGCAAAAATTGAAGGGGGTGCCGTTGGTGCACGCGGCGATGGGCAGGCAGGTGCTGTCGCCCTTGCACAGGCCCTTGCTGGTGTCGCAGATCTTGCCGGCGCCGCAGCTGGTGTCGCACAGAAGGCTGCCGCCACACCCGTCGCCGATCTTTCCACAGTAGGGGTAGCTGCTGCCGTTCTCACACGATGCGGTGGGCGTGCAGCTGGTGTCGCCGTGGCACAGGCCGCTTGGCGTGTCGCACACCTTGCCCGCGCCGCAGTTGGTGCCACAGGAAAGCGCGCCGCCGCAGCCGTCACCGACCACGCCGCAGTACTTGAAATCGGTGCCGTTGTCGCAGCTCTTGGGTACACAGGTGCTGTCGCCCTTGCACAGGCCTTCCGAGCCGCAGACCTGACTGCTTGTGCAGCGGGTACCGCATTTGACCGCGCCGCCGCAGCCGTCGCCGATGTCGCCGCAATAGCTGAAGGGCGTGCCGTTGTCGCAGGTCTTGGGTACGCAGGTTGCGTTGCCTTTGCAGACGCCGTCGGCGCCGCACACTTGGTTGGCGGCGCAGTCGTTACCGCAGTGGAGGGCGCCGCCGCAGCCGTTGCCGTTTTCGCCGCAGTACTTGAACGGCGTGCCGTTGTCGCACGCGACGGAAACGCAATTCGCGTCGCCCTTACACAGGCCGGTGGTGGCATCGCAGGTTTGGCCTTTGGCGCAGTCGTTGCCGCAGTGGAGGGTGCCGCCGCAGCCGTCGCCCACGTCGCCACAGTAGTTGAAGAGCGAGCCATTGTCGCAGGTAGCGGGGACGCAGGTGGCGTCGCCTTTGCACAGGCCGGTGGTGGCGTCGCAGACTTGCCCCGTGGCGCAGGCGGTGCCGCAGTGGAGGACGCCGCCACAGTTGTCGCCCACGTCGCCACAGTAATTGAACGGCGTTCCGTTGGTGCAGGCAGCAACCTTCTTGCATGTGGCATCGCCGACGCACAGGTGGTTCTGGCAGGTCCAGCCCGCCGGACAGGCCGTGTTGCAGTCAAGGACACTGCCGCAACCGTTGCCGACCTGGCCGCCGCAATACTGCCCGCCCTTAGGATTGCAGGTCAGTGGCGTGCAAGGCGCTGGCATGCACTGGCTGTTCTTGCAGACTTCACCGGTGATGCAGGTGCCGCAGTCGCTGCTGCCGCCGCAACCATCGCCGATGGGGCCGCAGTATTTGCCAGCGCCGCCGCCACAGACGGTGCGAATACACGAGGCGCCGCCCTTGCACAGGTGAGCCTGGCAGGTCCAGTCGGGCGTGGTGCAATCGCCGCAGTTGATGGCGCCGCCGCAGCCGTTGCCCAGTTGCCCACCGCAGTACTGTCCGCCGGTGGGATTGCAGGTTCCAGGCACGCAGCCCACGGCGGGCACACACTGGTTGTTGGTACACACTTGATCCGCCGTGCACCCGCCGCAGTCGTTGGCGTGGCCGCAGTCGTCACCGATGGTGCCGCAGTACTTGCTGGCTCCGCTGCCGCATGCGCGTGGGACGCAGATGCCCGGATCTCCGGTGCACAAACCGCTGGTACAGGTCCAGCCGCTCTGGCAAGCGCCGCACGTCAGCTTGCCCCCAGCGCCGTTGCCGATCTCTCCGCAGTAGGTTCCGCCGGTCACTTCGCACGAGGTGAGCGGGCCGGCATCGTGGCCTGCACCGCTGCTGCACACGCCGCCTTGGCAGGTCAGTCCCGTGGGGCAGTCGCCGCAATTGAGGTTCCCGGTGCAGCCGTTGCCGATGACGCCGCAGTACTGGCCGCCGCCGACCTTGCAGCTGGAAATGGGGACGCAAAGGCCGCCGTCCCCCCCCATCGACCAGCCGCTATCCGGGAGGATGACGATGGTTCCTCCGGGGGCGTCCACCGGCGCATCGCTCTTGGCGCCGCTGGCGCCGGAATCGCCCTGCCCTTGCAGTCCTACCTTATCGACGCTTTGGCAGCCTTCCGCGAGGGTGACGAGGAATACCAGTGCAACGGCAGCGGGTGCCGCGAAATCGCGGGATCTAATTTTCTGCATGGACACACTCCTACGAAGGCCCAGATCTCACTTCGACAACTTGTCAGCTGTGCTTGAGAGCCAAAAGTAGCTGCCTTTGCAGCCGGTCCTGGTCGCGCAGCGGATTTCGGAATTGCTGCGCGAGCCAAATGTCATGGGATGTACACCGGTGGCGTCGGTGGTGGGGGCGGAGGCGGTGGTGGCGCCGTGGCAGGCGGCGGTGGCGCTGGCGGTGGTGGGGCCGCGACGGGTGGCGGTGGCGGTGGCGGCGGCGGCACGGGCGGCGACGGCGGCGCTGGTGGATTCGTCGCGGGCGGTGGTGGCGGTGGTGGCGCGGGCGCTGGCGGTGGCGGTGGCGCCGACGGCGCGGTGGGAGGCGGAGGCGAGGCCGGTGGCGGTGGCGCGGGTGCCGGTACCGGTGGCGACGCGGGCGCCGCTGGAGGCGGCGGCGAAGCCGGCGGTGGCGCGGCCGGTGGCGCTGGCGGCGGCGGAGGCAAGGTCGGAACCGTCGGTATGCCGGTCGAGCTGATGCACGACGAAAGATCGAAGATCATGAACTCCAGCGCCTTCTCGGGTGGGGACAGTGCTGTGCGGCTGGCGCAGCAACCTGGGAACGCTTGGGCGAGCATGGAAGTGGTCTTGTTCGCCGTGGCGGAAGTCACCGTGGTGTTGAAGGTTGGATCGGAGGGGAAGGCATCCGCGGTGTCGATGCGGTCGCTGACGTGCATGCCTGTGAATACGAATCGGCCGCATTGATTGGCCGGGGCAGAGCCGATGGGCGTGTCGAAGGTTAGGAAGTGCACGTAATTCGAGGCACTGACGGTTTCATAGAGCCAGCGCTGGCCGGGCGGGTTGATCTGCGCTTGCATGGTTCCTCGGACTGCCCCGGGAATGGTCATCTGGCCCTTGGTCGTGGACGCGCCCACGTTGACGAGCCAGGAGGCCAGCGCGTCGCCTCTCGCGAAAGAGGTATCGAGAAGGGCTGTGCGTGCCGGGGTCGAGATGGTTGGGCTGGTGGGGTTTCCGTTGCCGTCCGCATACCAGGTCGCCACGTTCCCGAAAGATGAGGTGTAGTTGCCACCAGTACTCGTCCTTGTTCGCAACCATCCCCATGCGTAGTGTTCGGCGAAAACCCTACCACCAGCATCCACGTAGGCTTTCACGCGGTCGGTATCGGCGGTGTGTGACGGGTAGCCGTGTAAGTCCGCGTTCTGGTCACCCGGGCAGTTGAGGAAGATCATGTCGTACTTGTTAAGGTTGGTCGGGCTGTTCCACAGCGTGGTGGCAGCATCAGGATAGGTAGTGGCTGATCCCGCAACCTGGTTGCATGTATCCGCCGCGCTGTTTGAGCCACAAGAGTTCGCATTCCACGGCGTCGTCAGTACGTTGCATCCTGCCGTGGACGCCTGGTTGTAGAGCTGGATGGCGCCCGCGCCAGTAGGCAGCGTGAACTCGCTATCGGAGACGCCCATGCGGCGAAGCAGGCATTGCAAACGCTCGGTCATGGTGAAGTCGTAGGCCGGTCCATGCGCGCCACCAGCGGCAACCGCCATGATGGGCAGCGACGCGGCCGCCGCTGGATCGCTGTCGGTCTTGTTTCTGGGCAGGCGGAATCTAGTCGTGGCGCCCGGGCCCTCGGACAGATCGTTGATCGCGCACTCGGTGACGGTCGGGATGGTGATCTGGCGGCGCCACTTCCCGATCTGCATGACCAGCGGAATGTTGGTCCCGCTCGGAACATCGGTGAGAGTGAACGATCCGTCTGCTCCCGTGAGCGCCGCCGTGATGGGATCGCCAGACGGGGTCGAACACTGGTCACAGGTCGGGCCGTGGGTGATGGTGGCGACAGTCGCGTTGGGTACGTACACCATCACGTTGTAGAGTGGATTGTTGCCGGCCGGGTCGTACACGATGCCCTTGAGCGTGGTCTTCGCGCCGGCGGCGCAGTCGGTCTTCACCTGGCAGCGCAGGCCATCGTCGCACACGCACACGTTGGCCTGGCACTTGGTCTTGCTGGGGCAGGCGGCGTTGCAGATGATCGAGCTGCCGCAGCCATCGCCGATGGTGCCACCACAGTACTGGCCGCCGCTGGTGGGCGTGCAGGTGAGGGCGGTGCAAGTCGAGTCGCCCTTGCACACGTGGGCCGTGGTGTCGCAGGTTTTGCCAGGGCCGCAGTCGGTGGTGCAGTTGACACTGCCGCCACAGCCGTTGCCGATCTGGCCGCAGTAGTTGAAGGTCGTGCTATTCGTGCAGGCGGTGATGGGCGTGCAGGAGCTGTCGCCCTTGCACAGGCCAGCGGTGGTGTCGCAGGTCTTGGCTGTGCCGCAGTTGGTGCTGCACACCAGGCTGCCGCCGCAACCGTCGCCGATGGTGCCGCAGTAATTGTAGTCCGTGCCGTTGGTACACGCGGTCTTGGGCACGCATGAGCTATCGCCCTTGCACAGGCCCTTGGCGGTGTCGCAGGTCTTGCCCGTGCCGCAACTGGTGCTACACGCCAGGCTGCCGCCACAACCGTCGCCGATCTTGCCGCAATAGTTGAAGGGGGTGCCGTTGGTGCACGCGGTGATGGGTGCGCAGGACGTGTCGCCCTTGCACAGGCCGGTGGTGGTGTCGCAGGTCTTGCCGGCACCGCAACTGGTGCCGCATGCGAGGCTGCCGCCGCAACCATCGCCGATCTTGCCGCAGTAGTTGTAGTCGCTGCCGTTGGTGCACGCGGTGATGGGCGCGCAGCTGGTGTCGCCGTGGCACAGGCTGCTTTGGGCGTCGCAGACCTTGCCAACCCCGCAGTTGGTACCACACGAAAGCGCGCCGCCGCAGCCGTCGCCGACCACGCCGCAGTACTTGAAGTTGGTGCCGTTGTCGCAGGCTTTGGGCACGCAGGTGCTGTCGCCCTTGCACAGACCCTCGGCGCCGCAGACCTGGCTGGTGGCGCAGCGGGTACCGCACTTGACCGCGCCACCGCAGCCATCGCCGATGTCGCCGCAGTAGCTGAAGGGCGTGCCGTTGTCGCAGGTCTTGGGCACGCAGGTCGCGTTGCCCTTGCACACGCCATCGCTGCCGCACACTTGGTTGGCGTCGCAGTCGTTGCCGCAGTGGAGGGCGCCGCCGCAGCCGTTACCGTTTTCGCCGCAGTACTTGAATGGGGTGCCGTTGTCGCACGCGACGGGCACGCAGGTCGTGTCGCCCTTGCACAGGCCGGTGGTGGCCTCGCAGGTTTGGCCTTTGTCGCAGTCGTTGCCACAGTGTAGGGTGCCACCGCAGCCGTCGCCCACGTCGCCACAATAGTTGTACAGCGAGCCGTTGTCGCAGGTGGCGGGGACGCAGGTCGCGTCGCCTTTGCACAGTCCAGTGGTGGCGTCGCACACTTGCCCAGCAGCGCAGGTGGTGCCGCAGTGGAGAACGCCGCCGCAGTTGTCGCCCACCTCGCCGCAATAGTTGAACGGCGTTCCGTTGGTGCAGGCAGCAACCTTCTTGCAGGTGGCATCGCCGACGCACAGATGGTTCTGGCAGGTCCAGCCCGCGGGACACGCGGTGTTGCAATCAAGGACGCCGCCACAACCGTTGCCGACCTGGCCGCCGCAGTATTGGCCGCCCTTGGGATTGCAGGTCAGCGGCGTGCAAGCCGCGGGCATGCACTGGTTGTTCTTGCAAACCTCGCCCGCCGTGCAGGCGCCGCAGTCGGCGCTGCCACCGCAGCCATCGCCGATGGTGCCGCAGTATTTGCCCGCGCCAGCGCCGCAGGCGATGGGCGTGCACGCGATGCCGCCCTTGCACAGGTGATCCTGGCAGGTCCAGCCGGGGGTGGTGCAGTCGCCGCAGGTGATGGCGCCGCCGCAGCCGTTGCCCAGCTGGCCGCCGCAGTACTGGCCGCCGGTGGGATTGCAGGTCGCGGCCACGCAGCCCGTAGCCGGCACGCACTGGTTGTTGGTGCAAACCTGATCCGCCGCGCAGGCACCGCAGTCCTTGGCGTGGCCGCAGTCGTCACCGATGGTGCCGCAGTACTTGCTGGCTCCGCTGCCGCATGAGCGAGGGGCGCAGGTGGCAGGATCGCCGGTGCACAAACCGTCGGTGCAGGTCCAGCTGGTCTGGCAAGCACCGCACGTCAGTTTGCCGCCAGCGCCGTTGCCGATGACCCCGCAATAGGTTCCACCCGTGACCGAGCACGAGGTGAGCGGGCCGGCATCGTAGCCTGCGCCGCTGCTGCACACGCCGCCCTGGCAGGTCAGTCCCGTCGGGCAGTCGCCGCAATTGAGGTTCCCGGTGCAGCCGTCGCCGATGACACCGCAGTATTGCCCGCTGCCGGCCTTACAACTGGAAAGAGGCTGGCAGTTGCCGCCGTCCACGGCCCACGACCCGCCGCCGTCGGGGAGTTTGATCATGGGGGGCTCAGAGCTGGTGTCGCGCTTGTCGGCAGCCGCGGAATCGCTGTTGCCGTTCACGGATCCGGCGCTCTGGCAGCCCAAGCCTAGCGCCAGGGTCGCAAGGGCCACGACGGCGAGCATGGGTTGCTGACGATGCAGTTTCTTGTTCGACATGGATTCGCTCCTGAGTTGGGCGAGATGGTGATTTTCTAAGCACCCATAGTGTACCCCAAAATACATTACTATAAGAGCAACAAAAGCAGATCGGCGCGCCGTGCGATGCGGGTTGCACCCACATCTCGGCAGATCCTCGCAGAGTTGGCGTGGTCCGATTCAGTTCGTTGCCGTTGCTGCCGGTAGGCCCTGACCAAAAGCAGACGAAAAGCGGAGGCGAAAGGTCCGAATTTAAACAATCGGGGCCGCCTGCTGCACCTAACGTCCCGGAACCAACATCCAACACCCGCCCATGGGAACCCGCGGTGTCCCACGTACCGATGAAGGACGCCCGCTTCGACACGAAGGAGACAGCATGATGACACGCAGATCCCCACTTCAGGCTTTGTGGCTGATGGCACTTGTGACCGCGGCTTGCAACAACGCACCATCGTCGCCCAACTATGAAGCAAGCGGGGGCAGCGGTTCTGGCGTCAGCTCTACCGGGGGAACGGGCGGCGGCAGTGGTGGCACCGGCAGTGGTGGCTCTGGCGGAAGCACAAGTGCGGGCGGTTCGGGTGGAACGGTGGCAGCAGGCGGCAGCGCGGGAGCGAGTGCTTTGGGCGGAGGCACCTCTTCTGGCGGGCGCTCGGCAACCGGCGGCAGCAGCGCAGCGGGCGGCAGCAGCGCGGCGGGCGGCACCAGTGCAGATGGCGGCAGCAGTGCAACGGGTGGGGTCAAGGGCAATGGCGGTAGCTCTAGCACAGGAGGATCCACGGGCGTTGGCGGCGCTAGCAGCATGGGCGGCGCCGCCGGCACGGGCGGCAGCTCTGGTTCCAAGGATGCTGGCGCCAGCCGAGACGCGGGCAAGGGGCCCGAGGCAGGACGCGAAGTGGGTGGAAGCGACGCCGGATCCTCGGTGAGTTACGCCACGCAAATCGCCCCGCTGCTCAAAGCCAATTGCACCAGCTGCCACGGTGGTTCGAGCCCACAGTCGGGCATCGACCTCAGCACCTACGCCGGCGCCAGCAAGAACGCGAACGTCGCAAACAGCGCCATCCAGAACGGAAACATGCCCCCCGGCGGGTCAATGTCGGCGGCCAACAAGCAACTATTCCAGTCCTGGGTCACCGCTGGTGCGCCCAACAACTGACGCGCGGGCATACCGTCGGAACGGCGTCGTTTACAGTCCCTTGGCGTCCGCGAGCACTTGGCTGGCGTGGACGCCAGGATCGACGTCCAGATAGGTCTTGGCCACCATGCCATTGCGGCCGACCAGGAAACTGACTCGCGAGTAGAACTTCCATACGCGCAGCGGAACACCGAAGGCTTGTCCCCAGCGGCCTTCGCTGTCCGAAACGAGCGGAAATTTGAAGCCATGCTCGCGGGCAAAGGCGGCTTGGTCGGCCACGCTATCGTGGGACACTCCCACCACCTGGACGCCCGCGCTTTCGTAGGAAAGCCAGGCATCACGGAAGGCGCAGGCTTCCTTGGTGCATCCCGGGGTTCCGGCCTTCGGGTAGAAGAAAACCAGCAAGGGCTTTCCCTGCAAGGCCTTGAGACGGACAGGCTGGCCGTTCTGATCGCTACCGGTCAGGTCGGGCAGGGCGCTTCCCGCTGGCAGCGGCGCGTTTGGCCCCTTGGCGGCACTCGAAGACGCGCAGGCGAAGAGAAGAAAAAGCGTGGCCGTGCCAAAGTGCCGTGCCTTCGAGATTCGTTTCGTGCTCATGGGCAAAGTCTAGGTTCAAACGCGGACCAAACCAGGATCATTTAGAAGGCTACGGCCAGTCCTGCGCGCATGGATCGGCCGTAGCGCGGGATCAAGAGGGGGGGATAGTCCACGCTGGTGGGGAAGCCGGTCCTGGCGTCGCGCACGTCAAGCAGGTTGAACAGGCCGGCGAAGTAGCGCAGGCGGTAGGCGCGGAATTCGCCGGAAAAACTTACGTTCCATAGCAGAGCATCATCGACGCGGTTGTCGCCCGGAAGCTGGGCTGGGTCGTCCGGGCGGAAGTGCCGGCCCGCATCCAGCACCAGCTCGCTGCCGAGTCGCAAGGCCGCGCCGACGAGCGGGCACAGCACTCGAGCCTTGACCATGGTCTCGGGCGCGTTGAGGAATGGCACGTTTCCCGTCGCCCTAAGTTCTTCGACACGTTGCCGGGTGATGGACAGCGAAAGCATGGTTCCACTCCCGGGCTCCCAGCGCACCTCGGCTTCGGCGCCAAGGCTGCGGATGTGGTTGGCCTGATTCGAATAGATCTGACCGCGGTCCGGGTCATCGACCAGCGCGATCAGGTTGCTGAGCCAATTGGCAAACACCGCGCCGACCACGTGTACATCGTCGCTGATGGCGTGCGAATGTTCGAGTTCGCCGCTCCAAATGGTTTCCGGCCGCAGCGTCTGGGTTGGATTGTTGGCGCGTTCGTTGGGCGAAGGTGCTCGGAAGGAGCGTCCGAAGAACAGTTTCGTGTTGCCACGTAGATAGGGTTTCGCGACGACAGCCAGACGGGGGTTGAACGTCCAGCCGAAGCTCTTGGTGTAGTCGTCGAAGCGCGCACCAAGGTTCGCGTTCAGCCGGTTCGAGACGTGGATGTCATCCACCAAGTAGGCCGAGGCGATGAGATCCTTGCCAATAGGCGGATTGTCCGCGAAGGGCTGGTCGGCCTGCATCTGCAACTGATCAATGACCTCGCCGCCCACGGTGACGTTCTGGGACAGAAAACGTGGCAGTCCAAGTCGCAATTCCCCGGTGGCCCATTGGGCCTTGAGATTCTCAACCGAGGGTGGCGTTGGTTCGGCGTTGATGAAGTTGCCGTGATACCAGCTGTAGTCGTAGGCGGCGCGCACCGCTACTTGAACGCCCTTGACCGAACGGTCGAAGAGCAACTCGGCGTAGCGGCGCCGATCATGGTTGTAAGTGCCGTACACTGGCTGCGTGTCGTACGCGCCGGTCGGAAGGTACTTCTTGCGATCGTTGAATCCTGCCCGGATGGAAAAGGGTCCAATCCGCCCCACCAGATCGCCGTGGGTCGCCCGCTCGCCATCGGCGCCGAGGACCGCCAGTGGCGCGTCGCCGGTCTGCGAGGCGGGCCAGACATAGCGGCTATCTCCGTCGGATCCCATGCCGGCCAAACTCAGCATCAGCTCGGCGTTGCCTTTGCGGGCGCTGCCGGTGGCACGGCCCGAAAGCAGGCCGGGCGTGCCCAGGGTGGTGTTGATGGCGGCATGCGCACCTTCGGCCGCGCGGCGAGTGACCACGTTGATGACGCCGAACAAGGCGCCGGTTCCGTAGAGGACCGAGCCTGGCCCGCGCACGATCTCGATGCGTGCCACGTTGGCCAAGTC
>Ga0302323_100004199_pt1 | contig 11729 bp, 7 predicted proteins | sample Fen_T0_3_FD_201950 | JGI IMG/M metagenome (GOLD analysis project Ga0302323, IMG submission 201950) | Peat permafrost microbial communities from Stordalen Mire near Abisko, Sweden - Fen_T0_3 | ecosystem: Environmental > Terrestrial > Soil > Wetlands > Permafrost | place: Sweden: Abisko... | reverse complement strand
CGAACGCACACCGCCACGCTTGGGGTGGTTTGTGGAAAGGCAAAGGACGTCGGGTTTGTCCTCGAGATCGCTCTCGGCCAAGGCCTGCAAGGCGCGCTTGGGACCGACCTCAAGGAAGATGCGCGCACCCTCGCGGTAGCAGGTTTCGATGCCCTTGACGAATTGGACCGACGACGCCATCTGGTCGGCCAGCCGTCGCTTGATGGTTTCGATGTTATCGGTCGGATAAAGCTGGCCGTCGATGTTGCCAATCAGCGGAATACTGGGCGGGGCGATCTGCATCTCGCAGATGGTCCGGTACAGGGCGTCTGCGGCGGGCGCGACCACCTTGCTGTGGAAGGCGTGCGACACTGGGATGATCTGCGCGGTCATGCCCAGGTTGTTGAAGTACGCGACCGCGCGCTCAACGGCATCGCTGGCGCCGGCGATCACCGTCTGCTTCTTGCTGTTCATGTTGGCCGGCGTGAGGTAGCCGCCAATCTCGGGCAAGCGCCGGACGATTTCGTCGGTCGGCCCCAGCACCGAGGCCATCTTGCCCTTGTCGCCGATGGACACCGAGGCCATGGCCCGCGCCCGCGCGCTCACGGCGACCAGCGCCTCGGAGAAGTTGAGCATGCGCGCGCCCACCGCCGCTGCCCACTCGCCCAGGCTGTGCCCCATGACCATGTCGGGGAACACGCCGTGCTTGCCCAACATGCGCATGATGGCGATGTCGGTGGCCACCATGGCGGGCTGGCAAATGGTGGTGTCCTTGAGCGCCTCTTCGGCGGCTTCCATGGCCGCCGCATCGTTGGCGTTCTTGTACACGTAGCTGGTCAGTGGCTGGCCAAGAATGGGCCCCATGGTGCGGTCGGCTTCGGCGAAGGTCTCGCGCACAATGGGATCGGGCACGTCGGCAAGCATGTTGACGTACTGGGATCCCTGGCCAGGAAACAGGAAGGCAACCTTGCCGGCCGGCCCGCGGCCGAAATGAATGCCCTTGGTCTGCAGGACACGCCACTTGCGCGCGTCGTTCTTGTCCAGGGCATCAACGGCGAATTCGCACTTCTTGACCAGATCAGCCGGTTCATCAAAAGAAACGACCAAGCGAGCCGGTGAACCAAGAAACTGCGCCCCCGGTGGTGTCTTGTCAGGCACCTTGCCGGCCTTGGCGTCTGCCATGGCCTGGATCACTTGCGCCTTCAGCGCGCCAAGATCCGCCCCGCCCAGTGCAAGCATGTTCCCGAGCATGGTTGGACGATCATCTTTGGCCGGCCCGGCCACCGTGACTTGCATGCCACTTGCCGCCGACACCGAGGCCCGCACCTGCACCATGGGCTGGCGCTTGACCAGCATGCCGGGAACGTATTCCTCGACCACGACGTGAAAGTTGGTGCCACCGAAGCCAAAGGCCGAAACACCACAGCGCCGGGGCGCGAACGAGGGGCGCTCCCAAGGCCGTGCTTTGGTGTTGACCTCGAAGGGGATCTTGTCGAACGGGATAGCTGGGCTCAGCACATCGCAGTTGATCGACGGCGGCAGGATCTTGTGGTGGCAAGCGAGCACCGCCTTGAGCAGGCCCGCGGCGCCGGCCGCGCTCTTGAGGTGGCCGATCTGCGACTTGACCGAACCAAGCGCGATCTTGTGCTTGATGGGTGTTCCCTCCATGAGCACGCTGGCCGCGCTATCCATCTCGGAGACGTCGCCCACCCGAGTCGAAGTGCCGTGACCTTCAAGCAAGGTCATGGTGGCCGGGTCGAGCCCGGCGCGCTTCCACGCGCGCTGTATGGCCAAGCGCTGGCCGATGGGATTGGGGGCGGTGATGCCCTTGCCGCGGCCGTCGCTGGCCCCACCCACGCCGCGAATCACGGCATAGATCTTGTCGCCCGCCTTCTCGGCGTCCTCCAGGCGCTTGCAAATGAAGAAGGCTCCGCCTTCGCCCATGACGAAGCCGTTGGCGCCCGCCGAATAGGGACGCGATCCATCGGGCGACAGCGCGCCGATCTTGCTGAACTTGACGAAGGTGGTGGCGCCCATGTTGCGGTCCATGCCGCCGGTCAGGGCCACGTTGTAGTGGTGATCGACAAGGCTGTCGGTGGCGGCTTGCACGCCCGCCAAAGCCGACGCGCACGCGGCGTCGGTGGTGAAGTTGGGGCCGCGCAAATTGTAGACGGCCGCCACCCGGCCAGCGACGATGTTGGTCAGCTCCCCCGGCATGGTGTCTTCGGTGGTGTCGGGCAACCGCCGTGCAATTTCACTGGCGAATTCCGCCAGGATGGCGTCGCGTGCGGACGCTGGCAAGGCTTTGAAAGCCGCGGTTTCGTAGAGCGCCCTGGAATACTCGGGAAACGACAGGCGCAGCACGGTTTCGTAATGGCGCTCGCCGCCCATGGCGTTGCCAAGGATCACCGCGGTCGATTCGCTGTCCAGCGGGCGCTCCGGGTGACCGGCATCGCGCAAGGCTTCGCCCGCGCACAAGAGTGCCCACTTCTGACCGTCGTCCATGCTCGCGGCCACGCGTGGTGGAATCTTGAGCTTGGTCGGTTCGAAGGTGATGCCTCGTACCCAACCGCCGATCTTCGAGTAAGTCTTGCCTGGCGCCTTGGGATCGGGATCCCAGTAGTCCGAGGCACTCCAGCGATCCGGGGTCACATCGGTGATCGAGTTCCTGCCCGCCAGCACATTTTGCCAGAAATGTTGCGCATCGGGTGCGTCGGGCAAAAGTGCGCCCACGCCCACCACCGCGACGGCCCGCTCGGCCGGATCTCGTGTCGAACTACTCATCTACGTTGCTCCTTCAGATTCAATCGCGTAGCGAAACTCGGCGGATTGCCCGGCCCGGTCTCGCACCCTCGACTTCGCTTGCTCAAAGGGTGCGATAAAGGGTGCGATGGTCACTGCGGTCGCGCCGCATCTTGCTCCACGATGGCCTTGGCCACGATGTCCAGATCGGCCATGAGCCCCCTGGCCGACGCGTGGATGGCCTGCGTTTGTAGCGCGCGCTCGAACTCCGCCATGCCCGCGTCGTCCACGGCGTCCATGCCACGCACCAGGCGAACCGCGCCGGCCAACACGTCGAGTGCCGCTTCGCGCGCGCAGACCCGCGACATGTCCTTGACCGCCTTGGGGGCGAAAAACGGAGCGTACTTCGCGGCGCCGCGGCCGGCCGCATAGTGGGCGAAATTGGCCGCGATCTCCGCGCGGGTCATCAGCTCGCCAAGTTGGAAAAGTACGTGTTGGTGGCGCGTAAGGCGTCCCACGCGGCAGCGCTCGGTGGTTTCGAGCACAGCGCGAACCGCCAGGGCCGCCACATCGGCACCAACCAGGGGATCCTCGCGGTGCAGGTTGTCCAGCGATTCAGCCATTCGGCGGTAGAAGCCACCACGCTCTTGCAAGTGAACACGCCAGCGATCGCGCGACACCGTCCACTGCATGATCTCGCTGGTACCTTCGTAGATGGTCGTGATGCGCACGTCGCGGCGAATCTTCTCCACCTCGTATTCCTTGGTGTAGCCGTAGCCACCCAAAGCCTGAACCGCGGCGTCGGCAGCGGCATTGCCTTCCTCGGTGGCGAAGAGCTTGGCGATAGCGCCTTCGGTTTGCAGTTCAGGCTCGCCAGCATCCAAGCGACGCGCCACCTCTTCAATATAGGCGCGCGCGGCCTCCAGCTTGACCACGTGGGGAACGATCAGCTTGTCCATGTAGCCCTGCTTTTCGGACAGGGTGGTTCCGGCTTGGACGCGCTCGCGCGCGTAACGAATGGCCTTGAGCATGGCCTGCACGCCGCCGCCAAGGCCAAAGGCCGCGACCATCAGACGCGTGAAACCGAACACGGACTGGGCATGAATAAGGCCCTTGCCCTCGACGCCGCCGAGAAGATACGCCTTGGGCACGAAGACGTCCTCGAAGGTGACTGGCGAGGTGTTCGAGGAGCGAATGCCGTGCTTGTTCTCGTGCTTGCCTGGAATGAGTCCAGGCGTGCCCTTCTCGACCAGAAAGAACGTCGGTCCATCCGGCGTGGCCGCCAGCACCGAGTAAAGCTGGGCGAATCCACCGTTGGAGATGAACTGCTTGGTGCCGTTAATCTTGTAGCCCTTGAGCTCGCCGTTCTCGATCACCCTGTCGGCCTTGGTGCGAATGGCGGACAACTCGCTGCCTGCCAGCGGTTCGGTCACGGCGTAAGCCACAATCAGGCCCTCGTCGCCGATGCGGCGAAGCCAGTGCTTGCGCTGCTCCTCGGTCGAACCCACCACAATGGGATCGGTGCCAAGAAAGATGGCGAGAAACGCCGTGGCCACGCCGAGATCGAGACGGGCCATATCCTCGGACACGCGGTACACGTCGTAGGCCGATCCACCCAGGCCGCCCAATTCCTCGGGAATGAAAAGCAGGTGCAGACCGATCTCCGGCCCAAGCAGTTCCTGGATCAGCCCAAGCGGGAACTCGTCCTTCTCGTCGAGTTCGAGGCGAACCTTGGCTGATAGCTTCTGCTTGCCGAACGACCCGATGGTGTCGAGAAGCATCTGAAGTGATTCTTTGTCGAGTCCTGCGTTCTTCATTCGTGTCTTGTCTCCTGCACAGATGCCCAGTTTGCCGGAAGAAGATGGCATCCCCCACCTGCGGGGCGGACGATGCTGGCACAAGCTGGCTCAAAATCAAAACAGGGATCGACGGCGCAATCCGTCGATCCCTGCATCTACGACGCAACTACTTAGGATATCTAGTCAAGGCCTGACGCATTCGGAATGCGGGTACCTAGTTCAGTTTCCAGCGCGGATCCGAGTTCTCCTTCTCTTTCTCTTTCTCCTTCTTGGCCTGCTCGGACTTCCGATCCTTGTCGCGCTGGGCTTGGGCCTTCTTGGCCTCTACCTGCGCCTTCTTGTCGCGCTCTTTCGCATTCTTGAGCGCCAATTCTGCTGCCTTTTCCTCGTCGTGCTGGCGCTTGGCCGTGCACTCCGGTGGCTCGCAGTCGTTCTCGCACTGGCACTTGAGCTTCGCCTTGCTCACCTTGATGCAGTGGCACTTCTCGTCCTTGTCCCGATAGCAACCGCACGCGTTGTTTTCCGTGGCAGCTTCGGCAGGCTCAGCCTCGACTTGGGGGTCACCTTTCTTGGCTTTGGCCTCCGTCGCGGGCGCGAAAAACGTCACCAGGCTGAACACTGAGATGATGGAAAGCAGCAAGCGCATGGCGTTCTCCTTTGCACCGCAGATACCACGGGTCCGGCAGCGCGTGCAATGGGCCTGCACAAGCGCGTTTGCATCTTGCGCCAAGGCTGCCATGGCACCATGATTCGTGGCGGTAGACCATCATGAGCCAAAGCCTGATGTCGCAGGACAAAGCAGAAGCAAAGAAGAAGGGCCTATTCGCGCTATCGGCGTGGGGTGGCTCCGGCGTCTTGTTCTTCTTCCATGCCCCCGTTCTCGGACTGCTAACCGTCGGTGGCGCAGTCTACCTGACCTACCGATGGTTCATGTTCCGCGCCAAGCGCGGGATGCGCTTCTAGGGTTCCAGAAACAGGGGTGCCGCCCCGGGTGGCTGCCCACCAGCCGGACCGCCCGCCTGGGTTGGGCGTGCCACACGGTGGAAGGAAAGCGGCAGATCAACCTGCACGCCCTTGCCCTCGAAGCTCGGAAATCGAATGCCCTGCACGACGTTGCGAATGCAGCGCTCGGCATCCGCCGGCGCGCCGCCCACCCGCACCAGGCTGGGCTTGCCGCTGGGATCCGCCTCGAACGAAACCGACACCATAGGGTCTTGCGTCAGGGCCGAAAAGCAGGACGCGAAGGCACCCATGGCACCCTGAATTGAGCGATTCAACGTGTCGCGTGTGATCCCGTTTGGATCGCCATTCAGGGTGGCCTGTGAGCCGCCTGGCGTGGCCGTCACGGGCTGCACCTGCGTGGGCAACGGGTCGTCGGGAACTACCACGGGGGCGATGGGCGATCCTGACTCGTTCCGATACTTAAGATCCTTGGCAGCTATCCGGGGTCCCGATTCTGGCAGGGTGGGAGTTCTGCGCAACCGCGGTGGGGCTGACGATCCCTTGCAATCGGCCAAGCTACAAAGAACGGCCACAAGCATCACCGTGCCACGTGCGATCGATCTGGCATATGACGCTTGCTTGGGCATCCGAGTCCTTCCTCGACAGGCTTCCAGTGTAACTTGACCCGTCAGGCTTGTGAAATCATCCGCCCGTGATTTGCTGGCTGCCCAAACGGGCGAACCTAAGTGTACCGTAGCGAAGAAGATGCGAATTGGAATTGATCTAGGTGGCACCAAAATCGAAGGCATCGCCATCGACGAAGGTGGGGTTGAGCGAAAGCGGCTACGCGTCCCGACGCCGAAGGGAAGTTACGGAGCGGTCATCCAGTCCATCACCTCGCTGGTTGCCGATATCGAAAAGGCCTGTGGCGTAGCGGGCTCGGTGGGGGTGGGCATCCCAGGCGCCATCTCGCCAGCCACGGGTCTGGTCAAGAACGCCAACACGATCGTGTTGATTGGGCATCCGCTCGACAAGGATCTCGGCCAAGCACTTGACCGCGAAATACGTGTGGCCAACGACGCCAACTGCTTCGTGCTTTCCGAGGCCACCGACGGCGCAGGCGCGGGAGGTCAGGTCGTCTTCGGGGTCATCCTGGGCACCGGTGTGGGCGGAGGGATTGTCGTCGAGGGTCGATTGCTCACCGGCGCTCACGCCATCGCCGGAGAATGGGGTCACAACTCACTGGCCTGGCCACGCGACGACGATCGGCCGGGCCATCCCTGCTTCTGCGGACATCCGGGTTGCAATGAATCCTTCCTCGCCGGCCCGAGCCTTTCTCGCGATCATCGGTTGGCCACGGGCCAAGACTTGAAAGCCCAGGAAATCGCCGCGCTCGCGGAGAGCGGAGACCCACAGGCCCTTGCCACCATGGCTCGCTACGAAGATCGCCTGGGGCGCGCCCTGGCGGCGATCATCAACGTGCTCGACCCTGATTTCGTTGTGCTGGGTGGTGGCGTGTCCAACATCGACCGCCTTTACCGCGAGATTCCCCTCGTGCTACCGAAGTACGTCTTCTCGGACAAGGTGACCACGCCCATCGTGAAAGCCAAGCACGGCGACTCCAGCGGCGTGCGCGGAGCGGCCTGGTTGTGGCCGCCGAAACGATAGCTATCTCCGGTGGACCTGCACGTAGGTCGAGACTAGCAAAAAGAGTCCGAGCAGAACCCAAATCACGCCCATGCGTAGGTGGCGACGCTGCTCCTTGCCACGAACGGCAGGTGGGTTCACAGAGTCTTCCACACCTTCATCTGGAATGCGGGGCATGCGCGGTGCTGAAAGGTACTTCGCCCGCAGGATTCCAAAGATGACCAGCATCGCCCCAACGGCGTAAGGAATAATAGGCGGAATGTTCAGATGCATCTTTCTTAGCTCGCCAGCTCCTCGGCCCTGAATTCGCGGATGACGGTTACCTTGATCTGTCCTGGGAAGGTCATCTCTCGCGAAATGACCTGCGCGATGTCCGCCGCGAGTTTGGTGGCGCCTTCATCGCTCACGCGCTCTTCCTCGACATAAACACGCACCTCACGTCCGCCCTGGACGGCAAAGGCCTCAGCGATGCCGCGGAAACTGCGAGCGATGCGCTCGATCTCGGCCAGCTTCGCCATGTGGTTGTCTTCGGTCTGGCGGCGCGATCCGGGACGGCCACCCGACATGGCATCGGCAGCGGCCACCAGGTGCGCGTAGGGGCTGGCGAAGGGCTCGTCGGTGTGGTGGGCGCCGATGGCATTCGCAACGACTTCCTTCTCACCCAAACGGCGGGCGTACTCCGCGCCAATGACCGCATGCGATCCGTCGAGTTCGTGGGTGAGGGCCTTGCCGATATCGTGCAGCAGCGCCGCCCGCCGGGCAATCTTGACGTCGAGGCCTAACTCAGCAGCCAGCATGCCACAGAGAAATCCCGCCTCCACGCTGTGCTGCCACTGATTCTGGGAGTAGCTGGTTCTGAAGTTCAACCGGCCTACCAGTTTCACGATATCGGCGTGCGCGCGATCGAGCTTCAGTAGGGCAAACCCGCGCTGCCCGAAGTCTACGATCTCGCGCTCTACCTCCATGGTGATTTCCCGGGCGACCTTGCCAAAGGCATCGCCCTGCAATCCGGGCCTGCGCAGCATGCGGCCGATGCAGCGTCGGGCCACTTCACGCCCCACGCCGTCGAGCCCCTCGATATGAATCGCATCACCTTCCTCGGTAAAGGCCAGGGTGACCCCTGCCACGCCTTCCACAAGCTTCAGATCGTCGGCAGAAATAAGGGGCCGATCACCGCGGCTCTCGGGAAGGGGAATGAAGGATTGGGCTCTTTCCGAGTAGAAATGATCGGTGATCCGTCCCACCGAAATCCCCATCAGGCGTTTGGCGGCACGGGCGACCTCGGAGACGGAAGCGCTTTCACTGTCATGGCGCACGACCTGCGACGCTGTAACGCGCGCGTCCTCAATCTCGGCATCGACGAGCGTTTGCGTGGCTTGCGCTGCTGTCATCTTGGCCGCGCGCTCGAGTTCGCTGCGCTGTTGCCGCCGCAGCAAGGTCAACTCGGATTCGAGCCCCTTGTTCTCCCGTTCGACCTCGGCGAGCGGCACTTCGCGGTCCGACAATTCCTTGCGGGTCTCGGCGAGGGTACGCGACTCTTCGCTTGCCCAAACGGTCCGGCCAGCCAGGGCCGCTTCGAGTTCGGCCAATTCCACCTGGCGGGCACGCAGCGCCACCTCGGCCTCGGTGCGCATCACCAGCGCCTCCTCACGTGCCGTGACCTCCGCCTGCACACGCACCGTCTGGCCTTCCCGTTCGGCGGCCGCGCGGATCCGTTCCGTTTCCTGCACCCGCGTCCGGCGCGCCTGATTCATCCGAGCCCGGGCCTTGAGCACAAACCACAGTCCAACGCAGGCGCCGGCCACACCTGCCAAAATAACTGCGATTGCGGCCGGCATCGCGGCCTATCCGATGGCCAGACCCAAATGGTTGCGCAACTCGAAATATTCTTCGGAAACGCTCCACTGAATCAAGTCCCGGATCTTCTCTCTGGGATCCACGCTGCCCACGCTCATGGGCTCGGACAGCACCTGCTGCGCCGCGATTTCAAGGTCGTTGCACAGGAGGAATCCGGCACGCGTCGAGGTGTAATCGACCGCCAGCGCCCACTTGTGAAGATCGACTTCCGCCTTGCTTTCCAAGAACAAGCGCACGACCTCCGCCAGTTGTTCCATGTGTTGGGGCGGCATGAACCGGCGCAAGAGATCCACACGCTCGGCCACCGGCTGCTCCATGTCACCCTTGATGGGCACCTTGTTGTTCACGAGTTTGAGAGCGGCCAAGAAGAACGCCTTCAGCTCGGACACCTGCGGAACGATGCGCGGCCAGCGCATGACGTGGTCGGCACGTAGAAGGGTCAGCCGTTTGCCGAGGGCGTAGGCGAGATCCTTCTCCTGCTTGCCTTGCAGAAGTGCCGACCCAACGATGATCGCCGGACACAGTTGCTGCTTCTCGCGGGCGCTGACAAACTCCATGTCGCCGGCCCAATCCTGCCGCAGGTAGAGTTCGGGGATACTGACCGCAAGGATCTGGCTGGCGTAGACAAACACGCGGCTGAGCATGAGCTGATCGCTGCCGAGATCGCGGCGATCCTTGCGCTTGACCCCGTAGTCCTTGTGCTCCTGCGCCCGGACGGCGATGACGGTTTGGCTGATGTTGGCCAGCACCGCCGAAACGTAGCGATCCTCGGTGGGGTGGAAGATGTGCTTTTGCCAGTTTTCCTCGGAGAGGCGCGACTTCACCCTTGCCAGGCCCTTGCTGCGGTACTGCTCGAAGAAGCGCATTTCCTCTGCATCGGCCTGCTTGAGGTAGGCCAGCGTCGAGGCCACGCACCACACGTGGTCGTACTTGCCCAGTTCGGCGTACAGACGGCGCAGGATCTTCAAGGAAGAGACCATGTCCTTGGGATCCTTGGCGCGGCTGATAAGCAGCCGGTATTCGCGAATCGCCTTGTCGTAGCATTCCGGACCTTGCACCTGGAACAGCTCGGCCAAGATCTGATGGCGTGGCACATTGTCGGGCTCTAGGTGCACGCACACCTCGAAGGCTTCGGCGGCCTCGCGGTACATCTTCAAGCGCGAGCGGTAGATCTCGCCCAGGCCCTGCCACAAAGCCAGTTGCGTGGCCTTCTTCTCGGGCGTGGACACATCCTGCCCCAGCCGCTTGATCATCTTGCGGTAGTTGCGCTGCTGGTTGGTCCAGTCCTTCTTCGCCGTCATGATCTTGTCGATGCGCTCGAACGGCTTCAAGCTGTCGGGGTACTCGTCAAGAGACTGGTTGAACATCTCGACCGCCTCGTCGGGTGAGTGCAGCTCGACGTTGGTAATGATGCCGGCGGTCTCCAGGTACTTGGCCTTGCCCTTCCCGGTTTCCAGGTTGGCGAGACGCATGAGGATCTCGACCGCCTTCTTCCACTGCTTGGTTTCGTGGAGAAGTTCCAGCACGTCCACCAGCAGGTTGCGCGCATCGGGCTTGACCTCGAGGGCTTCGAGATAGGCCGCGATGGCCTTCTGCTGATTCGCCAGCTTGTCCTTGTAGATGGCGATGATTTCCTCGTGGAAGCGCAGCTTCTCTTCGGCGCTCTCGCTGTGCGTGAGTAGCGCGCGCTTCTGCTTGATGACGGCTTCCCATTCACCGGCCTCGGCATGCACGGCCGCCAGGGCTTCCAGCGTCGGACGGTGCCCGGGATTGATTTCGAGCGCCTTCTCGAACATGTTGATCGACTTCGCGCGCTCGCCCACCTTCATCTTGATGGTGCCGATGCGGTGGAAGATCTCGACGATCTGGGCGTCGGTCTGCGATTCGCGGTGCTGGACCATCACGGTCTGGTACAGCTTGAAGGCGTCGTCCCACTGCTGGCGTCGGTAGAGCAAGTCGGCGCGGTCAACCAGGGTCGGCAGATGCGTCGGATCAAGCTCGTAGGCCTGGCGGTAGCACTTAAGCGCCTTTTCCTGCTCGCCGAGTTTGTCCGCCGCCTTGGCCAAGCGGTAGAAGAGGACGTGCAGCTCCTTGTTGGCGCGGCGGTCGGTCTTGCGCGCCAGCATTTCGAGCACTGGAATGAGCGGGGCCCATTCCTCGCCGTGGTAGTAGATCTGAGCCAGCGGGGCGCCGGCTTCCACGTGCTCGGGATCGAACTCGAGGGTGCGCGCGAAGAGATCCTTCGCCTTCTGCTCGTCGCCAAGTTCGGTCTGGTACAGTTTGCCGGCTTCGAAAAGCAGGCGCGTCTTCTCGAGGATATTCTGCGTGCAGGTCTCGGCCCGCACCATCATCTGCGCGGCCTTCTGGGAATCGCCCCGTCGCTTGTACAGGTTGATGAGCGACAGCATGCTCGGCACGTGCGTCGGATCCACACTGAGCGCGTCCGACAGCCGCTCCTCGGCCGATTCGGGCATCTGCATATGCTCGTCGAAGATCTTGCCCAGCCGGAAGCTGAGATCGACCTTCTCCTTGCTATCGACCACGTTCACCAGGCGCTCCATGATCTCGACCGCGCGATCCCACTGCTCGGTCTGTTCGTAGATGCGCGCCAGGCCCTTGAGCGCGTCGGTGTGATCGGGGTCGAACCCGAGAATGTCGTTGTAGGATTCTGCCGCCCGATCCGGATCGCGCAGTTCTTCCTCGAAGAGCTGACCCAAAGCCAAGTGAACAGTGGTCCGCTCGGCAGCTTCGGTTTCAACCTGG
>Ga0302323_100004195_pt1 | contig 11735 bp, 3 predicted proteins | sample Fen_T0_3_FD_201950 | JGI IMG/M metagenome (GOLD analysis project Ga0302323, IMG submission 201950) | Peat permafrost microbial communities from Stordalen Mire near Abisko, Sweden - Fen_T0_3 | ecosystem: Environmental > Terrestrial > Soil > Wetlands > Permafrost | place: Sweden: Abisko... | reverse complement strand
GACAGCGCCGCGACGCCTTCTGTATCGGCTCGGTACTCGATCGTGAATGGGAACACCGGTGCCACGCTGCCCAGGTGAAGCACGGCGTCACTGAACGCGATGACCAGACCGAACGGCGGCACGCAAGTCACGGCGTGCTCGCTCTCGAGGGCAGCGCTCGCCGCAATAAGCGTTTGCGCAACGCTCGTGTCGTCGCCGATCTCGAGCTCCACCACGCGCGTGCGGTCGAGCTCGTCGACGACCCCGATGCGCGAAAGGGAGCCCATGGTGTAGCGCGCGAGCACCACCGAAAGTGCGGCGATGAGGTGCGCAATGCTCGGCACCGACTGCGGCGCGCCAGGCAGAGCCACGCGTCCATAGGCACTGGTCCGACCATGCTCGGGCATTCCAAACTCTATACTTGCCTCAGTAGCGGCAACTGGGACAGCTGCGGAAGACTCTGTTAAGGCGGGCAGGGTATACGGCTCCGGGTCCGAGCCGAGGAGGCTACGGACCAAGCGCGCAAGAGCCGCAGCCTCGAGCTCGGCGCGATGCGCGACGACCAGCAGATCCGCCGAAAAGTCGGCATATCTCAGAACTTGAATCCGGCACAGTGCGCCGCCTGGCCGCACGGGCCGACGCAGCTCGCGCGCTCGACGGCGTTCCGCCACGGGATGCTCGCGCGGCACGGCAAGCGCCTCCAGCCACACCCGCGTCTGACGGTCCGACTTGCGCGCCTGACTCCCGAAGATTCGTTCGACGCGGGTGACGACCTCGGGCACACCATCCGCGCCGGCTGGAATGGAGGCGATCACGAAGTGGCACGCTCGCTCGACATGGTTCACAAATTCCGCTAGCGAAAAGAACTGGTTGGCGTGCACTTTTTTTCCTCCCCGTGCTTCAACGCACCGAAAACCCGCCGTCCACGGTGAGCACGGCGCCGGTCAGGTGCCGTGCTTCGTCACTCGCGAACCAGACCGCGACGGCCGCGATGTCCCAAGGATCGACGAGCTCGTTCATCGGCTGCGCTTGCACGAACTCTTGTTCATGCTCCTCGACCGGGATCTGGAGCGAGCGCGCGACCTCCGACAGCATCGCCCCTTCGATGACGGGATCGTCACGCACCGAGCCCGGGCAAATTGCGTTTACGCGGATCTTGAGCGGCGCGTAGTCGAGCGCCGCTGCTTTGGTCAAGCCGACGAGCCCGTGTTTCGCCGCGACATAGCCCGCAAAATGCCGATAGCCGACCACCCCTGCCGTGGACGAGACGTTGATGATGCTGCCGCGTCGGCAGCGGATCATCTCGGGCGCCACCGCTTTCATCAGGTGCCACGCGCCGGACAAGTTGATGTCCAGCATGACTGCCCACTCGGCCTCGCTGATCTCGTGCACTGGTTTGCCCGAAGGAGCGACGATTCCGGCGTTGTTGATCAGCACGTCGATCGCTCCAAAACGATCGATGCCATCGCGAACCAACGCGTCCACCCGCTCGCCATCGCGCACGTCTCCCACGACGCTGAGCACGCTCGCGCCGCGCTCTCGGCAGCTGTCTGCCGTGCGCGCGAGTTGTTCGCGCGTTGCGAGCGCATACGGCACCCCGTCCAGAGCCCCCGCGACATCGAACAGCACGAGATCCGCACCTTCTTCGGCGCAGCGAACCGCACACGCTCGACCGATGCCACGCCCGGCTCCAGTGATGAGGACGGTTTTGTCGGCCAAACGCATCTTCAACTCCTACCGATCACGGCCCGAAGCCGAGATGCTCGCGCACCAGGTCCAGCACTTGGTGCGCGGAATCCACGAGGTACATGTGACCGCCAGGCACTTCAACGTATGCGAAATCCGCACACGTCACGCTGGCCCACTCGCCCGCCTGCTCGGCGGTGACGAGCTCGTCACCGGTTCCGCGCAGCACCGTGAGGGCAACGTCGATCGGCTCGGTCGAGCGTGGTCGGTAGTTTTCGTGCATTTCAACATCGGCTCGCAACGTCGGAAGGATCAGCTCGAGCATCTCCGGATCGCTGAGCACCGGATGTCGATAGCCGGCGAACGCCTCGACTCGAGCCAAGAACGGCTCATCCGCGAGCCCCGTCGCGCGCACGGGCCGCGTCGACCACGGCCCGGGCGATCCGCTCACGAACAAGCGGCGGACGCGGCGATCGAGCGCTCGCAGGCGCCGCGCCACCTCGTAAGCGAGCACCGCGCCGAGGCTGTGGCCGAACAGCACGAGCGACTCTGCTGCCGTCGCGCCGTCCTCCAAGAGCTCGGTCACGAGCGCGTCAGCTGCGATGTGCGCCTCGCGAAAGGGCGGCTCGTCGATGAGCCACTCGCGGCCGGGCAGCTGAAGTGCTCGAACGACCAGCTCGCCTTTCGCGAGCTTCTCCCATGGGCGAAAGAAGCTTGCGCCCGCACCGGCGAACGGAAAGCAGGTGAGTACGACGGACACAAGCCCTCACTTCCCCGCTTGCTGGCCGAAGCGCTCGACGAAGCGCTGAATGAGCGCTCGCGCGACGGGCTCCGCGCCGACGTGTGGCGCCGAGCCCGTAACCCCGAGCGCTACGAGTTGCTGGAAATCTCGTGAACTTTGCTCCAGCCGAACGTTGCCGAGCGTCGGCTCTAAATCGGGAAACTTTGCACTGAGCAGTCCCGACAACGTGCACCCCATCATCTGATTTGCATCAGCGCTCCAGCGCCGTGCGAGTAGCGGTTCGTCGGTGCGCGCTGACGGCGGCACATGGATCAGCTCGGCGACCGGCTGCGGCAACGTCAGGGTTCCGCCTTCGGTAAAGAGAAGGTCGCCCGCGTCCTCGAGGCGGCGTTGCGCCATCCGCACATCGAAGCAGTGCGGCGCCGAATCATCCACAATCAGCGCGCCCGGGCAGACGGCGCTCACGTCGAGCACCCCCGGGGCGTTCGTTGCCCCCACGAACAGGCTCGCGCCATAGGCCGCTTCGGGCACCCTGGGGCGAGCCTCGAGACAGCTGATTTCGCCGGCAAAGTCCGCCCTCTTCAAGAGCTCGGCAAGCGCGCGTAGGTGCGCTTGCTTGCCCGGCACATCGACGAGCGTCAGCGCCGCAGGCGAGTCACCGTTGCTCAAGAGCAGCTCGAGCACCCCGGTGCCGATCGAGCCGAGCCCAACGAAGCATACCTGTTCGTCCGCGAGCTTACGCCCGACTCGCTCCAACAGCGCGAGGATGTTGAGAGTTACTGCGGCGATCGTCGTCGCGTGTCCGGTGGTGAGGCGTGGCACTCGCTCCGGCTGCGGCTTACCCAAGAAGGCGGCTCCGTAGTCGATAGCCGAAGGAATCAAGCCCGCGAGAGCCAGACACTTCGCGCCGATCCGCCCACCGAAGCGCTGCGCCTCCCGAATGAGCTTGTGGAGCCGCTCCGGATCGTCATAGATATCGCGCTCGCAGATCGGCAACATCACTCTGCCGACGCGCCCCCACATGGTCGAAGCAACACCGAACCAGTACGGGTTCTTGCTTTCACCGAAGACGCTGCGCGCGATCTCGCTGAAGCCCTCTTCATAACCGTCGATCACGAGCGCGTCGACCTCCGCCAAGTCGCCCGACAGAAAACGCTCCGCAAGGCTCGTTGGACTGATGCTCACGTGCGCGGGCCAGCGAGCTTGCGCTTTCGAAGGCTTGGAGTGCATTTCGGCCGCTACGGGCTCGGAGAGGCGGCGCGCGAGCTCCTCGACCACGGGTGACACGAAAATCCAGCGCACTGGTAACTTTCTGCCGAGCGCTGCGCTGATCTTGGCCGCGACCTTGACGGCGTGCAGCGAATTGCCACCGAGATCGAAAAAATGATCGTGCACACCGACGGGCGCTTCGAGCACTGACTCGAATGCCTGGCACGCGACGCGCTCGACTGGGGTCCTGGGTGGCGCAGCCTTCGCGGACCGCTCTCGCCCTCGCTCTGCGGGCTTGTCCGCGAGACGCGCCGCATTCTCTCCACCCCGCGCGCACAGCGGCTCGTCGGGATTCGCCGCCACGCGCGCGCACAGCGCGACGAGCTCGCTTGCGAAGCGTCGCCCCGTCGAGGGCTCGAACAGATCGAGGTCGCAGGTGAGCCAGCCGCTGAGCCCACTTTGGACAGGCAGCAGCTCGAGCTGGAGATCGAAGCCGACGACGCCGGCATCGACGTCGACCCGCGTTAGAGTCAGATCACCCATGGTGCGCTGGACGGGTGCGGCGGTCTGCAGCACGAACAGCATCTGGAAGAGCGGGCTCTGCTCGATCGAGCCTGTGGCGCCCACCGCCTCGACCACCTTTTCGAACGGCACGTGCTGATTTGCAAACGCCTCCAAGGTGTAACGCCGCTGTTCGCGAAGGAGCTGCCGGAAGGTACCGGGCTGTCCGAGATTCGAGCGAAACACGAGCGTGTTGGCAAGACACCCAATCAAGCCTTCGAGCTCCGGTTGATTGCGACCGGCGAAGACGGAGCCGACGGCCACGTCCGACTGTCCCGACTTGCCGCCCAGCCAGAGCTGTATGCACGTCATCAGCACCATGAACAGCGTCGCTGACTCCTCTGCAGCGAGCTCTTCGAGGTCATTGACCAGGCTCGCATCGAGGATGACGCTCGTGCGCTGCCCACGCCCACTTTTCACGCTCGGTCGCGCCCGATCCAACGGAAGCTCGAGACGCTCCCGGGGCGCTGCCAGCGCGAGCTTCCAATACGCCAGCGCCGCTTTGAAGTGGCCGGTTTCGAACTGCTTGCGCTGCCACGCTGCCACGTCCGCGAATTCGACTGGGAGCGCTGGCAGCTTCTGCCCCGCATAAGCGAGTGACAGCTCCGTCGCCAGCACGTTGAGCGACCAGCCGTCGGTCGCGATGTGATGCATCGTGACGAGCAGCACGTGCTCGTCCGGCCCAGTGCAAACGAGCGCGGCGCGCACGAGCGGCGCTCGCTCCAGATCGAACGGCTCCTCGAGTTGTTGCCGCAGGATGCCCGTGAGCTCCCGCTCTCGGCCCTGCGAATCTACGGACGTAAGCTCGAAACGCTGCAGCGGCCAGCGCGCACATTCTTGTAAAACCCCACTCGGTTCTCCGTCTCGCTCAAAGACTGCGGTACGCAGCACGCTGTGCCGATGTAGCACGGTGTCGAGCACGCTAGAGAGCGCTTCGACGTCGAGAGTTCCAGTGAGGCGTACAGCCACCGGAACGTTGTAAAAAGACGGACTCGTGGCGACGGTATCGAGAAACCAGAAACGCTCTTGAGCGAACGACAGCGGGACTGTGTCCGTGTCGGCGCGCCGCGGGATCGCCCGGAGCTCGTGCTCGCGCGCGTAACCGTCCAGGATCGCGGACTGTTCGGCGATGGTGCTGCGATCGAACAGGGTCGCGAGCGGCAGCTCGACGCCGAAAGTCTGCGCGATTCGACTGGCCAGGCGTGTCGCCATCAGCGAATGCCCGCCGCGGTCGAAAAAGCCATCCGTGATGCCGCATTCGTCGATCCCGAGCACGTCCTTCCAAATTGCCGAGAGGCGTCGCTCCGTCTCGGTGCGCGGAGCCACGAACGACGCTTGACGAAGGCTGCCACCGGCGCTCGGCGCGGGCAGCGCATGACGCGCCACTTTGCCGCTCGTAGTGCGCGGCAACGCATCGAGGAACGTCCAAGCGACGGGCACCATGTACTCGGGCAGCTCTGCGCGCAGGCGCTGGCGCAGCTCACGCGAGGTAAGGAACGGGGGCGGAAGCGGCGCGCGGGGAGAGCGCTCGCTCGCCTTCCGTTGCTGCGCTCGCGCAGATCCGTTGCGCTGGGCGTAGATGTAACGGAGCGTGGTGTTCCGCAAGAGCGGGTCCTGAAAGACCACGAACCGAAAGTTTGCGCGAGCGAGGAGATCGGTGATGAGCGCGACACTTTCATCGACGTCGACTTCGAGCGCGATCTGATCGATCTTTTGCCAGTCTGCCGTGTCGATGCCGGAAAGGATATCGAGCTCGCTCTTCTCCGCGTTGATCTTGAGGTAATCGATACGCTCGATCCCCTCGCGCCGCATCACGTCCGAGAGCGTGAGCGTGGTCGTCTCGAACGATTCCGCGCGGAAGCGTTCCGCGAGGATGTCGTCGGCCTGCTCGACCAGAGCGCGCATGTCGGCCTGACCTCCTCCGAGCTGGTTCTCCATGTAACGTTTGACGGTCTCGCGCTCGAGCGCGGCCTCGGCATGCAGTCCGGAGAGCATGGAAAATGCCGGAAAGTGCGTGTAGGTAGCCGTACCGCGGGACGACGAGAGGGCCTGTTGATGAAGCCGCGAGCTCGGCGCATAAATGGAGAGGTTCTGCCGCAAGACCGCGAACGTGCGGGGATTCGGCTCGAAAGTATGGAGCGTGATCTCACCGCCGAGCAACGTGGCGAAGATCGAAAACAGCCCGATGTTGCCCCCGACATCCATGACCACGTCCCCAGGACGGATCGTAAGCCCTTCGCGCACGTACGCCTCGAGCTCGAAAATCTCGCGATACAGGTAGTCGGTCTCGTTCTTGTTGAGCTGCGAGATCGCGAGGTTGTTGGGTAGCACGTAGCGCTCTTGGCCGTTCCAGCGCCGCTGGCGTTCCGCGCGCGGGACGACGTACGCGGCGAGCTGGCGCTCGCCGGCCTGGTCCTCGAACGCCGTGACAGCTGCTTCCTGCACGCCGGGGTGCGCGGCGAGCTTGGCTTCGATCTCCGCCGGCTCGACGCGCGCACCGTGGATCTTGAGCTGTCGATCCAGACGTCCCAAGATTTCGACCATGCCGTCAGCTCGATAGCGTCCGCGATCGCCGGTGCGATAGAGAAGTAGACCATCGGCGGAGAACGGACTCGGAAGGAATCGAGCGTGCTCTGAGGCCGGCACATCAGCCAAGTAGCCGAGCGTTCCGTGAGCCGTCCGAATCACAATCTCTCCGGGCTCTCCCGGCGCGCAAAGGCGATTCTTCTCGTCGAGGACCAAAAGCTGCGTGCCGCTGATCGGACCCCCGATGGGCTGGACGCCGGCCGCGGGCTCCGCGGACACACGGAAGAAGGCCTTCGCGAGTGTGGTCTCGGTCGGGCCGTAGAGATTGACGACTTCCGCTGTCGACGAGACCGCCTCACGCCAGCGCTTCACGAGAGTATCGGTCAGCGGCTCTCCGGCAAACGCTGCCAAGCGCAGCTCGGTCAGCCCGATTCGACTTGCGTCGTCGGCGAGCCAGGTGAGCGCGAGCGAGGGAACCACGTGCAAGATGGTGACGCCGGCCTCACGGAGCCAGCGCAAGGTGCCCAGCGCCGCCAAGCGATCGCGCGACGGGGGAACAGCCAAAGCCGCGCCCGCGGTCAGCGGCAGCAGTATATCGCGCAAGACCACGTCGAACGAGAGGCTCGTCAAGAGTGGCACGCGATCCCGCTCGCCCACAGCGAACTCTCGCTTCTCCCAATCCAAAAAATGAGCGAGAGCACCGTGACGGCCGAGCACCCCTTTGGGTTCACCGGTCGACCCCGAGGTGAAAAACACATACGCGGGCGCCGCGCCGTCCAGCACTGGCAAAGTGACCTGAACCGGTTCACGCGCGTTCGCGGCGAAGGCTCCCGTGTCGGCGTCCACGACGAGGGCCGGGACCGCGGCACTAGCGTGCATCGGCTCGCCTGCAAGCGACTTGATCAGCAACCGAAGCTTCGCGGAAGCCCTCGATTCGAGCTGCTCGGTGCGCTGTGGCGTGAGCCGCCCGTCGGCGAGCAGCGCGACTCCGCCCGCCGAAAGCACGGCGAGCAGCGCGGTCACCGCGCCCACCGAGGCGCTGCCGACGACAGACACGACGTCACCCACCGTGACGCCGCGCTCGACGAGGTGCTTGGCGAGGCGCTGAACGGTCGCAGCCAGTTGGCCATAGGAGAGCTCGCGTTCCGGCGCGCGAATCGCGATGCGGTCGGGATTTTCCGTGGCAAGCGCGAAGAATTGCTCGCTGACCGGAGGCGGCTCGCGGCTCGCCAATGGCGCGCCCGGATCCACGAAGGCGTGGGCAAGCTCCGGGCTCGCGAGCGAATACTCGGAGAGCGGACGATCGATGTCGTCCGCAACGGCTTCCAGAATGTTGCGATAGTGCGACGCGAGGCGTTGTATATCCTCGGACGTGAAGAGCTTCGCGTTGTATTCGACCAGGCCGCGAAGCCCGTGCTCCGTGTCCTCGAGCACGAAAGCGACGTCGAAGAATCCGGCCCCGCTCGCGGTCTCGAGCACGCGCCAGGCGAGCCGCTGCCCTTGGAGGGAGGGAAACGGTGCATTTTGCAGCACCATTAGCGTCTGACACAGCGGCAACCGCTGCGCATCACGCGGCCGCTGGAGCGCTTCCACGATCTTCTCGAAGGGCACGTCCTGATCCGCGGTGGCCTCGCTGATCGTGTTCCGGCAAGACCTGAGGAAGTCTCTAAAACTCTGATCTTCCGGGAGCGCGAAGCGAAGTGGAAGGAGGTTCACGAACATTCCAACGAGCGGTTCGAGCGCCACGTGGGCACGGCCCGCCGACGGCGTACCGACGATCAGATCCTTCTCTCCCGTGTGTCGGCTGAGCAGAACGGCAAACCCAGCCACGAGCACCGTGTAGAGAGACACCGACTCGCCACGCGCAATTGCCTTCAGCGCTTTGGTCGTCAAGCGCGGCACGTGCAGGGAAAAGCGCGCGCCTTCGTACTCGAGAGTACGCGGCCGCCGAAGCGTCGTGGGAAGCTCGAGCACGCCGGGGCACGTCTCGAGACGCGTCACCCAATTCCGAAGACGATGCTCGTAGTCTTTGGACTCGAGATAGACGCGCTGCCAGTGCGCATAGTCCGCATACGTGAGCGGAGCGACCTCACGCGTGCCAAAAAATCCGGAGCCGGTGGCTTCGAGCTCCGTCATGAGCTCCTTGAGGAGAAGGCCCCACGACCAAGCGTCCGCGACGGCGTGATGGACAACGAGCTCGAGCACGTGAGTCTCCGGCGCGAGCCGGTACAGCGCCGCGCGCAGCAGCGGACCATTTTCCAAATCGAACGGCCGCACGGCGAAAGCGCGCGCCCGTGCCAACGCCGCCGCTTCGCGCTCGGGGCGCGCCAGATGCTCCAGCGTTTCGAAGTGGACGGGGACGTCGATGACCGCGTCGACGACCGGGGCAGGGCCACCTTCGTGCATCGGAAAGCGCGTGCGGAGCGCGTCATGGCGCGTCAAGAGACGCAGCGCGCGCTCCAGCTCGCCCTGACCGAGCGGGCCCAGCACCTGCAGGCAACACCACAGAATCGAAGCCGGACTATTGGGCTGCAGGCGCTCCATGAACAGCAATCGCTCTTGCGGAAACGAGAGCGGCACGGCAGCGCCCGCTGGCTTTCGCGGGAATTCGGTCTGAAACGACAGCGCGTGACTCACGATTGATGGCTCCGGGATTGGCGAACGTTAACGAGGTGACGCCGGGCTGGCGGCGGGCGAGGCCGGCGCACGTGCACCGAGCGAGGCCGCGACGATGCGGGCGAGCCCGGCGACCGTGAACTGGCTAAGTGCTTCCTGCGGCGCGATGACCACCCCGAACTCGCGTCGGATGCGAGCGGTGATTTGCGTGCTCAAAATCGAATCGCCGCCGAGAGCGATGAACGAGTCTTCACACCCGAGCGGCCCGCACTCGAGCACCTCCGCCCAAATGTCGGCGATCCGACGTTCGATCTCATTTCGTGGCTCGGCGAACGGCGTGGTCAACGCAGGTCGCGCCTTGTAGCGCCGACCCGCGCGCTCGTTCGCACCGGCCTGGACCAGCTCATGCAACAACGGGTTGTCTCGGATGGCGGCAGGTGCGGCCCGCAGGTGCTCCGGACCGTACGGCACGATGAGCGCCTGGGGCGCACGTTGTACGAGCAGCACTTCGAGCCCGGCGATCGCCTGACCGGAGCTCAAGGTGAGGCCAGCTAGACCGGCCATGCTCCCGCCCGCCTTTGCGGGCGCCGTGGTCAACGCCCGCCCCTGCGCGAGGCCTGCTCCCGACCAAGGGCCCCACCCGACGCTCAGCGCGCACGCACCGCGCGCGTGCCGCTGCGCCGCGAGCGCGTCCAAATAGCTGTTCGCCGCAACATAGGCGGCCTGTCCGGGCGAGCCCATTGCGGTCGCCGCGGACGAGCACAGCACGAAAAAGTCGAGCGGATCTTCCGCGGTCAGCCGATCGAGCGCGGCGGCTCCCCCTGCTTTCGGCGCCAGCACGGCCGCCAGGCGCGTTGCGTCGAGCCCGGCGCACGGTGTGTCATCGAGCACGCCGGCCGCATGGATGACCCCTCGAAGCGGCGCTGCGCGTTCGCGTTCGCGTTTCAGCACCTCGCGGACCTGCTCGGCGTCGCCAACGTCCGCCTGATACACGCAAACTCGTACGCCGGCCGACGACAGCTCGGTGATGCGCGCGGCCGCCGCCTCGCCAGCAGGGCGGCGGGCGACGAGCGCAATGGAACGCGCGCCCCTGCGAGCAAGCCAGGCTACGACCTGCATTCCGACCGCGCCCGTGCCGCCGGTGATGAGGTACGTGCCGTCGGGGCGCACGCGCAGCGCGCCTTGAGCTTCGATCTGCCGTGCGCGTAGCCGCGGCACGAGGCGCCGCATGTCTCGATACGCCACCTCGGGCTCGCCATCGCCGACGCACAGCTCGTGTACGATCTGTTCACAAGCCAAGGCCAATCGCTCACCGCGTGCGTCCACGTCGATGCGACGGCAGACGAGCTGCGGGTGTTCGAGCGCGATCGCTCGGGACAACCCGATCAGCGGTCCGAGCGCCGCATCCGGCGGATGCTCGTCCCCGACCAACCAATGCGCGCGCTCGGTTACAATCGAGATCGGAGCCTCGGCAGAACCCGCAAGTGTGCGCTTGGCGAGCTCGAGCAGGACCGACGCTGCGCCCTGCCGATCGACCTCGAGACTCGTCGGGTCCGGGTCGTTCGCCGTTTCCGGCACGAGCACGATGCCGCAAAGCTTGCTCCCCGCTGGCTCGAGCGGGTGGGTTCCAGCAGGGCCAATCGCGGTCGAGTGGGCGAGCGGCATCCGCCGTACGGCGTAGCCGCGTCGCTCGAGTCGGGTCTGAATCCCGTCTCCAAGCTCCCCGGGGTCCGACACCAGCAGCCACTCGCCCGATGCGGTGGTGCTCCCGAGGCCCGCGCTCGATTGCGCGACGTTCAAGGCTGCCAGCACCCGACTCACATCCAACTCCACGCCATTTGCGAACAGCTCCGCCAGCGACTCGAGCAAGGGGCGCCGGCCCTGCTCGGCGCGTCGTGCGGAAGCGAAAACCTTGGTTTCGACGCCCATCGCCCGGGCCTGCGCTTCGATCGGCGCCGACAAGACGGGGTGCGGCGAAAGCTCCACGAACACCGCGAAACGGGCAAGCTCCGCGACCGCTTGCGCGAAGCGCACCGGCTCACGAATATTCCTCGCCCAGTACTCCGGACCGAGCTCTTCTCCGCGTAAGTACTCGAGCGTCACGGTCGACAAGAGCGGGCAGCGCCCTGTTCGCGCCTCGATCCCCTGCAGCGCCTGAACCAGCGGAGTGCGTAGGCCGTCCATCTGCGAAGAGTGCGAGGCGTAATCGACCCGGATCACGTGCGTTCCGATTTCTTCCGCTTGGAGTCGCTCGAGCAAGCGGTCCATCGCTTCGATCTCGCCGGCGACGATGGTCTGGGCGGGACCGTTGTACGCGGCGATGCTGATCGCGGGCTCCTCGGCGAGGAAGGGCTGGAGCGCGCCGGCCGCGACGTCGATCGCGGCCATTCTTCCTTTGCCGGAGGCGCGTTCGTGC
>Ga0302323_100004193_pt1 | contig 11736 bp, 5 predicted proteins | sample Fen_T0_3_FD_201950 | JGI IMG/M metagenome (GOLD analysis project Ga0302323, IMG submission 201950) | Peat permafrost microbial communities from Stordalen Mire near Abisko, Sweden - Fen_T0_3 | ecosystem: Environmental > Terrestrial > Soil > Wetlands > Permafrost | place: Sweden: Abisko... | reverse complement strand
GAGTGGGCGGCACACCAATTTCTCCGAGCACTGCGTTCCAGTTTCGTCGCGCACAAAACTATAAGACGTTGCTTGAGTCATCGCGCACGACGCCTTAATAAGGTCTCGCGCAAACAGGGCTCCGGAGCCGGTCAGTGCGCACGGTAGTACGCAGTACCTCTCTCAAAGCATTTCACAGGAGAATCGAATGAAGACTCTTTCTATCGCCGGTCTGCTCGCAGGGTTGGCCGTCGCCGCCCCTCATGCCAATGCCCAGCCGGCGCAGCTGCGCGGCTCGGACACCCTCCGCGAAGTGGTCGTCGAGGCCATCAAGGAGGCCGGCCTCGGCGATGTGCTGAGCTACATCGGCGGCGGCTCGGGCACGGGCGAGGCGGGCCTCGTCAACGGCACGCAGGGCATCGCGCCGATGTCGCGCGCGCTCAACACCGCCGCGATCAACAACCTGCTGAACCAGGGCGTCACGCCGGTCCAGCACGTCATCGGCCTCGATGGCGTGTCGCTGTTCGTCGAGTCGACCAACACAGGCCTCACCGGTCTCGACATCCCGACGATCAAGTCGATCTTCACCTGCAACATCGTCGACTGGGCGGACGTGCCCAGCTCGGGCAAGACCGGTCCGATCGCGGTCTACCGCCGCGACGACGCCTCGGGCACCACCGACACGTTCAAGACCCTGGTCGGCGTCACCACGTTCGGCCCGTGCGTCACGGTCGTCGCCACCACCGAGGACATCGCGACCCACACCTCGACCGAGGACAACGCGATCGGCTACGCCGGCCTGTCCGGCAAGGTCGACGGCAACAAGGAAGTCCCCGTGGCCGCGAACGCGACCAGCGCGGCGATCGCGCCGACCGTGGAGACGATCCGCGACTTCTCGTACCCGCTCGCCCGCCGGCTGTACGTCAACTCGGTCGCCGATGGCCGGTTCCCGTCTGACGACGAGCAGGCGCTGCTCGACGCGATGAGCGATCGCGGCTTCATGGACCTCATCCTCACCCGGTTCGGCTTCGTGAGCTGCCTCGCCGACGCCGACGGCGGCTGCCCGTAACTCACTGCGCTCCAGCGGGTGGACATCGACGCATCGCGCGTCGGTGTCCGCTCGCTTTTTTTGTGTCCGCTCATGTTCGCCGTTGGTCGCTTTGGAGGAGAACACCATGACGCACTTCGTTCGCAATCTCGGTATGTTGTGCCTGGCAGGCACCACGCTCGTCGGCTGCGCCGACCAAGGTCTCGAAGCTGACTCGACCGCGCCCGCGCTCGAGTCGACCGCCACCGCGCAGACCGCCCAGATGGCGCGGCTGCGCTTCGTGCACGGCGCGCCCACCGTGGCCGCGGTCGACGTCTACGTCGGCGCCAGCACCACGCCGCAGTGGACGGCGGTCGCGTTCGGCACCGCCACGCCGTATGCCGCGCTGGTCCCCGACGGCCTCCAGCTGGTGCTCCGCACGGCCGGTGCCGCCGCCACCGACGCCCCGATCTACACGTCGGACGTCATCGTCGCGCAGGGCGGTGACCAGATCACCTCGATCGCCGGCGGCATCCTCGGCTCCACGATCGCGACCACCGCGTTCCGCGTCCTGCCATACACCGAGGCGTTCGCCGCCCAGCCGCGCGGCGAAGCCCTGGTTCGCTTCGTCCAGGACTCGCACGGCATCACCGCCGCCGGGTTCGACGTCGACGCCGACGGCACGATCGAGGTCCCCGGCGTCGCCGCGTTCACCGCGTCGGACGCCGCGGGCGTCGCGATCGAGCGCGATCACGATGGCGTGCAGCTCGCGATCGACACCGGCACCCCCACCAAGCAGCTCACCACCTTCACCATCTCGCGCGCGGTGCTCCAGCAGCGCGGCGGGATCTTCCTGGCGCTGGTCGGCGTGCCCACGTTCGTCCCCAGCGACGCGCGCGGCCTGGCCCTGCTCGCGGTCGGGCCGAGCTCGGCGACGCTGATCCGCCAGAACCCGACGGTCTACGTGCTGCCCACGATCCCCGACAGCACCGGGATCGACGCGTTCGCGATCGGCCGCGACTTCAATGTCATCCCGGTCGCGCAGAACCTCGGGTTCGGCGTCCTCGCGCCGGCGCTCCAGGTCGCGCCCTCGGAGCGCGGCTATCATATGATCGTCTCCCGGGCGGCCACCGGGACGGATCCGCTGGCGGGCTTCCCGCTCGCGTTCGAATCGACCGGCCCCCTGCTCGCCGGCGAGCGCTACCTCGCGGTCCTCTCGGGCTTTGCGAACGCCAGCGTCGCCGATGGCGCGCGCCGCTCGCGGGTCCACCTGACGATCGTGCGCGACGGCTTCGACCGCACGGTCGCTGCGACCGGCCGCCTGCGCGCGGTCGCCGCGTCGCCTGACGCGCCCTCGGTCGACGTCGGCCAGTTCCCGCCCGGCACCGGTACGGCGTTCACCAGCATCGCGGGGCTCGACGCGCTGACCTATCGCAATGCGTCGGCCGAGGCGGGCACCGTCCTGTCGGCCGCGCCGCTCAACCCGGCGATCCGTGCGACCGGCGCCACCGACGCCGTGAAGTTCCGGTTCGGCGCGCTGCTCGCGACCGATCGCGATTTCGGCATCGTGGCAGGCGCGTTCACCCCGGTGACAGGAGATATTGCGTCGCGCTTCATTATTGTCAAAACGCCCGGCTCGGGCGCGTGGACGGCGCAGACGCTGTCGCCGCTCCCCTGAGCTGCGCGAACGCGCGCCGCGCTCACAGCCTGCAACAGCGCTGTGACAGAAGAGGTCCAGTCGCGCTTCATTGTTGTCAACACACAGCATCCAGCGCGCTCACCGTGCAGACGCTGTCACCGCAACTCTAGATTCGCGCGACACCGCCGACGGGATCGATAGTTGCCAGCGCCGACCTCGGCGTTTTTTGTGATTTTCGCTTCCCGTCCCACATCGATTTATGGTTTTTGCAGATCGAGAGATCTAGAGATCTCAGGAGCTCGCGATGCGACATTGGCTTGTGCTGGCGATGGCCTATTGTTTGGGCGCTCTCGGCTGCGGCAACGACCGAGCGCCGGCCCCACCCGATGGCGGGATGTCCGTGATACCGGAGGATCGCGCGCTCCTGTGCCCCAACGCCCGGTCGACCGACACGATCCCGCAGCGGCTGGACGCCACCGCGCCGATCGCGACGTTGACGTTCGAGGAGCTCCGCTCCGCGCTCGACTCGGCATGCAGCAGCTGCCACCTCAAGCCGGCGGCCAACGGTGGCTTCAGCTACACGAATGACTACGCGTCGCTGTCCAGCGCCGCCTCGAAGATGACCACCGCGCTGGTCAGCCAGGCGATGCCGCCGGCCAACATTCGCGACACCGATCCCGCGGTCTTCCTGAAGCTCGGCTCCCGCATGCGGGCCTGGGTCGATGCCGGCAAGCCCGAGACCGCGGCGTTTCCGCTCCCCGAGGAGACGATCGCCACCGGCCAGCAGCTGCCGCCGGCGATCGCCGCCGCGATGACCGACATCGGCGACTGCATCCCGGTGCCCAAGGTGGTCGGCCACGACGCGCAGCTCGACGCGTTCTTCGCGGCCGCCACCGCGCTGCCGGCGACGCTCGCCGAGACCGATCTGGTCTCGCTCGACGCGTTCGTGCTCGCCAAGCGCGGCACGGTTGGCTACAACGTCGAGTATCCGCTGTGGGCCGACAACGCCCGCAAGGGCCGATGGATCCACGTGCCCGCTGTCGTCGATGCCCAGGGCGTCGCGACGCGCCAGGCGATCACGGTCGACGCGACCACCGGCCAGTTTCAGATCCCGGACAACACGCGGTTCTACAAGACGTTCTTCAAGCAGGTCACCGAGTCCGACGGGATCGTCCGCTACCGCAAGGTCGAGACCCGCCTGATCGTCGTCCGCCACGCACCGAACAAGCCGCTGTTCGGCACCTACGTCTGGGACGCCGGCGAGCAAGGCGCGACGCTCCTGACGGCGCCCTACCGCGACGGCACGCCGTTCAAAGATCTCGTGCTCCAGCTCGAGACCGACGCCACCACGCATACCCACCGGACCTATGCCGTGCCCGGCGCGACGCGCTGCAACGACTGCCACCAGGGCTCGCAGTCCGACAGCTTCGTACTCGGCTTCACGCCGATCCAGATCAACCGGCGCGCGATGGGCGATGCCGGCCGCGACGCCCCGACAACGGACGACGAGCTCGCGCAGCTCACGCGGCTGGCGAGCTACGGAGTGGTCACCGGCCTCGCACCGGACACTGCCCCCAAGCTCGAGGCCTCCGGCGGCACCCGCGAGGCGCGCAACATCCACGAGCTCCGGATGCAGGCCTATGCCACCGGCAACTGCGGGCATTGCCACAATCCGAAGGGCTATGCGAAGGCCAAGGGCGTCAACCTGACCCTGTCACCCGGCGGAGACATCTTTCAGTTCACCCCGGGCACCGTCTCCCAGCTCGGCGGCATCGGCTCAGCGATCCTGGTGATCGCAGGCGATCCCGCGAATAGCACGCTCTACGAGCACGTCATCCAGCCGACGCACATCGTCGGCACCGCCGCCGTGCTGCACATGCCGCTGCACACCCCCGGCGTCGACTGCAATCTGCTCAACCGGATGGGCAAGTGGATCACCAGCATCCCCAAGACCAACGGCACCAAGCCCACCGCGTTCGAGATCGCCGCCGCGCTGACGGCGGCCGACAACTTCAACGCGGTGTGTCCGAACGACCCAGATATCACCTGGCACGATCAGGACTTCACCGAGCCCGTGGTCTACGCACCGCGCCGCGCCGACTGGAACGATCCGGTCAACGGCATGCCGCAGGCGATCCGCGACCTGAAGCTCAGCGACGGCCTGCTCGCGCTGTCCGACAGCCTGATCCCCACCGGGTACTGGGGAAATCTGAAGGTCAACGGCGTTCCGCAGTGCAAGTTCCCCGACGCCCCTGCGCCGGCCGGCGGCCCGTCGCCGTGGATGCTCGACGCGACCGGCCAGCCCAAGCGGCCGTTCGGCGAGCTGTACTACCAGAAGCCCGGCGCGTACTTCTTCAACAGCGTGTGCGCGAAGTGCCACGGCCCGCACGCCGATGGCGATAGCTCGCTCGCGCGGGCGATCGCCGAGGAGACCGGCGGCGCGACCCGGGTCGCCAATCTGCATGACGGCCTGTTCGCGGGTGACCACCTGTCCCTGCTCGATGGCGCCGATGCCGATGGCACCCCCCGCAACTTCGGCGGCAACTACCTGATCTGGATGGCGAGCGGTGGGACCAAGGTCACGTTCCCGCCGGATCCCGCGCTGAAGGAGCTGATCGGCCCCGAGCGCGGCAACATGCTGCAGCAGGTTCGCCAGCTGTGCGCGCTGCTGCTGCCGGATGCGTTCGGCAACGTCGGCCCGACCGGGAACACCTACGACGTCCTGTACAAGTCCTGCGCGTTCGAGAACCCGATCACCCCCGAGCTCGGGTACGTGCCCGGCAGCACGACGCCGCTCCGGCCGGAGCTGCAGGCGGCCTGGATCAGCCGCGCCGCGCAGAACGTCGGCTGGCTGGTGTTCCAGTTCCTCCAGGTCGACGGCAGAGCCAACAACTGGCCAACCACCGACTGCCGACTGACCTATCCGGCCAACTGAGATAGGCACGCACGATGGATTCACCGCGCTATTTCGCGCTTCTTGATCGAGAGGGCAACTTCATGAAGTCACTGGCAATGAATCGAGTGTATCGAGTGCTGGCGTTCGCCGTCGCGGCGAGCGTGGCCGGCCTGGCGGGCTGTGGCGACAGCAAACCGAGCGAGTCGCCGGATGCGCCAGGTGGCGATATCGACGCCGGCATGCCCGACGCCGGCACACCCGATTCCCGCATGCCCGACGCCACGCTGCCTCCGGACGGCACGCCGACCGGCCCGATGGCCGGCGTCCGGATCATGAACGCTTCGCAGTCCGGGGCGATCGATGTCTATCTGTTCGACCAGACGACACCGATCTTCACGGCCGTGGACTATGGCACGGCGAGCCCGCAGATCGAGCTCCCCCCGGGCAGCTATCAGTTCGACATCCGGCCTGCCGGCGGGTCGACGAACACGTCGGCGAGCTTCACATCGGCTCCGATCACCGTGACGGCCGATGCGTCGACCACGCTGTTCGCCACCGGCACCTACGCCAGCCAGGCGGACTCGTCCAAGTTTCATCTCACCGGGCTTCCCGACGCGTTCGCCGCCGCAGCCAGCGGCAAGACCCGCATCCGGTTCGTGAACGGGAACTATTCGAGCGCGACACTGGCGATCGACCTCGGCGACGATGGCTCGCTCGACGTGCCGGCGCTCGACCGGTTCGTCGCGAGTGACGCGGCCGGGCTCGAGGTGACCGCCGGCAGCGAGCTGTCGATCGGCGTCGTCGGCGTCGACGCCGCCCACACCCCGGTCGGCACCTTCATCGTGCCGGCAGCTTCCCTGGTCGACGGCGCCGACGTCTACGTCGTGCTCGCGGGCCTCGGCACCCTGGCCCCTCGCGATCCGCGCGGCGCCGCGGTCGTCGTGCTCCCAGCGCCGGGCACCGCCGGCGCGTTGACCGTGCGCGCCAACCCCGTCCTGTATCTGCTGACCGTGGCCGCCGACGCCGGCGCCCTCGACGGCTATGTCGGCACCAGCAAGCTGTTCAGCGGCCTCGGGTTCGGCAAGATCGGACAGCACATCGTGCGGCCGAGCGCGTCCGGCTACACGCTCGACCTCCGGGCGACCGGCGCCGCTTCGACCGACGCGCCGATCGCCGCGCTGCCGACCGGCGAGCTCACGGCGGGCCAGCAATACCTCGCGATCGTGAGCGGGCTCGTCGGCCCGAACAGCCTCGCACTTCACGTCTACCGCGATGACATCACGATCTCCAACGACTTCGGTCGCGTGCGCGCCATCAACGCGAGCATCGGCGCCGGCACCGTGGACTTCGGACGCTTCACGACCGGCGGCAGCTTCGTCTGGAATGACATCCCGGGCTTCGCGGCGATCGCCGCGGGCAGCAGCTCGCCCGCGGCGGGTTCCACCGTCGTCAACAGTGCCAACCTGCCGCAGTCGCTCAACCCTGGGGTCCGGTTGTCCGCCGATATCACCAAGGAGCTCCACTTCGGCAACGTCGGCGTGCTGGCCGGGTTCGATCGGTTCTACGGCGTGTTCGCGGGTGCCTGGGCGCCGGTCGGCGCGCAGATCGGGCCGTCGTACGTCATCGTCAAGACCGCCGGCGCGACCCCGTGGACGACGACCGTCCTCGCGCTCACGCCGACCACGATCGCGGTGACGCCGGACACCGCGAACGTGGTCGTCGGCAACACCCAGCAGCTGGTCGCGACCGCGTCGTTCGGCAACGACACGACCAGCATCGTGACCGCGACCGCGACCTGGACGTCGACCGGCCCGTTGATCGCGCCGGTGTCGAACACCGGGACCACCCGCGGTCTGGTCAACGCGCTCGCGCCGGGGTCAGCCACGATCAAGGCCACGCTGGCCGGCGCGAGCGACTCAGCGACGATCACGGTGGTCGCCGCGCAGGCGCCGTCGGTCACCGCCACCCAGCCCGCGGACGCGGCGGTCGGCGTCGCGGCGACCGCGCCGATCGCGGTCACGTTCAGCCTGCCGATCGCGCCCGCCTCGCTGATCACGCAGACCGCGACCGGTACGTGCGCCGGCACGCTGCAGCTGTCCGCCGACGGCTTCGCGACCTGCGTCGGGTTCTCGGCCGCGGCCCCGACGCTGGACGCCACCGGCATGATCGCCACGGCGGTCCCCGCGGCCGCGCTGACCGCGCAGACCTACAAGCTGCGGGTGCTCGGGACCGTCACGAGCACCGCGGGCGCGCCGATCGGCGCGACGTTCACCCAGGCGACCGGGTTCACCGTCGCGGCCCGCGTGTGCACCGGCGGCCTCGTGATCAGCCAGGTCTACGGCGGCGGTAGCACGAACGGTGGCGTGTACCGCAACGACTTCATCGAGCTCCACAACAACGGGTCCCTCCCGGTCGACCTCGGCGGCTACGTGCTGCAGTCCGGCCTCGCGACCGCGTCGACGTGGACGGCGCAGCAGCTACCGTCGGTGATGGTGCAGCCGGGCCAGTACTTTCTGATCCAGGAGGCCGGCGGCAGCAGCACGACGCAGCAGGAGCTCCCGGCGCCGGACTACATCCCGACCGCGGGCGTTCTGAGCATCAGCGGCACGGTGGGCAAGATCGCGCTGACCTCGGCGACCACCGGGTTCACGGTCGCGTGTCCGCTGACCACCGTGCCCAGCTCGATCTTCGACCTGGTCGGCTACGGCACCGGGAACTGCTTCGAGGGCACGGTGATGCCGGCGCTCACCAACGCGACCGCGGCGATCCGCAACAACGGCGGTTGCAGCGACACCAACGTGAACAGCGCCGATTTCACCGGCGCCGCGCCGACCCCGCGCAACGCCGGGACCGACCTCCACGTCTGCCCGTGCAACTAGCGTTGATCGCGATCGCTCGGAGTACTGGCGATCATCGAGCTTCGTAGGCGGAATCCCGAGTCCACGCGAGCTACCGAGACAATTCTGCCGCGTCTGTAGCGCCGGGAAAGGACTGCCTGATACGCACCGCCATGAGCTGCGTCCCGGCGCCGGACGGTCATACCTGGATCATCGCCGCGCCGCCGTGGTGGTGTGCGCGTGTGGTGGAGGCAACATGGCAGCGACGGTTGTGGACTCGACGTCCGATTCGACGGTGGCGTGCACGATGTTCAGGGCGGTGCTGGCCGGCGCGGGGATCCTTGCCAGCCTGGGTGGCTGTACCAAGGAGGACCCCGGGCCGCCGCTGACGCCGATCACGATCACCAAGGCCAACGCGGTGATGGTCGCGTCCGAGGCGCTGGTGACCAACGCAAACCTGGGCAGCACCGGCCTGGTGGGCAGCCCCGCCGCCGGGGCCAAGGCCGCCGTGGCCGCGCTGCCGGCGCTGCAGCGCGCGGCGGTTTCGCAGCTGCGCCGCGCCGCGCCCGCCGAGCCGATGATCGACGCCTGCGGGATCAGCGGCACGGTGACCACGGTCGCCGCGGATAGCGCCGCCGGCACCACCCGCGTCACCTTCGAGAACTGCGTCGAGACCGCGGGGATCTCGATGAATGGCACGCTGAAGTACACCGGGCTGGCCCTGACCCCCTCGGACAGCGCGCTCGCGCTGTCCGCGACGGTCGATAGCGACGTCACGATCACGCAAGGCGAGCTCGGCTATGCCGAGACCGGCGGCTACACGCTCGACTTCACGCTGATGTCGACGCCGACCACGGGTCTGTCCTCCGAGGTGTTCGACCTGCACGGCGACAAGCTCGACATCTCGGTCACGATGGGCGGCGCACCGCTCGAGCGCATCATGCTGGCCGGCTTCGACGTCCACTTCGAGGTCGACCTGACCGCCGCGCCGGAGCGCACCACGTCGACGATCAGCTACACGGTCGCCAGCTCGCGGCTCGCCGGCGAGATCACCGTGGCGACCACGGCGCCGCTCGCGCAGCTCACCGAGCCCGCCACCCCGCGTCGCTTCCCGTACACCGGCCGGCTGACGATCTCCGGGATCAGCGGCACGCGGCTACAAGTCACCGTGCTGGGCGACGAGTCGTACACACCGCCGGCGAGCCAGGCCCAGGTCGAGCTCCAGCTCGATATGGGGTTCGGCTCGTTCGGCGCGCCGATCTGGGCGAGCTGGGACGCGCTGTCGGCGACCGCGACGGCGACCGAGTAGCCCGCCCCCCAAGGACCCGGCGTCAGCTCAATTCGCGTCGGCCGGTTCCGGCGTCTTCGCGGCCGGCGCGGGCGGCTCGGCCTCGAGCTTGGCCGGCTCGCAGTCGATCGCGATCACGCCGTCCTTGAGGTCGACCCGGGCGGTGCCGCCGTCGACCAGCTTGCCGAACAGGATCTCGTTGGCGAGCGGTCCCTTGAGCGTGCTCTGGACCAGCCGGCCCATCGGCCGCGCGCCCATCGCCTTGTCGTAGCCGTTGGCGACGAACCAGTCGATCGCCGCCGGGCTGACCTCGAGCTGGACCTTCTTCTCCGCGAGCTGGCCGTCGAGCTCGTCGAGGAACTTGCGCGCGACCTTGCGGATCACCTCGACCGGCAGCGCGTCGAAGAACACCGTGGCGTCGAGCCGGTTGCGGAACTCCGGGGTGAACACGCGCTCGAGCGCCTTCTTGCCGTCCTTCGAGTTGCCGATCGAGCCGAACCCGCCGGAGAACCCGATCGAGCCGAGCGCCATCTCGCGGCTACCCGCGTTGCTGCTCATGATGAGGATGACGTTGCGGAAGTCGCTCTTGCGGCCGTTGTTGTCGGTCAGGGTCGCGTTGTCCATGACCTGGAGCAGGATGTTGTAGATGTCGGGGTGCGCCTTCTCGATCTCGTCGAGCAGGACCACCGAGTACGGGTGCTTGTTGATCGCGTCGGTCAGCTGGCCGCCCTGGTCGAAGCCGACGTAGCCGGGAGGTGCGCCGATCAAGCGCGACACCGTGTGCTTCTCCATGTACTCGGACATGTCGTAGCGCAGGAACTCGATGCCCATCACGGCGGCGAGCTGCTTGGCGAGCTCGGTCTTGCCGACGCCGGTCGGCCCCGCGAACAGGAAGCTGCCGGTCGGCTTGTTCGGGCTCGCGAGCCCGGCGCGCGACAGCTTGATCACCGTCGCGAGCTGGTCGATCGCCTTGTCCTGGCCGAAGATCAGCTGCTTGAGCTCGACGTCGATCGCGCCGAGCTTCTTCTTGTCGGCGGTCGACACCGAGCGGGTCGGGATCCGCGCGATCTTGGCGACGATCTCCTCGATCTGCGCCGGCCGGATCATGTCGGGCCGCTGGCCCTCGGGCATCAGCCGCGCCCGCGCGCCCGCTTCGTCGATCACGTCGATCGCCTTGTCGGGCAGGTGCGAGTCGCTGATGTGGCGCGCCGACAGCTCGACCGCGGCCTCGAGCGCCGGGTCCGAGTACTTCACGTTGTGGTGGTCCTCGTAGCGGGTCTTGAGCCCCTTCAGGATCTCGATCGCCTCGGGCACGGTCGGCTCGCCGACGTCGATCCGCTGGAACCGGCGGGCCAGCGCGCGATCGCGCTCGAACGCCTGGCGGTAGTCCTTGAACGTGGTCGAGCCGATGCAGCGCAGCTCGCCGTTGGCCAGCGGCGGCTTGAGGATGTTCGCCGCGTCCATCGTGCCACCGCTGGTCGCGCCGGCGCCGATGATGTTGTGGATCTCGTCGATGAACAGGATCGCCTTGGGATCGGCGATCAGCACCTTCATCACGGCCTTGAGCCGCTCCTCGAAGTCGCCGCGGTAGCGCGTGCCGGCGAGCACCGCGGTCATGTCGAGCGAGTACACCGTGGCGTCCGCCAGCGGGCCCGGGACCTTGCCCTCGACGATGCGCAGCGCGAGCCCCTCGGCCAGCGCGGTCTTGCCGACGCCGGGCTCGCCGATCAACAGCGGGTTGTTCTTGCGGCGGCGCGACAGCACCTGGACGATCCGCTCGAGCTCGAGGGCGCGGCCGATCATCGGATCGATCTTGCCGTCGCGCGCGCGCTGCGTGAGATCGATGCAGAAGCTCTCGAGCGGGTTGGCGACCTTGGAGTCCTCGGCGCCGTCGTCCTCGACCCCGCGCGGGGTCCGCGCGACCGGGCCGCCCGAGGCGACCTTCGAGACGCCGTGCGAGATGTAGTTGATCACGTCGAACCGGGACACGCCCTGCTTCTCGAGCAGGTACACCGCGTGCGAGTCGCGCTCGCGGAACATCGACGCGATCACGTTGCCGGTCGTCATCTG
>Ga0302323_100004192_pt1 | contig 11737 bp, 7 predicted proteins | sample Fen_T0_3_FD_201950 | JGI IMG/M metagenome (GOLD analysis project Ga0302323, IMG submission 201950) | Peat permafrost microbial communities from Stordalen Mire near Abisko, Sweden - Fen_T0_3 | ecosystem: Environmental > Terrestrial > Soil > Wetlands > Permafrost | place: Sweden: Abisko... | reverse complement strand
CCGCGGTGCGCGATGCGCTACTGCGCTTCGAGACCCGCATCAACGTGCTCGGCATCCAGGTCAGCCCGGCCGGCGACGGCGAGGTGTTGCTGATCAGCGTGGACTACCAGGTGCGCGCCACCAACACCGCGTTCAACCTCGTCTATCCCTTCTACACCGACGGAGCGGCGGGCTCATGAGCATCAACGAAGCGCCCCGCATCGACAAGCGCACGGCGTCGCAGATCGAGGCCCGTCTGGTCGAACTGCTGGCCCAGTACACGACGCATCCGCAGGCGCCGAGCCAGCAGTTCCCATTCAACGCGTGGAGCGAATTCGACCCCGTGGCGAAGAAGGCCACGGGCGCCAGCGCGGCCCTGGTGGGCATCGCCGTGCGCTTGGCCGAGCTCACCATCGAGCGCCTGAACCGCGCGCCCGAGAAGAACTTGCTGGCCTTCCTGGACCTGCTGGGCGCCTCCCGCCAGCCGCCGCAGGCGGCGCGCGTGCCGCTGACCTTCACGCTGGCGGCCGGCAGCCAGGCCGACGCGGAGGTGCCCGCGGGCACGCAGGTGGCGGCACCGCCCCCGCCGGGGCGCAAGGACCCGGTGGTGTTCGAGACCGAACGCGCCCTGGTGGTGACCGCAGCGCGTCTCAGTGCGCTGCTGAGCTTCGATCCGGGCCAGGACAGCTACGGTGACTGGAGCGCGCGGCTGGATGCCCCGGCCGCCTTCCGTGTCTTCCAGGGTGATCGGCCGCTGGCGCATGTGCTGTACGTGGGCGACAGTCGCCTGCTGGGTGGCGCGCATGTGCAAGGACTGCGCCTGGATGTGAAGCTGCAGGCCGATATCCCGACCGACGCCGACTGGCGCCGCCTTTCCTGGGAGCGTTGGAACGGCCAGGACTGGCAGGTGCTGACGCCGCTGTCGGACGGCACGGCGCAGCTGACGACCTCCGGGCGCCTGGATTTTGGCACCCCGGCACCCTTCCAGCCCAATGCAGTCGACGGTCGGACGCAGTGCTGGCTGCGCTGCCGGTTGCAGACGCCCATCACCCGCTCGCCATCGGCGCTGGCCGGCATGGTGCGTGCATCGCAGTTGCCCAAGCTGGCCCAACTGGTGCTGGAGGCGCGCCTCTTGCGGGTGCCGGGCGACGGCCTGATGCCCGACATCGGTTTCAGCAACGCCACGCCGCTCGACCTGGGCAAGGAGTTTCTACCCTTCGGCGACAAGCCGCGCCTCTTCGACACCCTCGCGCTGGGCAGCGTCGAGGCGTTCTCGATGGACACTGCCTCCAACCCGGCCGAGACCAGCGCCGCCATCGTGCTGGAAGTGCTGGTGGCCAATCCCGCGGCCGTCACCGCCACCGGTGCGCCCGTGCAGGGCACGGTGCAGGCCTCGGCCGATCTGATCCTGACCTGGGAGTGCTGGAACGGCAAAGCCTGGCAGGAGCTCGGCCGCAGCGGGCCGGGCACGGCGGGCCAGGCCTTGGGCAGCCTGGTCGACGAGACCAACGGTTTCAAGCGCAGCGGCACCGTCGCGTTCACGCTGCCCGACAGCGTGCCCAGCCTGCAGCTCAACGGTCAGGACAGCCACTGGTTGCGCGTGCGCATCGTCAAGGGCAACTACGGGCTGCCTGCCCGCTACGAACCGGCCGACACGGCGGCAGGGTTCAGGTTGATCCCGGAGACCTTCGCCCCACCGATCCTGGGCCGCGTCCGTATCGGCTACGACCAGACCCTGCGCAGCACGCCGCAGACCTGCCAGACCTTCAACACCTTGCGTTTCCAGGACCGGACCGACGCTGCCGCCGGCACCACCGCCCCGTTCACCCCCTTCGAGCCAGCCGCCGAAATCGAGCGGCCCACGCTGTACATGGGCTTCGAATTGCCGGCTGGCCGCACCGCCTTTCCCGACGCTGGCCTCAGCCTGTACAGCCGGCTGGCCGAGCCGCGCTACGGGCAGGCGGCCGTGCCGCTGTCGCCCGAGAGCAGCCTGCGCGTCGCCGCTGCGGGGGCGGTCGTGAACCACGAGTTCCTGCTCACCAACGACGCTGCGCAGGCCGACGATTTCGACGTCGTGCTGCTGGGCTGGCGCTGGCCGGCGACGGCGCCGGCGCTGGTGACGGCCGAGGCCGGCGCCACCACCGGTCTGACCGTGCGCGTGAGCATCCCCGCAGACGCCGAACCCGGCGACTGTGACCGCGGCCGGGTGCGCGTCGGCCGGCGCAGCCGGCCCGGGATAATCCACGAGGCCAGCTTCCTCAGTGCCGTCGACGACCTGCCGTTGCCGGCAAGGCCGGGGCTGGGCTGGCAGTACTGGAACGGTGCCGACTGGCAGCCGCTGGCCGTGCAGGACGACGGCGAGAACTTCGCGCGTTCGGGCCTGATCGAGTTCGTGCCGCCGCCAGACCTGGCGGCGCGCGAGCTGTTCGGCATGCCCCGCTTCTGGCTGCGCCTGGCCTGGGACAAGGGCGACTACACCATGGCTCCGCAGCTGCTGCGTCTGCAGCTCAACACCACGCTGGCCACGCAGACCGTGACCGTGGCCAACGAGGTGCTCGGATCGTCCAATGGCACCAAGGGGCAGACCTTTCGCTGCACGCGGGTGCCGGTGCTGGCCGGCCAGGTGCTGGAGGTGCGCGAGCCCGAGATGCCCGGCAACGAGGAGCAGGCCGTGCTGGCGCGCGAAGAAGGCGACGACGCGATCAGCACGGTCGTGGACAGCACCGGGCGTCCGAAGGCGATCTGGGTGCGCTGGCACGAGGTCACGGACTTCTATGCGTCCTCGCCGCGCGACCGGCACTACGTCATCGACCACCTGACGGGCCAGATCCGCTTCGGCGACAGCGCCGACGGCCTGATCCCGCCGCGCGGCACCGGCAACCTGCGCCTGCGCCGCTACCAGACCGGTGGCGGCATCGTGGGCAATTGCGCGGCCGGCAGCGTCAACCAGCTCAAGACCACCGTTCCCTACATCGAGAAGGCCAGCAACGGTGACGCGGCGGCTGGCGGCGCCGAGGCCGAGTCCGAGGCCGACCTGCTGGCCCGCATGCCCCGCACGCTGCGCCACCGGGACCGCGCGGTGACGCCCGAGGACTACGAAGACCTGGCCCTGCTGGCCAGCACCGAAGTCGCGCGTGCGCTGTGCGTGCCGCTGCTCGACCTGCAGGACGACCCGCTGCGCGCCACGCCGGCGCCGGGCGCGGTGAGCCTGGTGGTGGTGCCACGCACCGGCGATGCGAAACCGCTGCCCGCGCTGGAGCTGCTGGCGCGTGTGGGTGCCTACCTGGGTTCGCGCATCCCCGCCACGGCCAGCCTGTCGGTGGTGGGGCCGCTGTACATCCGTGTCGACGTGGCGGCGGAAATTGCATTGACGGTGCCCGAAGGCGCCGGTGCGGTCGAACGGGCGGTGCGTGCGCGCCTGGAAGCCTTCCTGCACCCGCTGAGCGGCGGCCTGGCCCAGGCCGGCTGGGACTTCGGCCGCGCGCCGCACCGCTCGGACCTGTACGCGTTGATCGAAGCGGTGCCTGGCGTCGACCACGTGCGCTTCCTGCAGATCAACGAAGTCGAAGACCAGCCCGGCGTGCGCGCGACGGCGCGTTTTCTGGTTTTCTCAGGCACGCACGAGATCGCCGTGCTGTTCGAAGACACCTGAGCAGCACCGAGGACCCCATGCCGCTGCAACTGCCCCAACTCGATGACCGGCTCTATGGCGACCTGGTGGCCGAGGCGCGCCGCCGGATTCCGGTGCTCGACCCCGACTGGACCAACCACAATCCGTCAGACCCCGGGATCACGCTGGTCGAGCTGTTCGCCTACCTGACCGAAATGCTGTTGTACCGCTTGGACCGCGTCACGGGCGAGAACCAGCGCAAGTTCCTGAAGCTGCTGAACGGGCCCGATTGGCAGCCCGGGCCAGTGCTGGCGGACGACATCCGCGCCACGGTGGTCGCCGTGCGCGCCCTCGAACGTGCCGTCACCGCGGCCGACTTCGAGCGCCTGGCCCTGGTCGACTTCAACGCCTGGTTGGCGGCGATGCGCCGGCTGGAGGGCGAGGGCGGGTCCCTGGACGAATGGTGGCGCATCTCGGGCGGCGACGCTGGCGACGCCGCGCAGCGGCCGTCGGCGGTGCCCGACGTGGCGCGCGCGCAATGCGTGCCGGTGCGCGACCTCGAACGCGGTACGGCAGCCGAGCGCACGGCCGCGGCGCCGGCGCACGTCAGCGTGATCGTGCTGCCCGCCGACGCCGCACCGCAGCCGTCGCAGCTGCTGCGCAATGCGTTGTGGGCTTACCTGGATCCGAAGCGCAGCCTGACCACGCGCCACCACGTCGTCGGTCCGTTGCATGCGCCGATTGCCGCCGAGATCGTCGCGGCGACGGTGAGCGGCGCGGTCGGCTCCGCGGTGGCCGGCCGCATCATGGACAGGATCCAGGCCTTCCTGGACGGACTGCAGGGCGGGCCTGACGGACACGGCTGGCCCTTCGGCCGCGATGTCTACGTGTCTGAACTGCACCAGGTGCTGGAGGCCGTCGAGGGCGTGGATTTCGTCACCGACCTGATGTTGTTCAGCGCCTGCCCCGGCGGCCTGGCGCGCTGCGAGCCGGGCACGCCGGTCTGGCACGAGGAGGGCGAACTCGTCGGCATGGCGCTGGCGCCCCACCAGTTGCCGCTGGCGCAGTTGCAGGCCGCATCGATCGTGCTGGTGCCGGCGGCGAACATGGTGCGTGTCGACGTGAACGTGGCGCTGGTTTCCGCAGCCGGCGCTGCGCTGGTCAAGCGCCAGGCGCGAGCCATCGTGCGGCGCTTCTTCCATCCGCTGTACGACGGACCGGGCCCCGGCGACGGCAGTGCCACCGAGCTGCAAGTGTCCCAGCTGCAGGCTCGGCTGGCCGCCATCGCCGGGGTCTCGGCGGCCGTCGTCGTCCTGGCCGCCGATGCCGCCCACGCCCTGCCGCAGGCGGGGCCGACCACCGGCCTGCGCCTGCAACCGGGACAGGTGGTCAACAGCCAGGTCCGCGTGGCCGTGACGACACCCTGAACCGCTTGCCGGACGACGACCCACTTCAGCGCACCATGAACATCGATCCCAACCAGCTCAGTTCGCTGCTCGCCAGCCTGCCCGCAGTGTTCCAGGAAGACCGCAGCGGCGCGGCTCCCAACTTCCTGGGCCGGTTCTTGCTGGGTTTCGAGAAGCTGCTGCTGGGCCTGGGCGAACCCGAGGAACTCGGGCTTGAAGAAACCATCGCCAAGATCCACGGCTATTTCGAGCCGGGCGCCGAAATGGCGCCGGACCAGCGTGCGCCGGCCGAGTTCCTGCCCTGGCTCGCTGGCTGGGTGGCCTTGACGCTGCGAGAAGACTGGGACGAACTGCGCCAACGCGACCTGATCGCCAAGGCCGCGTCGCTGTACCGGTTGCGAGGCACGCGGCGTGGCGTCGAGGAGTTCCTGCGGATCTTCACGCGGCTGGGCGTCGAGATCGACGAATTGGGCACGGCGCTGCAGGTGGGCGTGCACGCCACGGTCGGCGTGAACACTTTGCTCGACGGCGGTTCGCCCCACTTCTTCGCCGTGCGCGTGCTGCTGCCCAGCCCCGACCCGGCACTGATCAAGGCGCAGCGCGGGGTGGCCCGGGCCATCATCGACCTGCAGAAGCCGGCCCACACCTACTACTCGCTCAGCGTGGCCACACCGACCCTGCAGATAGGCGTGCACTCCACCGTCGGCGCCGACACGCTGCTTGCATGAACAGCTCCCAACCTGCTGGAGGCCAGCCATGGCAGATCCGATCAAACGCCTGAATTACTTCAACGGCCAGTTCCTTCGCGAGCCGGACTTCAACGACGAACAGGCTTACCACCTGCGCAACCAGCGCGATCACGCGCGCCTGCTGCACACCGCCGGCATTGCCGAGGGCCTGGGTGTCCCCGACCCGGCGGCAGGTGCCAGCGCGGTGACCGTCAACGCCGGCACGGCCTACGACGGGCTTGGCCGCCGCATCGTGCTGCCGGACAACAAGCTGGTTGAACTGGCGGCCCTGGCGCCCGGGGTCGACGTCATCATCACGATCGCCTACGACGAGTCGCAAACCGATCCGACCGATGAAACCGGCCTCAGCGGCAATCGGCGCTGGACCGAATCCCCCCTGGTCGAGACCTGGACCGACCCGTCCACGGTGCCCGACTTGAAGTTGGTGCTGGCACGGGTATCGCGCGCCGGCACGGTCGTCACCGCCATCGACCGAAGTGCTCGTGCCATCGCCGGTGCCAAAGGCGGCGACCTGGGCGTGAATTCGCTGACGCTCAGCTCGGACGCCGTCGCGCCGATCGGCTGGGTCAGTGCCCAGTTGGCGTCCAGTGGCGTGGCGGGCCTGAAGGGCAGCCTGAAAGTGAATGGCAATCTGGTGGTGACGGGTTTGATCACCGGCAACATCGCCGCCAACACCATCGAAACGGGAGACCTGATCGACGCGGCCGTGACTCTTCCCAAGCTGGCGCCCAATTCAGTCGACGCGTCGAAAATCGTCGATGGCGCCGTGTCGACGGCCGAATTGGCCAACGGCTCAGTCACCTTGCAGAAGCTCGCGCCTGCACTGGTCCCGTATGTCAGCAACAGCGCGCGCTACTCCATTTCAAGCGCACTCAACACGACGAGTGTTACCGCGCCGGCCACTTTCGTGCGCCTGGACAACTACTTGCAATTCACGAAGACGGCGAATGAGTCGGTGATCGAAGTTCACCTTCACTCGCGTGCGGTCGCCGGTGTGTTTTCGGGCGCAAATGGCGTTATCTTCCAGATCCGCATCGATGACGCGACGACCAACCCGCTCGTGGCCAACGACGCGGCCATCACGACTTCCGGCGCCACCGAGCAGATCAGCATCTTCGCGGTCTTCCAGAACCTCGCCTTGGGGCAGCACATGGTCAGCGTCTGGGTAAGAGCCAACGGCGGGACAAGCAGCGGTGTCCTCCTTGATCCAGGTGGCTGGGGTGGCCGAATCATCGTCAAGGAAACGTTCTGAGCATTGCGCAGCGGCAGGAGTGACACACCATGTTGAGATTGTTCGTCAAGTTTGGAAAAGGCGGTCAGATCCTGGGCGTGACGAAGCGGGACAAGTTGCCGGCCGGGCAGGCATCAGGGTTCGTCGATGTCGAGCCCGGCACCGAAGTCATTGAAATCAAGCGCACGGCGGCAACTTCCCCGGTGATGGAATTGGAGCCGCACGAAATCCACACGCGCTATGTCGTCGACATCAAGAAAAAGACGCTCAAGCCGATCGCGGCACCGACGGAATAGGCCGATGGTCATGTCCACTGAAATCGATCGTTCCGTGCGGCTGCCGCGGGTGCTGGTCGCGTGCGCAGCCGTTTGTACGCCCCCGGGGCGCCGTCGGCATGAATGCCGGCGAGCGACCGCTGCCCCGGTGCCTGCAGTCTGCGGGGGAGCGGGGCACGGCCTTGGGCGTGATGCTGTCGGCCGCCGCGGCACGCAAGCCGGATGCGGTGCCGTCGCCGCTGGCGCGGGTCTCGTGCCTGAAAACGCTCGCGCAAGGCGGCTGTCATGGCGCTGACGGGATCCCGGCTCCATCGGGGACCGCTCGCCGCCCCGAATGACATGCGCCGGTCTGCGACCGGCCAGGACCGCGGCCTGTCCAGCGTGCTGGGCAACCAGGGCCTGCTCCTGGCGCGCGGCTCGGGCGTGCTGCAGGCCAAGCTGTCGGTCAGCCAGCCCGACGATCCGCAGGAGCAGGAAGCCGAGCGCGTGGCCGACGAAGTGATGCGCATGCCGCTGCTGGCGCCGGGCATGGCCTCGGCAGTGCCGCCGCGCGTGCAACGCATGTGCACGACGTGCGAAGAAGAACTGAAGCGCAGCGAGCTGGACGCGCCCGATGCCGCGCCAACCGAGGCCGGCCCCGCGGCTGCGCCGTCGTCCGAACCGGTGACGGCGCTCGAACAGCAGGTCCATGCCTTGCGGGGACGCGGTCACCCGCTGCCGGCTGCGGTGCGCGCGGACATGGAGCCCCACTTCGGCGCCGACTTCAGCGCCGTGCGCGTGCACAACGACGGCAGCGCCAACGAACTGGCGCGCTCGCTCGGTGCGCAGGCCTTCGCGGTCGGCAACGACCTGGTCTTCGGTGCCGGCCAGTTCGCGCCGCAAAGCCCGACCGGGCGCCACCTGCTGGCCCACGAATTGACCCATGTGCTGCAGCAGTCTGGTGGTTCAAGCTCTGGCGTGGCGCCGCGCATCCAGCGCACCACGCATTCGGGCACCACGCCCACCAACTGCCACAACTGGAAGATCCCGCTTCCGCCTTGGATCGCCGGCACCATCGCGCACGGGCAGATCGCGTCGCTGCTGGGCATTCCGCCGGCCGGCATTCCGCGCGCCAGCAAGCTGCTGATGGGCCTGCCGAATCCGCCGGCCATCGCGCCCATGGGTTTTGCCGACCTGTTCCAGAGCAATCCCGCGAGCATCGGCATCGCCGAGATCAAGTCGACCTATACCGGCGACGCCGTCGCCCAGGCCGAGGCGGCCCACTACACCCTGAGGCACACCGAATGGCTCACGCGCGCGCCCTGGACCGGCGACGCGACCGATCTGGGCTATCTGGGCCGGGTCGGCGGGCCCTTCCCGGGCGGCATCCTCGACCTGTCGCCGCGCACCGGCACGGACCTGAACCTGGGCATGTTCTGGGGCGACCCGCTGAAGCAGCTGCACATCGAAGGCGATGCACTGGGTTCGGTCGTCTACTGGTGTACCGGCGCAGGGCTGCCAGGCAGCCCTTTGTGGTATCCGGTCTTCAGGCGTCTGATGAACGAACTGAAGGATCTGCTCAAGCGTGCCAAGGAGACCTTGCAAGGCGTGCTGGAGGGGGTCACGGCGGCCGCGGCCAGCGCCTGGGCCACGATCCGCGGCTGGATCGGCGACGTGGTCGACTGGGGCATGGCCCACAGCCGTGCGTTGGCCTTCCTGATGCTGATCCTGATCTTGCTGGCGGCGATCGTGGTGCTGATCGTCTCGATCCTGGCCGAAGCGCCTTCTGCCGGCACCTCGACGGTCCCGCTGGTGGCGTCGCTGGCGGCGATGGCTGGCGCGGTGAGCGGCATGCTGGTCCTGTTGGGCATCAGCTCGCCAGATTTGCCGTCCGCCACCACCACCGTGGCCATGGCCATGGTGCCCGACCAAGCCGATGCAGCAGCCAGCGGCGCCGACTACGAGCGCGACACGCTGTCCAGCGCCGGCCGCTTCCCGTCATCGCAGGCAGCTGCCAGCGCGGTTCGCCCCGACCCGGCGGGTGACTTCATGGCGGCCATCGCACCTGCGCGCGACCCGCTGGCCATCTTCCAAGCCGTTGCCGGCAGCTTCACGGCGGTGCCGCCCGGGGGCGTGCGCAAGCTCACCGACGGTATTGCGCTGCTTGAAAGCAACGGCGATGGCGCCACGGCCGCTTTTCTGCGAACGCAGGCCGCCGCCAACGGCTTGACCTGAGCGCCGCGCCATGGACGCCCTGCTTCAGACCCTGGCCCTGCTGCGCGGCGGCGTGCTCGTGGCGGCGGACACGCTGGGCGCCGATCTGCACCTGCGCGTGGAACTGCCCGAACTGGCGCAGCGCCTGGCGCCCGGCACCAGCGAGCTGACGTTGCAACTACAGGGTTGCACCCAAGCGGCCCTGGAGCCCTTCGACGCGCAATCGCCCTCCATCGACGACAGCGCCGCGCTGGCCGCGCTGCGCCTGCGCTTGATCGGTCTGATATTTCCGGCGCATGCAGCTCCCGGCGTGCAGGTGCTGGTGACCGCGCCCAGGCCTAAGCCCGATGTGCATGGCGGTATCCTGCGCTTGGCGGCGCAGGGGCATCGGCTTGTCGACGCGGCGGGGGAATGGGTGTCGCCTGATCGTCTGGCCGGCGCGGCGTCCGAATGGGCCGCCGAGAAGCAACGGACCCAGACATTGGCCGGGCACACCAAGGTCCTGGCCGCTTGGGTGAAGCTGGATCTCACCCCGCTGCTGCAAGCGCACGGTTTCAGGCGGACGGGCCAGGCCTACATCCGCACCGATGCCGAAGTGGCGCAGATGCTGGAACTGGAGACGAGCCGCTTCAGCAGCGCGGAATCGCTGTCGTTCTGGATCAACGCGCAACTCTTCCTGGGCGACCTGCGTGCCGAGCGGGCGCTCAGCAGGGATGTGTTACGCGTGAAGGCCCATTCGGTCTGGCTGCGGCGCACGGGCGCCCTGTGGGGCCGTGAGAACGACGCCTACACGTTCGCGTCCGGCGCCGACTTCAGCGCCGTGACAGAACGCCTGGTGGCCGACTTGGCGGGTCGCGTGCTGCCTTTCCTCCAGCACTTGCGCACGGCGGCCGACGTGCTCACCTATCTGCAGGAGCAGGACCGCGTCTCGGGCGATGCCCGGTCGGCCTTCGCGCTGGCCGGCGCCTTGGCGCGAGCGGGTCGCATCGACGACAGCCGGCTGGTCTTTGAACGTTGCCGGGGCGACGACGCCGCCGCCAACGAGGCGCTGCGCAAGTTCGCGCTGTCCCTGGGCGTGAGCTTGTAGCCGCGGCATCTTCCCCTGCACAACGCCGACTCCAGGCCCGCAGCGCCGCACCGGTGTTCAGACCCGGCCTTGACTGGTAGCCCGAGGGCATGCGTCCGCGCTGGGCTGCCGTGCAGCGCACGGGGGCGAAGAAGGAGGTGGACTATGAGATCGCTGGACCTGCGAAGCGGAAAAACCACTCCCGAGTCGGGACGGATCGTGGCGCGCGAGTCTGGCGTTGCCCGTGCGCGCGAACGAAGCTCGGCGCGGGCCGTTGCGTCGTCGCCCGCCAGCGCGCTGGGCAACCAGGGGCTTCTGCGCCTGGCCCGCGGTGCATTCTTGCAGTCCCGGCTTGCCGTCAGCCAGCCCGGCGACCCGCTGGAGCTCGAAGCCGACCGCGTGGCCGACGAAGTGATGCGCATGCCCGCGCCGACCAATGCCATACCGGCCGCGCCCGCCGCGCAACGGGGCGAGGTCGCCAATCATTGCGGAACGGATCTTGACCGCGTCGAGCCATCGGCAGCGATCAGCCTGGCGCGCAAGAGTCCGAACGAACCGAGCCTCGATGCACTCGATGCGCTCAACCCATTGCGGATGCCGCGTTATGTCGACAACCTTTTCGACAGCGTCTCGTACGCGCTCAGCGGCACGTTTGTATTCCACTGGCAGGACGGCGCCACGGCGAAGACGGTCAGCATCCCGCTGGGCCAGGTCAACCAGGACGACTCGTTGAGCTACGTGGCGCTTTTCAAGGTCCACCCTTCGAAGGCGGAGGCTCTCCAGACCGTCCTCAAGTGGTCCAACGAGCATCCCGGGTTCGTTTGGTATTCCTTCTACACAGGCCCCGGAAACGTCATCATGCCGACGACGTTTTCGGCTGCATCGACACCCGAGTTCCACAAGTTGTGGCCGGCGCTCAAGAAGGATCTGGCGGCCACCGCGGAAGACACGCGCAAGGGCCTGGCGCAACTCGGAAACGCTATCAATCCCATTCCGGGCACCGAACTGGATGAGGATGGAAATCTGCACCTGACTGCCAACCCGCTGGCATGGCTGCCGCTGCTGCTGCATTACCACGCGATCAAGAGTGGTCGACCGAGCCTTCCGAAGCTCGTCGATGAGCCGGCAGGCAGTGGCAAGGTTACGAGCGCCGATCCGGCCCGTGCGGCTGGCACGCGAGAGGGCATGGCCGGGGCGCCGCGCGTCAACGACCCGGTGAAGGGATCGC
>Ga0302323_100004191_pt1 | contig 11739 bp, 9 predicted proteins | sample Fen_T0_3_FD_201950 | JGI IMG/M metagenome (GOLD analysis project Ga0302323, IMG submission 201950) | Peat permafrost microbial communities from Stordalen Mire near Abisko, Sweden - Fen_T0_3 | ecosystem: Environmental > Terrestrial > Soil > Wetlands > Permafrost | place: Sweden: Abisko... | reverse complement strand
ATTCATCCGAGAACCTCGTAACTTATCTTAAACTGGGGTTGCCTGCTGATATTGTTGCACCCACAGGAGGTCGTGCAATGATCATTCGTTCTACTGACAAAGGTAAGACGTGGAGCAAGCCTGTAACAATACTCGACACGCCTGATGATGATCGTCATCCGTCATTTATTGAGTTACCAGATGGAACTCTGCTTTGTACAGTGTTTACCTACCCTGGAGTTGATAATGCTGATCAGAAGAATAATCCGGCCCTAAATTGCAGAACTGCAATTATCAGGTCTTTTGACAATGGCAAAACCTGGGACAATGGACTCATCAGACTCCCCTCTCCATTTGTGAGTGATGAGACCAATGGACCAATGGTTCTTCTTAATGATGGTTCTGTACTTCTAACAATAGACGGCACTCCGGAGAATAGTGGTCCGACTCAGGTTGCTGTTTTCAAAGGCATGGATAGAGGAGCAACATGGCAGCTCCTTTCTACGATAAAGGCAGGAAATAAACTGCAGGAGGTTACCATAAGCAAAGAGATGGATACTGAGAAGAGTCGCATCCTCTCAGAAGAACATAATCTCGACGAAGCAAATACCGCTGTTTTGTCTGACGGTCAATGGGTAATGATTGCCCGCCCTGAGGGTTACATAAGTTGGTCGGGTGATCAGGGTCACACCTGGACAGAACCTGTAAATTTTGGCATGAGACTGTACGCGCCGAGTCTTTATGTTCTGCACGATGGCACTCTGGTTTGTCTTCATGGCTCCTATGAACCTGATCACGCAGGATTAAGAGTAATCTTCAGTACCGACGGAGGCCACACATGGATAGCCCCGGCAAAAAATTATGGTTTTCTCGTAAGCAACTGTTATGGATATGCCAAAGCAATGGAATTACCTGATGGCTCGCTTTTCATAACCGATCAGGATAAAGGGGGTCATACTACTCACGATGCACAGAATATGTCGATTCGCTGCCTGATCCTTAAAATCAGGACTGACCATTCCGGGATAGAATTACTGCCAGCACCCAACCATATCGCCATTTAAGCGAGTTGTGCCAGGAGTTGGCCCAACGCTCGATAGAGAACTAATCTATATTCAAAAGCTAAAGAAAACTTTTACTGGTTCGATAAAGAGTCCAAAATCATAAAATATAAGTTATTTTTTAAACCAACCGGATTTTAAATCCAGTCTGAATATTTATTATTAATTTCGGAAAGATTTTTTGTCTCAGATAGCCCTCAAAAGCTGAGGAGTTTTCTGAAATGCAAATCCATTGTTAATTATCTGATTGTTGAAAAAATACCCGTTTTCTATATTTAAACTGAATTACCTATGCGAAAATTCCTGATTGCAGCCCATGGAACGCTTCCAGAAGGGATACAATCTTCATTGGAAATTATTATGGGATCACTGGAAAATGTCTTTCTTATTCAGGCATATGTCGGTGAGAATAAATCTCTTAAAGAAGAAATTGATTCTGTACTGGAACATATTAATAATGAGGATGAACTGATTGTCTTCACTGATCTTATGGGAGGAAGTGTAACAAATCAGATCCTCCAATATGCGCTGAAAGAAAATGTATATATCATTTCCGGGTTTAACCTCCCGCTTTTGCTTGAAGTATTGCTTGCAGATCCTTCATCTCCTGTCCTGGAAGTTATCGAAACCGGAATTAATAATGCGAGGAATCAGATTGTGTTCGTTAATAAACTTATAACAACAAATAAATAAGGTTGAATGATTAAACTGACCCGGATTGATGACAGATTGGTTCACGGACAAGTAGCGTTTACATGGGTTTCATCCCTGGGAATCGATTGTCTTGTTGTTGCCAATGATAAAATTGCGAAGGACGAATTCCAGAAAATGGCAATGGGACTGGCCAAACCTCCAATGGTTAAACTTGCAATCATGACTTTGGCTGATTCCATTGTATTCTTAAATTATCTTAAAAACAAGAATTCAAAAATACTCGTACTAATTAATTGCATAAATGACGCCCTTATTATTACTAATGGAGTTTCAGAAATTCAATCGGTCAATTTTGGGGGGATCAGGACCAGAGAAGGTTCCAGGCTTATTTCGAAAGCCATAGCAATTACCGACGATGATATCCCTGTTATTAAACTTATGATTGATAAGGGCCTTGAGCTTGAGATAAGACAGGTGCCTACTGATAAGAAACTATTTGTGAAGAATTTAATATAAGACGGAGGAAATAAAAGTGTTAGTATCATATCTCCTGATAACGTTGATTGTAATGTTTGGCCACATGGAAGATTTCCTGGGCGCCTCTCTGCTTAGCAGACCTCTGGTATTGGGACCATTGGTCGGTCTTGTACTTGGAGACTTGACCCAGGGAATTATTATAGGAGCCACTCTGGAACTAATATTTATGGGCAATATCAAGGTAGGGGCAGCAATTCCCCCAGATGTCATTACAGGTGGTGTATTAGGTACCGCTTTTGCAATAATTTCAGGAAAAGGTGCAGCTATTGCTCTTGCAATTGCGGTCCCGATTTCAATCCTGGCTGAGATGGTTATCAGCGGGCTTTTTGTTTTACGGCCAATGTTTAACGCTCGATTTAACAGGTATGCACAGGAAGCTGACTATAAAAAAATTGAACGTTTGCATATCGCATCAGGCTTGCTTAAACCGTTGTTGATGGGTCTCATTTCGTTCCTTGCACTGCAACTGGGAGCCGATATAATGAAATCCTTTCTGGATACCATACCGGCATGGGTTCAATCGGGATTGCAGGTAGCCGGGAATATGCTTCCTGCTGTAGGTTTTGCTCTGTTGATGAACCTTATGTTTAATCAAAGGGTTGCTGTATACTTTTTTCTTGGATTCATCCTGGCGAGCTTTCTGAAACTCCCAATGATCGCTATTGGCGGACTTGGTATTATAATCGCCGTCATAATTACCGGAATAACACATAAGAGTGAATCGTTGGGAGAAAGTGTTTTTGAAGATTCTTCTGATGATCCGGGGAGTGAACATAAGTCTTTGATTTCAAAAAATGTTATCCGTAAAGTATTCTTCCGTTCACTGGCTATGGAAGCAAACTTCAATTTTGAAACATGGCAGAATACCGGATTTGCATTCTCAATGATACCCGTTTTAAGAAAACTATATACAACAAAGGAGACGATAGCAAAAGCCCTTACCAGGCACCTTCAGTTTTTTAATACAACCGCTCATGGTTCAACACTAATACTGGGGATAACTGCTGCAATGGAAGAACAGAACAGCAATAAGGATGACTTTGATGAGGAATCCATCAACGCGGTGAAACTTGGACTGATGGGACCGCTTGCAGGTGTCTTTGATTCATTCTTCTGGGGCACATTGAAAGTAATTGCTGCCGGAGTTGGAATTTCACTTGCTTTGAAAGGGAATATATTAGGGCCAATCCTTTTTCTGTTAATATTTAATATCCCACATCTTGTTTTAAGATATAACCTCACATTTATCGGATACAAGGCTGGGAACAAATTCCTGCAAAACCTGGTAAAGAGCAATATTCTGGACAGGCTTACAACAGGAGCATCAATCCTTGGGCTAATGGTAATAGGTGCTATGCCTGCAATGCTGATGTCAATAAAGACTCCCCTGACTATCGGGGCCAAAGATTCACAGGTGGCAGTTCAGAATATACTTGACCAGCTTGTACCTGATATCCTGCCTCTTGCTCTTACTTTATTAACATTTTATTTTGTGAGAAAAAATATAAAAACTACCTGGCTCTTGCTGGGAATACTTGCCTTCGGATTTGCTGGCAGTATTATTCATATTTTTGCTTAATATCCCATTCAAGATTATATGAAAGGAATAGGTGTTTCTCCCGGTATCTCAATAGGCAATGCCTGCATTATTTATAAAGCTGCAATTTTCATTTCGGGTATAAGAGTGGAAACTAAGGAAGAAAAAGATGTTGAAGCTGAGAAATTTGATAAAGCAGTACTGAGCGCAATTGAAGAAGTCAATTTTTTAAGGGAGAAAAACGCTCTTACACTTAACAGTGAAGAATCTGATATTCTGGATACACAGATTGAATTTCTGAGTGACCCCCAAATCAGAAGTGATGTTCTTGATAAAATACTCAATGAAAATAAAACAGCATCGGATGCTGTAATAGAAGTCGTTTTTGCAGCAGCTCAGATGTTTGGAAATATGGAAGATGTCTATTTAAAAACACGGGCTGCAGATCTACAGGATATCGGAAACCGAATTTTAAATGCTCTTAATCATAACGCACAGCATTTACCAGCTCAGTTTAAGAAGAACACAATAATTATTGCAGAAGATCTTTCACCATCAGAGACAATCGCACTTGACATTACTAAAGTTGCAGGATTTGCAACCATATCAGGAGGGAAAACATCGCATGCTGCAATAATAGCAAAAGCCAGGGGCATTCCGGCGGTAGTGGCGTGCGGAAAGGATCTGTTGAATATTGAAAACAATGACATAATAATTCTTGACGGAACTTCTGGTGATGTTATTATCAGACCTGGCGACAATAAAATCGAAGAATATAAAAGAAAACAAAAAAAGATTATTGAAGAGCTCTCTTTTCTGAAAGCCCTCAAAGACCTGCCTGCTAAAACAACTGATGGCCATACTGTTAAGATGTTAGCTAACATTTCAGGTCATACCGATCTTGAACAGGTATTTGAAAATGGAGGTGAAGGAGTTGGATTGTTTCGTACAGAACTGCTATTTATCGGGAGAGAATCCTTCCCGTCGGAAGAAGAACAATTTCAATTTTATAAACAGGTTGCAATTAAGTCAAAAGGGAAACCTGTTATTGTCCGGACAATCGATATCGGCGGCGATAAGCAGTTGCCTTACTTTGGAATTCCTCATGAAAATAATCCATTTCTCGGATACAGGGCGATCAGGATCTGTTTGAATCAGAAGGACATTTTTTTAACACAACTCAGGTCAATTCTCAGAGCGAGTGTTTTTGGAAACCTGAAAATCATGTTCCCGATGGTTTCCAGTATTGATGAAATCCGAAGCGCAAAAGAGTGTGTTCAGCAGGCAAAGGAGGATTTGCTTAAATCCGGCATTAACTTCAGAGATGATACTGAGATAGGCATTATGATCGAAGTGCCGAGTGCAGCTCTGATGGCTGACATCTTTGCGAAAGAAGTGGATTTTTTCAGTATAGGAACAAACGACCTTTGCCAGTATACTCTTGCTGTTGACCGGATGAATGAAAAGGTATCCGGCCTTTATGATCATTTTAATCCCGGTCTCTTACGGTTAATAAAAAACGTAATCGCTCAGGCGCATAAGCACAAAATAAATGCAGGATTATGCGGTGAAATGGCATCTGATCCTCTTGCAACCCTGTTATTACTGGGCATGGGACTGGATGAATTATCTATGGGTGCAGCGTCAATTCCTTATATTAAAAACATTATCATAGGAAACAGCCTTTCAAAGGCAAGGGACGTTTGCAGCAATGTTATGAAAATGGATAATTCAGGAACTATAAAACGATATTTAGAGGAGGTGTCAAAATGATATTAAAGGATTATCTAATTATTGATCCGCACGGTATGCATGCCCGTCCGGCTACAGCTTTACTCAGGCTGGCCAGGCAGTTTAAGTCGGAATTCAGTCTGAAAAAAGATGGCAATAAGATACAGATGAAAAGCATGCTGAATATTCTTTCACTTGCTCTGAAATGCGGCGACACAATATCTGTTATTATTGAAGGAGATGATGAATCTCAGGCAGTTGCTGCATTTGATAATTTTTTTAATGAAGAAATGAAAAAGTTCTGAAATGAAGATCACTATAACAAAAGACGAACATGAATTTGACAGGACCGCTGCCTGGAGGATAATCGCTATGATGCTCCAAAAACCAAATGCAGTGATCGGACTTTCAACGGGCCAGACAACCATAGGCATGCATAAAATTGTATCATCAATTTATTCGCAATTCCCCTTCGATGTGTCCCGGATAACAATCTTTAATGTGGATGAACTCACAAACCTACCGCGGGAGTATTCAGGCAGTTGCTATACTATGATACTGAATCAACTTGTAAGACCACTGGGCATTCCTGATAAGAACTTTATAATGCCTCCGACAATGTCTGATGATTTTAATGCGGAGTGCCTCTTATTTGAGAAACAGCTGGCTGAGCGTGGAGGTGCCGATTTGCAGATGCTTGGTATAGGTGGCAATGGTCATATTGGTATCAATCAGCCCGGAACCCCTTTTGAAAGCGAAACCTGGGTCTCTCCCATGGATCCGGATTTTGAAGCCAGGGTTCGCCGGGAAACACAGGTTCCGCCGGAAACCGTTCTTGGAGGGCTGACCCGCGGTATAAAAAATATAATGCAAACCCGTAAAATCATTCTAATTGCAAAAGGTATTCATAAGGCTGATATTATTGAAAAAGCAATACTTGGACCCGTAACTGTAAATATTCCCGCATCAGTTGTTCAACTGCATCCTGATTGTGAGATTCTCCTGGATGCTGCAGCAGCATCGGGATTAAATGGTAAAATCAAATAATTGACACTATGAAAACAAAACAACTCTTACATGTAATATTTTCTCTTTTCCTTTCCGGACATATCGCAATGGCCCAGGAAATACACCCTAATCCCAAAACTCTTGAAATAGGTTCACAGGCCCCTGATTTCAGATTAAAAGGTGTCGATGGCAAAACCTATTCGCTGGCTGATTTTGCAGCTTCAAAAGTGATAGTTGTGGTATTCAGCTGCAACCACTGTCCCACCGCTCAGGCTTATCAGGACAGGCTTAAAACTATATATGATGATTATACTCCAAAGGGAGTAGCTCTTGTGGTAATTTCCTCCAACAGTTCAAAATCTCTTAATTTATGGGAACAGGGCTGGTCGGATCTGGGAGATACGTATGAGGAGATGAAAATACGGGCAAAAGACAAGGGTTTTAGATTTCCTTATTTGTATGACGGAGATGATCAGAAAACGGCAATTGAGTATGGACCTCTGGCTACCCCTCATGCCTTTGTATTTGATAAACAGAGAAAACTCAGGTACGCAGGTTGCATTGATGAATCGATGGAAAATGGAAAAGGAGAAACATTGCAAAATGCCATAGATGCCATACTGGCAGGAAAGCCGATCGAGAAACCAGTTACAAAAGTATTCGGATGCTCCACAAAATGGGCGTGGAAGATGGAAGGAACCACAAAACTCTACAAAGAATGGGCTGCGCTACCTGTAACGCTCGAAGATATTGATCCAACAGGAATAAAAGATCTCATTAAGAACAAATCAGAAAAGTTACGTCTCATAAATGTGTGGGCTTCGTGGTGCGGACCATGTGTACAGGAATTTCCTGACTTCATTATTATCGATCGCATTTACCGCAGCCGCCAGTTTGAATTCGTATCAATTAATGCAGATAAAATATCGAGAAAAGAGAATGTGCTGAAATTCCTGCAGAAGAATGAAGCATCAAATAAAAACTACATTTTCAATAGCGACAATAACACACAACTAGTCGAAGCCGTCGACCCCGAATGGTCCGGTGCCCTTCCATATACATTACTGGTAGAACAGGGTGGTAAAATATTATACCGTAATCAGGGTCCGATTGATATGATCGAGATGAGGAAGTTAATTTTTAATAACAGGTATATTGATGGGGTGAAATGACCCCATTATCAGAAGATCGATATGATTAGATGAAGAAATCATCTTCAAACCAATTCTTTGCATTTTTTAATATATATTCTCTTAGACGTTGACAGGATTTTTCTGTTCGGATGATGTTTTCATAATAATTTCGTTGCCAGACAAATTCAATATCCGTATTGGATCTAAACCATTTTGTAACGCCAATTTTATATCCCCGAACAATTGATCCGATGGATTGTGGGATGATTTTTTGGAATTTGTTGATTTGATGTAGGGGTTCAAAATTTTGAACCCCTACATCATTTTGAACCCCAACATCATCCTTTTTCACCAATTCAATAATTCCATGTACATGATTTGGCATAATAATGTGTTCATGTAAAACGGTATTTGGAAAATGTTCTGGGATTTCCAACCAACATTTTTCGGCGATTTTTCCTGCGTCATTCAATATAATTTGGGCAACATTATTTTCCTGCACAATATTCCCGAAAAGACATTTTCGATCCTGAACACAAATTGTAATAAAATACAATCCTGATTTTGAATAATCATATCCTTGCAATCGGATAGATTTACGGTGATGAATATTTGGATTATAATTATCCATTTAAATTACAATTCTAAGAATCGGAAAAAACCGGGGCCAGTGGGGCGAAAAATTACTGATTTTCACTTTTCAAAAACATTCCCCTTTTTATCACTCGCTACAACCCACCTGAATGCAGCAATAAAAAGTTTATTCTGTGTTGCATCACCGAAAGATCCTGCTCCATGTCCCATATTCAGATATATCATCCTGTAATCGGTGTTAGTCCATACAACCGGCAAATCTCCGTCAGGAATAATGTCTTTCAATCCGAGAGGATAATTGTCCGCCGATAAAGTTACCAGTACTTTTACGTTTTTCCGTTCCCTTGGGCTTGGCTTCCACTGATACCATTCATTGAGAGGCGAAATAAAAGTCTCAGGCAAACCTTTAGTTACAGGATGTTTAAGATCGTCAACAATTAATTTGGCAGGCAGAACCGGCCAGTTATTTCTGTAAAAAACTCCTCCTCCAAGAAAATCTACATACCATGGCCACCTGGTATCTTTATCATTATATGCTGCCACATGAAAACCATACCAACCTCCCCCATTCTCCATATATTTGCGGAAGGCATCACGCTGGGCCTGGCTGTGCGGAAAGTCATTCAGCATCATAACCACCGAGTAATCTTTTAATCCTGGTAGTGTCAAATCGTCCATATTGCTGGTAGTATCTAATACAAAACCATTTCCGCTTGTCAGATCCCTGAAAAACTTTAAAGCGTCTGTGGCAAATGCCACGTGATCAGGTTCTACTGTGGAAGAATAGAAAGCCAGGATTTTAAACCTTGGAAACTGGCCGGAGCTTATCCGAGCCTGTGCTATTAACAGTGTAAATAATATACAATAAAACAAGCCGAATTTCATTTTCATATTTATATATTTTTCAGATAATATTTATTTACCTGCGGCCCAAATAATTGCGTTGCCAAACATTGTCTTGAATCCGACAGATTTAAGAAGGGAAGGGCTATGCCCCATAAGAAAATAAACATTCCTTGCCTTTATCTTTTCATTAGTCCAAATTACAGGATGATCACCCATTTTTATATCAGAAGCGGGTTTATAGGAAGATTCATCCACATTGGCAAGGACATGAACATTTGGCCGCGGGTTTTTGTCGAAAGTGTACCACTCATCATCAGGAATTATCATGGGTGAAGCGACTCCTTTCATCACCGGATGGTCCTTGTCTTCAATATTTACAGTAGCTGAAGCAGTTGCAGCAATATAATTCTTGAACCTTATCCCTCCCATGAAATCAGAAAACCAGTTCCACATGGGAAATCCATCGAATTCTCCGAGTAATGAGGCATGATGAAATCCTACCCAGCCTCCTTTGCCTTCTTCAATATATTTTACAAAAGCCGCCATTGCTTTATCACCCCAGTTATAAGGGGCATAATTCAATTGTATTATAACCTTGTATTTCGAGAGAAGAGTCTCATCAATCTCATTTGCATGATTAATAACTGTAATCTCAAAGTTCTTTTCAGCTGCATAGCCATATAACCATTCAAGGGCAGAAACCACAAAATCTTCATGTTGCCCTCCTCGTTCGGCCAGAACGAGAGCCTTAAATTTTGGAACTGCTGCAACACCGGAAGTTTTATCAGATGACATTGCAGCTACTGCCTGAAGGAACCATCCTGTATGAGGAATCCATTGTTCGCTCCAGCGCCACTCATTGCCATTATCTTCCATTTTAAAATCAATTCCCGATCCATCGCCGTTCCCTGCTTTACCTGTAATTCCGTTCGAGATGCCTCCCCTGCCCGATCCGTGTCCGAACATTGAGCTCATATATGGCACGTTGTTCTGACCATAACCGTACATCATACATATATTGTAAGGATTACATCCAAGCACCCATGATACGAGGCGGCTTGCATAACCGGCCAGGTCGCTGTTCACTCCATAAGCAGCCTTACCGGGATATACAAGTCGTCCGCCCACAATGGCAGCTGTGGCAAGAGATCCAAGACGTGCATCCTCCCCCTGCCACCACCAGCCGCTCTCATTTTCGTGAGGTATGAAAAATCCGTTTTGAACTTTTCCTTTATAAAGAAAGCTCTGACGCGGGTATCCGAATGGATTTGGAACCTCCGCGGTAACTTTAAGGTTATAGTCAAGTGCTTTTTTTATTGTGTTAAGTGCAATACTACGATATTTGACTTCGGTTTCTTTATCAAGATAACGGGCAAGCGCTATTACGGGTAAACCAGCATCTGCAGCATGCCAGAACGGACGGTCAGCATCATTGGCTAGAAAATAACCGTTTCCTGTCATTCTTCCTGAAAGATTCCCTGTCCGTTTTCTTGCTTCATTCCGGTACAGATCTTTGCCGGTAGCTATCCACAGTTCCGAAGCAGCCATGAGAGCACAATAGTCATCGATGACATTGTCTTTTCCGTCATCGGCATATTTTGTACTGTTAACCAGGAGATGGTCAAAAGCACGTTCCGCACCTGCAAGGTATTGCGCTGAAGTAAAATCTCCGTCTTTCTTCCATTGTGAAATACGCGCAAGAGATGCTATCGCCATTCCTCCTCCTTCTCTCCATGCACATTGATAATCTGAAGTGGTTTTACTGTCTGCCAGCAGCCCGACTACCCTGCGAGCTTTAGGATCTTTGTTGAAATAGGTAAAAACCGTCATATAGAAATAACCCTCAGGAGAGAGCGATCGCATTATATAATCGGCACCATAAAGGGCTTCCTTCACCAGGTTTTCCTTAGCGTTTATCTCTATCAATAAATTTGAGGCTGTTTCGACTGTATTCACCATTGACCAGTCAACCATTGGCGTCTGCTGGGGGGACATAAAATTTGTATAAGCCAGATGTGAAAAATATTTGCTTATGTCTCCAGAGGCATCGCACCATCCGCCATGCAGATCAACTGTTTTGTTGCTTCCATAGAGTATGATGTTCTTATCAGCATCCAGTTCCTGAGGAGAGTTTGCGCGCTGATGATAAAAAAAGTTGATTATGGCAGGAATAGCGGCTTTTCCTATCGCCATATTATCAATCGTAAAATCATATGAACTATACTCTTTCCCATCCTTCCTTACAATCAGTTTGTAATAGCCCGGATTCTGAAAAGAAGAAAAATCAGCCTTTGAATAATACAAATCCGGCGACCATTCCTGCACTTTTATGCCCCTGGTCAAAGTTCCTGAAAAAACCTTTTTAAATGTTAGTGCATCGACAAGTTCAAACTGAGCATCGGCTGGAAGGAGTTCCCTGCTTCTTATTATAGCCGATTTGGGCCCATCGAGGTCGTAAGCCACCTGGCTGGCAAGAATTGTTAATCCTGCATTGAGGGAATTGTCAAGATCAGATTGTTCTTTATTTGTTAACGGTGAGGCTGCCCAAAGAATAGCGTCCCGTATTAAAATTGTGAAATTCGGATCTGAAATTGCAGTGCTATCATGACCAATGCCTATATATATGGATCTGTCGCAGGAAGGGTTTGTCCATATTATT
>Ga0302323_100004190_pt1 | contig 11742 bp, 10 predicted proteins | sample Fen_T0_3_FD_201950 | JGI IMG/M metagenome (GOLD analysis project Ga0302323, IMG submission 201950) | Peat permafrost microbial communities from Stordalen Mire near Abisko, Sweden - Fen_T0_3 | ecosystem: Environmental > Terrestrial > Soil > Wetlands > Permafrost | place: Sweden: Abisko... | reverse complement strand
CACCCGCCGACCTGCTCGACGGCATCCGCCGCGCCGCCGAGGGCGACAGCCCGTTCAGCCCCCAGGTGCTGCGGCGCCTGGTGCGCCGGGCCGTGACGGCGGGCACGCCGCCGCCTCCACCCGCCGGGCCCGCCGCGGGTGCCGCGGGTGCCGCGGGTGCCGGGCCGCCGGTCACGGGCGCGGCGGTCGCCGGGCTCACCCCGCGGGAGCGCGACGTGCTCGCCCTGGTGGGGGCGGGCCTGTCGAACACCGAGATCGGCGACCGGTTGCACCTGGGCGTCACCACGGTGAAGACGCACGTGTCGAGCCTGATGGCCAAGACCGGCTCGCCGAACCGGGTGCGGCTCGCCGTCCTCGCGGTGCGCGCCGGCCTCACGCCCGCCGAGGGCACCTGACGCGACCCGTGGGTCGGTCCGGTTACATTTCCGCCCAAAACCTTTGCTGTCCGCTCACGATGTCCTACGGTCCGATCAGCCGCTCGGCCCGGCTCCGGGAAGGTGGGGACCGTATGGACGCCCTGCGCGTGCTGCTCGTGCAGCTCGCCCCCGAGCCGCACGACGTGGCCGCCAACCTCGACGTCGCGCTGCGGCTCATCGCGGACCACCCGGACGCCGACCTGGTCGTCCTGCCGGAGCTGTGGCTGCAGGGCTACACCCTGCCCGGGATCGATGCGATCGCCCTGGATCCCGACGACGAGCCCGTGCACCGGCTGCGGGCGGCGGCCGCGGCGCACGGGACCGCCGTCGTCGTGGGGCTCGCCGAGCGGCTCGAGGGGGCGCCGCCCGCCAACGCCGTGCTGTGCATCGACCGGGACGGCGCGCTCGCGGGCGCCTACCGCAAGGTGAACCTGTTCGGACCCGAAGAGGTGGAGCACTTCACCCGCGGGGACCGCTACACCGTCGTGCGCCTGTGCGGGCTGCGCATGGGCCTGCTGATCTGCTTCGACCTGGAGTTCCCCGAACCCGCGCGCGCCCTCGCGGTGGCCGGGGCCGAGGTGCTGGTGACGGTGTCGGCCAACATGACGCCGTACCAGCGCGAGCACGAGCTGTTCGCCCGCTCCCGGGCGGCCGAGAACCGGCGCCCGCTGGTGTACGTCAACCGCGTCGGTGTGGAGTCGGGCCTGACGTTCGTCGGCCGATCCTGCATCGTCGACGCCGGGGGAGAGGTGGTCGCCGACCTGGGCGACGCCGCGCGGGTCGAGCTCGTCGCGGTGCCGCTCGGCGCGCCCCCGCCGCCGGACTACCTCGGCGAGCGCCGTCCGGACGTCCCCGCCGTTCCCTGGGAAGCCCAGCGCCCGCCGTCGCGGGCCCGAGCCGGAGGCGAGCCGTGACCACGACCCCCGAACCGCTGCCCCACGCCGAGACGAAGTCCCCGCCGGTCGGCCTGTCCGGTCACGAGCACCGGCTGCACCGCGGCGCGCTCGGCATCGTCGACATCTCCGCGGCGACGATGGCGAACATCGGCCCGGCCATGAGCTTCTTCTTCGGGTTCGGCTTCCTCGCCGAGACCGCCGGGCTGGCCTCGCCGCTGACGATCCTGGCCGCCGGCGTCGCCATCGCCCTGCTGGGCAACACGCTCGCCGAGTTCTCCCGCGCCCAGCCCTCCACCGGCGGGTTCATCACCTTCGTCGGCAAGGCGTTCGGGGCCACCAGCGCCGTGACGACGGCGCTGCTCGCCGGCATCGGCTACGTCATCGCCATGGCGTCGGTCATCGCGATCTCCGGCGGCTTCCTCTCCATCACCGTCGAGCACTACGTGCACGTCGACGTCCCCTGGGGCATCTTCACGGTGCTGCTCACCGCGGGTGCCGTCGTCATGATGCTGCGGGGCGTGTCGGTCTCGACCAGGCTGGCGGGCCTGTTCTTCGGCGTCGAGATGGTCGTGCTCGTCCTGGTGTCGGTCGTGACCCTCGTGAAGCACTCCGGGCACCTGTCGCTCGCGCCGTTCGAGCCGAGCCACGTCACGGGCGGCCTCTCCGGGCTGGCGGCCGGGTTCCCGCTCGCCGTCTACATGTTCATCGGCTGGGAGAACTCCGCGGCGCTCGCCGAGGAGACGACCGACCCCCGGCGCAACGTGCCCCGCGCCGTCTTCACCTCCATCGCGATCATGGTGGCGAGCTACCTGCTGTTCGCCTACGCCACCGTCACCGGCTTCGGGTACGACGTGGACAAGCTGGGCAAGTCCGAGATCCCGTTCATCGACGTCGCCGACTCCACCCTGGCGCTGTTCGCGTTCCTGGCCTACCTGTCGGGCCTGACGTCGACCCTGGGCGCGCTCATCGCAGGCACCAACGCCCAGGCCCGGCTCGTGTTCAACGCCGGCCGCGAGGGCCTGCTGCCGGAGTGGATCGGCCGCGTGCACCCCGTACGCCGCACGCCGGTCAACGCCATCGTCACCTTCGTCGGCCTCTCGTCGCTGCTGATCGGCGGCTGGGCGCTGGGCCACCTGCTGTTCTCCGGGGGCCGCGGCATGGACGCGGTCACCTTCTTCGTCGAGTCCTCCACGTTCGGCACGATCCTGGTGCTGGTCGTCTACCTGCTGTCGAACCTGGCCCTGCCGGTCTACTACCGCCGGTTCCGCCCGGCGCAGTTCCGCGCCGTCCGGCACCTGGTCCTGCCGGTGCTGGGCGCGGCGACGATCCTGGTGCCGCTCTACTACCTGACCAAGCCGGGCCAGGAGGACCCCTACGACTGGTACCCGTACGCCGCGCTCGCGATCGTCGTCGTGGCGGTGGCCTACGCGACGGTCCTGGCGCGCCGCGACCCCACGCTCGGCGACCGGGTCGGGTCGATCGTCGCCGACGAGTAGCGCGGCCCCGCCCGGGCTGTCGGGCTAGAGTGCTCCCCATGTCCCGCATGACGTCCTAGGAGCAGGCCGCGCCCCACGACGGGTGCACTGCTGCCCAGGTCCCTTCACCCCCACGGTCGTGGGGGTCTCATGCGTGGGAGTCCCTCGATGCTCGGCGCCACCGGCGCCGGGAGCTACCGTGTCCTGCTCGACGATCACCGCCTCCTGCGCACCTTCTGCGGGGTGGCGGTCGGACGTCTGGGCTACGCGATGCTCTCGCTGTGCCTTCTGTTCACGATCGCCCGCTCGACAGGATCGTTCGCCGTCGCGGCCACGGGCCTGGCGGGCTTCGGGGCGTGCGGCCTGGCCATGCCCGTCCAGGCGCGGCTGCTCGACCGCCTCGGCCAGCGCCGCGTCCTGCCCGTGGCCGCGACCGGCTTCGTCGTCACGCTGGTGCTGATGGTCGTCATGGGCGTGCTCGCCGTGCGCCAGGCCGGTGCCTGGACGGCGGCCTGCCTCGGGTGCGGCCTGACCGCCCCGCTGGTGGGCCCGTCGATGCGCGCCCAGTGGCGGGAGGCGGTCGCCGAGGACCGGCGGGCGGTCGCCTACTCCCTCGACGCCGTCGCCGAGGAGACGATCTTCCTGGTCGGTCCGGTCGCCGCCGCGCTCGCGCTCGCCCTGGTGCCGGCCTGGTGGGGGATGATCGCGACGGCGGTGCTCGTGCCGGTCGGCGTCACCGGCCTGGTCCTCTCCCCGTTCGTCCCCGCCCCGTCGCTCGTGCCCGCCGCGCATCCTGCGGCTCCGGCCGTGGCTCGGGACGCCGCCACGCCCGGGGCCGCCCGGCGTGCGGGGCCGCTGCGCGAAGGCCCGTTCCGCCGGCTGCTCCTGGTGATGGCCCTGGCCGGGGCCGCCACGGGCGCGACGCTGACCGCCGTCGCCGCCCTCGCCGACCGGGCGCAGCAGCCCGCGGCGGCCGGGCTCGTCGACGCGGCGGCCGGGGGCGCGTCGGTGCTCGGCGGCCTGTGGTGGGGATCGCGCCCGAGGTCGGGAGCCTGGCGGTACCAGCTGGCCGCCCTGCTGGGCGCACGGCTGCCCCTGGTGCTCGGCTGCGTGCTGCTGCCGCGCCTGGGGCCCGTGGGGCTGCTGGTGGCGCTGGCCGGGCTGTTCGCGTCGCCGGTGTTCGTCGTCGGGTTCGGCGCGAGCGACCGCCTCACCGACCCGCGCCGCCACACCGAGGCCAGCACCTGGGTCACCTCCTCGCACAACGTGGGGATCTCCGTCGGGACCGCCGCGACCGGGTGGGTCCAGGCCGGTGCCCCCGCTCCCGTCGCCACGGCCTTCGCGCTGGTGGCGGCCTTCGGGGCGGTGGGGGTGCTGGCCGCCCTGGTCGGCACCGGCCGGGCACCGGACCGCCCGTCAGCGTGAGGGGCGCACCCGCAGGTGCCCGAAGCCGCCGTCCACCTCGAGGTTGGAGCCGGTCGTGGACCCCGACCGCGGGCTCGCCAGGTAGGCGACGGCCCCGGCGACCTCCTGCACGGTCACCATCCGGCCGGTCGCCTGCCGGGCGTCCAGGGCGGCGCGCTCGGCGACGGGGTCGGGGAAGCCCTGCAGCATCCGGTCGACGAACGCGGTGTGCACGGTGGCGGGGCTGACGCAGTTCACCCGGATGCCCTCGTGCACGTGGTCGGTCGCCATCGCGAAGGTCAGGGCGAGCACGGCCCCCTTGGACGCCGCGTACAGGGCGCGCTGCGGCAGGCCGTTCAGCGCCGCGATCGAGCAGACGTTGACGACCGCCGCGTGGCGCGAGGCCCGCAGGTGCGGCAGGGCGGCCCGGGTGGTGCGGGCCATGCCGACGACGTTGACGTCGAGCACGCGCGCCCACTCGTCGTCGTCGTTCTCCTCCACCGTGCCCACGGCGCCGACGCCCGCGTTGTTCACCAGGACGTCGAGGCCGCCGAGCCGCTCCACGGTCCGGGCCACCGCGGCGTCGACCTGCGCCCGGTCGGTGACGTCGCAGCGCACGCCCAGCAGGTGCTCGGGCACCCTTCCGGTGTCGACGGCGGCGTCCAGGTCGAGGACGGCGACCGCGGCCCCCCGCGCGTGCAGCTCCTCGGCGACGGCCCGGCCGATGCCGGAGGCGCCACCCGTGACCGCCGCGACGAGCCCGGCGAACTCGGGTGCGGGGGAGGGGCCGGTCGACTGCACCACGCCCGTCAGTCCAGGTGCCAGATCTCGACCGCGTCGGACCACTGCCGGCCCGGCGCGGCGTCCGGCAACCGTTCCTGGCACGGGTCGGTGAGGGTCCACCAGCGTCGGGTCTCCTCGTCGTCGGCGATCGCGCCCAGGTCGGCCTCGACGTCGTCGCCGTGGTACTCGAAGTAGCCGAACAGCAGGTCCCCGTGCAGGAAGATCGTGTAGTTCGAGATGTTGCAGCGGGTGAGGGTCGCCTCCACGCCCGGCCGGACGGCGGCGTGCAGGCGCAGGTACTCCTCGCGCCGCTCGGGTCGCAGGCGCACGACGCTGCCGTACCGGCGCACGGGCCCGCCCGGCCTCGGGTCCTGCTCGCTCACTCCTGCGCCCTCCCGCTGGTGATCCTGGACACGATCAGTGCGATGAGGATGATCGCACCGTTGAGGGCCGCGATCCACTGTGCCGGCACGCCCGCGAGCGTCAGCACGTTCTGGATCATGTAGAGCAGCAGGATGCCGGTGAAGGCGCCGAAGACGGTGCCCCGCCCGCCGTTGAGGCTGACGCCGCCGATCACCGCGGCGGCGAACACCGTGAAGATGGCGCCGTTGCCCTGCGCCGCCGCCACCGAGGCCAGCCGCCCTGACAGCATCAGCCCGCCGAGGGCCGCGAGCGAGCCGGCGACGACGAGCACGCCCCAGGTGACCCGGTCGGTCCGGATGCCCGCGGCCCGGGCGGCGTCCAGGTTGCCGCCGATGGCGTAGAGGGCGCGGCCGGTGCGGGTGTAGCCGAGGACGGCGATGCCGACCGCGAACGCCGTGAAGCACACGACCACCGAGACCGGCACGCCGAGCCACGACGTGGTGCCGATGGCGAGCATCGAGTCGGGCAGGCCGAAGAAGGTCTGGCCCCCGGAGATACCGGTCAGCAGCCCGCGCAGCACGATGAGCATGCCCAGCGTGACGACGAAGCCGTGCAGCTTGAAGCGGACGATGAGCAGCCCGTTGACCGCCCCGACGAGGGCGCCGACGAGCAGGGTCACCGGCACGCCGGTCCAGCCGGGCAGCAGCCCGAGGCCGTGGGTGACGCCCGTCGGCACGATCAGCCAGGCCGCGACGCCGGGCGCCAGGCCGAACGTGGACTCCAGGGACAGGTCCATCCGGCCGGTGACCAGCACCAGCGTCTCGGCGAGGACGAGCACCCCGATCTCCGACATCGTCTGCAGGATGGTGACGACGTTGCTGCTCGACAGGAAGACCGGGTCCACCAGGTAGCCGACGACCGCGATGGCGACGATCGCGGGGACGAGCGCGACGTCGCGCAGCCGGGCCGTCACCAGCGTGCGCCGGGAGACGCCCGTCCCGTCGTCCGGTGCGCTCGTCGTCGCCTCGACGCGGGTACCGCTCATGGCACGATCCCTTCCATGGCCGCGATGACGTCGTGGTCGGTCCAGCCGGCGGCGAACTCGCCGACGACGGCCCCCTGGAACAGGACCAGCAGCCGGTCACAGGCGCGCAGGTCGTCCAGCTCGTCGGAGGCGACGAGCACGGCGCACCCGCGGGCCCGGACGTCGTCGACGACGGCGAGCAGGGTCTCCTTCGACCGCACGTCGACCCCCGCGGTCGGCTGGATCGCCACCAGCAGCCGCGGGTCGTCAGCCAGCGCCCGGCCCATCACGACCTTCTGCTGGTTGCCGCCCGACAGCGCCGAGACGGGCACCCCCGGTCCCGGCGTCTTGACCGCCAGGTCGCGGATCAGGCGGCGGGCGAGCCGGTCGCGGCGCCGGGGCAGGACGACGCCGTGCGGTCCCAGGTGCTGCGGGACCGTCATCGTGAGGTTCTCCGCCACGGACAGGCCGCCGACCAGCCCCTGCTGGTGGCGGTCCTGCGGGACGAAGCCGACGCCCGCGGCCAGCGCGGCGGGCACGCTGCCGGGCCGCAGCGGGCGCCCGTCCACGCAGACCGTGCCCCCGAGCGGGCGGCGCAGGCCGACGACGGTCTCGGCGATCTCCCGCTTGCCGCTGCCGCCGCCCCCGGCCAGGCCGACCACCTCGCCCGCGCGCACCCGGAAGGACACCGGGCGGGCGTGGGCGAAGATGCCGGTCACCGAGGTGGTGCGCAGGTCCCGGACGTCGAGCACGACCGGGACGTCGCCGTCCAGCGGTGCCCGCGGCGTGCGGTTCACCAGCCCGACCGCCTCGCCCGTCATCGCGGCGACCACCCGGGCGGGGCCGAGGTCGTCGACGGGGCCGGTGACGACGTGCCGGGCGTCCCGGTAGACGGTGACGTCCTGGCAGACCTGGTACACCTCGTCCAGGTGGTGGCTGATGTAGAGGAACGTGACGCCCCGCTCCTGCAGGGACCGCATCCGCTCGAAGAGCCGCTTGATGGCCGGGCCGTCGAGTTGCGCGGTGGGCTCGTCCAGGACGACGAACCGGGCGTCGAACGACAGCGCCCGGGCGATCTCGACCAGCTGGCGCTGCTCGACGGACAGGTCGGCCGCCTGCCGGTCGACGTCGACGTCGACGGCCCAGGTCTGCAGCAGCTCGTCGGCCCGCCGGGACATCGCGCGCCAGGCGATGGGGCGCCGGCCGTGGGACTGCCTGTTCAGGTAGAGGTTCTCCGCGACGGTCAGTTGCGGGATCACCGTCGACCGCTGGTAGACGCAGGCGACCCGGGTCCGCCAGGCGTCGCGGTCCGTCAGCGGCGGGGCGGGTTCGCCGTCGAACCGCACCGCACCGGCGTCCGCCGCCTGCAGCCCGGTCAGGATGCTCACCAGCGTGGACTTGCCCGCGCCGTTGCGGCCGACCAGCGCGTGGGTGTGGCCCCGCTCGACGGCGATCCGCGCGTCGGCCAGCGCGACCGTCGTCCCGTACCGCTTGGTGATCCCCCGCGCCTCGACGAGCGGGGTGCGCGCGGTCCCGGCCGTGTCGCCCATGGGGCGGCCCTCCCTTCGTCCCGGCTCGCCGCGGTCGTCAGCTGACGTTGTTGCCCCACAGGGCGGGGTCGGTGGACTTCAGGGTCGGCTTCCCGTCGATCGCCGCCCCGTCCACGGTGACCAGGGGCGCGCTGAGCTGGTCCTCCAGGAGCCCGTCACGCACCTTGACGATGGTGCTGTCGTGGTCGGTCGGGCCCGGCTGGAAGGCCTTGCCGGCCATTGCTTGCTGCACGTAGTAGAGGCCGTACTGCGCGTAGAGGTCGGCGGGCTGGGACACCGTGGCGTCGATCTTGCCCGCGGCGATGTCCTTCAGCTCCTCGGGGATCCCGTCGTTGGACACCACGAAGACGTGCTTCGGATCGGTCGGGGCGACCAGGCGGCCGGCCTGGTTGAGCACCTGCAGGGTGCCGGCCAGCGCGAAGCTCGACTCCATGTAGACGCCGCGGACGCCGGGGTGGGCCGCCAGGACCGTCTGCAGCTGCGACGCCGCCAGCGCGCCGTCCCACTTGGACGGCTGCCCGTGCACGGTGATCCCGGGGAAGGACGCCTTCATGCACTGGTCGAACGCCTCGGTGCGGTCCCGGCCGTTGATCGAGGCGACGTCCCCTTCGAGCATGACCACCTCGCCCTTCCCGGCGAGCTTGGTCCCGAGGAACCGGCAGGCCTTCTCGCCGTAGGCGCGGTTGTCCGCCCGCACCACCATGAAGACCTGGCCGGTGTCCGGGCGGGTGTCGATCGTGACGACGGGAACCTTCCTGGCGGCCAGCTGAGCCAGCGTCGGGGCGATGGCCGCGGTGTCCTGCGGCGCCATGACGATGCCCTTGGCCCCCTGGCTGAGCAGGGTCTGCACGTCGGCGGTCAGCTTGGCGACGTCGTTCTCGGAGTTCGTCGTCTTGAGATTCGTGATCCCCAGCGACGTGGCCTTCTGCGGCACGTACCGGATGTAGGCATTCCAGAAGTCGGTGTCCGAGCGGGGGTAGTCCAGGCCCACCAAGGGGGCGGCGGCCCCACCGGGACCGGTGGCGGCCGTCGGGGTGCTGCTCCCGCCGCAGGAGGTGAGCGCGAGCGCGGCGCTCGCGGCGCAGATCGTGAGGATGCTCTTGCGCACTCGGGTCTCCCTTGTCGATCCGTCGTTGGAGTCGCGGGGCTGGTTGCGTCGAGCTACCGGGGCGGGTCGTCGCCGCGCCAGGCCGGGCCGTGCGGGTAGGCGTACCGTTCCAGGGACGAGGGCAGCATCCGGGCGCCGATCCCGGGCAGGCGCGGCGGCGTGTAGCGGCCGGCGACGATCCGGGCGGGCTCGACGAAGTGCTCGTGCAGGTGGTCGACGTACTCGATCATCCGGGAGTCCTGGCGCGCGGAGACGGCGAGGTAGTCGAACATCGCCAGGTGCTGCACCATCTCGCACAGGCCGACCCCGCCCGCGTGCGGGCAGACCGGGACGTCGTAGGCGGCGGCCAGCAGCAGGATCGCCACGTTGTCGTTGACGCCGGCGACCCGGGTGGCGTCGAGCTGGACGACGTCCACCGCCTGCGCCTGGAGCAGCTGCTTGAACAGCACCGGGTTGTGGGCGTGCTCGCCGGTCGCCACCCGGACCGGCGTGACCGCCGCGCGCACCCGCGCGTGGCCCAGGACGTCGTCCGGCGCGGTGGGCTCCTCGATCCAGTACGGGTCGAAGCGGCGTAGCGGCGCCATCCGGTCGATCGCCTCCTCGACGCCCCACGCCTGGTTGGCGTCCAGGGCGATCGGGAAGCCCGGGCCGACCGCCTCGCGGGCGACGGACAGCCGCCGGACGTCGTCCGCGGGGTCGCCGCCCACCTTGATTTTGATCATCGCGAAGCCGTCCGCGACGGCCTGCTTCGCCAGCCGGGCCAGCTTGGCGTCGTCGTAGCCGATCCATCCCGGCGTCGTGGAGTAGGCCGGGTAGCCGTCGTCCAGCAGGGACAGCTCGCGCTCGGCGCGGCCGGGACCTGCGGCGTCCAGGAGAGCCAGTGCTTCGGCGGGCGTGAGGGCGTCGCGCAGGTACCGGAAGTCCACCAGCGACACCAGCTCCTCCGGCGTCAGGCCGGCGAGCAACCGCCACAGCGGCTTGCCCTCCCGGGTGGCGCGCAGGTCCCAGGCGGCGTTGACCACCGCACCGGCGGCCATGTGGATCACACCCTTCTCCGGGCCGAGCCACCGCAGCTGGCTGTCCCCGGTCAGTCGCCGGCCGAAGCCCCCGAGATCGCCCGTCACCTCCTCGACGTCGCGGCCGATCACCAGCGGGGCGAGCGCGCGGATGCCGGCGACCTGGACGTCGTTGCCGCGGCCCACGGTGAAGGCGAGGGCGTGACCCTCGCCGCCGTCGCTGTCGCGCAGCACGACGTAGGCGGCGGAGTAGTCGGGCACCGGGTTCATGGCGTCCGAGCCGTCCAGCCCGCGGGACGTCGGGAACCGGACGTCGCGGGTCTCCAGCTCGATGATCCTGGCCACGGCCCTCTCCCTTGAGGCGGGGAAACATCAGATATCTCGGCGGATCATTGCGGCGATGACGACCTATCTGCGCCATACGTCCGCCAAGAGATCTGAGGATTGCAGGTGGCACGCTCACTCACCAGAGGTCATATGTCACGAAAGCATCACGGTGCCGGCAGGTCGCGGCCCGTGTCGCATCGAACCTGTGGAAGCGTGTCGGCCCTGGGGAAGCGTGGGACGGCGCCGTCGGGCGACCGGGGGACGAGGGACGCGTGGCACTCACCGATGACGCGATCGCGAAGCTCCGCGGGATGATCCAGTCCGGCGCGCTGCCGCCCGGCGCCCGGCTCCCGCCCGAGCAGCAGCTCGCCGCGCAGATGGGGCTGTCCCGCAGCGGCGTCCGCGAGGCCGTGAAGGTGCTGGAGGCGGCGCGGGTGCTCGACGTGCGCCAGGGCGACGGCACGTACGTGACCAGCCTCGCGCCCCGCCTCCTGCTCGAAGGCCTGGGCGTGACGCTGGAACTGCTGCGCGACGACACCCTGCTGGAGGTCCTCGAGGTCCGCCGGCTGCTGGAGCCGGCCGCCACCGGGTTGGCCGCGTTGCGCCTGACGCAGGAGGCCCTGGACGAACTCGCCCGGATCCTGCAGGACATGCGCGCCGCGGCGAACGACGCCGAGGCGCTGATCCACCACGACATCGCCTTCCACCGCACGGTCATCGCCGCGACGGCGAACGAGACGCTGACGTCGCTGCTGGAGGGCCTGTCCGGCCGCACGGTCCGGGCCCGGGTGTGGCGGGGCCTGATCGAGGCGAACTCCGCCCACGTCACGCTGTCCGAACACGAGAGCATCTACCGCGCCCTGTGCGCACGCGATCCCCAGCTCGCCCAGGCGAGCGCCCTCGTGCACGTGCACACGTCCGAGGCATGGCTGCGCGCCGTCATCACGGACGGCGACCGCGAGCCCACCCCCTCCCGCCACCGACAGTGAGACTCGCCCGGCATCACCGCGAGGGGCGGGCGCCTCGGGCCGGGATGGCGTCGGGGCGTCGTTCAGGTGGCGGTGACGGTGAGGCTGCCGGTGATGTCCCCGCCGGGGTCGACCAGAAGCGTGATCGTCCCGTCCGGGGGAGCGGTGGTCAGACGGTAGGTGACGGTCTTGGTGGTCGTGGTCTGTTCGAGCACCCCGGCGTAGGAGAACGTCGCCTTGCCCGGGAGGAAGACGTTGAGGCCGGTCGTCAGGGTCGGACTGGTGGGGGAGGTGAGTGCGGCATCGGTGATGGTGAAGGTGAACCTCCTGCCGGCGGTCTCCGGGACGGTGAAGCGGGCGATGCCGCCCGGCGCGGAGATGGTGGCGGTGCCCGGGATCCCCGGTTCGAGGG
>Ga0302323_100004189_pt1 | contig 11743 bp, 9 predicted proteins | sample Fen_T0_3_FD_201950 | JGI IMG/M metagenome (GOLD analysis project Ga0302323, IMG submission 201950) | Peat permafrost microbial communities from Stordalen Mire near Abisko, Sweden - Fen_T0_3 | ecosystem: Environmental > Terrestrial > Soil > Wetlands > Permafrost | place: Sweden: Abisko... | reverse complement strand
TGTCCACCGCCGTTGGTAGACGTATTCCAGGCGGTCCGACGGATCTGGGCGGGATCGAATTCAAGCTGGCCTTGGGAGCGGCCATGCGCAACGTCGTGATTGCCGGCGGACGACCGTGGATTGACCTTGCAGCGGGCATCGTTGGCTTCGTACCGGATCGGACGTGGGCCAATGAAAGGGGCTCGGGCAGCGCGACTGCCGTGCGCTCCGGAGCCGATCTCGCCTTTCTCCTCGGATGGTCGGTGTGGCACGGCAGGCTCTACGCCGGCCCCCAGACGTCCCTCGAGGTAATTTGGCTCGATTGGCGCGATGATGTCTCGAATAGCCAGGTCCAGCGCGAAATCCGTTTCGCTGCGGCAACCGGGTTGCGGACCGGGTATCAGTATTATTGGCGAGAGCACTTTTTCGCTAGAGCGGACGTGTCCGGAAGCGTCGCGCTTGTGCGACACAGGATCGCCGCACAGAGCGATCCGAACGTGACGCTGTTTGAATCCCCGCCCGCGTACCTGACGTTGGCCATCGGTATTGGTATTTGGTTTTGATGTTGAATGATGAAGCGGAGGCCTACCTGCCACTAATAGGACAAAGGCAAACATGGGACAGAAGCAGCAGACAAAGACCCCATTGCCGACGACTCCGTCCATGGCTGACGCCGAACTCGTAAGGGCATGCCGAGCAGGGGACGTGACCGCTTGGCGAAGCCTCTATGACCGGTACGCGCCACTCGTACACCGCTTTGCGTCGGCGCTTGGGGTTCCGGTGGAAGAGCGCGAAGACGCGGCGCAGGATATTTTCATCGCGGTCTTCCGAAGCCTCAAGCACTTCCGTGGTGAAGCGCAGCTCTCCACCTGGATTTATCGGATCGCCGCCCGCCACGCGATTCGACTCGGCCGTCGGCGAAGGACCCGTGAAACCATGCGCCTTACGATGTTGAACGAGAAACCAACGGTGCTCAACGACCCGTCGGAGCGCTCGACGCAAATTGCGACTCTCGATCGCATGCTGGACAAGCTCCCGCCCAAGAAACGAACCGTTCTGGTTTTGTTCGAAATCGAAGGGCTCTCTGCCAAGGAAATCTCCGACGTCGTAGGTTGTCCGGAGAACACGGTTTGGTCGCGGCTGCATCACGCTCGTTCCGAAATGGTGAAGGCGGCAAGGAGGATGGTGCCATGAAGTGGCTAGAAGAACCGCAGAACGAAGCCGAACGCCTACTGCGCGAAGGCTTGGACCAGGCCGCCAAGCGGACTGGTGATGAGATTACCCATCGCCGTGTGTGGGCCAAGGTTTCCGAGGCTCTCGAAGCGCCGCAGCCGAGATTTGCCTTTTCTGGCCGCCTCCTCTTCGCAGGTGCCGCCACGGCCTTGCTGGTTGCCGCCAGCGTGGTGGCTTATCCCCACGTGCGACGTCTCTCGCAAGGGCAAGTTGCCCTGCCAGGTGCGGGTGCCGCGGGTGCCAATGGCCCCGCCAAAGTGGCCGTGCCGATTCCGACGCCTCTTCCTGACGAGGTCCAGCCCAGGCTGCTTGAGGCCGAACGGGTACCCGGTCACGTCGTGAGCACCGGGAAGGGCGAGCGAGCGCGCGTGGCGCTGGGTGGCGGCGCCGAGGCCGAATTGGCCGAAAACTCGGCCATCACCTGGGACGATCAGCACCGGCCGGCGGTTGAAAAGGGAAGCGCGAGACTGGCCGTACCTCACCAGCCGCCAGGCTGGCGATTCTCGGTCACCGCTGGCCCCTACGTGGTTACCGTCGTTGGGACGAAGTTCGAGGTCAACGTGGCAAGTCGTACGGTTGGCGTCGAGGTGACCGAAGGTGTGGTCGAGGTCTGGCGTGGTTCCCATTCGACGCGGCTGGTGGCAGGCGATTCGTGGCACGGACCGCTCCATCCCGAGGAAAACCAGCCGGCTGCAGCGGCACCGATGGAGAAACCTCAACCGCTCCCCGCCGCTTCTGCCAAACCGGTGCTCCCGACGTCGCGTGGCCTGCAAGATGCCCAGGCCGCGCTGCAGGCGGGGGAAACCAACAAGGCGATCGAGATCCTCTCGCGCACGGCACAGGGCCACGGCCCCGCCGCGGAGAATGCCGCCTATGAGCTTGGCCGCATCACGCGCTACAATCTAAACCGTCCGCGCCAGGCGGTCGCACTATGGGACAAATACCGCATCAGATTCCCCGCTGGACTGCTGCGAACCGAAACCGATCTGTCGATCGTCGAGACACTTTCACAGATGGGCGAGGTTCGCGCGGCGCTGGCCGAGGCCGATGCCTTCCTGGCGCGGCACCCGACCAGCGAACGACGCCAAGACGTGCAGCGGCTGGCGGAACGCCTTCGCGCCGCGGAGACAGCTTCCGAGTCAAGGTGAGCCGCATGTTCCGGCGCGCCGGACAGATGGCCCTCGCGCTGGCTCTCGCCGGATGCACCGAGCAGGTTGTACTCAAAGATCTGCCCAGCACGTCGGATGCTGCCGTCGGTTCAAGAGATGCCTGGCCAGGGTCCGACGCCAATTGTGGACCGCTGAAGAACACCGTACGCATGACCTATGAGCCCCAACCCGCCGAGCTCTTGATTCTCCTCGACCGTTCCACGGCCATGCAAGCGTACTACGGCAGCATCCCAAGGGAAACCGCCGCTCAAAACGCCCTTATCGGTGCCGTGTGGCAATACCAGGCGAGAATCAAGTTCGGCTTCGAAGAATTCCCGTCCGATCCTTTGGAATACCAGTGCCCGCAGGGCACCTGTTGTGCTGGACCTGTCGTCGATCCCTCACTCAACAACTACTCGGGCATGAGCTACAACATTCAGTGCAGCGATGCGCATGGTTCCGGTTGTCCCGCCACGAGCTCGGACTCGCCTTCCCATGCAGCGCTTGCCCAGGTTCGCGAGTACTACAAGGCCAAGGACAAACAATCTCCCCCGACCAACGACCGATACGTTCTGCTCGTGACCTCCTCCGAACCATCCTGCGCATCCGAAAGCCACGATGTCTGTTCCCAAGCACGCACTGCCGCGAGCGATCTCGGCAATGTGGCGGGTGTTCGCATCGTGGTGCTGAGCATGGGCTATCAACCCGACCCGAACTTGTGCCTATCCCAAATCAGCCAGAAGGGCTCGACGCAGCCACTCCCTGCCAATACCAAACCCCTCTACACGGTGTACAACAGCTACGACCTTAGCGCTGCTCTCACGGAATTCTTCTCGGCGGTTGCCCAAGCCTCATGCACCCTGATCTCCAGGGATGCACCTCCCACCCTCAACCAAGCTCAGCTCTCGGTTTCGGTAGGCGGCCGATCGGTCCAGCCCATCGACGGTAGCGGCAATGGTTGGGCGTTCGGAGATCCCGCGGGCACCAGCATCACGTTCTCCGGCTCGGCCTGCGAAGACTGGGTGAACAATTCGCAATACAGCAAGCCCTACGTGCTCTACTCCGAAGGACCGAACAACTGCCCGTCGTGGCCGTAGACGACTACCAGGCGTCGATGACGCCGATGGCGGGAATGGACGAGGTCAGAGGCACCGTGTCGATTCCGCGCGCGCCCATCACGGCCAGCTCGTAGCGGATCTGGGCCAGCGGCAGCTTGGAGCTGGCCGTGTCGATCTCGATGCTGTACTCGGTGTAGGACTTGCCGCTGATGCGGCTGGGCTCGTCCGCGAACAGATTGTTGCGCACCAGGTATGCTTCGACCTCGGCGGCGCTGGTGACCGGCACATTGAAGAGCAGCAGAACCTTGTTCTCGGCGTTGATGGCACCGTACAGGTTGATGAGGAACATGCGCAGAAGGTCGTACTTGCGCTTGTCGTCGCGAATCTTCGGATTCACCCAGATCGACGTCCCCGATTCCATGACCTCGTCGATGATGCGCAAACCGTAGTTCTTGATGGCGCTGCCGCTCTGGGTGATTTCCAGACCCAAATCCGCGCCACCGTTCTTGACCTTGGCTTCGGTTTTGCCCCAGGTTTCGTAGATGAGCACGCCCGCCTCGATCTTCGACGGCGTCGAATACTTCTGCACCGAGAACTTGCTGAAGGCCTTGTCCACGCCGGCGTCCTTCAAACGGCGGCTGATCCATTCGAGCGCCAGGTAGGGCATCTCGGCCACCGCCGTGATGAGCGGTTTGCGGGAGGCCAGATCTTTGAAAAACTCGACCGCGTTTGCACAATCCTTGTCCGGATTCACGATACCCACCAGGCGCACACTACCGCGCCCCAGCGACATCACCCGCCGCAGCTCGATGTCGCGGGCGTACTCGTATTTCAGCTCAAGCACGCGTTCGCGGATCCAGTCGTCGCCCGCAATGGCCACGTCCAACTCGCCAATGCCAAGCTGGGTGGCGAATTCCTGCGGTCGTCCGTCCCAACCATAGAGAAAATTCACCGTCGAGAACTTGCTGGGCCCGCCCGACTGGTAGCCCGACGTGCGAAAGCCGGACTGTTCGAGAAGCCGCACCAAGTTTCCACCGCGGTTGGGGTCGGCCAGCGAGCCCGCGGGCATGCCAATACGAAGAACGTCGTCACTCATGTGGGTGCCCATCCTGCCTAACAAACCCGTGCCTGTCACGACCTGTAGAGACTTTTGCGCGCGGCTGCTACAGTCACGTGGTGCGTCCCATCATTCTGGCAACCCTCCTCGTCGGTGGTCTGGCGGCCTCGTCCTGCACCTCGGAGCAGCCCGTGAACTTCTTCGAGCCTGTTGTCCAGGATCCGAACTTTCCTGGGACGCCTGGCGATTCGTCCGCCTACCAGAACCTCCTCGACTACCCCCCGAACCCCGCTTGCGCGCCGAACGTGCCGCGCGTGCTCGACCGCCGCACCGAATTGCGCATCTTTCGCGGCAACGGCATCACCATGGACGACGTGGTCCGTTTCGCGGGCGGCCTCAAGCGCTACTACGACTACTACGGCGTGACCATGTTCACCCGCTACGACGTCATCCAGGTTCCCATCGATCACGCCATCGTGCTCAACGAACAGGCCATCGTGGATTGGATGCGCACCAACACAGGCGTGGATCCAAGCTGCGCATCCTCGTCGTCTACCAGCGCGGCCTGCGATCAGGCCATGGGCGCGGCCATGTTCTACAACGTGAAGGAATTCTTCCACGCCTATGCCGAGCCAGAGCAAAACGTGATCAACGTCGTCTTGCTCAAGCGCATCGCCGCTCTCGATCCAAGTCCAGACGCCGCCGAACTGGCCTGGGGGATCGCCGGCCTCGGACTGTCGCAGTCTCTCATCAACTCGGATATTGGCGCACTGGCCGACATCCTCGACGAGTCCAACTACTCACCCACGGTTTTCATCGGCGTGAACGTAACCGATTTCGTGCTGCCCGAGCCCGACGTCGTCATCGCCCACGAGGTCGGCCACGCCTACGGCCTGGAACACTTGCAGCCCAAAGTCAGCGGAAAAGGGGACAACCTGATGAATCCGACCGCGTCGGTTTGTGACCTGCCCCTCAATTCGTCCCAGCTCACGACCATCGAGCAAGAAACTGCCAAATACGGCAACGTCCTCGATGCCTCGAAGTACGACGGGCCAGAGTTTCTCTCCTTCACCGACCGCGCCCCGGAGATCCTGGACATCGTGCGAGCCAGAATTGCCAAACTCGCGCTTGAACAGGGGGTGCGGCCATGAAGACCGCTGTGAAGACCGTCATGCTCGCCGGCGCGGCCTTGCTGCTTCTTGCCGGGTCTGTCCACGCGCAAGGCGTCCCCAGCGCGGACGCCAATCCTGCCGTGGCAGCGCCCGCACCCAATCCTTGGATGCAACAACCAGCGCCGGCCCCGACGCTTCCGCCACCGACCGGCGCGGCGCAGCCGGCTGCCCCCAATCCGCCCAGCTATCCATATTCACCGGGCTATTCCCCCTATGCGCCCGCCTATGGGTCTCCTGCGCCCTATCCCTACGGCTACCCAGCCTACCCACCAGGCTACTCGCCCTACGCCTCGCCCTACCCGGTCTATCCACCAGCCTACGCGCAGCAGCCAGTCGCTGGCTATCCACCTGTGGCCGAGTCACCACCTGCGCCAGTTCCCGGCGGAAAGTGGCGTATAGGTGCCGCGCTCATGTTCGCCCCCCAGGGAACGCTGTCATATAGCCTCAACTACCGAGGCGAACCCTTGCTGGCCTACTCGGGCAGCACCGCTGCCACCGGCGGCGTCGTCCCCTACCTGCAACTGGACCTGCTGCGCTACTTGTATGTGGGTATCGCGGTGCAAGTTCTTACCTCGGTGAAGTGGAGCAGTCCCGCCGCAACTTCCGGTTCGAACAACAACATCTTCGGTGGCAGCGGCAGCGAGGTCGATGTCCTGCCGCAGGTGGGATTGACCGTCCCCACCTCGCGCCGGATCCGCCTGCTGGCCTTCGCCGCCCCTGGCTACTCGCTGCTTTTTGCTTCCAACCTGGTCGAGGTCTACGCCGATCCTGGCACTGCCCACGGCTTCATCTTCCAAACCGGATTCGGCATGGTCTGCTCCATAGGCGAGCACGCATTTCTCGATTTCCGCGGTGCCTACCAGTGGGGCTTCCAGAACAACAAGGTGCAAAGCGCGACCACCGGGGAGTCCGCCGATGTGGAGGTTCACTCCCGCTTCTTTGGACTGCAAGCTGGCGGCGGCTACTGGTTCTGAGCCGATGTTCTGAACCAACTTGCACTTGAGCTTGGGGCGCGGCGCCCCTACGATTTGACGGTCATGCCCCCCCCTACCGACACCTTGCTACGCGAAGGACTCGCGGTCCTGGCGAAGCTATTGCCCGAGGGGTACTCGGTTGCGTCGTCGGGCCTGAACAAGCGCCCCAAAGAAGCCGGCGAATGGATCGTCATCCGCAACCTGAAAGAGCGCGGCGTCACCTGTCTGGTGCAGGCCCGGCGCAGGGTCGAGTCGCGCGACCTTGGCGCCATTGCCGCCAGCGCCGCACGCACGCCCAATCCGGCCCTGCTGGTGTCGAGCTATCTGTCGCCGGTGGTACGAGAGCGCTTGCGCGGCTTCGGCATCGGGCACTGGGATTTGACAGGCAACGTGCAGATTGGACTGGGCGACATCGACCTGTGCCTCGAGAGAAATGGCATCGCCACGCCAGGAGGTAGTGATCGTGTAGCACGCTCGCTGTGCGGCGAAATGGCCGGACGGGTGACGCGCGTCCTGATTGACATCGTGCCGCCCTATGCGCTTGCGGCGCTTGCCGAGAAGGCTAGCGTGGAGACGAGCTGTGCCTCGCGGGTGGTTGCCTTTCTCACGGAAACCGGGCTGCTGCGCCGCAAGCCACGCGGCAAGATCGAAGCCGTCCACTGGCAAGAGCTGCTGCGGCGCTGGTCCCTGGACGCGCCCTTGCAGTCACGCGGAGAGATCTCCCAGCACACTTGCCCGCGTGGCATCCCTGATTTTCTCGACCGTCTCGGCGACAGTGGATACCTGCACGCCCTCACTGGGGAGCTTGCATTTGCCTGGCTCGCCGACAGGGACGCTCCGGACACCGCCGTCCTATACGTGGACGACCTTCAAGAAGCGGTGGCCCAGTTCCGACTGCACCCCGCCAGCGACCAGGCGAACTTGATCTTGGTTAAGCCCAACGACCGAAGCGTCTTCCATCGCTCGACGGAAGACGCCGGACTTCGCTACGTTTCGCCCAGCCTGATGGCGGCGGATCTCGGTGCCAGCGACGACCTCGAACCCGTGCTGGCGTGGATGGCCAAGCACGAATCTTCGTGGCGACTGCCATCAAGTTGATCTGAGATTCGCCAAGGCTGCGGCGGCACACAAGATCGCTGCAAGTCCGGCGACGGGCACCAGTCCAAGGAGCGGAATGGCAACCAGCGACGCCAGCGCCGCGGCGCCCGCCGCACCGACGAGATCCCAGGCATAGAGCCCAGCGGCGGCGTTGTCCCGGGCCGACACATGCACGGCCACCGGGTACACCGCGCCCGTACTGGCGCCAACCACGAAGGCCACCGCAACGATGATCGTGGTGGCCCAGCCGGGCAGCAAGCGTGCGGATTCAATCGCAAGTGGAACCAGAATCCCGGCCGCGGCTGCGCCGGCGCAGGCACGGGCGAGCACGCGTGGCTTGTGGAGGAACCGCCCAGCCGCAAGCGCGCCCACGGACATGCCAGCCATGAACGCAGCCAGCAGCCCGCCCAGCGCATGGTACAGGTGCCCGCACAGGGATTGAAAAGCGAGCAACAAGACCATCTGCAAGGCCATGCCCGCGGCACCCGCCACCGCCACCGCGAAGCCGGGGGCTGGCCGGCCGTGCCTGACGACAATGGCCAGCCCAGCCAGTCCAAGCACCAGGGCCGCCACGAACCAGGGTGCCCATGGCGCGCGGGCCAGTGCCAGCGCCGCCTGGGCCAGCGTGGGAGAATAGCGCTGCAAATTCTCGATGAGCCCAAAGAGATAGACTACGGGACGAGAATCGCGATTCTCGATGGGCACCGCCGAGGTCAGGGCCCGACGGTAGTCCTCGGCGTGAAAGGACAGCAGCCGATCGAAGAGCCAGGTCGGACCGACCTGCGCGAGGTGTAGCCCGCGCATGGCGAGCCTGGAAGCCACCACGCCCGGCCGGGCATCGACAGTCTTCTCCGCCGCCCACAAAATGGTCTGGCTGCCAGGCGACGCCGCAACGAAAGGAAAGACCGCCGACAGCGTGGCCACCAGCGAAGCATGGCGTTGTCTCGCACCAGCATCGAGATAGGCATCCGAACCGGGCGTGGCCAGGGCCAGAATTCCACCGGGAGCCAGCGCGCGACGAGCATCCGCAAAACATTCGCGGCTAAGAAAGCGCGCCAGTAGTGCATTCTGCGGGATGGGTAGGTCGATGAGGATCACGTCGTAGCTGGCGATGGTTTCGTGAATCAGGCGGCGACCATCGCCGGCCTGGGCATGCACGCGCGGATCCGCCAGCGCAGCCCGGGTCTCCTCGTCGGCAAACTTCTTGGCAAGCGGGAACACACCCGGATCCATCTCGACATAGTCCAAGCGTTCGGGCGCGTGTTTAAGGGCCTGGACCAGGCCCCCGCCGAGGCCGCCCCCCACGAGCAGGATACGCCTGGGATTGGGGTGCAGCAAAAGCGGCAGGTGAATGCTTTCTTCCGCGGCGATCTCGTCCTCGCTGGTGAACAGCAGGGTTCCGTCGTGAAAGAACACCCGCTGCTGTCCGCGCGCCACCACGGCCAGGAGCCCGTAGCGCGAGGGCTGTTGAGACAAAACTCGTTCGCCAGGAAAGCGCGACGAGGCAAGCGAGAGGGAAAGCCGAGGACAGGCCGCCGCCAACAGCAACACGAGCGCCAGGCTGGCAGCGACGCCAACCCACTTTCGTCGAAAAGCCAGGGGAAGGCTCGCCCCCGAGCAGATCGCTCCGGCGATAAACAGGCTCCATACGCTGGAGACGTGATCGGCGAGCAGAAAATGAAACAGCAGTCCGGCGGCGGCCGAGCCGATGGTCTCCGCAGCGTAGAGCGTGGCCGAGCGGCCCTCATCCACGAGTGCCGCCAGCGCCCAGGCGAAACACAGTCCGCCGACCAGGCAGGCCGGTGCCAGCGCCAAAAACGCAACGACCACCAATGTGGTGATGGCGGGCACCTGGCCAAGCGCATCCGGGCCTGCCCAGCGGGTCATCCACAGCGAGCTCAGCAGGAGGAGCGGCGCCACGGTCAGTAGCCGCCCCAGCCAACGCGCCGCTGGTTCCGGCTGGCGCAGCACACGCCCGCCAGCGGTGGTGGCTAGCCCAGTCAGTAGCAGCCAAAGGGCTAGCACCATGCCCAGCACGAGCTCGTTTCCCTGCGAAGAAGCAAGGATCTCGCGCAGCAGGACCACTTGCGACAGCAAGGATGCCGCGCCCGCGGCCAAGACGGCGACAACGACGGCCCGGTGGGATGCCCGAGAAGTGGCGACTAGGTCCATACGCCTGGAATGACAGTGCCACAGAAACCGCAGCGGCCAGCCTTGATGTGCAGCTCTTCCAGCTCGAAACCTCGCCGCGCCACCACGACCTTGCCGCATTTTGGGCACGAGGTATTTTCGCCAGCGAGCCCCGGCACATTGCCCGTGTAGACGAAGCGCAGCCCCTCGGAAAGGCCGATCTCACGGCAGCGGATCAGGGTGGCGTTGGGCGTGGGCGCCACGTTCTTCATCTGGTATTCGGGGTGAAAGCGCGTGAAGTGCACCGGCACGTCGGCGCCCAGGTTGGACTTCACCCAGCGGCACATGGCCAGAATTTCCGATTCACTGTCGTTCTGGCCAGGAATACACAGGTGAACCAGTTCCAACCAAACGCCACTGGCGCGAATCACCTCCAGGGTCTTCAGCACGGGTTCAAGCTTGCCCTTGCACATGCGCCGGTAGTAGTCCTCGGTGAAGCCCTTGAGATCGACCTTCACGGCGTCGAGGTATTTCAGCGCCTCTTTCATGGGCTCGGCCTCGCCCGAGCCGCCCGTGACCATGGTGGCGCGCACCCCGGCCTTGCGCGCCGCCTTGGCGGTGTCGATGACGTATTCGAGAAAAACGATGGGCTCGGAATAGGTGAAGGTCACGCAGGCGTCGTATTCCTTGGCGCTGCGAACGACCTCTTCCGGCGGCATGAAGCGAAAATCCACGTCCTCCGGCTTGGATTGCGAGATGTCCCAGTTCTGGCAGCACTTGCATTCCAGGTTGCAGCCCGCGGTGGCGATGGAAAACGCGCGGCTGCCCGGCCGAAAATGGAAGAGTGGTTTCTTCTCAATCGGATCCACGTGCACGGCGCAGGGTTGGCCCCACACCAGGGTCAGGTATTCGCCGTCGCGATTCTCGCGCACGCCGCAGAAGCCGCGCTCCCGGTCCTCGACCTTGCAGTGCTTGGGGCAAAGCTCGCACTCGATGCGTTTCTGCGGCAGCTTCTTCCAGAAACGCGCGGGATAGGCGCGCGGCGTGCCGGCGGCGAAAGCGCGCTTGGCCGGCAAGAGCACGCTGCCCGCCGAGACGCCGGCAGCCAGGGCGCAGCCAGCACCGCCGCAGGAAAGGAAGAAATCTCGCCTAGAAAGCATGGCTAGACCTCGATGGTCACCACATCGATGCCAGCACGATCGGACACGCCGAGTCCCAGCTTGCTCGCGGTCGCAAGGTAGGTTGGCGCCATGCCGGCCTTGGCGAGCGTGGGCAACTCGCGCTTGGCGCGTAGCTCTTCGATGATACCCAGGCCGACCGTGTCCGCCGCCACCAGGTCAGTGGCGAAGATCAGCACGTTGGCAACCTCGGCCATGCCCGGCTGATAGGCCGGACCGTTGTCGACCACGGGCCGAAGCGCGTCCATGATGACCAGGCGCTGCTTGTCGCGGATGGCCGGCACCGCATTGACCTCGGCGATGTAGGGATCGCAGCCATCCAGGTGCATCTTGTTGGGGTTGTGAATGCAGCCGAAGTTGTTCTTGAGCGCGCCCGTCACGCCAGCCAGCATGTGCTGCTTGAGAATGGGTAGATTGAGCACAGAGTCGACCTGCGTGGTCAGCACGCGGGAAAGGCGGGACGCTGACGACGGCATTTGTACCAATTCCTCCTCGTGTCCGGCTTCATCGTTGCCGACACAGCGATAACCGCGCAGCTGGCCGCCAAAACCCGAGGCGGTGAGATCCCGGGCGAAACGGTCGAACACGATCTGCTGGCGGCCCTCGATGTTGGCCTTGCCAAGCATGACGGACAATTCATCGACCAGCTCGACGTGCGTGGCGGCTTTGCGGCCGGCCAGGCCGTTGACCTTGAGGCCGACGCGCTCGCCGGGGCG
>Ga0302323_100004187_pt1 | contig 11746 bp, 10 predicted proteins | sample Fen_T0_3_FD_201950 | JGI IMG/M metagenome (GOLD analysis project Ga0302323, IMG submission 201950) | Peat permafrost microbial communities from Stordalen Mire near Abisko, Sweden - Fen_T0_3 | ecosystem: Environmental > Terrestrial > Soil > Wetlands > Permafrost | place: Sweden: Abisko... | reverse complement strand
CGAGTTCGGACACCACTTCTTTCTGCCACACACACCTGCAGCGGGCGAAATGGTAGACTACCAGGCTCACGACCAGGTCGTTCTCGACTGTCTCATGTCTTACAATTTTACCGTGCCGCGGCGGCTGTGCGGCTTTTGTCAACTCCGCCTGCGCGGGTGGAGCAAGGCGGCCCTCAAGCCCAATGGGTTACTCAACAGCAAGCCATGAGAAGGTTCGCAAGGTATACGAGCAGTCTCGCGCTGGCCTTGGCGCTGGCCTTGGTCGCTATCCCATGCTCCGCCGCGAGCAAATCAGCGAAGTCGACACCAAGGAGGGTAGCCGTGGAAATTCATCTCGCACTCGCCCAGAGCCATTTCTTGATGAAAGAGCTGATGGCGTTGCGGGTGGTGATCCGCAACGATGCCGCATCGTCGGTGGACCTGCCCAACCCCGAGGACAACCGCAATACCCAACCGGTCTACACGGTGACCGGGCCTTCTTTCCCGCACGGGCGCGACTTCAACCTGCGCGAGCTGGTGATGCATGACCCAAATCCCGCCAAGGTCGTCGAGGATGGCATGGTGCTGTCGCTGCCTGCTGGCGCGGCACGCGAGGTGTCTCTGCCGATCGAGACCCTGCTCGACTTCACGAAGCCGGGCCTCCACGGACTGTCGGCGGCGATCGTCGTGTCCGGACAACTCATTCGATCGAACTGGGTTGAATTCGAGATCGAGGCGCCCGTGATCGAATCGCTGCAGTCGGTGCTGGACGACGGGAGTCAGACCACGCACCCGATTCCAGTGCTCTGTCTGCACCGTGGCGCGCGAGGATCCACGTTGTACCAGGCGATCTTCAACGAAGACAGGCCCGATCTGGGCGAGATCTCGCTGCTGAGCCTCGTTCGCCAGGGGGCCGCCGATGCGAACGCAGTCGCAGTCGTCGCAACCTCGGCCAACCATGCGCGCATGGCGCGCGTGCACAGCCGCTTCGGTTGGCGAGCTGGCGACGTGATAGCAATGACCGGCATCCCAGGCTTGCCCAGCAGCCAGGAGGTCAGACTCACCCGACCGCACAGTGCCGCTCGCCTGGTGCGCCCCGCCATGCTCACCGAGTCCGGCGACGTGGACGTGATGGCGCTGGAGGGTGGTTCTGGCGCTACGCTGTGGCTCATGCGGCTTCCGCCCGCAGGACAGGGCCTGCCCGGCGTCGTCGCAACCATCCAACTGCCCGGCGAAGCCCTGTCTGCCCGCGCGGCCCTGGCGCCAGCTTCCGTGGGCGAGACTCGGACGGCCGTGGTGATCCATCGAGGTCCGCACGACGGAGCACGGATTTCTCTCGTGCAGATCGCGCCAGGTGACAACAAGCCGAAGGTTCGCACGGTGGCCATCGCGCACGCCAACCCGTTGCCGGCCAGCGAGCCGGGCATTCACGTGGACGTGGACGGAACGGTGCACACCTCGGCGCTCTTCGCCGAGGACAAATCCTTGCGCAAGCTGTTCATCGCATCGATCGTCTGGCCAGCCTCAGGGGGCAACGGCCAGCTCGAGCGAATGGTCGCTGGCGAGCTGCCCGGCCAGCCACGGGCTGCCGCAGTCACCTACTCGGTCAGCTACCAGTCGCCGGCCCGGCGAGCGTGGGTGGTGCTGCTCGAGAATGGTGGCGTGGTCTCCGGCGGCTGGCCGAAGGGACCGCGTGCGCTACGCGGGACTCCGTCGCTACCCCTCGATCTGGTTGCCATGTCCAAGATGAGCTACCTACTCACGCTGGACGCCCAAGGCTTGCCGAGACTCGAATTGGTGTTCTGACGTCGCGAGGCCAAGCGTGGCCGGCATCGTTGTTGGCGCGCACGGCTGGGCGGCGATGTCGTGCCCGCCGCTGCCAGACGCCTGTCGGCGGATTTTGGGTGACAGTCCGGTCTCCGCCGCAAATTGGGAGAGCGTCACCTCCAGATCGCGGTCTTCTCCAATCGAGAGGTGACGGGCCAGTACCCGTTCGAGCGCATCGGACCACGCCTGGCGCTGCACCTCGGAGGCGGAGTCGAGGCGCGCGCCCAGGAACGGCAAGAAGAGATCCAGGATGCGCGAATCCCAGTGGCTCAGACGAAGATGGGCCATCATGTGATCGAGGTCGAGGAGCCCCGCGGTTCGCTCCAGGGCCTTCTTGACGGAGAAGAAGTCGCCGGGGCTGAAGCCATCGAGGGTCTCGACCAATGCACGCCGGGTACGCGGCCATGGCGCTGCCTGCTCGCCGAACAGCGAGGCCGACACCACGAAGCTCCCGTCGCTTCTGTCCGAAAAGAAGGTCTGGCCGCCGTGTGCGGCGGTGGAGAGCCCGAGCGCGTGGTAGTTGACGGGAAGGGAGAAGCTCCCGTGAGCGAGGAGCTGAGGCTCGTCTGCCCCCTCGATCGCCCGCAGGTCATGGTACCCCCTGTCCGCGGAGAGAACGAGCAGGCGGCCATCGGAGATACTGCGAAAGCCCTCGACGCACCTGAGCGCGGCGGTCGGAAAGAGAAAGGATCCCTCCTTGAGCTGGATACGGTATTGGTCGAGGAGATCGTTCCAATCGGGTCTGTCGTAGTACGGCGTTTGCACGAGTCGTCGCTGGTAGGAGAGCTGTACCCCTGCAAAGGGCGCTTCCGCCCGCGTGTCGCCGCCCTGCACGCGCGCCACGCTCTCGTACAAGCGCCCGTCGCAGCAGCGGAAGGCGTCGCAGCGAACGCCGTCGAACACGTAGTTTGCAATCAGCACCAGCGGACCCGCGAGGCTGTCGGCTGGGCCTGCCACGGCGCGGTCGAGAAGCCTCGGGGGAGATTCGCACTCGACGTCGAGCTCGGCAAAAACCAGGATCCCCGCATCGATGAACGGCCTGAAAGCATCGTGCTGTCGCCAGAACGCTAGGTTCGCGGGAACGACATCGGTCATCACGTAGCGAACCTGCATGCCGGGCGTGAGCATCGGGACTAGCGCACTGAGGAAGCCCAGCGCGAATCGACCCGAGCCGGCGCCGAGCTCGACAATGGGAACCGGGTCGCAGGTCCCGCGGGCCATCTGATCTTCCAGGAAGGCGAGGACCATGCGAGCGTAGCTGCTTGCCATGAACGGGTTGCTGGTGATGTAGTGCGGAACCACGCCTTTGCGCCAGGCATCGATCTGCTGCTGGTCGAAGAAGCGGCGCTGCCGCTCCCATAGGGCCAGGCGCGAGAGACGGTCGGGTTGGCCGTCCCCCTCCAGCGCGGGTCGACCCTCCCCCTCGACGATCGGCGTCGCTTGCCTTCCGGAATGGTCGCGCCACCGTCTCCACATCTCTTGGTACGTATCTTCCAGACCCTGTACGAAGGCCGGCCCATCGCACAGCCGCGAGGCCAGCATCTTGGCACGGAGGCCGCGGCGCAATTCGGCCAGTCCGGGAAGATCCGCGGCCGCCCGTCGCGCAAGGGCGATGTACGCCGCGCGATCCGGGGCCACCCAGGCATCGCCAGACCCAACCGCCGCCATGAGGCTGCGCCCCACATTGTGTGCGGCCCCACTGCCGCCCATCGAGATGCAGGGCACCCCCATCAGCAGCGATTCGCAGGTCGTCGTGGTGCCGGCGTATGGCCAAGGATCGAGGCTGATGTCCACGTCAGCGTAGCTGGACAGGTGATCCGCCAGGGTCGCGGTGCGCGGCCGCAGCTCGACGCGCGACGGTTGGATGCCCTGGGATGCCAGCGCAGAAAGCACGTGACGGCGACCAGTCTCCGAGCCGAACCCGCGACTTTTCAGCAACAGACGCGAGCCCGGTATGGCCGAAAGAAGCTCCGACCAAACCTTCATCACTTCCTTCGTGACCTTGGCGAAGTTGTTGAAACAGCCGAAGGTCAAGAAGCCGTTCTTCAGCGCCGGAAGTGGGGTCACCTCGGGTGCCTCGGCGGGGGGCGTGTAACAAAGAAAACAACCGGGCAGGTAGACTCGTTCACCCGGCACGACCTCGGGCGCATCGGCCGGGGTGCAGTGATTGTCGGTCAGGACGTGATCGATCCTTTCGAGTCCGGTCCGCCCGGGATAGCCGATCCATGTCGCCTGCACCGGCGCGGGCTTCATCGCCATGACGGGAAGCCGATTCCCGACCATGTGTCCGGTGAGCTCGACCAGGATAGCGACGCCATCCTCGTGAATGAGGCGGGCCAGCTCATCGTCGGGCATCCTTCCGACCTCGCGCCAGAGAAAGCCGCGTTCTTCGACGATGCGTTGAAGCTGATCGGTCCGCGGGTCGTGCTCGCGCAGCGAGGCGTACACGATCACTTGGACACGAGCGGGATCGTGGTAGCGGAGCGGCGCCTCGATGAAATAGGAAACCGAGTGTAGGAACAGATCCGGCGAGAGATAGCCCACGACCAGCGGACGACCTTCCTCTTGGAGCGGCCGATCGCGGGCAGGCAGCGGCGTGCGGGGTGCGGTTAGCCGGTCGCCCCAGGCACGGTGGCCGTCTCTGACCCGCGGGTCGTCGCCCGGGTAAAGGTAGTTGAGCGCCAGCAGCGTATTGTCCTGGGCGCTGCGATGGTCGGGATCGAGCGCCAGGCAACGGCTGTAACTGGCCAACGCGGACTCGACCTCGCCCAAGTCGAGAAGCACGACCCCCAGATTGTTGTGGGCGAGGGCATAGGAGGGCGCGCTGTCAATGGCGGCTTCGAGAAGCTCGACGGCCTCCGCGGCCCTGCCCTGACCGCTTTGCACGAGCGCCAAGTTGTTCAGCACCTCCGGGAACCCGGGCCGAACCCGCAGCGCAGCCAGGTAGTGCTCTTCGGCGCGGGCGTTGTTTCGGCGCTCCGCCTCGAGAATGCCGAGGTTGTTCAGCGCATCGACATGATTGGGATCGAGCCGCACCGCCGATTCGAAAAAGAAGATGGCCCGGTCGGCGTTCCCCTCTTCCATCCAGGCGACACCCAGGTTGTAGAGCGCTTCGACGTGCTCGGGCCAGACGGCCAAAGCCCGTTCGTAGTATCGAATGCCCAACGGTCGATCACCGGCGAGCTTCTCTTTGGTGCCGAGATCGTTCAAGGCTGTCGCAAGCCCGCGACGGGCACCCGGCAGGTTCGGGGCCATCGCCAACGCCCGCTCGTAGCAAGCGATGGCATCCTGCAGCTGCCCCTTGGCATGGAAGAGCAAACCGCGATCGCAGTGATTTTCCAGATCCATGCGGCGATACTACATCGCCGCTGCAGGTTCTACCCAACCACGCAAAATGGACAGAGTGGAAAAGGCAAATTGAAGTGCGCTTGTCTCCACGCCTCGAGCCTACGCTCGTAGTCTGGCCCTTCGCTAGCCAACGCTTGTTTGGCGTCTTTCTCTTCCCCATGATATTGGCTCGCCTGATTAAACGGCAACGCCCGCGGCTCGCCGGTAGCAAGGATAGTTTGTAAACAATCCTCAGGCATGCCAGTGACAGTGACCGACTTGAAGGTCCCGGTCAGGAGAGGCTCGAGCTTCTCGGCATAGTCGAAACTGTGACAGGAGAACAGGTAGACATGTCGGAGGGTCCCTTCACTCCCCTTGAGACACTTCTCGAGAACCTGAGCCATCTCCTCAGGCTCGTGGTATCCAAAATGAAGGCCTGACCCGTGGCCATGAATGACTGCGATTTGGATGTCTGCGTATTGGCGGGTAAACACGACCTGGTTGGCCTCGAAGCCAGGGTGTCGTTCACGCAACCACGTCATTAGCAACCCATCGCGCTTGTTGATCTTCTCATAAGGCGCAAGCGGGTCACTCTTGTACAGCGGATTCAATGTCAGGCTTTGGTTGTTAAGTTGTTGCCTGATGAGCTCGAGCATGGGAATGATCGCGATCTTCTTTGGTCCCACCGCCTTGTGCTCTCGCCACTCAGTTCGCACGTACGAATTCTGGTGAAGTTGCCATCCGGAAGCTCGTGACGACGTGGTAGCAGACGAAGACGAAGACGCACTCGATGCCATGGAGGCCGACGAAGCCTCACGCGACGCTGTGCCCAGCGCTGGTCCACTTGACCCAGGATCCACGGCCACGCTCGCGGTCAACTTGCGCGTGTCTTTACAGCAGCAGCCCATCTTGCTTCCCGATTGTCGTCCGTCTCATCCTATCCAGGGCAACGACCAGCGCGTTGCGGGCACCTTGCGTGAGCGATTCGAAGGCATAGGCTGGACCTTGATTGAGGCTTTGCCGGGCCCATGCGTATCGCGGGTCCTGGGCAAAGCCGGTTCCGAGCAGGAACATCAGGACGACGTAGATTGGGGCGACGCCGTCCATGAATCCCGCCTTCGCCAGCTGCGCCCGTGCGGCGTTGAACAATGAAGTCACGAAGGACGGATCGATCGCCCGGATGTGTGTGTACTTCTCCGGATGGATATGCTCCAGCGTTGCGAGCGCTTCGTCTGCCGAGTGCCAGCGCACGCCCGACAACATCAGCGAGGGATGCTTGTCGGCGCGGTGGAGCGCCCGCAAGTACCGGTTGCCATTGTTGCCAGCGATCACGTCCAGATAGTCGAGGGTCTTCGTCCAAAGCAGCCTGACGACACCATTGCCTCGCTCCGCCTTGGCAGGGCGCAGGACGGCCGCGAGCTGGGGATCGTCCATGAACGTGAACCCTAACAGGACATGCAGGTCGAACAGTCGGGTCCAAGCCCAGCGGTCGGTCACGTCCAGGGCCGAGGCGTGCTCGATCACGCCCTCAACGAAGCTGGCCGCCCCCGCTTGGTCGAGCAACCCGTAATCCACGGGGTGGTGCTGGGCCATGTAGGTTAGCGTGGTTTCGACGAAGAGGCTGTGCCTGGACGCGGCCTGCGTCTCGCGCACAGAACGTCTTGGCCAAGGCGACCGCGATGTGCCCGTCATGCTAGCGCCGTGGTTGGGAGCCACAAAATGGCGTTGCGATTGGCCCGCTGCCATTTACTTCTGGGTCGAAACCGGTGCGCTCCGTGGTTGCTCGCTTTCATCCGGACAGGATGATGCCATCGTCTGGAAATTAGGAAAAGGTTCGGGCAGCGCTCCCAACGTCCACTGGACTAGATTTCTCTGGTAGACGAAAACGATTGCTCTGAGCGGGCAAACTTGCTCAAGATGAGCCGTGCGTCGTTCACCATCGGGCATCGTGATGTATGTCGTTATCGCGGGCATGGCCTGCACGACCATGGCTTGCGGCTCCTCGGGAAACCGCAGCGGGGGCGCGGGCTCCGGCGGAGGGCCGGCAAACGGCGGTTCCGCCCAGGGCGGCTCGACCGCAGCGGCAGGTGCGAGCGGGAGCGTCGGTGCGGGCGGCCAAGCAGGGCAAGGAGGCTCAACGTCAGGCGGCGGCCTTCCCGCGGCAAGCGGCGGCCTTCCCGCGGTTGGTGGCGGCCTTCCCGCGGCAGGTGGCTCCCCGGACACGGGCGGGACAGCGGGAACCGGCCGGGGCGGCATGACTGGCGGCGGTGGATTCTCCGCTTCGGGCGGATCCGCGGGTGCAAACAGCGATGCAAGCCCCTCGGACGGCGCCGGTCGCGATGGAAGCTCGATCGACAGTGGAAGAGGCGGTAGCGCGGCTGGCGGCACGACGGCCACCGGCGGTACCATCGGTACGGGCGGCAGCACCACCGGCCGCGACGCCGGCACGACGCCCGCGAAAATCACGGTTTGGCTGGCGGGCGACTCGACGGTGATGAACTGCACCGACGCCTGCCCCTGTGGCTGGGGTGAAGAGCTGCAGCCGCTCCTCGATAGCAGGGCGACCGTGGTCAACAGCGCGGTCGGCGGGCGCAGCATCCAGACCTGGCTTTACGATCCCAACGTCACGACTACCATGGACGCGACAGGAGAATGCGTGGTCAGTCCCAAGACCTATTCCACCCGTTGGCAGGCCATGATCGATCCCGCGAACGGTATGAAATTGGGCGACTACCTCTTCATCCAGTTCGGGATCAACGACAGCGACACTACCTGCAATCGCCACGTCGGAACCGCGCTTTTCCAAAGCTACCTCGGCGTCATGATTCAAGCCGCGAAGGCGCTGGGCGCCAACCCCATCTTGGTCACGCCCACCAGCTACATCGGCTGCAGCGGCTCCACGGCCTCGTCGAATCGCGGCTTCGGCCCCCAAGTCAAAGCGGCGGCCGCGGCCGCCAGCGTGCCGGTGATCGATTTGACGGCGCTGTCGGCGCAGCTATACACGTCCCTCGGCCTGTGCCCGAACGATGCCAACTACACGTCCACCACTAGCGCCCTCGGCAAATTCTTCTGCGACGACCACACGCATTTCGAAGCCGCCGGCGCTGTTCAGATCGCGGGTCTAGTAGCGAAGGCGCTCAAGGACCAGGGAATCGGCCTTGCCGCCTTCCTGAAGTGAGCCGCCGCCGGGTTGGACCACCGCTGTTTCAGATGTTTGCGGTTGACATAGGCGGTTGCGGACCAGCGCCAGCAACTCGCTGTGAGAAGCATTCGCCGGGAGCAGGTCGGCCATGCCGATCTCGGCCACCTTGGAGCGCAAGTCTCCTTCGGGAAATCGCGTGAGGAGGATCATCCGCATGTTGCGGCGCCAACGTCGCGTCAGCGCTGCTAGGCACAGCCCGTTCATCCAGGGCAAGTCGGCATTGACAATCAACATGTCGATGACCCGCACTTCAGTGAGCAGGAGGCGGATCAATTCACTTCCACCGGAGACGGAAATGACCTCCACCGGAAGAGATGAAATCGACTGGCGTAACGACGGCCTGACATGCGGATCCTCTTCGACTACGACAATCGTTGGCCCTGCGTCTTCGGTTCTCATTTGTGGGAGAAGACAGATGGTGGCCCTCGGATGTTACAAGTTAACCCGCTTCGGCAATTGCCGGGTGTTGCGCAGGAGCTCATCAAGGCGTGAGAGCGAAGCAGTAGAAGCCGCCATAGCCTCCGCCCGAACCGATCTTGCCGTCGTTGGCGGGACCGCCCGTTTCTTTGAGATTCACCCCGGCGCCGCACCCGGCTTCGTCGAGGGACGAGATCCAATGGCACATGCTGCCATCGCCGCCGCCCATCGAGGGGTCGCCGCCTGTCGCGGGACCGCCACCATCCATCCAGTTATCCACCGGAGGAAGACCGCCATCCAGCCAGCCATCCATCCCAGGAATACCGCCGCCCATCATAGGAAGACCGCCATCCAGCCAGCCATCCATCCCAGGAATACCGCCGCCCATCATGGGAAGACCGCCATCCATCCCAGGAATACCGCCGCCCAGCGAGGGACCGCCGGCACCCATGGCGGCATCGCCGCCGCTGCTGCTACCGCATCCCATCTGGCCTCCGGTCGGCCAGCTGTGCCCCACGCGCGGCTGTCCATTGCTTGACGCACCGTCGGCCACCGTCCAGTCCTTGCAGGTCGCCGTGGCGCTGTAGAGTTGGCCTCGGGCGTTCGAGCCGGTGAGCACGTCGTGGTTGTCGACTTCGCCGGTTTTGTCGGGGTTGTGGTTGGAAACGCCGTTCTCGTTGGGGAGGTCGAATTGGATAGCGGTGTTGATGTTGGCCGGCCGCTCGCCAAGGAGGTCGTCCTTGGTCAATGCCACCGTGCGGCCGATGCGATCGTACCAGGGGCCTTCTCCCACCCGGTCGATGGCATTGACCTGCCGGCCAGTCTCGTCGGCGGTCACGCTCAAGAAAGCGCGCCACCGCTTGACGGAAGAGCCCGCCATGCTCCGCTCGGCCACAGTAGCGCAGATCTTGTCGGCTCCGCGCAGGCCGGCGCCCGCGCCGGTCTCCCCGAAGCGCAGATCGCCCCCGAAGCCGTTGGTGTTGTTGGCGAGCTCGGTGATGGCCTGGTAGCTGATGACGAAGAAGCTGAACTTCGGCAGGGTCGAGCCGCCGGTGGCGCTGTCTGTGCCGCCCGAGCCACTGGAGCTGCCCGAGCCACAAGCGAAGAAACCGAGCGTGGCAAACAAGACAGCAATTGTGACTCGACTATGGAAATCGTCGTGCATGTTCTCTCCTCGCGCAAGTTGGGCGTAGCAACGCAGCGCGAGTGAGCCCGCGCCCGTCCTGGGTAGGGGAAGACAGTTGCGCGACACTTTCTGTTACAGAGAACGATGAAATGGCTGCCGCGTCGCTCCGAGCTCGCCGAGTCGGAATGACCGCTTGCACCCGCTTTGCCGCGCTTGCTGGCTTGCCGCGCGATGTGTAGACTTCTACACATGGCGACCAACCTTGCTATCGATGACCGACTGCTGAACGAGGCCGTGCGCGTGGGCGGTCAGCGGACCAAGAAGGACACCGTGACAGAGGCCCTGGAGGAATACATCCAACGTCGGAAGCAGGCAGGGATTCTGGACCTATTTGGGAAGGTCGACTTTGATCCCAAGTACAACTACAAGAAGCAACGCCGTCACGCATGAACATCATCATCGACACCTCGGTCTGGTCTCTTGCGCTCCGCAGACAGCGGTCGGCGGCCAGCGCCGAGACGAGGGAACTTGCCGAGTTGGTTCGCGAAGGCCGGGCGACCATGCTAGGGCCTGTCAGGCAAGAGCTCCTTTCCGGCGTTCGCACAGAAGAGCAGTTCGAAACCCTGCGAGACCATCTTCGGGCTTTTCCGGACGTATCATTGGAAGCTGAGGACTACGAAGAAGCGGCGGCCTTCTTCAACAGATGCCGAGCAAAGGGCCTTCAGGGTTCCAACACGGACTTCCTAATCTGTGCGACCGCTGTACGACGAGGACTCGGAATTCTGACGACGGATGCTGACTTCGCGCACTTCGCGCGCGTCCTCCCCATCGAACTTCACCCCCCTCGCGCCTCGGTCACTGGCTGACGCCTTCGTGGCTATCAGGGGGCGTTGTGCATCCCGGGTATGGCAAGGCCGCACCCAGGTGTCCGGGCGCGGCCTAGTGCGACGGGGACATCCGGGTCAGGCGCCCGTGGTCTGCTGGACGACCGGCGTTGGCGCGGGCGGGGTCACGGGATTGGGGTTGCCCGAGCGCTTCAGGCGGTGGAAGGTGTACTCGTGCAGTCTGGCCTGCAAGTGGCCATTGCGGATGGCCGAGCGGGCGGCGGCGTTCAGGTCGCGAATGCGCGTGTACAGCTTGCCGTCGAACAGATCGATCTGCGCGGAATCCGCCACCGTCCGGCTCTTCGATGTCTGCACTGTGGCGGGCGAGGCGCGCAGGGCCGCGCAAAGCGGGTCGACCTCGGCCAGGCGCTTGTCGGCCTCGGCGTCCTGGTCCACCTTGTCCTTGTTTTCTACGACCAACGTGGCGAGCGCGTGGATGCCCGCCTCCAGTCCGGCATCGTCGCGTGGCACCGCTGCGTCCAGCGCGATGGCCAGCGTCTGATCCGCCGAGGCCAGCGTGCCCAGCACCGCCCCGACCCGGTCGACCCAGGCCCAGGCTTCCGACACACGCTGGTCGCGCACGACCACCGCCGACATCTTGTCCGTCACCGCATCCGGCCGGGCCGCGCGGAGGCTTGCGTGGGTCGCGATGTCCGCCTCGAAAGCCGCCAGGGCAGTCCGGCCATGGCCGTAGCTGCCGAGCACGGGCAAATCGCGCCGCCAGCGGCCCAGCGCCTCATTCGCCTCTTCGGCCACATCATCGCAATTGTAACGGCGGCCGATAATGATCAATTGAGCATCAGTCACATAACGGGAATTGCGTGGCATTGGTGTCTCCTTGTTGATGACGTTGAACAGGGTCAACGGCCCAAGGCAAGCTGCCCAACTTCAAGCTGAAAGGCAGCCCACGACACACTGGTTGCGAAAGCAACCCCGCCCCTCTTCGGTCCGGCAATCCTTGCCTCACTTTTCAGGTGAAACGAA
>Ga0302323_100004185_pt1 | contig 11747 bp, 11 predicted proteins | sample Fen_T0_3_FD_201950 | JGI IMG/M metagenome (GOLD analysis project Ga0302323, IMG submission 201950) | Peat permafrost microbial communities from Stordalen Mire near Abisko, Sweden - Fen_T0_3 | ecosystem: Environmental > Terrestrial > Soil > Wetlands > Permafrost | place: Sweden: Abisko... | reverse complement strand
CGCTGTTCGGAATGCGGCAACCTCACCCGTTTCGACGTCGTCGCCGCGCGCCGTACCCGTTCGTTCTTCCACTACAGCGTCGGCGGTGAGCTCACCGTGGAAGACGAAGAGCTCCTCGACGCGACCGTCGAGCAGGTGTCGTGCCGCTGGTGCGGTGCCTCCGGTCCGCAGATCGAGGAGCTGGCGGTCGGTGACCTCGACGACGTGCCCGTGGCGGGCTCGTCCGACGCGTGACCGCAGACGTCCCGCCGATTCCCGAGGCGCTGCTCGCGCCGCTGCTCGACGACGCCGCGACCGTCCTGCGGGGGTTGGCGCCCCACGAAGTGCCGGTGTCGCTGCGCGCGGTCTCCGGCTTCGACGCCCGCGGTCTTTCGCGTGGCGCGGCCCGGCGGCAGCTCGCGCGCACCCTCGCCGAGCACGACGAGTTCCGCGCCCGCGCGGTGGAGCGGTTCCTCGAACGACCTGACGCGCAGGAGGTGCTCACCGCATGGGTGCCGAGCGACGCGCTGGGCATCGTGCGCGAGTCGATGGACGCAACCGCACTCCCGCTCCTCGTGTCGACGTTGTACGCGGCGCGGCCCCCGGCGTGGGCATTCGCTGTGGGAGCCGCGTGCGAAGCCGGGGTGAACGAGTCGCGACTGCGCCGGCTGGGGCAGGAGTCGAGTGCGCGCGCCGACGAGCGCGCCGCCGCGATCGACGCGCGTCGCCGCGCCGAGGCCGCGCTCGCCGAGGCGGAGCGAACGCTGCACCACCTCGAGCAGGAACGACGCGATGAACGCCGCACGCGCCGCACGCGCGACGACGAGTTCGTCGCGGAGAGGGAGGCCGCGTTGCGCACGCAGGTCGAGCTCGAGGACGCGCTCGCACGCGCCGAGGCCGCGGCGGAACGCGAGGCCGACCGTGCCGAGCGCGAGGCGGAGCGCGCACGCGGCTTCGAGCGAGAGCTCGCGGCGCTGGCCCAGTCACTGCCGCCGTCGGACCCCGCGCCGCTGCGGGCCGCCGCCACCGAAGCGCGCCTCCTTGCGGAACGGCTCGATGCGCTCGCCGAGGACCGTGCCGCGGCCACTCCGCCTTCCCTCGGCGCCGCACGCCCGGCGGGCCCACCGTCACGCGAATCCCGGGCCGCCGACCGGGCGGGGTCGCGGCCGCGGCGCAACCGTCCGGCGTGTCCGCCCGGCCTCTCGGTCGACACTCCCGCGGGGCTCGACGCCGTGCTGCGCAGCGGGGGAGTGCTCCTCGTGGTCGACGGCTACAACGTCACCAAGACCGCCTGGACCGCCGCCTCGCCCGAGGAGCAGCGCACCCGCCTGCTCGCGGCCCTCGCCGAGCTACACCTACGGCTCCGCTGCGACATCGTGGTCGCCTTCGACGGCGACGACGTGCGGGGCGTCCCACTGCCGCGCCGCCCCGGCGTGCGGGTCGTGTTCTCGGCCGCTGGCGAGGAGGCCGACGACGTCGTGGTGCGCGAGGCCGCCGCGCCGCCCCGCACCGTGCCGGTGGTGGTGGCGTCGAGCGACGGTGCCGTGAAGCGCCGATCCGAGGTCGAAGGAGCCGTGGCCGTCGGCTCCCACACCCTCCTGGCGGTTCTGCGGAGGTAGCTGTCACACCCCCCTGCGATCGTGCGCTCCAGCGGGACGACACGAGAGCGACAGGGATGGTTGCGATGACTGGGATGACGGCGATGACGATCGACTGCGACGAGTGCGTGATGCGGGCCACGAGTGCGTGCGACGACTGCGTGGTCACGTTCGTGATGGAGCGTGAGCCGGGATCGGCGTTGGTGATCGACGTCGCGGAGGAGCGCGCGGTGCGCATGCTCGCCCGGGCGGGCCTCGTGCCCGAGCTGCGCCACGCCGTCAGCTGAGCGGGGGCACGACCCGCGGTACGACCCTTCCGGCGGTCCTCGCCGTGCGCGCCCCGTGCCGACTAGCGTCCCGCTGCAAGTTGCCGAGGAGGCGAGGGGACCGATGGGGAACGTGGACGCGCTGAACTTCGCGCTGCTGCTCTCACGGGTGTGGATCGCGATCATGATCTTCGCCCACGGGTGGCGGCACGTGAAGTCGATCCAGTCGGGGCCGGGCATGGCCAACTGGTTCGAGAGTCTGGGGCTCAAGCCCGGGAAGCTCCACGCCTATGCCGTCACCCTCACCGAGGTGGCCATCCCGTTCGCGCTGCTCTTCGGGTTCCTCACACCTGCGGCCTACGGCGGGGTGTGCGCGCTCATGATCGTGGCCTGGCTCACCAACCACCTGCGCAACGGGTTCTTCCTCACCAGCGCGAAGGAGGGCTACGAATACGTCGCCACCGTGGCGGTGGTGTGCATCACCCTCGGCACGCTCGGCCCGGGTGAGTGGTCCCTCGACCACGCCTTCGACTTCAGCTTCCCGTTCGACTGGGGCCAGTCGCTGGCGATCACCGCGATCCTCGGCGTGGGTGGCGCGCTCGCCTTCCTCGCCGTGTTCTGGCGCCCGCCGAAGCGTGACGCGGCGAGCTGAGCGGGTTCCGGAACCACACGCGCGGGATCTGAAGGACTGAGGGGGAGTCATCGTGGGCCGGGTGGTGCTCGACCACGTGTCGAAGAAGTTCGACGACGTCGCCGCGGTCGACGATCTCAGCATCGAGGTCGCCGACGAGGAGTTCCTCGTGCTGCTCGGCCCGTCGGGCTGCGGCAAGTCCACCGCGCTGCGGATGATCGCCGGGCTCGAGGACCCGACCGCGGGCACCATCGTCATCGGTGACCGCGTCGTGACCGACGTCGAGGCCAAGGACCGCGACGTCGCCATGGTGTTCCAGAGCTACGCGCTCTACCCGCACATGACGGTGCGGAAGAACATCGAGTTCCCGCTGCGGTCGCGCAAGGTGCCCGCCGCCGAGCGCGACCAGCTCGTCGCCGACGCCGCCGAGAGCCTCGGCCTCGGCGCGCTCCTCGACCGCAAGCCCGCGCAGCTCTCCGGCGGTCAGCGCCAGCGCGTCGCGCTCGCCCGGGCGATCGTGCGCCGTCCGCAGGTGTTCCTGATGGACGAGCCGCTCTCCAACCTCGACGCGAAGCTACGCGTGCAGACCCGCGCCGAGTTGGTGGAGCTGCAGCGGCGGCTGAAGGCCACGATCGTCTACGTCACCCACGACCAGGTCGAAGCGATGACGATGGGGCACCGCATCGCGGTGATGAGCAACGGGGTGCTCCAGCAGATCGGCCGCCCGCAAGACGTCTACGCGAAGCCGGCCAACCTGTTCGTCGCCCGCTTCATCGGCAGCCCGCCGATGAACACGGTCACCGGGCGCGTCGTGGCGGATGGAGTCGACCTGTTCGCCGAGCTCCCGGGCGGGCGGGTGCCCCTCGCCCCCGAAGTGGGCGCCGCGGTGCGCGAGGCCGGCCTCGAGGCGGTCGTCATCGGTGTGCGCCCCGAAGACCTCACCTTCGCCACCGAGGCCAGTTCGTTCTACGGAGTCGGCGGCCGTGGCGTCGAGGCGACCGTCACGGTGGTCGAGTCGCTCGGGCACGAGCGGCACGTGATCTGCCGGCTCACCGACCAGCAGATCGTGATCGTGCGCCAGGACGCGCACGAGGCCGCACCGCGCGAGGAGAGCGCCACCCGCCTCGTGGCCGACCCCGCGGCGATCCACCTGTTCGACCCCGAGTCGGGTCGGCGCCTGGGGACCGACGACGCGTGAGCGCCACGTCTCCCGCGGTCACCCCGGCGCGTCGTGCCCGTCGTCGTCGCGAGCGCGGCCTCGCCTACCTGCTGCTGCTCCCCGCGCTGATCATCTTCGTCACGTTCGTGTTCTGGCCGCTGGTACACAACGTGTACCTCGGCATGTTCCGCAACCCGCCCTTCCCTGGTCTGCCGAGCAAGTACGTCGGCTTCGACCAGTACAAGGACGTCCTCACGTCGCAGGACTTCCTCGACAGTGTCAAGACCACGTTCCTGTTCGCGATCCTCACGGTGCCGATCGGCATCGTGCTGGGTCTCGGCCTCGCGGTGCTAGCGCACCAACAGCTGCACGGCATCGGCGTGTACCGCACGATCTTCTCGTCGACGGTGGCCACGTCGGTCGCGGTCGCGGCGGTCATCTTCGGCACGTTGATGAACCCGTCGATCGGTCTGCTGCCGTGGTTGGGACTCACCACCAACCCGCCGATCCTGCAGAATCCCGACTGGGCACTCGCCGCCGTCGCGCTGGTCACCGTGTGGCAGACGCTCGGTCTCACGTTCATCCTCATGGCGTCGGGCCTGCAGGGTGTGCCCGACGAGCTGTTCGAGGCGGCCGAGGTCGACGGCGCGGGCGCGTGGTCGCGCTTCTGGCACGTCACGCTGCCGATGATGTCGCCCACCATCTTCTTCACCGTGGTGGTCGGCACGATCTTCGCGTTCCAGTCGTTCGGCCAGATCGACATCCTCACGCAGGGCGGGCCGCTCAAGAAGACGAACGTGCTCACCTTTTACATCTACGACACGCTGCAACGGCAGTCCGACCCCGGCAAGGCCGCGGTGCTGGCGGTGGCGTTGTTCTTCATCACGCTGATCCTGGCGCTCGGGCAGCTGCGATTCCTCGAACGGCGGGTGTCGTATGAGCGTTGAAGCGGTCCTCGCTCCCGGCACCGACGACACGAAGCTGCAGCGCACGCCCGAGCAGGAGATCCGCCGCCAGCACCGTCGCCGGCTGCTCGGCAAGATCGCGCGCTACGCGTTGCTCACGTTCCTCGCGATCGTGATCCTGTTCCCGATCTACATCACGATCGTGAACTCGCTGCTCCTGCCCGCCGACATCACGCGTCGTCCGCCGAAGCTGTTCCCCACCGACCCGCAGTGGGGCAGCTACGCCGACGCGTGGAACCAGGGCCACATGAGCACCTACATGGTGAACAGTGCGATCGTCACCGTCATCATCACGCTGGGGCAGGTGGTCACCGCGATCCTCGCGGGGTACGCGTTCGCCTTCCTCGAGTTCCCGTTCAAGCGCACGCTGTTCGTGGTGTTCCTCGCCACGCTGATGGTGCCGTTCGAGGTCACCATCGTCACCAACGTCGCCACGATCAGCAACCTGGGGCTCTACAACAGCTACGCCGGGCTCGCGGTGCCGTTCCTCGCGACGGGATTCGGCGCCTTCCTCATGCGCCAGGCCTTCCTCACCCTGCCGCACGATCTGCGCGACGCCGCCGCGCTCGACGGCTACGGGCACTGGCGCTTCCTGTGGCGGGTGGCGGTGCCGCTCGCCCGCCCGGCCGTCGCTGCACTGACCGTGTTCGCATTCCTCGCGGCCTGGAACCAGTACCTGTGGCCGATTCTCATCACCAAGGACGACCAGTACCGCACCGTGCAGATCGGCCTGAAGCAGCTCCAGCAGACGAGCATCGACCAGTACAACATCACGTTCGCCGGGGCGATCATCGCGGTGATCCCGCTCGTGATCCTGCTGCTGTTCTTCCAGCGTCACCTGGTGCGGGGCCTCACCGCTGGTGCGGTCAAAGGTTGAACAACGGGCGAACGGGCACCGTCTGACACCTCGCGACGGGTGTGCATCGGTAATGCTGTGGCCCACGAGGGCCGATGGGCCCCGGGAGCGGGGAGTGCGAGGGATGAAGGTGCGAGCGTTGAAGCGTTGGGCGGGGGCGGGGATCGCGGCCGTGGTCGCCACGGCCGGGATGTCGGCGGTGGTGCTGTCGCCCACGGCGGCCGGGGCGGCCACGAGCACCTCGTGCCCGTTGGCCGCGCTGAAGAAGGCCAGCGGCACCGTCGAGATCACCTACTGGCACTCGATGAACCGGGCCAACGGTGACACGCTGCAGGCGCTCACCGACGAGTTCAACTCGTCGCAGAGCAAGGTGAAGGTCAACCTCGTCAACCAGATCGACTACGTGCAGACCTTCACGAAGTACAAGGCCGGTCTCGCCAGCGGTGACCTGCCCGACATCGTGCAGCTGCAGGAGACGGACCAGCAGCAGATGATCGACACGCAGACGGTGCTGCCGGCGTCGGTGTGCGCGAAGGCCGACAAGTACAGCTTCTCCGACTTCCTGCCGCGGGTGATCAGCTACTTCACCGTGGGCGGCACGCAGTACGCGATGCCGTTCAACACGAGCGGCCCGGTCCTCTACTACAACAAGAAGGCGTTCAGCGCGGCCGGGCTCGACCCCACCAAGCCGCCGACGAACTTCGACGAGGTGCGCGCCGCGGCCGAGAAGCTCAAGGCCAACGGTGTGGAAGCGCCGCTCGGTCTGAAGACGGAGCCCGGGTTCTTCGAGCACTGGCGGGGCCTGGCCAACTCGCTCTACGTGAACAACAGCAACGGCCGCAAGAGCCGGGCCACCAAGACCGTCTACGACGACAAGGTCGGGCTGCAGATCTACGAGTTCCTGTCGGGCATGGTCAAGGACGGCCTCGCCACCACCAACCCCGACCTCGGCAACAGCGGGTTCGACAACCTGCTCGGGATCCGCAGCGGCTCCCACGCGATGGCGTTCGACACCAGCGCCGCGCTCGGCACCATCTCTTCGGTGCTCGCGGCCGGCAACGACCCCAACATCGACCTCGGCGTCGCGCCGCTGCCCGGCCCGAAGGTGGCCCGGAAGGGCGGCGTGCTGGTGAGCGGCGGGGAGAACTTCATGGTGAACAAGTCGTCGCCCGAGAAGCAGGCGGCGGCGTGGGAGTACCTGAAGTTCCTCGACGACACCGCCAACATGACGAAGTGGGCCATCGGCACCGGCTACCTGCCGATCCGCAAGTCGTCGGCCGACAGCGCCGACATGAAGGCCTACTGGGACGCCAACCCGTCGTACAAGGTCGCCTACGACCAGCTGCTCACAGGGCCCAACACGGTCGCCACCGCGGGTTCGGTGATCGGCAACTACACGGGCACCCGTGACGCGATGCGCGACGCCGAGAACGCCATGTTCCTCAACGGCACCGCGCCCAAGACCGCGCTGAAGGACGCGTCGAAGAACGCGACCGCAGCGATCCAGGACTACAACTCCCGCATCGGCGGATAGGGGGAGCGCGATGACCGAGCGCCAGTTTCCGCGCGAGGAGGTCGAGGCGGCCTTCGCCCACTACTTCGAGCTCGGCCCCGTCCGTGAGGATTGGGAGGCGTGGGTCGAGCTCATGGTCGACGACGTCTTCTACCTCGACCACTGGTGGGGCCCCCTCTCCGGCAAGGACGAGGTGAAGGTCTGGATCGCCGCGTCGATGGGCGGCGTCCCCGAGATCTACACGGTGCTCGACTGGTACACGATCGAGAACGAGAAGGTCGTGTTCCACATGCAGAACCGGCGCGACAACCCCGATCCCGACGGGCCGCCCTACTTCGACTTCGCCGGCCTGTCTGTGGCGACCTACGCGGGCGACGGCAAGTGGGCGGGGGAGGAGGACTTCTGGGACCTCTCCGGTGCCCGGCGCACCGCGGTGGCCTACGCCGAGGCGTGCAAGAGGATGGGTGTGACCGACCCCGCCGACAAGATGACGCGCCGGTACTGGCCCGAGAGCCCGGACTGGGCCCGCTACGACGGCCGGCCGCAACCCACCTGGTTCGAGGGCACCGTGCCCGGCGTGCAGCGCCCGAGCGAGCTGGCGGCGCTGCTCGCCCCCCTCCGCGAGCGACGAGCCTGACCTGACGAGACCGCTTTGGCGCTCCTGGCCCGTCACTATGACGGTCGAGGAGCGCAAGAACGACTAGCCGCGCTGGTCGATCGGCACGTAGGGGCGCTTCACCGGGCCCTGGTAGATCTGGCGCGGACGGCCGATCTTGGTGGCCGGGCTCTCCATCATCTCCTTCCAGTGCGCGATCCAGCCGGGAAGCCGGCCCATCGCGAACAGGACGGGGAACATCTGGGTGGGGAAGCCCATGGCCCGGTAGATGAGGCCCGAGTAGAAGTCGACGTTCGGGTAGAGCTTGCGGTCGACGAAGTACTCGTCTTCCAGCGCGACCTCTTCGAGGCGCAGCGCGAGGTCGAGCTGCTGGTCGTGGACGCCCATCTCGTCGATGATCCGGTGGCAGGCGTCCTTGAGGATGCGGGCCCGCGGGTCGTAGTTCTTGTAGACGCGGTGGCCGAAGCCCGACAGGCGGAACGAGTCCTCGGGGTCCTTGGCCTTGCGTACGTACTTGTCGACGTCGCCGCCGTCAGCCTTGATGCGGTCGAGCATCTCGACCACGGCCTGGTTGGCGCCGCCGTGCAGCGGGCCCCACAGGGCGTTGATGCCCGCGGCGATCGACGCGAACAGGTTGGCCTCGCTCGAGCCCACCAGGCGGACCGTGGAGGTGGAGCAGTTCTGCTCGTGGTCGGCGTGGAGGATCAGCAGCTGCTTGAGGGTGACCACCATGTTGTGGCTCACCTCGTACTTCTCCGACGGCACCGCGAACATCATCGTGAGGAAGTTCTCCACGAGGTCGAGGCTGTTGTCGGGGTACAGGAAGGGTTGGCCGATGGACTTCTTGTACGAGTAGGCGGCGATCGTGGGCAGCTTCGCCATGAGGCGCAGGATCGAGAGGTTGACCTGCTCGGGGTCGTGGGGGTCGTTGCTGTCCTGGTAGAAGGTCGACAGCGCCGAGACCACCGACGACAGCGTGCCCATCGGGTGGGCGTCCTTCGGGAAGGCATCGAAGAAGCGCTTCGCGTCCTCGTGGAGGAGCGTGTGCTTGCGGATGGCGAAGCGGAACTCGTCGAGCTGGGCCCGGGTGGGGAGCTCACCGTGGATGAGCAGCCACGAGGTCTCGAGGAACGAGGGCACCGGTACCGACACGAGCTCCTCGATCGGGATGCCCCGGTAGCGCAGGATGCCGGCGTCTCCGTCGATGAAGGTGATCGACGATTCACACGAGGCCGTGTTCACGAAGCCGTTGTCGAGAGTGACGAGGCCGGTCTGGCCCCGCAGCTTCGAGATGTCGAGTCCTCGCTCGCCCTCGGTGCCGACGACGACGGGGAGTTCGATCTCGAGATCCCCGTCTCGCAGTACGGCAGGCGCTTCGCTCATGGGTGATTCCTCCTGGTCGGGGACAAGCTACACCCGGGCCCGGTAACGCCTTCCGGGTCGGCAACACGGAATTCACACCTGGGTGTCGTACCGTGGCGCCCGTGCCGGTGGGGGAGCAGGTGGGCGAGGAGCGCCACGTCGAGCGGTCCGCGATCGCGGGCCGGCGTGCCTCGCTGGGAGTGCTGGGCGCGTGGCTGGTGAGCCGCGTGTTGTCAGTCGGTGTGCTGCTCGTCGCACTGCACGATCCGGCCCGGGGTTCGCGCTTCGATCAGCTCGTCACCCGCTGGGACGGCGCCTTCTACCTCCAGATCGCCCGCGACGGCTACGGCCCCGTGGCCATCCCGTTCCCACGGTGGCCGTTCTTCCCCGGTTTCCCGGGCCTCATCCGGGTGCTGGGCGACGTGGCCGACGACCGCACGATGATCTTCCTCGTGAACCAGGCCGCGTTCCTGGTCGCGCTGTTCGGCCTGCATCGGTTGGCGCAACGCCACGGCGGGCCGCGGGTGGCGATGCTCGCGGTGTGGGCGCTGGCGCTGTTCCCGGCATCGTTCGTGTTCTCGATGACCTACCCGTCGGCGATCTTCCTCGCCGCGTCGGTGTGGGGCTTCCTCCTGGTGGAGCACCGGACCGTCGCCGGCGACCTCGGCGCCGGGCTCCTCGCCGCGGCTGCGGCCTCGGTACGCCCCAACGGCGTGGTGGTCGCGGCCGCGCTGGTGATCGCGGTGTGGTGGTCGTGGAAGCGGGTGCTGCTCGTGGCCGGGCCCGCGGTGCTCTTCGTGATTGCCTGGTGCTGGTACTCCTTCGACCGCACCGGCGACGCGCTCGTGTTCCTCACCACCAAGTCGCGCTGGCAGGAGCTCACCTTCGTGGGCCTCTTCGAGGGGCACGTGAAGTGGTCGATCGTCCCGCACCTGGTGCTCGCCGCCGCGGCGATCGCGGTGGTGGTCGTCCAGCGCCGGAAGTTGCCGGTGTCGTGGCTCGTGTTCGCCGGGCTCTATCTGATCCCCTCGCTGCAACTGGGCATGGTCGGGGTGGGGCGCTACGCCAACGAGTGCTTCCCGCCGTTCGTCGCCGCCGGGCAGGTGCTCGAGCGGATCCGCATCCGCTGGTTGGTGCTCGCCTACGTGTGCTCGGCGCTGGGTCTGGTGGCGTTCGCGTACGTGAGCGGCCGCTACGAACTCGTCCCCTGACCCGCCGGCATCCCGGCTCCGAATCGTCGGCGGCGCCGAGCCCGGTGCCAGGATGCGGGCCTAACGGTCGATAGGCTGGGCGGGTGACGTCGACCACATCTGCCTCTGCCGACTCCGCGCCCGCGGCCGAGCCCACGCTCGCCGACGTGATCCGCAAGATCCCGGAGCGGTGCTACCACAACCCCACCGCGAAGGGCCTCGTGTACACCGCGCGCGACTTCGCGGTCTACGGGCTGATCATCGCCGGGTTGTTCGCCACCGACACCTGGTGGCTGCTCGTACCGCTGTGGGCCCTCGCCGGTCTCGCGGTCGCCGGGCTCTTCGTGCTCGGCCACGACGCCGCCCACGGCGCGTTGTTCCAGTCGAAGCGCCTCAACACCTGGGTGGCCCGTACCGCGATGCTGCCCGCCGCGCACGTGCGCGAAGCCTGGGCGCTCGGTCACAACCGCATCCACCACGGCCACACCGTGCAGCAGGGCATGGACTTCGTGTGGCACCCGGTCACCGTCGAGGAGTTCCAGGCGATGAACCGGCTGCAGCGGTTTCGCCACCGCATCGAGTGGTCGGCGATCGGGGCGGGCTTCTACTACGGCCGCCAGGTGTGGTGGAACAAGATGATGCGCTTCACTCCGCCGCAGAAGTGGGCGGCGCGCATCCGTCGCGACAAGGCGCAGGTGATCGTCGCGCTGGTCGTGATCGGTGTCGCGATCGCCGCGCTCGGCTGGTTCCAGCACGGTGGCGCGCTCGGCGCCGCGTGGACCTTCGTGAAGGTCGCGCTGATCCCGTGGGCCATCTTCACCTGGCTCATCGGCTTCACCGTGTACGTGCACCACATCGGCGAGGACATCCCGTGGTACCCGCGCCGCGTGTGGAGCAAGTTCAAGGGTCAGATGGAGGGCACCACGATCCTGCGCACGCCGCGGATCATGAGCGTGTTCTTCCACAACATCTTCGTGCACGTGCCGCACCACGTCGACATGCGCATCCCGTTCTACGAACTGCCCCGTGCCGCGAAGGCGATTCGCGATGCGTTCCCGGACACGGTGCGCGAGCAGCGCTTCACGATCCGTGCGTACCTGCGGACAACGCGCAACTGCAAGCTCTACGACTTCGAGCGGGGCACCTGGTTGCCGTTGTCGGCGTCGACGTTGTCGCCCGAGCCGCGCAAGGTCCCGCGGGCCGCATGATCGGCGCGGTAGCGGTGCGCTGACGCGAGCGGACGGCAGGGCACAAAGGTTCCTCTCAGGTGGATCCGGTCACGATGGGGTTCCCCCCGTCGGTCGACCCAGGAGTCATCCGTGAGCGAGCAAGTCCCCGGAGCCCCCCAACCCGAGTCCGCAATTCCCGTGGTCCCCGTCGATCAGGCACCGACCATGCAACAGGCGGTGGTCCCGCCGCCCGTGGCCGAGCGCAAGGGTGTCGTGATCCCCAAGTGGGTTGCCGCGGCAGCCGCGGTCGTGGTGGTCGGCCTCGGCGGCTTCGCCGTCGGTCGCGCCGCATCCGACGACGGTCACGACTCGCGCCCCGCCGGGTTCTCCCCGCGCAGCGGCCAACAGGGCGGTTTCGGCCAACAGGGCCAGCAGGGCCAGCA
>Ga0302323_100004182_pt1 | contig 11750 bp, 8 predicted proteins | sample Fen_T0_3_FD_201950 | JGI IMG/M metagenome (GOLD analysis project Ga0302323, IMG submission 201950) | Peat permafrost microbial communities from Stordalen Mire near Abisko, Sweden - Fen_T0_3 | ecosystem: Environmental > Terrestrial > Soil > Wetlands > Permafrost | place: Sweden: Abisko... | reverse complement strand
CCGCCGCCGTCCGGACCCTGCTCGACGCCACGGCGCTGCTCGCGCGGATCGCCGCCGCGAGCGCGCACCTCACCGGCTGGATGGTGCAGCACGCCGCGACCATCGACGCCGCGGTCTCGGCGATCGCCGCCGCGTGCGGGATCCGGGTGCCGCGGACCGAGCCGGTGGCGCGCGGCGCGCGCGACAAGCCGGCGGCGCGCGCCCCCGACGCCGCGGGCGCGCACACCGATCCAGGCCCGCCCGGCACGCCCGCCGCCCCGCGCACGCGCGCAGGCATCTCGGTGCTGCTCGTCGATGATCAGCGCATGATCGCCGAGGCGATTCGCCAGCTCCTGCGCGGCGAGGCCGGGATCGTGCTCCACCACTGCGTCGACCCCACGCTGGCGCTCGCGATGGCGGCCGACGTGAGGCCCACGGTCATCTTGCAAGATCTCGTGATGCCCGACATCGACGGGCTGACCCTGATCCGGTACTTCCGCGCGAACCCCGCGACGAGCGACGTCCCCATCATCGCGCTGTCGACCCGGCAAGAGCCGACGCTCAAGGCCGCGGCGTTCCACCACGGCGTCAACGACTACGTCGTCAAGCTGCCGGACCGCCTCGAGCTGGTCGCGCGGATTCGATATCTCTCCAAGGGCTACCTCCACCTGCTCGAGAGCCAGGAGGCGTGGGCCGCGGTCCTGGCGAGTCAGGAGCAGCTCGAGCTGCGGAACCGCTTCATCCGGCAGACGTTCGGCAGGTACCTGTCCGACGAGATCGTGGATAGCTTGCTCGAGACCCCGGGCGGCCTCGACCTGGGCGGTGAGACCCGGCGGGTCACGATCATGATGTCCGATCTGCGCGGCTTCACCCAGCTGTGCGAGACGCTCCCCGCGCGCCAGATCGTGACCCTGCTGAACCACTACCTCGGCGCGATGACCGACGTCATCGTGCGCCACGCCGGGACGATCGACGAGTTCATCGGCGACGCGATGCTCGTCGTGTTCGGCGCGCCGATGCGCCACGACGACGACGCGCGCCGCGCGGTCGCGTGCGCCGTGGAGATGCAGCAGACCATGGACCAGGTCAACGCGCGGTGCGCCGAGCTCGGGCTCCCGCGGCTCGAGATGGGCATCGGGATCAGCACGGGTGAAGTCGTCGTGGGCAACATCGGCTCCCACCGGCGCGCGAAGTACGGCGTGGTCGGCACCCACGTGATCCTGGCGTCGCGCATCGAGTCATATACGATCGGCGGCCAGATCCTCGCCACGGAGTCGACGATCCAGGACGCCGGCGACGAGGTCCACATCAACGCGCACATGGAGATCTCGGCCAAAGGCGTCACCGAGGCCATGACGGTCTACGATGTCGGCGGCATCGGCGCGCCGTACCATCTCGATCTTCCGATCCGCCAGGACGAACCGCTCGTGCCGCTGACCACGCCCGTCGCGGTCCGCTGCTTCGTGCTCCAGGGCAAGCGCGCGTCCGGCGAGGGCCAGCCCGGCGAGCTCGTCGCGCTGTCCTCGCGGATCGGGCGCATCCGCGTCGCCCGCCCGATCGCCGCGATGGAGCACGTGAAGATCGAGCTCCGGCACGAGGCGCTCCTGGGGGTGGGGCTCTGGGGCAAGACGATCGCCCAGTCCCCGAGCGCGGGCGACGCGAGCTTCGACGTGTGGTTCATGTCGATCCCCGAGGCGGTTCGCGCGGCGATCCTGCCAAGCACGGCATCGCCAGCCGTGTGACTCGCGGCGGTGCGCGCAACGCGCGCGCGGATCACGATCGCGCCGGCGCGGGTGGCGCCGGAGGACCTGCCAGCTCGGCGTGATCATGCACGGGCTGCGGCGCCGCGCGGGGCGGCTCGAACGCGAGGTGCAGCCGCCGGTACAAGCTGCGCTTCTTGTAGTGATGCTGCTCCATGCGCCGGATGATGTTGTCGAGCGCGCGGATCGCCTCGATGATGTAGGACCCCTTGTTCAGCATCGCGCATTCGGCGCGCACCGACATCGCGGCGTCGGTGACCTCCGCGCGGGACGGTTGGCCCGAGCGCGCCAGGCCCTCGAGCACCTGCGTCGCCCAGATCACCGGCAGGTGCGCGGCCTCGCACAGCCACAGGATCTCCTCCTGCAGCTCGGCGAGCCGCTCGAACCCGGCCTCGATCGCCAGATCGCCGCGCGCGATCATGACGCCCGTCGGATAGCGCTCCATGGCCGCGAGCAGGATCGCCGGGAGCCGGGTGAACGCGCCCCGGGTCTCGATCTTCAGCACGACGGCCACGTGGCGGTCGTGCGGCAGCAACCGGCGGTGCAGCTCGCGCACGTCCTCGGGCCCCCGGATGAACGACGCCTCGACCAGGTCCGCGCTCCGGACGGCGAACGCGAGCGCGCGCTCGTCGTCGGGGCCGAACAGCGGCAGGTCGAGCTCGCTGTCGGGCAGGTTGATGCCCTTCTCGCCGCCGAGCTTCGCCCGGCCCCCCGGCACCCGGGTGATCTTCAGGATCGCGCCGTGCGCGTCGACCACCTCGGCGACGCCGTGGATGTGTCCGTCGTCGAAGATCACGCGGTGGCCGGGGCGCAGCGCGGTGAGCGCCGCCGCGAGCGTGCAGCCCAGCGCCGGCAACGACTCCCCGGCCGGCGCCACCTGGCCGGGCGCCAGCAGCCGCAGGCGATCGCCGTCGCACAGGGCGACGCGAAACGGCGTGGCGGGGATCTGCTCGACGCACCACGCGGCGAGCTCGTGATCGCCCCTCCAGTGCACGACGCGCACGCCCGGGATCACGTACGCCGTGGCGCGCAGCTCGCCGCGCGCCACGTCGCCGCCTCGCTCGGTGACGACGATCTCGCGCTGCTTGTCGCGCGCGTCGAGCACGATGAGGCGATCACCCGGCGCGAGGTCCGCGAAGCTCGCATCGGGCACGGCGAGTCGCCCGACCTCGTCGGGGTTCGCCGGCCGGGACGCCGGGCGCAGCGTCACCACGCAGGGCTGGATCACCCGGCCCAGCGCGTCGCGCTGCGGTCGCCAGCGCACGACCCGGGGACCGTCGACGAGCGCGACCGTACGCAGCTTGGGCCCTGGAAGATCGACGGCGACGCGCAGGGCCACGCCGCGGCGCTGCGCCGCGCGCCGCACCGTCTCGACGATCGCGGCCCAGGCGCGCTCATCCTCGTGCGCGGCGTTGATTCGCAGCAGGTTCATGCCGGCCTCCAGCGCGCCCTCCGCCCACGCGTCGTCCACCTCCTTGGCGTCCGGTGCCGTGACCATGATGTAGACGTGGCGATCGCGCGGCTTCGCGCCCAGGAGATCGCGCGTGTGCTCGTGGAGCAGCCGCTCGGCGTCGTCCCACGTGATGCCGACGCGCGGACCGATCGCGGCCGGGGCCTCGCAGCGCCGGATCAGCGCCTCGTCGAGCCGCTCGCGCAGGTTGTCCAGCGCGTGCAGCACGTAGCCCTCGAGCCTGCCCAGCGACGAGAACCCGCGCCGCCACAGCTCGCGCTGCAAGCTCCGGAGATCATGCTGGCGCAGCGCCACGTAGTGCACGAAGTTGCGAGCGCTCTCGGTGTACCGCGGCTCGACCGCGCGCAGCGACGCTGCCTGGGCCAGCGCGGCCCTGTCCAGCTCGGCGGCGAGCTCGACCACCTCGACCCGGAGTCGCTGCAGGTCCTTCATCTCCGGAGTATTCCGCAGGCACGTCACGAGATCGAGGCGGTGGTGAGCCGGCGAGGTGACGACCGTGCAAACACCTGTAGATTTGCAGCCCGGTGTGCCCCGGTGGCGGTGGCCGGAGATCTCGACGGCGCTCGCCGACCGAAGAGGTGCAGTCCAGAGCCTGGAAACGTCTCCAGAAGACGTTGAGGTCGATCTCGACGTTGTCCCAAGGCGTTGAGCTTGACGGCGACGCAGACGTCGACTCCAACGTCGACTTTGCACCTTGACATCATTGCTATCTTCGCATCCGTCGCGGATCGCGGCTGGGGGCAAGATCGAGCGCGGATCTTCGGGCCAGCCACCTGCGCGACCCTGTTTAGACTTCAGCCTGACACTGCAAACACCGCAAGCACTGCAAACACCGCACACTGCCGTGTGCAGTGCGGATGTGAATGGCAAACCAAGGCAACCTCGCTCGACGCGACGACCATTCAACATCGCGCTCACTCTGAGTCGTCGTCGCTACACCGCATGAGCTCGCGCGTGACGCTGTATGCACCAGCGCTACCGCCCGCACAGGTCGCCGTCGATCTCGTGTAACATGGCCAAGAAATCGTTGGCTTACAAAGACATGGCAGTCGTGCCGCGTTCACATGTCTCTCATGCACGAAGCGCAGCCTCAAAACACCAATTGATATCCAAACAGGGCTAGCAGTCGATGCCTCTACCGTGTATGACTGCTCTGTGTGAGCTTGATTGACTTCTCGTGATACGGGTTCTGCGGGGCCAGATGCAGAGCTGGTTACGGTCATCACCGTAGCCCACGACTGGATGGCCTGCCGACCGCTGGCGAAGATCGCCCGTGGGGGCATTTGCGAGGTTTTACGCACCGGGCGATTGTCGCCGGGTGCGGTTGTTACGAGACGTTTTGAAGGGGCGCGAAACATCATGATGAAAGACGTACGGACGCATCGTAAGGCTGTAAAACTATTCGGGATCACGATTGCGACACTGGCGGGCGGCATGGCTGCGCCCACCGTGTCGCAGGCGGACGATACCGCGACCGACTTCGCGGGCGAAGTTCGGGCGATCAATGGCAGCAACAACAACAGGGCACATCCGGATTTCGGAATTCCCGGAACTCCACTGCTGCGCGAGGCCAGCGGGACGCACTACGCCGATGGGATCTCGGCGATGGCGCGGCCCACCGGGCCGAGCCCGCGCGCGATCAGCAATGGCTTGTTTCACCAAGAAGGCTCACTACCGAACCACCTGGGGATCAGCGACTACATCTGGACATACGGCCAGTTCCTCGATCACGACTTCAGCCTGACCGAGGGCATGTCGTCCGACGGACGCACCGACGCGTTCATCCAGATTCCAGCGGGAGATCCGGCGTTCGATCCCAGCGGCACGGGAACCCAGGTGATGTCGTTCCACCGTGGCTTCTTCGATCCGAACACCGGCACGACCACGCCGCGCCTCCAGATCAACGAGCTCACCAGCTACATCGATGGCTCGAACGTCTACGGCTCGGACGACGCCCGCGCGAACGCGCTTCGCTCGCATGTTGGCGGCTTGCTGAAGGTGACCCATACGTCGGTCGGCGATCTCGCCCCGTTCAACGACGGGACGATCGGCAACGCCGGGTCGCCGGAGCGGCCGGATCTATCGACCACCCTGTTCGTCGCGGGTGATATCCGGATCAACGAGCAGCCCACGCTCGCGGCGATGCATATTCTGTTCATCCGCGAGCACAACCTGCAGGCCGGCCTGATCGCGGCGCGCCATCCAAGCTGGACGGATGAGCAGATCTTCCAGGCCGCGCGCAAGATCGTGATCGCCGAGATCCAGCACATCACGATCGATGAGTTTGTTCCGGCGCTGTTCGGCAACGCGGCGGGGATTGGCCCGTATACCGGCTACGATCCGCGGGTCAACCCCGGCATCAGCGCGGTATTCTCGACCGCAGCGTACCGCATCGGCCACACCCTGCTGAGCCCGTTCATCCAGCGGATCGGCGCCGACGGCAACCCGACTCCGGAAGGCCCGTTGTCGCTGCGCGACGCGTTCTTCGGAGTCGTGCCGAACCTGCTGTCGGCGCGCGGCATCGAGCCGTTCCTCCGCGGCGTCGCGGTCCAGAAGTCGCAGGAGCTCGATAACAAGGTGATCGACGACGTTCGGAACTTCCTGTTCGGGGCGCCCGGCGCCGGCGGCCTCGATCTGATCTCGCTGAACTTCCAGCGCGGTCGCGACATGGGCCTGCCGGACTTCAACACGGTCCGCGCCGACTTCGGTCTGCCGCGCATCACCCGGTTCTCGCAGATCACCAAGGACAAGGCGCTCCAGGCGTCGCTGGAGCAGCTGTTCGGCTCGGTCGACAACATCGACCCGTTCGCCGGGCTGTTCACCGAGGATCACAAGCCAGGCTTCAACATCGGCCCGACGTTGCTCGCCGTGTTCTCCGACCAGTTCAACCGCGTTCGCGCGGGCGACCGGTTCTGGTACGAGCGCACGCTCTCGGGGAGCGAGCTCAGCGCCGTGCGCAACACACGCCTGTCGGACATCATCAAGCGCAACACGACGATCACGAGCATCCAGCGCAACGTGTTCTTTGTGCCCGGCTTCTCGCAGCCGGCGGCTGATCCCGGCCACTGAGCGGGGCGACCGCGCGATGGGGTCCGTGCGGGGGCTACATCGCGGCTTCTTCGCCGGCCTCGCCGTGCATGATCGCAGCGGCGCTGCCGGCGAGCACGATCGCGGCGGCCACCACCACGACCGCGCGCAGCCAGCGCCTCCGGCCGGCGGTGCCCGGGACGCGGCGGCTGACCGTCGGGGCGAGCAACGAAGCAGCGAGCAGCACGAGTGGCAAGATCGGCAGGTTTGCGAACAGGTGTGCATAGGTCAAGAGTGCTGACATGTGCACGATGAACACGCCCTGTGCCGTGGGGGTGGGCTCGTCGAGGTGCAGGATCAGTCCGCCGATTCCCAGCACCCCCGCCGTGGCGGCCATGGACCCCAGGAGCATCGCCAGCGACGCCGAGGCCCCCCACAAGGCGCATAGCGCCGCCAGTACCGCGGTGCACAACAGCGCGAGCCAACCCCCGACCGCAGAGCCACGTTGCGCCACGCCGGGGGCGTTCGCCACCACCTGCGCCGAGATCAACGCGGCACCGAGCCCGAACGGGAGGAATCGGCCGATGCTTTGTGCAAACACCGGTTTGCCTGCCAGGAACGCGGCGATCACCGCGACCAGGGCGATCGCCATCACCACCGCGCGCTGGCGGGCGCCCGCGTTGCCGGCGGTCGCGCCGAACGCGACGCCGACCAGCCCGGCACACAGCGTGCCGACTGGAACCCACCCGATCGAGTCGACCGGCGGTACCTTGGGCAGCCCGGAGAGCCCGAGATAGGAGGTCAACAGCCCTGCCGTCGCGGCGGCCACCAGGGCGCACCGCCGCGCGGCCGACGCCGGCTTGGCCAGCCGCGCGACCCCGAGCACGAGGGACGCGGCCACCGTGGGGTACCCCGCCACCGACAAAGCCAGCTGGATTTGAAAGCTATTCAGCACGGTCGACTCGAACGTTGTCGATTGGACTACTTCTTCGGAGCATCGCCACCGCGGTAGGCCTCGATTCCGATCGTCAGCTCGACATCGTCGCCGATCAGCTGCGACATGAACTTCATGTCGAAGTCCGAGCGCTTGATCGTCAGCTTGGTCTCGTAGCCGATGTGCGTGGCGTGGACCAGGGGATCGGTCCCCGCCCCCAGCGCCGTCACCTGGACCGTGACCGGCTTGGTCACGCCGTGGATCGTGAGGTCGCCGTTGACCGATAGCTGGTTGCCCGCCGCGCCCCCGATCTTCGTGCTCTTGAACATGATCGTCGGGAACTGCGCCACGTTGAAGAAGTCCGGGCTGCGCATGTGGTCGTCGCGCTTGCCGTCGTGCGAGTCGATCGACTCGGCCTTGATTGCCAGCTCGATCGACTGCTTCGACGGATCGGGATCGACCGTGATCGATCCGGTCACGTCCTTGAACCAGCCGTAGGTGTAGCCAGCGCCGAGGTGGCGAATCTTCCACAAAAAGACGCTGTGGCTCGCATCGACAGCGTACTTGCCCGGAGCGAAGGCGGCGTCGCCCATGGCGGCGGCCATCGGTCTCTCGATCGGCTTGCCCGCCATCACGGGCTCGGTGGCGGTGGGCCTTTGCTCCGGCGCTTCCGCCGTTTTGCAACCCGCCACGGCGGCCAGCGATGACAGCAACGCGATTGCCGCGAGGTTCTTCATGGTCCAGTTCTCCTTCTGCTTTTTGTCTACGATCGTCGATGTCGACAGGAACGAGGTCATCGATGCGACCGTATCGCCGTGGCGCATGGCGGCGTCAGGCCCATCTCGGCAGGAGACTCGTGCACGGAGGGCGTCAGCCAGGAAGGCGGCACGCCGCTGAGCGCGAATTCGCGCGCGACCGTGACTTGTGATCCTCACGGAGATCCAGCAGTATGTAGAATCTCACGGGAAGCGTGGACCTCGATCGGTTCCTGTTTCACGCCGTCCGAAGGTCGCTACTGGAAAAGTAAACGGGGAGAGGACTGGATGGCAGCCACCGACGTACATGCCCCCCTGGTGTTGAACAACGGAGTGAGCGTCCCTCGAATCGCGCTCGGCGTGTTTCGCTCCGGTGTCGGGGCCGGGACCCGCGATGCGGTGCTCGCGGCACTGGCGACCGGATACCGCCACATCGACACCGCGCACATCTATCGGAACGAGACCGAGGTCGGCGAGGCGATTCGCGCGAGCGGGATCCCTCGCCACGACATCTTCGTGACGACGAAGCTGTGGAACGACCATCACGGGTACGACGAGGCGCGGCGGGCCTGCGATCGCAGCCTCGCCGCGCTCGGCCTCGATCAGATCGATCTCTATCTCGTCCACTGGCCGGTCGAGGGCAAGCGGCGCGAGACGTGGAGAGCGATGGAGGCGCTGCTCCACGCAGGTCGGTGCCGCGCGATCGGCGTCAGCAACTTCATGCCGCGCCACCTCGACGAGTTGCTGGCTTCGGCAAACGTGCCACCCGCCGTCAACCAGGTCGAGCTCCACCCGTTCCTGCAACAGCGTGCGGTGGTCGAGCGCTGCCGCGCGGCCAGCATCGCCGTGGCCGCGTACAGCCCGCTGACCAAGGGCCTGCACCTCGGCGACCCGACGCTCGCCGGGATCGCTCGGCGCGTCGAGCGATCACCGGCGCAGGTCCTGCTCCGCTGGTCGATGCAAAGCAACTTCATCGTGATCCCGAAATCCGCGTCGCCTGAGCGGATCGCTGAAAACTGGGAAGCGCTGGCCTTCGAGCTCGACGCGGCGACCATGGAGGAGCTCGACGCGCTCGATAGCGGGCGGCGCACCGCGTGGGATCCGACCCAGGTGATCTGACACGCAGCTCAGCGCTTGCGGCCGACCTGCGCGGTGCCGGTGACGCTGGGCGCCCGCGCCGCGAGGCCCAGCTCGGCCGGCGAACCGTGCGCGAACTTCTCCTTGAGGAAGTTCGCAAAGGCTCGAACTTTCAACGGTAGATAGCTCCGCGATACGTACAGCAGCCACGCCGCGACATCGAACTCCGAGGCGGTCGCCTCGTACTCCGGAAACAGCTCCACGAGCGCACCACTGCGCAGCTCCTGCGCGACGTTCCACCTCGGCAGCATCAGGATCCCCATACCGGCCACCGCACATTGTGCGAGCGCGACGCCATTGGCGGCGACGACCCGGCCGCGCACGGGAACCTCGGTGACCGGTCCACCTGCCTTGCGAAACCACCATTTTGCGCCGTAGCCTTGCACGGGATAGCGCAAGCATTCGTGATTCTTGAGATCGACGGGAGTCTTCGGTCGACTGTGGCGCCGCAGATAATCTGGGCTGGCGCACACTGAGTACACCATGTCACACAGCCGGTGGGCGATGAGGGACGAGTCGGAGAGCTGGCCGAGCCGGATCGCGAGGTCGATCCGCGCCTCGACGAGATCGAGCAGATTGTCCGTGAGCAGCAGCTCGAACGAAAGCTCCGGGTACAAGCTCGCAAACTCCGGCAAAATCGGGATCAGGTTCATCTGCGCGAACGTGACCGCGGCGGTGATCCGGAGCGTGCCGCGCGGCGTGTCTCCGCTGTCCGCCGCGATCAGGGCGGCGCGCTCGAGCTCCTCGATCATCGGCTCGATGCGGTCGAAGTACGCGAGCGCCGCGTCGGTCGGCGACAGCTGCCGGGTGGTCCGGTTGAACAGCCGCACACCGAGTTGCTCCTCGAGCCCTCCGATCGTCCGCGACACCGAGGAAGGATCGACGTTTCGGTCGCGAGCGACCGAAGCGAAGCTGCCGCGCCGCATGACGTCGACGAACGTGCGAAGGGTGTCTATCTCCATTGATGCGACTCTTGCACGAGTATCTTGTGTGTCAACCCATGTCGTGGAGCTGCCTCGCCGCGTAGAGATCGCGTGACCCACAAGGAGAAGCATCATGTCCACAGGAACTGCCACTTCGCCGGTCGAAGACAAGCTGCTCGGCAATCGCATCGCCGCGTTCCACACCGAGCTCGCCAAGCAGGCGCCCGCCGAGGTCGTGAAGACGATCTCCGCCGAGATCGACGGGGTGGTGCGATCGGGCGCCGGCTCGAAGTCGCCGCGCACCGGCGACAAGGCTCCAGCGTTCACCCTGAAGGACGCGCGCGGCGGCGAGGTGTCCTTGCAGAAGCTGCTCGGCGACGGCCCCGTGGTCGTCGCGTTTTATCGCGGCCAGTGGTGCCCGTACTGCGACCTCCAGCTCCGCGCGTACCAGGAAGTGCTGCCGCAGATTCGTGCGCTCGGCGCAAAGCTCGTCGCGATCTCGCCGCAGACACCGGACGAGAGCCTGTCGACCGCCGAGAAGCGCAACCTCGAGTTCACGGTGCTGTCTGACAGCGGCAACAAGACCGCGCAGGCGTACGGTCTGGTGTTCAAGGTGTCGGCCCCGATGGATGGCATCCACAAGGCGTTCGGCATCGACCTCGCGAAGTCGAACGGCGAGGCATCGAACGAGCTACCGGTCCCCGGCACGTTCATCGTCGGCCGTGACGGGGTCATCGCCTACAGTTACGTGAACGCGGACTATCGCGAGCGCCTGGAGCCCGCCGAGCTCCTGCGCCGCCTGGCGCAGGCGACCGGGAAGCATTGAGTCACCGCGAGCGTCGCCAGGACAGTCATGCGTGAGAAACTCACGGTCACCAGGACCTTGGCCTCGCCGCCGCAGGCGGTCTGGCAGGTGATCTCCGCCGGCACCCGGGTCGAACGCTGGTTCGAGTGGGTCGCGGAGACCGTGCTCAAGGACGCCGCCGAGAGCGGCCTGCGGATCATCCGGATGAAGGATGGCACGTCGTTCGACGAATACATCACCCTCAACGACGCGCGGACGTGGACCTATCAGTACTACGCGGCGGATCCTCCGCTGCCCGTGAAGCACGTGCTCGGGACCCAGCGAATCGAGGCCACCGCGTCGCGCGCGGTCCTCAGCTGGTCCGTGACATTCGATAGGACCGCGGGCGCCCCCGCAGATATCGTCGCGACGCTGCGCGACTTGTATGCCGGCGCGCTGGCAAGGATCGACGAGCTCGGCAGCCAGCACTGACCGGTCCTCGATCCAGGCACGCCCTGCGCGTGAATGGCATCCATGACGAATCCGCTATCTCGTCCGTAACACACAGTCAGCGGGCCGCGTACCATGCCTCGTGATGCTAGACGCACGTCTTGTCCCGACGCGGACGCGATCGACCACACTCCCGCTCTTGGCAGTCGCGGCGGGGCTCGGCGCGGCAAACCTATGCTACGCCCAGCCGCTGGCCGAGACGATTGCCACTGATTTCCACACCACCGCTTCGGGGATCTCGTCCGCGCTGGTGGGAACGCAGCTCGGCTATGCCGCCGGCATGCTGTTGCTGGTCCCGCAGGGCGATGTCCGCGAGCGCCGCGGAATCATTGTCGCCACGGCGCTGGGAGCGTCCGTGGCGCTGCTCGCGTTTGCGGCGGCTCCGTCGCTCCTGCTGCTCGCGCTCGCGAGCGTCGCGGTCGGACTCGGCGCCTCGCTGGCGCAGATGATCGTGCCGTTCGCCGTGGGCC
>Ga0302323_100004179_pt1 | contig 11753 bp, 15 predicted proteins | sample Fen_T0_3_FD_201950 | JGI IMG/M metagenome (GOLD analysis project Ga0302323, IMG submission 201950) | Peat permafrost microbial communities from Stordalen Mire near Abisko, Sweden - Fen_T0_3 | ecosystem: Environmental > Terrestrial > Soil > Wetlands > Permafrost | place: Sweden: Abisko... | reverse complement strand
CCTCTAGTAGAGGGCTGCAGCGAGGCGGCGGCGGTACGTGAGCACGAGAGTGTCTTCCGGGTCGAGCAGCTCGAAGACGGCAACCGCCAGCTCGCGCAGTCGATCGCGCTCGTCTGGCCCTGCGGCGGGGACGCCCTCGACGATCAGCTTCAGGGCCTCCTCGTGCAGATCTGCGTCAAGTGCGGCGACCACTTCCGGAAGCTCCCCGGAGGAGCGCAGCTGCTCGAGCAGGCCGTCGAGCCGGGGCGGCGCGAGCACCCCGTCGAGGAACGAGTCGACCAGCGTTCGCGACAGCGCTCCTGCGAACTCGGCCACGACGCGCCCGTCGCGGAACGCCTTCACCGCCGGGATCCCGCTGACGGAAAAGCGCTGCGACAGACCCTGATTCGCATCGACGTCGACCTTGACGAGCGTGACCGCACCTTCGCGTGCCTCGACGGCCGCATCGAGGACGGGCGCGAGGGCGTGACAGGGTCCGCACCAGTCGGCCCAGAAGTCCACGATCACGGGCGCCTCGGCCGAGCGCTCGATCACCTCCTGCTCGAAGGTCGCCTCGTTGACGTCCATCAGGCCGTCTCCGCCACGACGACGTCTGCCGCGCAGCCGGCGACGAGCGCCGCCTCGAGGTGCTCCCTCGGCACCCCGGCGAGAGAGCGGTGACCGGTGTCGATCTCGATCGACGCCCACTCGTCCAGGTGGAGTGCCCGGGCTCCCGCTGCGGAGCCGATCTCGAGCAGCTCTGCTGTCGTCAGGATGCCGCGGCGGCCCGTCTGGCGGCGCGCGATGCCTTCGATCTCGCGCAGCTCCTCGAGCGGGTCGATGCGCATGTTCGAGTCGGAGCCGATGCACAACGGGATCCCCCGCTCGTGGACGGCGTCCACGCGCAGGAAGCCGTCGCCGAGGTCGGCCTCGGTCGTGGGGCAGGCGCAGATGCAGGCGCCGTGCTCGGCGATGAGGTCGAGCTCGTGGTCGTCGGCGTGCGTCGCGTGCACGATCGTCGTGTGCGGCCCCAGGCAGCCCGTGACGGCGAGCAGCTCGATCGGGCGGCAACCGTGCTCGGCGAGGCATTCCTCGATCTCCCGCGGCTGCTCGTCGGCGTGGATGTGGAGCGGGAGCCTCTCGGCCGCGGCATAGCGGCCGATCCCTTCCAGCCACTCCCGCGAGCACGCCCGCACGGAGTGGGGGGCGACGCCGACGGCGATTCCGGCGGCGCGCAGCGACTCGACCTCCGCGAGGTATGCCTCGAGTGACGGCTGGCGCATCCGGTCGAGACCACCGCGCTCGTAGGCGACATGGAGGAGCACGATCGCGATGCCGGCCGCGGCTGCCGCTTCGGCAGCCGCGAAGGCCTCCGCGGCGCCGAGGTAGTGGAATTCGCCGACGGCCGTGAACCCGGCGGCGCGCATCTCGCGGTAGACCGCGGCGTAGGAGTCGCGCACCGAGTCGGGCGTGGCCCGGTCTGCTTCCTCGAGCATCCCGTCGCGCCACGTCCAGAAGTCGGTGCCGGAGGCACGCCCCCGGAGCGCCCTCTGGAAGGCGTGGCTGTGGCTGTTGACGAAGCCGGGGAGGGAATACCGGTCGGGCACGACGTACGACGCTACCTCAAGCCTTTAACCTGCGAGCATGGAACCACGCACCGTCCCGGAGCCCGTCAAGCAGATCCCGAACGCGCTCACGCTCCTGCGCTTCGCGGCGATCCCGCTCTTCATCTGGCTCCTGCTCGACGAGCGCACCGGCCCGAGCTGGCCCGCGGGCATCGTCTTCGGGCTCGCCGGGCTGACCGACCAGCTGGACGGCTACCTGGCCCGGCGCTGGCACGTCGAGTCGCCATTCGGCAAGGTCGCGGACCCGCTCGCCGACCGGCTCATGATCGACACCGCTGTCGTGATGCTCGTGCTGCTCGATCGGCTCCCGTGGGTCGCCCTCGTCATCCTCGCCCGGGACATCCTGCTCGTGGGCGGTTACAAGCTTGTCGTCCCGCGTGGGTTCGAGTTCGAGGTCTCGCGTCTCGGCAAGATCGCCACATGGGGGCTGTACGCCTCGATCGGCCTCGTCCTCGTGACCGAGAAGGGAACCTGGTGGCCGCTCGCGTGCTTCTGGATCAACCTCGTGCTCGCCGTGATCGCAGGGGCGCAGTACGTCCTGAAGGCGCGCCGCGAGGTGCGCCGCTGAAGGGCCGCCTCAGCGAGGAGCGCATGCAGGGAGTGGCGCGCGGGGGGCGAACTCGTCCTCTGGATCCGCCAAAGCCTCAAGCTGAGGTTGACCCCTCCGCTACGCTGCACGCAATCGAGCCCTCTCGACGGAAAGGTGCCTGTGGAAACGCTCCCTGACCTCCAGCCGCTCTCGGACGAGGAGCTCTCGGCGCTGCTCGCCCAGATCGAGGCTGCAGAGGAGGCGATCTCACGCCGCCGGCGCGTCCTCCACGGCCGCATCGACATCCTCCGGGCCGAGCGCACAAACCGGCTCAAGGCCCAGGTTGCCTCCGGGAGCTTCGAGCCACAGGCGCCGACGTCGTTCGAGCGCCCGCTCTACGAGGGCACCGGCGTGATCCCGGCCGAGGCCGAGCCGACGCCACTCGACCTCGCGAGCATGGACGACGAGGCGCTCTGGGCCGAGATTCGCAGGCTCGAGCAGGAGGAGGACGACATCTCCCTGAGCCGTCGCGTCTACCACGGGCAGATCGACATCATTCGCGCCGAACGCGCCAAGCGCGGCCGCGGCGGCGGCGGGCACATCGAGGCAGACGATCTCGGGCCGATTCTCGGCGGAGGCCGATGAGCCACATCTACTGCCCCGAATGCGGGTTCCAGAGCCCGGAATCCGCGACCTACTGCTCGCGCTGCGGTGCACTGCTCGTCCGCGAGACGGTGGGAGAGACCACGATGAGCCTCGGCCCCGACGAGATCGAGCTCCAGCCGGAGATCGACGGCCCGGCCCTCGTCGTCCGCTCCGGCGGCGGCAGGGCGGGCGAGAGCTTCGAGGCGATCGGCGACCGCGCCCTGATCGGCCGCTCGCCCGAGTGCGACGTGTTCCTCGACGACGTCACCGTGTCCCGGCGCCACGCCGAGCTGACGCGGGAGGGGAACGTGTTCACGATCCGCGACCTCGGCAGCCTCAACGGCACGTTCGTCAACAAGCGGCGGATCGAGAGCACCGTGCTCGAGGACGACGACGAGGTCCAGATCGGCAAGTACCGGATGACCTTCCTGCGCCGATGACCACCGTGCCCGACACCCGGCCCACCGCCGGTCTGCACACGATTGGCGCCGTCTGCGAGCGCCTGCGGGACGAGTTCCCCGACATCTCGATCTCGAAGATCCGCTACCTCGAGGACCAGGGCCTGTTGCACCCGAAGCGCACGCGCGGCGGCTACCGCCTCTTCGCGGAGGAGGACGTCGAGCGGCTGACGACGATCCTGCGTCTCCAGCGTGACGAGTTCCTCCCGCTCCGCGTGATCAGGGAGGAGCTGCGTGCGCCGACGGCCGACCGCCAGCGGCGGCGGGCCGCAGGGCTGCGAGGGCAGGAGGACGAGATCGACATGGCGGAGCTGTGTGACCGCGCCGGGATCTCGGCCGACTTCGCGCGCCAGCTGGAGGAGTTCAGCCTCCTGTCTCCGAGAATCGAGGCGGGCGACCGCGTCTACAGCGAGAGTGACGCCGATATCGCGCTCGCCTGTGCGAAGATTGCGCGACACGGCATCGATGCGCGCCACCTGCGGGCCTTCCGCACCGCCGCCGGCCGCCAGTCGGCGCTTCTCGAGCAGGTCGTCGCTCCCGCGCTCCGGTCCCGCAGCGCCGAGCGGCGCGCGGCGGCGCTCGACGACCTCGAGGTACTTGCCGGCGTCGCCCAGGAGCTCGCGCAGCTGCTGCTGATGCGCGACCTCCGGGAGGTTGCCGACCGGTGAGCGGCCTCGATCTCACGACCTTCATCCGGGACGTGCCCGACTTCCCGAGCGACGGGATCGTCTTCAAGGACGTCATGCCGCTCCTCTCCGACGCGGCCGCCTTCAGGGAGACCGTCGACCGGTTGGCGGCCTGGGCTGGCCCGCGCTCACCCGACCTCATCCTCGGGGCCGAGGCCCGCGGCTTCATCTTCGGCGGCGCGCTCGCCTACGCGCTCGGCTGCGGCTTCGTGACGGCACGCAAGCCGGGCAAGCTGCCCTGGGAGACGATCGAGGCCCGCTACGACCTCGAATACGGGACGGACGCGCTCGAGGTGCACATCGATGCGATCTCGCCGGGGGCACGGGTGGTCGTCCTGGACGACGTGCTGGCCACGGGCGGCACCGCATGCGCGAAGATCGAGCTCGTCGAGCGCCTCGGCGGCATCGTCGTCGGCGCGCTGTTCGTGATCGAGCTCGCCTTCCTGCACGGCCGCGACCGGATTGCCGGCACGGACGTGCATGCGCTGATCGCCTACAGCTGACCCCGGCGGGAGCTGCCAAGCCGGACCCGCAACATCACCGGCCACTACCGGGCCGCCATGCGCGGCACGCCGGCGGTGCGGCTGACGCCTCGTGCTCTGCTTCCGATCGGCCGCGAGGCACCATCGGCACCCGGGCCGGCAGGGTCGCCGTCCGACCGCCGCGGTACATCAGAGAGGAGCGATCTCGAGCTCGACCCTGGAAGTGGGGATCACGCCGACCCGGGAGGACGACCGATGAGGGAGGATATGGACGCCACGCTCATGCTTCGTGAAAGGGAGTCCGGTACCAGCCGCCTCCTTCGCCACTGCCTGGCTCCCGACCGACAGGAGCCGCGCGTGCCGGCGCGCGTGCGTCTGGACGAGGCGATCGGCAGGGATCTCGCCCGCCTGCTCGTGAGGAGCCTGACGGCGCGCAGCAGCCGCTAGGACGCTCGTCAGGTTCCGCGCGTGCGGACGAACAGGAAGATCAGGAAGCTGAGCACGAGCGAGAGCAGGAACGCCGTGCCGTGGGCGACTGCGATCGCGACCATGCCGAAGTAGAGGATCACGAAGAACAGGAGCGCCCAGAGGAACGAGCGGACGCCCTGGTCGGTGCTCGGCGCGCGCAGATGCATGCAGAGAGAATACCCGGGCGGCCGGGCGGCGGTGCGATTAGCGCGCTCACGACCCGGAAAAAGGATTCACCGAGCCGGTGGCGCTTTCGTCCACCCGGCCCGTTGACCTTCCGCTTCCGCGTACGGCCTCCGTGCCGAGCTTCGACCTACTCGCGCTCCGTGCTCGGTGCAAGAGCGAATCTAGGGACCGGAAGCAGAAGGGTCAAGGGCAGCGGCGACGCGATGTGCGCTATTTGCGCCGATTTGCGCCTCCGACCGGGCGGTCGGCCCAGCCTAGAATGCGCCGCATGCGGGTCTCCGTCGGCGATGTCGACCTCTACGTCCACGAGCGGGGGGAGGGGAGGCCCCTTCTCGCCCTCCACGGTGGCCCCGGCCTCGACGGCTCCGTCTGGTTCCCGGGCCTCGATCGCGTCGTTGAGCACGGGTATCGCGTGCTCGCGCCCGATCAGCGCGGCAACGGCCGTTCGGACGCGGGCGATCCGGTGCGGTGGACGGTGCCACAGATGGCCGACGACGTCGAGGCCCTGATCCGCGCACTCGCGCTCGACGACGTGGTCGTGATCGGGTGGTCGTTCGGGTCCTTCGTGGCTCAGAGTCACATGGCTCGTCACGGAACCGCATCGGCCTACGTGCTGATGGGAACGATTGCCGAACCGGCAGCGCTCGCGAACGTCGAGCACGAGCTCGCAACCTTCGAGCCCGAGTCCCTGCGCGCCCAGGTCGCCGCCTCGTGGGCGCTCGAGGCGACCGTCGAGACCCCCGAGCAGGCAAAGCAGCTGATGGCCGATCAGATCCCTTTCCACGTCGCCGATCCGACCGGCCCGCTCGTGGCGGAGCTGGTCGCAGCGGATCGCGTCGTCTACCGGCCGGACGTGCTGCGGCACTTCGCCGCCGGCGGGGAGTACGGGATGCTCGACCTGCGCCACGAGCTGCAGAGCGTGACCGTGCCGACGCTCGTTCTCAGCGGTGCCCGCGATCGCACGACGCCGGCCGCGTCGGCGCACGAGCTGACGGCGTTCCTGCCGCACTGCGAGGAGATCGTGCTGAGGGACTGCGCCCACATGATCCCGTACGAGCAGCCGGACGCGTTCGTCGCCGCGCTCACCGGCTTCCTCGAGCGCCACCGAGCAGGGCCAGAGGGGAGAGCGCCCCAGGTACGACAAGACGTGACAACTTGACATAACACCGGTTATCGTGCGCGGGCGTGCAGAGGCCGTGCCGGTAGCGGTGGAACGGGTATAGACTCGGCGCCCGGTTTCATCCACACATAGCGAGGAGACGACCATGACGACCGCGGACGTCCCGCTCGAGCACACGACACAGCTGGCGCTCGAAGAGAAGTCGAAGCTGAAGAAGTCGCTGCGGCGCTTCGACATGGTGTTTTTCACGCTATGCGCCCTCGTCGGACTCGACACGCTCGGCGCAGTCGCCTCCTACGGGCCGCAGGGCTTCTTCTGGCTCGTGATGATGGCGATCACCTTCGTCATCCCGTACATGCTGATCATGTCGGAGGTCGGCAGCTCCTTCACCGAGGAAGGCGGCCCCTACGAGTGGGTCAAGCTGTCGTTCGGCCGGTTCCAGGCTGGCATCTCGGCCGTTGTCTACTGGGCCTCGAACCCGTTCTGGGTCGGCGGCTCGCTCGCCTTCATCGCCAGCGAGGCGTGGGCGGCGTCGGACCTGCCCTCGCTCCAGATCGACCACCTCGGAACCGCCGGCGACTTCATCTTCAAGCTCCTCTTCATCTGGTTCTCGATCGGCGTCGCCATTGCGGCGATCGAGAAGGGCAAGTGGATCCCGAACGCCGGTGCGATCGCCCGGGTGCTCGTCCTGGGCTTCTTCACTGTCACGCTCGTCGTGTACGCGATCAAGAACGGCGTCTCCGGCTTCGCGGCCGGTGACATGAAGCCGACCCTCGCGATCTTCTTCGCGCTGACGCCGCTGATCCTGTTCAACTACGTCGGCTTCGAGCTGCAGAACGGCGCCGCCGAGGAGATGGTCAACCCCCAGCGCGACGTCCCCGTCTCCGTCCTGCGCTCGGGGATCATGGGCGTCCTCCTCTACACGATCCCCGTGCTCGGCATCCTGCTCGTGCTGCCGTCGGACAAGATCACGGGCATCGGCGGCTTCGTCGACGCCGTCAAGGAGACGTTCTCCGTGTACGGCGGAGCACAGGGCTTCCTCTTCGCACTCACGGTGCTCGGCTTCATCTTCACGCTGATGACCTCCGGCGCCGTCTGGATGATCGGCGCCGACCGCGTGCTCGCCGTCTCGGCCTACGACGGCTCGTTCTTCCCCTGGTTCGGGGTCTTCAACAAGAAGCTCGGCACGCCGGTGCGCTGCAACGTGCTCTCGGGCGTCGTCTCCTCGCTCTTCATGGTCGCGGCGGTGATGATGCTGAAGAACGGCAGCACCGCCGACGCGTTCTCGGTGGTCCTTGCGATGGCGACCTCGACGACGCTGCTCTCCTACCTGTGGATCTTCCCTGCGGCGCTGAAGCTCCGCTACACGGAGCCCGACGTGCATCGCGCCTATCGCGTTCCCGGCAAGGGGAATGCCACGATGTGGGTGCTGGTCACGATCGTCTTCCTCTGGGCCCTGCTCGGCTCGTGGGTGGCGGTCTTCCCCGGCACGCTCGAGCCGCTCCTCGGCGTCTCGTACAACTTCAGGGATACGTGGGGTGTCTCTCGGCTCACGTTCCACACCCTGACGCTCGGCACGCTCGTCGTCATGTTCGCGGTCGCGGTCGCCGGGTACCTCTCGGGCAAGGCCGTCCGCGCGCGGGACGTCACGATCCCGATCGAAGAGGCCGTGCCCGCGGAAGCGTGAGCGTTGTGTCGAGACCCGGATGCCTCCCTCACCGGAGGGCTGGACAAGTACCCGTCGTCAGTGGGAGAGTGTCTCCAGCAAGCACGGCACTCTCCCGATGACGACCATTGACATCGACACCCTGCTCGCGCAGGACGAGGTTCGAGCACTGCTCGAGACGAGCGAGCAGGCGGGTACGATCCGGATCGAGGACGTCGCCGACCTGGTCGAGACCCACGATCTGGCACCGCTCGAGCACGAGGCGCTGCTTCGCGAGCTCGACAAGCGCGGGATCGAGGTCGTCGACGTGCCCGCCGCGGCCGAGCCTCCTCCCCCACTTCAGATCGGCCAGGCGGAAACGACGACCGACGCGCTGCAGCTCTTCCTGCGCGAGGCGGGGCGCCACACGCTACTGACGGCGGCCCAGGAGGTGTCGCTCGCCAAGCGGGTCGAGCGCGGCGACCTCGATGCGAAGCAGGTGATGATCCAATCGAACCTGCGGCTCGTCGTCTCGATCGCCAAGAACTACCGCAACCAGGGGCTGCCCTTCCTCGACCTGATCCAGGAGGGGACGCTCGGCCTCATCCGCGCCGTCGAGAAGTTCGACTGGCGCCGGGGCTTCAAGTTCTCCACCTACGCGACGTGGTGGATCCGGCAGGCGGTGGCCCGCGCGCTCGCCGACAAGGCGCGCACGATCCGGATGCCCGTCCACATCGTTGAGCGCCTTCAGAAGATGAACCGGGCCGAGCGCTCGCTCTGGACCGTGCTCGGGCGGGAGCCGACGCTGGAGGAGATCGCGGACGAGGCCAACCTGACCGTGCAACAGGTGAACGAGGTGCGCGCCGCGGCGCGTGCATCGAGCAGCCTCGACGCCCCCGTCGGCGAGGCGGAGGACGCCACGCTCGGCGACTTCGTCGCCGCCGACGAGCTGCTCCCGGAGGAGCGGGTCGAGCTCGAGCTGCGCAGCCAGGCGCTGCAGGCCGCGCTCGCCGTGCTCTCCGAGCGCGAGCTCGAGGTTCTGACGATGCGCTACGGCCTGGGCGGCACCGAGCCCCGGACGCTGGAGGAGATCGGCCGGCGGCTCGGGCTCACGCGTGAGCGCGTGCGTCAGATCGAGCTCGACTCGATTCGCCGCCTCGCGCTCCAGCGCGAGATGCAGGCGGTCGTATGAGCGGCGCTGCCAGGCGTCGGGCCGGCTTCGACACCGTTCTACGTTCGTAGGTAGAGCTCGAGCGAGGGGGCCACGGCGCGCAGCTCCCGCAGCGCCCGGGTCTCGAGCTGCCGCACCCGTTCGCGTGTGATGCCGAGGATCGCCCCGACCTCCTCCAGCGTCTTGGGCTTGCCGTCCTGGAGGCCGAACCGCTCGGTCAGGACGCGCTGCTGGCGTGGGTTCAGGCGCAGCATGGCGCCGGCGAGCTCGGCCGACCTTGACCGGTCGGAGTTGACAGCCTCGGGCGCGATCGCGTTCTCGTCCTCGAGCACGTCACTGATCACGCTTTCGCCGTCGCCGATGGGTGTGTCGAGCGAGACGTGATCCTGTACGAGCTCGAGCAACATCCTCACCTTCGCGGGCGTGATGTCGGCTTCCAGCGCGATCTCGTCGATGCTCGGGTCGCGGTTGAGCTTCTGGCCGAGCGTGCGCCGTGCGCGCGTGACCCGGCGCACCTGGTCGGCGACGTGGACGGGCAGCCGGATCGTCCGACCCTGCTCGGCGAGCGCGCGCGAGATCGACTGGCGGATCCACCACGTGGCGTAGGTGGAGAGCTTGTAGCCGAGCGTGTAGTCGAACTTCTCGACGGCGCGGATCAGGCCCAGGTTGCCCTCCTGAATCAGGTCGAGGAGCGGCACACCGGCCCGCGTGTAGTGGCGGGTGATCGACATCACGAGCCGCAGGTTGCACTCGATCAGGCGCCGCTTCGCCTCCTCGTCGCCCTCGTCCTTCCGCCGCGCGAGCTCCCGCTCCTCGCCCGGCGTCAGCAGGCGGCCGTTGCCGATCTGTCGCACGTAGAGCTTGAGCGGATCCTGGGTAGGCCCGCCTGCGAACTCTCCGGGCGCCTCGTCGGTGCCCTCCTCGAACAACGGCTCTGCCAGATTGCCTTCCACGGAGCACGTATCGGCGACTTGCGTCCCCCACTTGAGGCATTCCGCTGCGGGCAGGATTTCCCGTCCACGATGCGTACATAAACCTCATCTTTCTCTCGATACGCTCATCGGGCCATGTCCGAACGAGGTGATCGAACCCTCTGATGTGTGGAATTGCCGGCTTCAGCATCGACCCCGCCTCGGCGGTTGATCGGACGCTGGCCGCGCAGGCCCTGCTCGCCGGGATCGCCGAGCGTGGTGCCGATGCCGTCGGATACGCGCACCGCGGAACTGACGGCCGCGTGCATGTCCACAAGCAGCGGACGGGGGCAACGGCGCTCCTCGACCGCGTCGAGCTGCCAGACGACGCCACCGAGGCGCTCGTCCACGTGCGCGAGTTCACGAAGGGCCACCCCACCCTGCTCGCCAACAACCATCCGATCAGGCACGGGGCAATCGTCGGCATCCACAACGGTCGGATCGCGAACGACGAGGAGATCTTCGAGCGCTACCGGATCGAGCGCGCCGAGCCCGGGATGACGGTCGATTCCGAGGCGATCTTTGCGCTCGTGCACCGGAGCGGCTCCGACCGCTCGGCGCTCGAGGAGCTGCGCGGCTCCATGGCGACGGCGTGGCTCGACGATCGCCTGCCCGGCCGTCTGCACCTTGCCCGCGGCGTGGCGCGGCCGCTCTGGATCGGGCGTGCGCGGCGTGAGCTGTTCTTCGCCTCCACCAAGTCGGCGCTCGAGGTCGTGGAGGGCGCCCTGCGGCTGACGCTGCGCAAGCACGAGGTGGCCGAGGGCCGCCTGCTGCACCTCGAGCGCGGGAGGATCGCCCACGAGACCCGCTTCCACCCGGACCGCTCCTTTGCCGGTGGCACGCCCGTCCCGCCGGCGGCGCCGCACGAGCGCGCCTCCTGCCTCGCCAAGCTCGCGCTTCTCACGGCGTAGCGGCGGTCACAACCCTCCGTCGCCCGCGACCTTGACGCCTTCCTCGCGCAGTCGCTCGCGCACGAGGTACTGAAACGCCGCCCACGGGCCCGTCGCGATGTCGACGAGCCGGTAGACCTGCCACTCGGACATCAGCGACGGGTCGCTCTTTCGCGCCTCCTTCCAGTCGGCCATCTTCGGCAGCCGCCCCAGGGCTCGCGCCAGTACCGCCCCCTGGGCGACCGCCCGCTCCAGCTTCTCGTCGCCCACAGGAACGTCGTAGCCCGCCTCCTTCAGCGCCGCGCTGAGCGAGCCGAACGTGTGCCAGATCAGCGACTTCGATGCCACCCGCCGCCGGTTCGAGTCGAGGTCTCGGGCCGTGGGGGTGCGGCCGAGCTCCTCGCCAAGCTGCCGGAGCTGGCCCAGGAGCTCCTCGCGGCTGATGAAGCGCCGCGGCGTCAGCCCGGCGGCGCGCTTGGCCGCGTTCCAGGTGCCGAAGTGCTCGATCACGGTCTGGGGGTGCACCTCGGCCTCGGGATCGGCCGCGAACTCGCGCATCGTGGGCGAGCGCCCGAGCCGCGCCGAGCTCGCGCGGAGCTGGTCGAGGATCTGCTCGTCGGTATAGCGCCGTCTGATGCCGGCGCGAAACTCCGCGAGTGCAGCCTCGTCGATCCCGGCGAGAGCCGGGTGGCGACGCCGGGGCTTGGCCATGTGCAATTACTGTAGATCACTTTGCGAAAAGTGCAAGGTGGCCAGAACGGAGGCATCCCATGCCGGCCGGGTAGGCTCGACGCATGGGAATGCGGCTCTCGGCAGAGACTTCGGCGGCCCGGCTCGTCGGACGCCTCTCCCGTGCCGTCGGGCGCGGCGGCGGCACGACCCTGCCGGGAAAGCTGCT
>Ga0302323_100004177_pt1 | contig 11760 bp, 11 predicted proteins | sample Fen_T0_3_FD_201950 | JGI IMG/M metagenome (GOLD analysis project Ga0302323, IMG submission 201950) | Peat permafrost microbial communities from Stordalen Mire near Abisko, Sweden - Fen_T0_3 | ecosystem: Environmental > Terrestrial > Soil > Wetlands > Permafrost | place: Sweden: Abisko... | reverse complement strand
TGCGGGAGGGAGCCCATGTTGTGCAGCGCGAATCCGGCGGCGTCGACGACGGGGGCCAGCTCTCCCCACCGCACACCCCCACCGACCGTGACCGTCGAGGCCTCGGGGGCGATCTCGATCACCGGCGGAAGGCCGGCGGTGGAGACGAGGATGCCTGGGCTGTCGGCAACAGCCGAGAACGAGTGGCCGGTGCCGAGCGCGTGAACCGACTCTGCCTGGGCGACCATCGCCCGCAGCTCGTCCACCGAGCTGGGCCGGTGCAGTGCGTCGGGGCGGAACGTCACGTTCCCGGCCCAGTTGCGCAGGCTCGTCACTGGAGCTCCTCGAAATAGGAGAAGGCCTCCGGGCGTGGCGGTGATTGCGACGTCACCAACCACGCCCGAAGGCCTTCGTGAGCCAGTCTAGCTACGCGAGGGCCTTGGCCTTCAGCGAGTCGAACTCGGCCTGCGTGATCGCGCCGGAGGTCAGCAGCTGCTGGGCCTTGGCGATCTGGGTGGCTGCGTCGTCGCCGCCGGCGGCCTTGCGGATGTACTCGTCCTGCGCGGCCTTGTACTGGTTGGCCTGCTTGACGTCGCGCTCGGCCATGCCCTTGCCCCGCGTGATGACGTAGACCAGCAGGGTGATCAGCGGGAAGATCAAGATGGCAACGAACCAGACGGCCTTCATCACGCCGGACATCTCGGTGTCGCGGAAGATGTCGACGATGACCCGGAACAGCATGATGAAGTAGATGACCATGAAGTAGATGACGAACAAGGTCCAGAGGAAATCGACGAGATGCATTGCGGTGTGGCTCCTGTTCAGGGGGGTGGGCGAGCGGTAGTCGCGCGCAGCAGGGTGATGCTATCGCTAACTTCCACGGTCGGCCGCTGCCGAAACTAGTTCGGCTGGCACGGTACTTTCGGCGTCGTGACGCACCCCGATCCACCATCTGGTCAGACGCCCGCAGCTGCGCCGGTCTCTGTCCCGGTCCCTGTCCCGGTCAATGGGAAAGGGCCCAACGAACGCGAGATTGCGACCGCGATCAACGGGTTGGTCGTCTGCTCGGCCACCTTGGCGGCCTCCGCGGTGAGCGAACGGTTGCGGGTGGTGGCCATCACCACCTTGGTGACGGGCATGGTCTTCTGGGCGGCGGAGAGCTATGCCCAAGGTTTCGCCCGGCGTGCGGTCAAGAAGTCGGCGCTGGAATGGGTCGACGTCAGGACCATCGTGTCCCAGGAGTGGCCGATGGTGAGCGCGACCTTTATCCCCCTCGGGGCGCTCCTGCTGGTGGGCGCGCTCGGCGCCTCGGTTTCGACAGCGGTCTACTCCGCGCTGGGTGTCGTCGTCGTCCTGCTTTCGGCGGCGGGCTGGACCGTGTCGCGCGAATGCGGAATTCGCGGCATTCGCCTAGTCGCCTCGACGACCCTGACGGCGTTCCTCGGCGTCGTGATGGTGGCGCTGAAGTTCTTTGTCCTGCACTAGGAGGCCGGGTCCCGGTCCAGCGCGAGAGCGTCGATCAGGGTAAGTCGGCGCGTCGGCCCGGGCAACGCCGGGCGGGCACCGTCGACGAGCGGGTCGTCGGCCTGGCCCCTCAGCCAGCGGGCTACGCGGCCGTCACCCTCGACGAGCACGGGGCAGAGCGCAGCGGACGCCACGATCACGAACGAGACGCCGACGAACCAGCTGACGAGCGACAACGCGACCCCGAAGAAGCCGAACTGCTCGCTGTTGCTGGTGACCGTCTGTGGCATCCAGAAGTCGGAAGCCAGCACATAGGCCATCATGGCCACCGCCGTCGTCACGGCACCGGGCAGCAGCGGCCGCCACCGTACTTCCGTGCGAAGCATGGTGTGGGCCGTCCACCACCAGACCCCGATCGAAGTGACCAGCCCCACCAGGATGCGTAGCGCCGTCCCTGGGCCTCCGGTCAGCACGCGCGTGATGAACCCGTTGACCGCGAAGAACGCGAGTATGCCGCCCAACCAGGCGAGCCCCCGACCCTGGTTACGCAGACCTCCGCCACCCAGGGGCCGGCGCCAGGCCCGGAGGAAGACCCTTTGCAGCGCAGTGGTGAACGAGGTGGCGTAGAAGAACAGCAACAGCCCTCCGAGCACCCCGGTGGCGGCCCGGGTCTGACCGGTCGTCGCGAAAGCTCCCTGCACCACCTGGAGTCCCTCGCCGGACAGCCCGAATCGCTGCACGAGCGACTCCAAGATCGCTCGGCGCAGCTCGGTCGGAAGCAGAGAAGCCACGCCGAGAACAAAGGGGAAGAACGCGACGAACAGCTTCGCCGCCATCGCGACCGAGCGGTCGATGATCTCGAGCTCGAGCATCCGGCTGTACCAGTGGCCCAGGGTCGAGTCGTCGACCCGCCGCGCATACGGCTCGGCCCACCGTCGCATGGCAGCCAACCGGTTGCGCAGAGCCGTCACACCACCCTCCGATCCTCCGCGTCGTGACTGTCGAAGGTAGTCCCCTCGAAGGCGCGGCGGAGTCGCTACTGCGAGTCGACAGCAACACGTTCGGCGGGCACTGGCTTGCGAAGTTGCTCGTGCATGAGCCAGGTCGGATTGCTGAACGACACCCGACGACCCGATGCGTTCACCACTGCCGTTCGGACGAAGGTCGAGGCGCTGGTATCGACCGAAACCGAGACGGCCCCCCCAGACGCGAACGCCGTGGCCGGAAGCGTCGCGACAACGCGCGACCCGGGTTCGAGGTCGAGGGTCCCGGGGTAGTCGACCGGACCTTGGACCACCTCGACGTACGACCCCACGGGGAGCCCCGCGGCCTGCACCTGGACGTCTCGCGCGGTGAGATCCGGCCGCACCGAGACCGAACCCATCGGGACCAAGCCGTCCACCATCAGGTCGAGAGTCTTCGCTCCTGAGCCGATCTCGCCCGAGTAGATGCGGCCGGCCCGCAGCGCCTTGCTCAGGTCTGCCTCTCCCGCCGAGTCAGCCCAGGCTGACGTGATGAACCGGTTTGGGTTCTTCAGCCACTGCTTCACCCCGGCAGTGTGGTCATCACTGACGCCGGTTGCGGTGAGCAGGTACCCGTTGCGCCACAGACAATCGCCGAGAGCCAGATGCGTCTCCAGGGTCGCTCCACCACGCTGTCGGTAGCCGAGCTCGATGATGTCCACGTCGCACACATGAGCGGCTAGGAGTTTGGCGAGCAGATTGCGCCGGAGGGTTGTTTGGTCGCTGCCCGGCTTCACCGCGCTGGCCCCAGGTCCAAAGGGATGGTTCAACGAACTCATCCCGCCGCTGGTGTGGACCAGACCGGACAGGTACGTCGCAAACGGCAGGTTCGCTGCGTTGGACCAGACGTTGGGATAGGCGCTGTAGTCCTGCAGGCTCGTGCCCCCTCCATACAGGTTGACGTGCTGGTCGAAGTACGAAGCCTCCTGCGCTGCGATCTGAGCCAGGTGCGGGAAGAGCGGGGCGTACGCGGTGACCAGTCCGGCCTGCACGGCCAGCGCGCCTTGTCCCGCGGCCTTGCTGCGGCAGAAGACGAGGTGGTCGAAGAATCCCTCGGCCGTCGCGCTGCACCGGGCGGTCGCCCCGAGCCACAGGTCGTAGAGCACGTTGTCGCCAGGGGCGACGAGGTCCGGCCACAGTGCGGCCACGTCGGCTGTGGGGTCGAGGATCACCGACTGGTACTCGTCCGCCACGACGGGCACGTCCACGATGCCCAGCAACGACGTTGTGGAATCGCGCCGCCGGCCAGCCGGGTTGGTCCCCAGCCGGTAGGAGAGCTGGTACTGCCCAGCCGGGCGCCCCGATAGTGCCGGCCGCTGCGAGAGGCTGACCAGCACCTCCAACCAGGCGTCGGGTCCGACCGTCTTGGGGAAGACGTCGACGGTCATCGTCTGGCCGGTGATGTTCGCCCGTTGGTTGACCCTGGCCTGGCTCGCGTTGGCGTAGTACCGGTACGACGACGGCAGGGTTGCCGAGCCCGCCGCACACATGACGTGAAGCGCGCCCGACGTGCTCGGGTCGTTGGCCGACACGGGTGAGGACACAATGCCGCCCGCGACTGCGGTCGGGCCGCCCGTGGTCTGCGGCTGCCACAACCATGGGCGTCCGGCTTCGGACTCCTGGGTGAGGCTGTCGAAGTGGACGACGCTGCGATACCCGTGCGCGTTCATGCGCCAGTCGTGCTCCGTCCACCAGACCACGTCGACGTTGTTCGCGGTCGCCTCGGAGAGCTGAGCCTGCATGCTGCCCTTGCCTTCGCTGAACGACGAGTGGATGTGCATCGCCATCGCGTAGTCGCGGTATCCGGTGAGCGGGCGGTACGCCGGAGGTACCGCGGCGAACGCCCTGCCGTCCAGACCAGGAAGCGTGACGAACCCGGCGGCGACCAGGCTGGACCGGGTGAGGAACTGGCGGCGACTGAGCCGGCGATCGATGAGGTGCGTCCAACTGTGCCCCTGGTCTTCGCTCATGATCGGCACCTCGTCGCACTCAGCGTGCCGCATTCTCGTCGCCCCTCCGCGACCCGCACCTTCAACGTAGCCCGATGATCAACGGCCGGAGCGGCAATGCGGACAAGGCCGAGTGACGCTCGTCTCATTCCCTTGAGTACTTGAACTCTCAAGGAAAATGTCGTATCGTCTTTAGTAATTGAACCTTCAAGGAGTAGCGATGTCGTTCCAGCCCGCCCCGTCCAGTGGTCGCACGATCCACCCCTATGACGCCTTCCTGGCGACGGCGCTGCCCGCCTCGCGGGCCCAGCGGCGTTGGACTCCCGAAGACGGCCCGCTCCCCGCGATCTACCTCGGCCATGGCGCGCCGCCACTGCTCGAGGACGCGCTCTGGATGAGCCAGCTCTTCGCGTGGACGCAGTCGCTGCCCAAGCCCAAGAACGTGCTGATCGTCAGCGCCCACTGGGAGTCCGCTCCGCTGAGCCTTTCTGGGACGGCCCAGGGAACGCCCCTTGTCTATGACTTCGGCGGGTTCGCACCGATGTACTACCAGATGTCCTATGCGTCGCCTGACTCAAGCGAGCTGGCGCGTAGCGTCACCGCCGCTATGCCCGACTCCGAGTCGGTGCACGAGCATCGCAACCGCGGGCTCGACCACGGCGCATGGGTGCCGCTCAAGGTGATGTACCCCGACGCGGACGTGCCGGTGCTGCAGATGAGCCTGCCGACCCACGACCCGGCGCGCCTGCTCGAGCTCGGTGGGCGCCTGCACGACCTGCGTGCCGAGGGCACGCTCATCATCGGCTCCGGATTCCTCACCCACGGCCTGCCGTTCCTGACCCGGGAACACTTCGGGGTCATGGACGCGACGCCACCGGCCTGGTCCAGCGAGTTCGACGCCTGGGCCGCGGAAGCACTCGGTCGTGGAGATGTGGACACGCTCGCGGCGTTCCGCACCAACGCCCCCGGGATGCCGTATGCCCACCCGACCGTTGAGCACTTCACGCCCCTGTTCGTGACGATCGGTGCCGCGCAGAATCCGGATGCGCCGGTGACCCCCAAGGTCGACGGGTTCTGGATGGGCCTGTCGAAGCGCTCCTTCCAGGTGGCGTGAAAATGGTGACCCGGGCCTCAGAACAGACTCGCTGGCTCACCGACGACGAGCAGCTGGTCTGGCGCGCGTTCGTCCCGCTGCTGCAGCAGCTCCCCGCCGCACTCGATCGTCAGCTGCAGGTCGACGCCGGGATACCCCACACCTACTACATGATTCTGGCGATGCTCTCGGAGGCGCCCGGGCAGGCTCTTCGGATGAGTGAGCTCGCGGATCTGGCCACCACCTCACAGAGCCGGTTGTCGCACGCTGTGGCAAGACTCGAGGAGCAGGGCTGGGTCGAGCGTCGACCTTGCCCTACCGACAAGCGTGGTCAGATCGCGCTGCTGACGCCGGCCGGGTTCCGACGCCTGGCCGAGCTCGCTCCGGGCCACGTGACCGAGGTGCGACGCATCGTGTTTGACGGCCTTACGCCAGCACAGCTCGACGCGCTGCGCGAGATCGCGTCGATCATCACGAGCCGAATCGCCGAGGTCGAGCAGGGCTGAGTCGCCGGCCAGGAATTCGGCTGCCCGCCTCAGAAACCGAGCCCACTTCGCAGACTCGAAGCGCCCACCGCACGTCCGAGCCGAGGGTAGCCGAGCACGTCCTCGAAGGTGCCTAGCAGCCCGTAGAGGTTGTGGTCCCCGGAGTCGACGGCGCCGGGACGGACGTACGCGGACAGCACGATCGTGGCGATATGGCAGTCGACGTGCAACGCGTAGTAGGCCGGGTCCGTGCAGTCGACCCCGGTCGCGTTGCCTTCCGAGCCTTCGTCGAAGGTCACCACGATCAGCGTCTTCCCCGTGCGGTAGCTGGACAGGGCGGTCAGCCGGGGGAGCAGTGCGGCGAGCCAGGCATCCCCCGCTGCCACCCGGGACGACTGCGCGACCGGGCAGGTCGGGTCGCCGTGCATGTCGTTGCACAGGTCCGGCGTGATCCAGGCGAACGTAGGAAGCGTGTCCGAGGCGATTGCGGAGTCGAGCGCCGGAGTCATCGGGACGTCATACAACGCGCAGGTCTTGGTGGGAGTCGCCAGGTCGGAGTACCAGTACGGCGGGGTATGGCCGGCCTTGTATGCCGGGATGGTGAGCACGTTGGGTGAGCAGTTCTTCGGCATCGCCTCGGCGTAGTCGCGCCAGGTGTCCCCGGCCGCTTGGGCCTGATGGAAGATGTTGTCGCTCGCGGTGTGCACCGTCGGACCGGTGGCGACACCCGAGGTGAGCGCCATGTAGTTCGACTGCGACGGGTGGGTCGCCCCGTGCATGTTCGACTCCGAGCCGCACGCGGTGGACAGACCCTGCAGGTAGGTCGCCTGGGTCGACCGCGTGAACCCGCTGTAGCTGAGGTTCTCGTCCATCACGACGACGACGTGGTCGTACGTCGGTGGGTCCTGCGCGTTGTAGGTGAGCAGGCCGCACGGCCCCGAGGCGGCATGCGCGGCCGACGGGTTCAGCGGGCTTCCGGGCCCGAGAAGCAGGCCGGCGGTCAGAGCGAACGCCGCCGCGGCAGCCGTCCCCCGACCATGCGCACCAACGAAACCCAGCATCACGTGCCCCCCAGCCCGCGCCCATGAACCTGCGGGGATCCTAGCCGTTGCGCCGCCGGCGGGCGATGGCTTCGCGGATGGGAGGCACGACCACGCCTTGGTGCCGCAAGTGAGCCCGCACCTTTCGGCGCGACAGGACGATCCCGGTGACGCCCACGGCCCACGTGGCGTACTGCACGCAGAGCGCCGGCCGGAAGTCGTGCAGCCCGAAACCCCCTGAGTTGGCGTTCGACGAGGCGTCGAGCACAACGCCGATCAGGAACATGGTGATCAGCGACGCGACGAAGCCACCAACATTGACGATCCCGGTGGCCGTGCCGATCCGGTTGGGCGGGTTGAACGTCCGGGCGAAGTCGAAGCCGATCATCGAGCCGGGTCCACCGAGGGCGAGCGAGAGCACCAGCACCACCAGGAGCCACAGCGGTGCCTTGCCTGGCCAGAGCAGCACGACTGTCCACGCGAGGACGTTTCCACCGACGATTCCCAGCACCAGCCAGGACCGACGCAACGGGTGCCGTTCGACCAGCACGCCGAGCCACGGGGCCGCCACCATGCTGGTGATCACGAAGACCGTGAGCAGACCGCTCGCCGTGGACGGAAGTACCTGCTCGCCCGAGACCAGGAAAGGGAAGCCCCAGAGCAGCGCGAACACCGTCCCGGAGAACTGCGCGGTGAAGTGAGTCCACAGCCCCAAGCGGGTGCCCGGGTGTCTCCACGCCTTGGCGAGGTCGGTACGCACCTGACGCAGGGTGAGCGCGGTCGACGGGCTGACCGAACCGCCCGGCGAGTCGCGGACGGCGATGAGCACCAGCGCCGCGGCGAGCACGCTGAGGGCTGCGGCCGAGAGGAAGGCCGGCGTCCAGCCCGGACCGCGCAGGAGAGCTACCAGCGGGATCGCGCTGAGCAGCTGCCCGAGCTGGCCGACGAGCCCGGTCACCTGGGTCACCACTGGCACCCGCCGTGGCGGGAACCAGACGGTGACCAGCCGCAGCACGCTGATGAACGTCATCGCGTCGCCCGCGCCGACCAGCACACGCGCCACGACGGCCGGGCCGATGCCGTGGCTGACCGCAAGCAGCCCTTGGCCGACAGCCATCAACGCGGCGCCGCCGACGATCAGTCGCCGCGGACCCTGCCGGTCCACGAGCAGACCCACCGGCACCTGGAGTGCTGCGTAGACCAACAGCTGCAGCACGACGAAGCTGGCGAGCGCGCTGGCGGATGCGCCGAACCGGTCTCGTGCCTCGGTCCCGGCGACACCGAGCGAGGTGCGCTGCAGCACCGCCACGATGTACGCGCTGGCGGCAGCGAACCAGACCACCCACGCCCGTCGCGAGATGGCGGTCCCCGACGTCACAGCAGCTGGGCTCCCCACGTCGACGCAGTCGAGTCGCCGGCCTCGAGCCGGATCACCGACGTGCCGCTACGGAAGGCGTCGGGCGGACAGGTCATCGGCTCCGCGGCGAGACTGCGCCGGCGACGGTCGCCGGCAAGGCTGTCGGCGCTGAACGCTTGCAGCACCGAGTAGGAGTCGTCGACCCACAGGGCGGCGGTGCGCTCGTCCGGTCCGGTCAGCGTGATCCACGCGCGGCCCGTCGGGTCGCGCACGAGGTCGGTGAACGCGTCGTCCAGCCTCGTGGCGCCAAGTGGGCGGGCGACCCGGAAGTCGAATTCCGTTCCGGTGACCGGCTCGCTGCCGTTGGGTAGCTGGCGCTCGGCATCGGTGATGATCCTGGTGTCTGCGTCGATCCGCAGCACGCAGTCGTCGACCGGCCCGGATCCGGGCGAGAGGTAGGGATGCTGACCACTGCCGTAGGGCAGAGGCCGGCCTCCGACATTCGTCGCTGTGGTGCGCACCGTCAGCCCACCCGGCCCGAGGTCGTACGCGATCTCGACCGCGAGGTCGAACGGGTACCCGGACATCGGGTGCAGCCGAGCGCAGAGCACGACCCGGCTCGTGGTGTGCTCGCAGAGCTGCCAGGGCCGCCACCGGAGCAAGCCGTGGATCGCGTTGTTGCGGCTCGGCTCCGACAACGCGAGCTGGTACTGCGCGCCGTCGAAGGAGTAGCGACCGTCACCGAGCCGATTCGGCCAGGGGATCAGCGGGGCTCCGTGCCCGGCATCGCAGATCGCATCGAGGTCGTACGGATCCAGAACCGGGCGACCCGCGACGGAGTAGGTGCGGATGCCGCCGCCCACCTCGACCACCGTGGCGTGTTGGTCCTCGTACGTGATCTCGAACTGCTCACCCGACGGTGCCGTTTGGTTCATGCGGCCATCATCTCGCGGTCCGGCGGCGAGCCGGGCGGGCCCTGAGCACAGTGGTCGGAAGGGCCGGGGCCGCCAGTCGGTCGCCCTGGTATCCCGCGACGCGGTCGAAGCGAGCACTGGGCCCGGCCTCCCAGACCGTTCGGGCCTCAAGGATCTCGTCGTGCGTCCGCCCGACGAAGTTCCACCACATCAGCAGGTCCTCCTCGAACGGAGCACCGCCGATCAACAGCACCTGAGCCGGCCGTTCGGCAGCCACAGCAAGCTCGCGCCTACTGCCGCCGAGGTAAAGCAACGAGCCGATCTCGAGCGGAACGCCGTCGACCGACGCAGAGCCGTCGAGCAGCAGGACCGCGTGCTCGAAACTCCGGTCGAGTGGCAGGGTCTCCGTCGCGCCGGCCGCCAGGCGCAGGTGAGCACCGATGATCGGCGAGTATGCGCGGGCGGGAGAGCTCACGCCTCCGAGGCTGCCCATCACGACGGTGGCAGTCGCCTTCCTGTCGGACCACGAGGGGAGGGTGGCGTGGTGCTCGAAGTGCGGTGGCTGGTGGCGGTCGGCGTCGGGCAGCGCGACCCAGAGCTGCACGCCGTGCAGCCGGCGGGACGGCCCAGTCGACTGCTCGGAGTGCGCGATGCCGTGGCCGCTGGTCATGAGATTGAGCTCGCCGGGCCGGATGATCGCGCTGCTGCCGAGGCTGTCGTGGTGAAGGACCTCGCCCTCGAGCAGCCAGCTGACCGTCTGCAGCCCCGTGTGCGGGTGCGGCGGGACGTCCATCGCGCCAGCCCCGGTCGCGTCGGCAGGCCCGTAGTGGTCGACGAAGCACCACGGGCCGATGGTCCGGATAGTGCGGCCGGGAAGGGTCCGGCGAACCAGCAGGGCGCGCGGGCCGCCCAACGGGACCTCTCGGGCGGGCAATACTTCGTGCACCGGGGGCAGACTCACGGGAACAAGAGTAGGGGAGCAGGTAGTTGAAAGCACAACTACCTGAGAGAAGGGTCGCAGATGAACCAGCCCACCCCAGCAGTGGACGTCCGCCGCTCCGTCGAGCGGCCCAAGACCGCGATCGACTGGCTCGACTCCAAGCACTCGTTCTCGTTCGGCGAGCACTACGACTCCGACAACACCCATCACGGTCTGCTGCTGGTCAACAACGACGACATCGTTAGCGCGGGCGCCGGCTTCGAGACGCACCCGCACCGAGACATGGAGATCGTCACGTGGGTGCTCCAGGGCTCGCTCGTTCATCAGGACTCCACTGGGCACTCCGGACTGATCTATCCCGGACTAGCCCAACGCATGAGCGCCGGCCGCGGCATCCTGCACTCGGAGAAGAACGACTCCTGGCGGCTGCAGGGCGAACCCCACGCCGATCCGGTGCACTTCGTGCAGATGTGGGTCCTGCCTGACGAGAACGGCATCACTCCGGGCTACGAACAGCTCGAGATCGACGGCGAGCTGCTGTCAGGCGGTCTTGTCCCCGTCGCGTCCGGCATGGCCAAACATGAGGGCCAGTCAGCGATCCGGATCCGCAACCGGTATGCGGCGCTGTATGCAGCACGGCTCAAGCCGGGGCAGTCTGTGCAGCTGCCGGACGCTCCGTTCCTTCACCTCTTCGTCGCCCGCGGGGCCGTGGTGCTCGAAGGCGCAGGAGCCCTCGCAACCGGCGACGCCGTGCGGTTCACCGACATCGGTGGCCAGCGGGTCACCGCGACGGAACCAGCCGAGGTGCTCGTCTGGGAGATGCACGCCACGCTCGCCGGGTGACGGTCAGCGTTCGCCGGGGTACACGAGGCCGATCTGTCGCCGCACCTCGTCCATCGTCCGCATGATCGCCAGCGTCTCGTCGAGCGACATCACCGAGCTCTCGGTCCGGCCCTCGCGCACGCAGCGAGCGACCTCGGTCGCCTGGTAGCCCATACCCCGGCCCTCGTGCGGCTCGTCGAACGCCTCGACCCGCCCGTCGCGGTGCACCACCGAGAACGTCGTGGGGGCGTACCACGTGTGCTCTATCTCGATACGGGCATCGGTGCCGGAGATGGCAGCGCGGGTCGACGTCGCGGCTTCGAGCGTCGTGGTCAGCACTGCGTGCTGGCCGCCGGCGTACTGCAGCACGATCGAGGTCTGGGCATCGACACCGGTGGCGGCGCGGTTGCTCACGGCCGTGACCTTCTCGGGTGAGCCGAGGACCCACGACGCGAACGAGACGGGGTAGATCCCTAGGTCCAGCAGGGCACCGCCCCCAAGCTCAGGCGCGAACAACCGGAAAGCGGGGTCGTAGGCGAACCACTGGCCGTGGTCGGCCACGACCGTGCGGAGGTCGCCCAGCGCCCCGGACTCGAGCAGGGCACGGATGTGGGCCATGTGCGGCAGGAAGCGGGTCCACATCGCTTCCATCAGGAAGACGCCTCGAGCGCGGGCTGCATCGATGAGCTCGGCCG
>Ga0302323_100004176_pt1 | contig 11760 bp, 11 predicted proteins | sample Fen_T0_3_FD_201950 | JGI IMG/M metagenome (GOLD analysis project Ga0302323, IMG submission 201950) | Peat permafrost microbial communities from Stordalen Mire near Abisko, Sweden - Fen_T0_3 | ecosystem: Environmental > Terrestrial > Soil > Wetlands > Permafrost | place: Sweden: Abisko... | reverse complement strand
GTCGCCTGCCGCCGCTCCAGCAGCCGCGGCCCGTTGGGACCCACGACGTACACCTCGGACCCCCGGGAGAGGAAGAGGAACAGGTGGCCTTCCACCGCCGGGCGGGCGTGCAGCTGCCCGTCGACGTTCTTGACGTTGGTCCCGCTGACGACGGCGATGTCGACGCCGAGGGCGGTCAACCGTTCGACACGGCTGCGCACTGCCGTGGCGTCGGCCTGGCGGTCGGCCACGGCCGTCCCGTCCCAGTCGAAGCAGATGACCGCGAATCCGCGGTCAAGCGCCCGCTCGATGTCGTCCCTCCGCTGCATGCCTCTCCATCCTGCCCCGTCGGCGGCGTTCCTGCACGGCGAGCGGTAGACTACCTGCGCCGGCCACAGCCGGCATCCATGCTACAGGCTCGGCCCAAAGGGAGCGTCATGACTCATTTCGACGTCGCCTATGTGCGCGGCCAGTTTCCTGCCCTCAAACGGGTCATCGCCGCCCATCCGGTAGCCTACCTCGACGCCCCCGGCGGCACGCAGACGCCGCAGCGCGTCCTCGACGCCGTCACCGGCTACCTCGTGAATCACAACTCCAACACGCACGGCTTCTTCGCCGCCAGCGAGGAGACCGACGCGATCCTCGAGCAGGCGCATCGCGCCGCCGCCGACTTCCTCGGCTGCGACCCCACCGAAGTGAGCTACGGCGCCAACATGACCACGCTGAACTACCTGCTCGCCGAAGCGCTCGTGCGCGAGATGAAGCCCGGCGACGAGGTCGTGATCACAGCGCTCGACCACGAGGCCAACCGCGGCCCATGGCTGCGCCTGGCCGAACGCGGCGTCGTGATCCGCGAAGTCCCGGTGGACACGGCGACGTGCGCGCTCGACTGGGGAGCCTTCGAGTCGCTGGTGAACCCCAGGCGCACCAAGGTCGTCGCCGTCGGCTACGCGTCCAACGCCCTGGGCACCGTCAACGACGTGGCCCGCGCCGTCGAGCTGGCGCACGAGGCCGGCGCCTGGAGCGTCGTCGACGCCGTGCACTACGCGCTGCACGGGCCCATCGACGTGCGCGCCCTGGGCTGCGACTTCCTGCTCTGCTCGGCCTACAAGTTCTTTGGCCCGCACGTAGGCCTCTTGTACGCGCGCGCGGGCGCCACCGAACAGCTCGAGCCGCTGCGCCTGCGCACGCAGGAGCAACAGGCGCCGTTCATCTGGGAGACGGGCACGCTGAATCACGAGGGTCTGGCGGGCGCCGCCGCCGCGATCGACTTCATCGCCGATCTGGGCGAGCGGCACGCAGCGCTGGTGGGCGACCGTCTCCCGGCCGGCCTGCAGGGCCGGCGCCGCGCGATCGTCGCCGGCATGCTGGCCGGCGAGGCCTACGAGCAACCCCTGGCGCAGTGGCTGCGCGAGCAGCTCGCCGGCATCCGCGGGGTGAGGCTCTACGGGCCGCCGGAGGGCAGCCCGCGGACGTCCACCGTCTCGTTCACTCTGGACGGCTTCTCCGCCGAGGAGGCGTGCCGGGCGCTCGGCGCCCGCGGCATCTTTGCTTGGGACGGGCACTTCTACGCGATCCGGCTGGTCGAAGTGCTCGGGCTCCTGCAGCGCGGCGGCCTGATCCGCGTCGGGCTCGCCCCGTACAACACCGCCGGCGAGCTGGAGCGGCTCGTGGAGGCCGTGGGCGACCTCTCGCGGTCGGTGCGCTGATGGCGGCCGGGCAGCCTTCGGCCGCCGGCCCGAGCCGCGGCCCTGCTCCAGGGCGCGGCACCGGCCTGCGCACCATCCGCCTCTGCCTGCTCGGCTTCGGCAGCGTGGCGCGCGAACTCTGCGCGCTGCTCGCCCGCCAGGAGCGCACACTCGCCGAGGATCACGGGCTGTGCGTGCTGGTGAGCGCCGCCGGCACGCGCCACGGAAGCCTGCTCGCGCCGCAGGGCATGAAGCCGGCCGACGTGCTGGCCGACGCCGTCTCGCACGGCAGAGGCGCGCCCGGCGCGGCCGCGCCGCGCCTCCCGGAGCCGCCGCGCGGCGCCCCCGACCTCATGGCCGCCTCCGGCGCCGACATGCTCGTCGAGCTCACGGTGATGGAGGATGACTTCGCCCCCATCGCCACCGGCCACGTGGAAACCGCCTTCGCTCTCCGCATGGACGTGGTCACCGCCAACAAAGGCCCCATCGCCTGGAACTGGGGCCGGGTCAAGGCGGCCGCCGACGCCGCCGGCCGGCGCATCCGCTTCGAGAGTACGGTGATGGACGGTCTCCCGGTGTTCAGCCTGCTCGAGAGCGCCCTGCCCGACTGCACGCTGCTCGGTTTCGAGGCGGTGTTCAACGCGACGACCAACTTCATCATCGACGCCATGGGCGCGGGTCAGACGTTCGCCGACGCCCTGGCCCAGGTCCAGGCGCAAGGCTACGCCGAGGCCGACCCCGCGCACGACATCGACGGCTGGGACGCGGCCTGCAAGGCGGCTGCGCTCGCCAACGTGGCGATGGACGCGGGCATCACGCCGGCCGAGATCGAGAAGGAGAGCCTCGCCGACGTGCCGCTGGAGCGCATACGGCAGGCTCGCGCCGACGGCAAGCGGCTGCGCCTGGTCACGAGCGTATGGCGCGAGACGCCTGACGGCGTCGCGCCCGGGGCCGGACCGACTGCTTCAGACGCCGGCCCAGCTCCGCCCGCCGGCCGCGTCCGCGGCCGCGTCCGCGCCACCGAGCTCGACATCGACGACCCGCTGGCGCCCGTGGGAGCCGAATCGCTGGGCGCCATCCTTCACACCGACCTCATGGGCGACATCTTCGTCTGCGAGATCGACGGTCTCGTCCCGCAGACCGCATACGGCGTGTATGCCGACCTGCTGCAGCTGTGCCGGAACCGCTGACACCGACCGGCACGACGCCGGCGCCGCACCTGGGCGCCCAGCCGCTCACGCAAGGCGCCCAGCCTCGGCGGCGCCGCTCCGAAGCATGGGCGCTGCTCTTCGCCGCACTCGTGCTCCTGGTCGGCGCCGCCGTCGGTACCGTCGGCTTCCTCGCCGAGCAGGCGACGGCGAATTGGCGCCCGCATATCGCCCGCACCCAGACGGGCTGGCGGATCACGGAGGCGCGGATGCTAGGGCTCAGCGGCCTGGCGTTGTGCGACGGGCATCTCGCCTGGCAAGACGGAGCGTCCATCCTTCTTCTCGACCTTCGCTCCGGCAAGGCCAAACTTCTCGGCCCCGGCAGCCAGGCGTTGACGACCTGGCAGCCCGCTATCTCCGAGCGCTACGTCGTCTGGTTCGAGGGCCGCCAGGCCGGCGCGTTGAGCGCGGGCGCATGGACCTACGACATCGCCACCCGGCGACGGAGTCAGATCGCCACCGTGGGCGACGTTCTCTCACTCCCCTCCGTCTCTGGTGCGCGAACCGTCTGGTGCACGTCCGGGAACGCGAGATCGCAGATCGTCGGCGTCGACCTGACCAACGGCAAGGGTTTCGTGGTCGCGTCCGAGTATGGCCAACCCGCGATCGACGGCTCCCTCGTGGCCTGGGGTCGATCGGCCGGAGGTGGCCCCAGCACGTTCGGGATCGTCGATCTGACGCAAGACCGCTCCTGGACGGTCGTCCCCAGCGGGCTGGGCGGAAGCGGCAGTCTCACCGGCTTCGACCTCTCGGGGCGGACGCTCGTCTGGGGGCAGCAGGACGCGCAGACGGGCGTAGGGCGCATCGTGGCGCAGAACGTGGACACCGGCGCCACGAGCGTCGTCGCCGAGGACGCCCGGATGGCCACCGCGCCTTCAGTCGACGGCGACGCTGTGGTGTGGGGTGAGCAGACGCCGGACGGCGCGGCCTACCAGGTGATGGGCCGACGGCTCAGCGGCGGCCCATCCTTCCAGATCGCGCGCGTGGACGGCCGGATCCAGACCGCCCTGGTCAGCGGCGGCACCGTCGCGTGGCTGGTCCGGAACTTCGCGGCCGGCGGACCCGCCTGGATCGAGACCACGAGGCTGCCCCGATGACGGCCTGGAAGACGCGCCGCTCGCCGCGCCTGGGCCCGTTCGGGATGCGCGTCCTCTTCTGGGTGCTGGTGGAACTGTGGGTGCTCAACATCGCCGACCTGCTGCTCACGAGGTACTCGCTCTGGCTGGGCTTCGCCACGGAGTCGAACAATGTGATGAGCTACTTCTTCCACACCGGTGAGGTGCCCGCGGGCGTGTTCAAGATCGGCATCGTCACGGTGGGGACGCTGCTCCTCTGGCGGCTGCGCCGTTACCGCACAGCGCTGTTCGCCGCGGCGCTGCTCGCAGGCGTGTTCGCCGCTGTAGTCGCCTACCAAGCGCTCTGGGTCCTGAGCCTGTAGCGAGGTCAGCCGGACGCGCTGAAGACCCCGAGGATACTCACCCCGGCAATCGTGAGCGCCACGCCGACGAGCTGCCACCAGCGCGGGCGCTCGCCCAGCAGGACGACCCCGAGCACGGTCGCGAAAGTCGCGAACTGCGACGCCATGACGCCGGCCACCGCGAGCGGTCCCGAGACGATCGAGGCGGCGATCAGAACCAGACCCACGATCTCGAAGACGCCGGCGACCACGGCGAAGCCCAGCAGCCGCGGCGGCAGCAGAAGGCCGCGCGGCGGGCGGCGGGCCGGGGCCGCCGCCCGCCGTTCCCACACCAGCACGACGGCGACGATGGGCACGAACAGAGCGAACGACACGGCGCGTGAGATAGCCGCGGTCGCCAGCCAGGTGAGCTCGTCGGCATGGTCGTAGGCGACCATGACGAGCGCGAACAGCAGTCCCGAGGCCAGAGCCCAGCCCGCGCCGGCGGCCGACTTGGCGCGGCCCTGCACGGCGGCGAGGACGCCGCCGGCGATCGCCAGCGCAAGGCCCACCGCCATGAGGAGCCCCAGGCGCTCCCCGCCGAGGACGGCGAACACGGCGGCGAACGCGCCCTGGGAGGAGCTCAGCGCGGCGACCAGCGAGAGGTCGCCGCGCTTGAAGCCGGCAAGCAGGCAGGAGTAGGCGCCGATGTAGAGCACGCCGGCGAGCGCCGCGAAGCCTACTCCACGCCACCCCTCGCCGTGCCAGCCGGCGCCCTCCACGATGAACAACGCGGGAACTATCAGCACCACGCCCGTCGCCAGGACCCAGAACACCACCCGCACCACGCCGATGCCGCGCGAGACGTGCTGCGAGACCATGTCGCTGAGCGCATAGGAGAGCGACGAGGTGAGGCCGAGGACGACTGTCAGCACGGCGTCACCGGGAAGGCGGCGCGCCGGGCGTCGCGGGGGCAGGCATCCTTCATGAGCTCACTCTACCTTGCCAATCAGAATCCATGCCATCATACTTCTATCAATGCCATCATGGTGACCCAAGGAGTCCGTCATGGTCCGCGTTCAGATCCAGTTCACCGAGAACCAGTCGCAGCGGCTTCGCGAGGAGGCCGCGATACGCGGCGTCTCGCTGTCTGCCGTCGTGCGCGAGGCCGTCGACGAGACCGTGTGTGCAGGGCGAGCCAGGCCCTCTCGGGACGAGTTGCTCCAGCGATCGCTGGCGGCCATGGGGCGCTTCCGTTCCGGGACCGGTGATGTCTCGAGCCGGCACGACGAGTACTTCGCCGACGCCGCCGAGGAATGAGCGTCCTCGTCGACACGTCGGCGCTGATCACCCTCCTCGACGGCGAGGACCCCGAGCACGGAGCCTGCCGGCAGGCATGGCAGCAGGGTGTGGTCGAAGCCGAGGGGTTGATCACCACCGACTACATCGTCCTCGAGTCAGTGGCCGTGGCTCAGCGGCGGTGGGGTCTCGATGCGGTCCGGGTCCTGGTCGACGAATTCCTGCCTTTGCTGGATGTCGAGGGAGTCACCCCGGAGGACCGTACCGCGGGCGTCACCGCGCTCTTGGCGGCAGGTCGTCGGCGGCTCAGTCTCGTCGACTGCGTCAGCTTCGTCGTCATGCGCCGAAGGGGCATCCGCGCGTATATGGGGCTGGACCCCCACTTCGACGAGCAGGGCTTCACGCGGTACGCACCGGCGTCATGATCGGGGTCACTGGTCGCTGCGGCAGACGCTGAGATCGGCGAAGTTGCGCGGCGCGAGGCCCGCGTGCTTCTCGGCGATCGTGTCGGCGAGCGCGTCGAGAGCGGCGAAGTCGGCCTCCCGCGGCATGCCTTTGGCGAGCACCGGCTCGAGAAGTTCCACCTTGAGCTTGGGCATCATGCCGACCAGCGTCTCGACCGCCTTGCCGGCCCACCCGTAGCTGCCGATCACGGTCGCGTACTTGGTGCGCGGCCGCAGGGCGTTGGCGAGGAAGGCGGCGTAGGCGGCCAGCGGATGCGGCCCGGTGAGCACGGTGCACGTGCCGATCACGACCGTGCCGGCGTGGACCAGCGAGCTGGCGAGCTCGCCGGCGTCGAGCGTCGTGAGGTCGAAGCGCTCGACCGCGACGCCGCGGTCGGCGAGCGCCGCCGTGAGGTGGTCGACCATCATCCGTGTGCTGTCGTGCATCGTGACATAGGGCAGGCAGACGACGTTCTGCGGTTCGCCGCCGGCCCAGTCTCTGTAGGCCTCGATGATGAAGGCGGGGTCGTCGTAGACCGGCCCGTGACTGGGCCCGATGTACTCGATGGGGTACTGCGTCACCTTCTCGATGTTCTTGAGCACCTGCGGACCGAACGGCATCATGATCTCGGCGTAGTAGCGCTTGGCGCCGTCGTACACCTCGTGCTTGTCGGCGAAGATGTCGCTGGTGGCGTAGTGGGAGCCGAAGAAGTCGCAGCTGAAGAGGATCTTGTCCTCCGCGAGCCAGGTGCTCATCGTCTCCGGCCAGTGGACCCAGGGCGTGAAGAGGAAGGTCAGCGTCTTGTCGCCGAGCGAGACCTCGTCGCCGTCGGCCACGACCTGGAACCGGGCATCGTCAATGTGCAGGTGGTCGATCAGCATGCCCTTGCACTTCTCGTTGCAGACGATCGTGAGTTCGGGGAAGCGCTCCAGCACCATCGGCGTGGAACCCGAGTGGTCTTGCTCCACATGATGGATGACGAGGTAGTCGGGCGCCGGCAGCTCGTCGAGCTGGGCGGCGAGCTCGGGCCACTTGGCCGGGTCGACGGTATCGATGAGAGCGTTCTTCTGGCTGCCCCGCACGAAGTAGGCGTTGTAGCTGGTGCCGTGCGGCAAGGGGATGAGGGCATCGAACAGGCGGCGGTCCCAATCGACGCTGCCGATGAGATGGACGTTGGGGACGATTTGGCGTGGCTTCATGACACTCCTCGATGAGGTCGGGAATCGCGGATGCGGGTGCCTCGATTATATCCGCGCGCGGGGGGGCCGGCCGTCAGGCCGGCCGGACCCGCGCCTCGGCTTTGGCGAGCACGGCGTCGAGCGCCGCGTCTACCTCCGGCGGCAGCGGTGGCGCGCCCGGACCGGCGAGGATCTGCTCGACGCGCGCGGCGGCGACCGCCGTCGCGTCCAGGCCGCCGGCGGAGCCGGCGGCCGCAGGCCCTCCGGCGCCGCCCGCCAGCCACTCGTCGCGCGAGCGCCGGTCGAAGACCCGCGGCTGCCAGCGGTCGCGTGCGTGCCGGCGCGTGTGCTTGTGCTTCAGGAACAGCTCGCCCGGCCCGACCTCCTCGATCGCCTCCAGACCCAGCTCCTCATCGGTGATCTCGATCGGCTTGAGGAACGCCTTGACCCAGCCGGCGATCTCGTCGCACAGCACCACCTGCGTGAGCGACCCCGTGTACGCCGACTCCATGAACCCGATGTCGTGGATCATGTGGCCGCCGCTCACGGCGTCGGCGAGCAGCGTGAGCGCCGCCTCGGCGGCGGCCTGCTGGTCGGGCAGCTTGGCGTCGGTGACGCCTCCAAGCGTCCACATCGGCAGGCCGTACCAGTGCAGCAGGCTGGAGTACACGGCCCGGTGGTCGGGCCACGAGAAGACGTCGACCATCGTGCGCATGTCGAGGGCCTCCCCGGCCCAGCCGATGGCGATGTACGGCGCGCCTTCGCGCTTGAGCTGCGCCATCACCAGCCCGGCGAGCACGCCGGCGTTCACGACCACCGTCGAGCCGAGCACGGTCATAGGCGCCACGGTGCCGGCCGTGCTGACGGGGCTGTAGATGCACGGCAGATTGCGGCCGGCGAGGTCGAGCAGTGTGCGCACCGCCTCGGCGTTGTGCACCAGCGGGAACAGCGTGTTCTTGTAGCAGGCGACGAGGGGGCGGGCGGCGAGCGCCGCCGGCCCGCCCACCACCGCCTCGGCCATCTCCGTGACGTCGAGGTGCGCCGTCATGTCGTTCATCGTCACGTAGACGACCGGCTTGGTGGTGTGGCGCAGCATGGCAGCCATCTGGTGGCGATCCATCGCCTCCGGGGTGACGTCGCTCGGCGTGAACAGGCTCATGACGAAGTCGAGGTTCTCGCAGGCGTCCTGGACGCGCGCCGACTCGACGACGTCCGCGAGGACGGCGCGGCGGCGCTCCCCGGTGCGGTGGTCGAAGCAGTACATACAGTCGCTGCCGGCGCCGAACGAGTACTCGTAGCCGCCGCAGCGTAGGGCCGGCTCGCCGTCGCGCCCATAGAGCGTGACTTCCCTGGGCGCGACGCTCAGGGCCCAGTCGACGAGCTTGGCCGGGATGCGCACGCGGTTCCCATCGACCGCCGCGCCGGCCCGGCACAGGAGCTCGAGGCCCTCGGGCTCATCGACGATGAGTCCGGTCCGCTCGAGCACCCGCAGCGTCGCGTCGTGGAGCCGCTCGCACTGATCGTCGTCCAGCCGTGAGTAGAACCGCATGCGCGCCTCAGCCGGCGGAGTCGTCGAGCTCGTCCGCAAGCTGCTCCACGAACAGGCCCACATCGGTGACGATGCCGATGGCCTGGAAGGAGCCGCGGTCGGCGAGCTTGGTCACCACCGCTGGGTTGATGTCGGCGCAGACGGTGCGCACGCTGGCCGGCAGCATGTTGCCGACGGCGATGCTGTGCAGCATCGTGCTGAGCATGAGGCAGGCGCCGGCCTGCTGCGCGAAGCGCCGCATCTCCTTCTGCGCCTGCATCACGTCGGTGATCACCTCGGGCATGGGGCCGTCGTCGCGGATGCTGCCGGCGAGGACGAACGGCGTGCCGGTCTTGATCAGCGTGTACATGAGGCCGCCCGTGAGCACGCCCTGATCGACGGCGGCCTGGATGGAGCCACAGCGCCGGATGGTGTTGATGGCGCGCAGGTGATGCTCGTGGCCGCCGGGCACCGGCGTGCCCTCCTTGAGGTTGATGCCGAGCGAGGTGCCGTACAGGTTACTCTCGATGTCGTGCGTGGCGATCGCGTTGCCGCCAAAGACGGCGCCGATGTAGCCCGCCTCGATGAGGCGGGCCAGGCTCGGCGCCGCCCCCGTGTGCACCACGGCCGGGCCGACCACAGCTATCGTCAGCCGGCCCTCCTTCTTCACCTGCCGCAGGATGTGGGCCACTTCGTGCACGATCTGCGCCTTGGGCTTCTCGCTGCTGACCGCCGACGCCATGAACTCGAACGGCTGGCTCTCGCGCGGGCGTTCGAGCGGCAGCACGCGGATGCCCTTGTGGCCGGTCACGAGCAGATCGCCGGTCCTGACGTCGCCCATGGACACCGTCTCGGCCCTGCCTGCCTCGAGGTCGACGCGGATGCCGCAATCCATCTCGGGGTGCGCGACCCGCACCCACTCGCCCGCGACCCGGACGAACGTCTCGAGGTTGGTGGTGGAGTAGAAGCGCGGCGTGAAGACGCCGTCCATGTCGGCGGCCTCGAGCACGGCGTCCTGCGGCTTGACCGCGACCACGCCGTGCGACGTGATCGCCGTGAGCAGCTCATCCAGATGCGTCGCGTCGCGCCCGAAGATGCGCATCACCGCGTGCGACGCGTCGTCCTTCATGCGCCCGACCTCGAAGGTGAGCATCTCGAACTCGCCGTCGAGGTCCATGATGTGGTCCATGATCTGCGGCATCATCAGCGAGTCGATGAGGTGCCCCTCGATCTGGACGTCTTCGTATGGCTTGTCGGGCATGTGGCCTCCCCGGGGCTGCGGCGCGTGAGGCGGGGTCGGCCCTCCGGGCCCCGCCCGCTCAGTCTACCCCGTCGAGCGTCCCCAACGGCCCGTAGAGCGACGGCCGCCGGTCTCGGAAGAAGCTCCAGTCCTCGCGATGGAAGCGGACCGCGTCCAGGTCGACGCTCGCCGTGATCGCCTCTTCGCGGTCGCGCGACGCCTCGGCGAGAAGAGTGCCGGTCTGATCGGCGATGAACGATGAGCCGTAGAAGGCGATCCCGACGCCGCCCACCTTCTCGGTGCCGACACGGTTGGCGGCCATCACCGGCATTGCGTTGGCGACCGCGTGGCCGCGCTGCACCAGCCGCCAGCTGTCGCACGAGTCGTCCTCGGGCGCCGGCGGATCACTGCCGATGGCCGTGGGGTACAGCAGAATCTCGGCGCCGAGCAGCGCCATGCAGCGCGCGCTCTCCGGGAACCACTGGTCCCAGCAGATGCCGACTCCGATGCGCCCATACTTCGTCTCCCAGACCCTGAAGCCAGTATCGCCGGGCGAGAAGTAGTACTTCTCCTGGTAGCCACCCGAGTCGGGGATGTGGCTCTTGCGGTAGACGCCGAGCACGGAGCCGTCGGCGTCGATGACCGCGACGGAGTTGAAGAACACCTGGCCGGCGCGCTCGAAGAAGCTCACCGGGACCACGACGCCCAGCTCGGCCGCCAGTCGGCCGAAGCGGGCGATCGTCGGGTGCCCGGCGAGCGGCCGCGCCAGCCCGAAGCGCCGCGTGTCCTGCGTGAGCCAGAAGTACGGCGTCTCGAAAAGCTCCTGCAGAAGGATGATCCGCGCGCCCCGCTCCGCCGCCTCGCGCACCAGCGCTTCGGCCTTCGCGAGGTTCTCCTCGAGCTCCCAGGTGCACGCCATCTGCGTGACTGCCAGCGTGATCTCACGCGTCATCGGCACCGCCCTTGCTCCCCCGCGCCGCCAGCCACCAGCCGATCAACATGCTGATCGCGGTGCCGCCGCCGGTGACGATCCAGTAGGTCGTCTTGGGCGTGCCCTCGGGCACGAGGTAGAAGAAGAGGACGATGGCGAAGATCACGCCGGCCATCGTCAGCAGCACGCTCAGCCATGCACCCACCTTGCCGCCGGGCACCGTGTACGGGCGCGGCCGGTCGGGCTGCTTCTTCCTCAGGATCAGCAGCGCCGGGAACATCAGCAGGTACGGGAACAGGAACACGATGGAGCTGAGCGCGAAGATACTCCAGAAGACGCTCTCCTTGGTGGAAAAGAACGCGTAGTTCACGACCGTCAGCCCAGTGGCCACAACGCCCATCAGGACGAAGGCGTAGTCCGGCGTGGTGAAGCGCTTGTTGACGTGGCCGAAGACGCCCGGGGCCGAGCGGTCGAGCCCGGTCGAGGCCATGCTGTGGTTGGAGCCGATCGACCAGGTCACCATGTTGCCGATGAAGCTGAAGAGCAGGAGCACGATGAAGATGTCGTAGATCGCCGTCGCGGCGCTGCCGAGAACGACGTCGAACGAGAGCTTCATGGCGTCGGCCATGCCCGAGACGATCGAGAGATCCTTGAGCGGGATGGCCGCCAGGATGCCGAAGTTGCCCAGCAGCTGGGCGCCGACGATGATCGCGCCGGCAAAGAGCAGCATGCGCGGGATGTCGCGGCGGGGGTTCTTGAGCGCGCCCGCCGCCGAGCTCATCAGTTCGAAACCCATGAAGTTGTAGATGATGATCGGCAGGAAGCTCCAGTTGGCACCCCACGACGGCACCCACTGCTTGAGGTTGAAC
>Ga0302323_100004175_pt1 | contig 11761 bp, 4 predicted proteins | sample Fen_T0_3_FD_201950 | JGI IMG/M metagenome (GOLD analysis project Ga0302323, IMG submission 201950) | Peat permafrost microbial communities from Stordalen Mire near Abisko, Sweden - Fen_T0_3 | ecosystem: Environmental > Terrestrial > Soil > Wetlands > Permafrost | place: Sweden: Abisko... | reverse complement strand
CAGCCGGATGCATGCAGTCGATGGGCGCTCCGCCTCCCAGCGGCCTCAGCGAAGACTGCCTCTATCTGAACGTGTGGACGCCGGCCAAGTCACCGAAGGATCGCGTGCCGGTCCTGGTGTGGATCTACGGCGGCGGTTTCAATGGAGGCGCCACTTCGATCCCGGTGCATGACGGCGCGAAGCTGGCCAAACGCGGCGTCGTGCTGGTGAGTATCGGGTATCGCGTCGGCGTCTTTGGGTTCTACGCGCATCCGGAGTTGAGCGCCGAGTCGCCCCAGCATGTCTCCGGGAACTACGGCCTGCTGGACATGATCGCCGGTCTTCAGTGGATCCAGCGCAACATCGTCGCGTTCGGAGGCGATCCGAAGCGCGTCACGATCTTCGGAGAATCTGCGGGCGGGATCGCGGTCAGCATGCTCAGCGCGTCTCCTCTGGCCAAGGGGCTTCTTCACGGCGCGATTTCGCAGAGCGGTGGTTCCTTCGGCCCTTCCAGCCAGGCGCCGACGCCGGGCGAGAACATGCGCGTCCTGGCAGACGCGGAGGCTTCAGGCGCCGAGTTTGCCAAGACCGCGGGCGCCGCGTCACTTCGCGAGCTGCGCGCCCTGACTCCCGAGAAACTGCTGGAGACAGGCCGACGCCAGCGTGGCATGGCCTGGCCGATCGTGGATGGCTGGGTGATCCCGGGTGATCAGTACAAGCTCTACGAAGCGGGGCAATTCAACGACACGCCCATCCTGGTGGGCTACAACTCGGACGAGGGTCTCAGCTTTACGCGGGTCCGCACGGCCGCGGAGTACGCGGCGGGCGTGCGCGAGCGCTATGGGCCATTCGCCGATCGCCTGCTCGATGCCTATCCCGCGGTTGCCGACTCCGTCCCGAAGACCGCCCGCGACCTGGCGCGCGACTCGGCATTCGGCTGGCATACGTGGTCCTGGGCGTGCCTGCAGTCGTCGCGCGGCAAAAGCAAGGCGTTCCTCTACTACTTCGACCAGCACCCTGAGCACGCGCCAGGCTCTCCCGAGGCAGATCACGGAGCGCCGCACGGCGTCGACGTTCCCTACGTGTTCGAGAACCTGGACACGATGGGCCGGCCCGCCACGGACGGCGATCGCCGGATCTCAGACGCAATGGCCGCGTACTGGACCAACTTCGCCAAGCGTGGAGATCCCAACGGCGATGGCCTCCCAGCCTGGCCGGCCTTCAGCGATGGCCATGCGATGGTCATGTACTTCTCCGGCACTTCGCACACCGGGCCTGTTCCCAGCGAGAGCTCGCTGCGCGTGTTGGACAGCTATTTCGCATGGAGACGCAGTCCGGAAGGGGCAGCCGTCCCGAACGACGGAAATGCCGTGGCGCCGCAAGAGAAGGATCAGAAGGAGAGGACTCGATGAGGCCGCGAGCGACTGCGATGCTGTGTTGCCTACTCGCGCTTGTGCTCGGATCGACGAGCGCCTGGAGCCAGCCACCGTTGATCACTGTGGACGTTTCCCGTCCCGGAGCGAAGATCAGTCCTCTGCTCTACGGCGTCTTCTTCGAGGACATCAATCTCTCCGCCGACGGGGGCCTCTACCCTGAGCTGGTGCGCAACCGCTCCTTCGAGGACGCGGACACACCGCAGAGCTGGAGGTTCACGGCCCCGGATGGCAAGAGCTCGGCGTCCGTCAGCACCGCAGACGTGCAGGCCCGGCCGCCAGTGCCGCCGCTCAACCCTTTCAACCGTAAGGCTCTCTGCGTGAAGGCAGACGGCTCGTTCACCTTGGAGAACGACGGCTATTGGGGCATGGACGTCGTCCAGGGCAAAGGCTACTCGTTGAAGTTGGCGGCGCGATCCCAGGGCTTCAGCGGTCCGCTGAAGGTCCGACTGGTCAACGCCAATGGAAGTGAGCTGGCTGCGGGTGAGCTGAACGGTTTTGATGCCGGATGGCAGTACTACTCCGCAAAGCTGACCGCCTCAGGCAGCGACCCGAAGGCGCACCTCGAACTCTCCGGCCAAGGCAGCGGCACACTGTACCTGGACATGGTCTCCTTGATGCCGAGTCAGACCTGGAAGAGCCACGGCCTGCGCGCCGACCTGGCCGAGGCGCTGGACTCGCTCCATCCGAAGTTCCTGCGCTTCCCCGGAGGCTGCTGGGTGGAGGGCGACGATTTCGCCCACATGAACCACTGGAAGACGACCGTCGGCGACGTCGACACACGCACGCCGCTCTGGAACATCTGGGGCTACAACGCCACGCATGGCCTCGGCTATCACGAGTACCTGCAACTGGCCGAGGACCTCGGCGCAGAGCCGTTGTTCTGCATCAACGCAGGGATGTCCCATAAGGAAGTGACGCCCCTGGACCAGATGGGACAGTGGGTACAGGATGCGCTCGACGCCATCGACTATGCGAACGCACCGGAGGATTCTGTCTGGGGCCGTCTGCGCGCCAAGAACGGCCATCCCAAGCCGTTCAACCTGAAGCTCATGGAGATCGGCAACGAGAACGGCCAGGCGCCCTATGCCGAGCGTTGGGCGCTGTTCACGGAGGCCATCCGCGAGAAGCACCCGGACATCCGGCTGATTGCCAACGAATGGGCCGGGTCTCACCCTGAGAAGCCAGCGCCGGAAATCGTGGACGAGCACTACTACAACAGTCCCGACTGGTTCATCTGGAACGCCAACAAGTACGACAGCTATGACCGCAAGGGACCCAAGGTCTTCATCGGCGAGTACGCGGTGACTGAAGGCACCGGGAAAGGGAACCTGCGCGGAGCTATCGGCGAGGCTGCCTGGATGACCGGTATGGAGCGCAATTCCGATGTGGTCATGATGGGCGCCTATGCCCCGCTCTTCTGCAACACGAACCACAAGCGCTGGCCGATCAACCTGATCAACTTCGATAGCTCTCGCTGGTATGGCCTGCCGAGCTACTACGTTCAGCAGATGTTCGCCGACAACCAGGGCTCGCTGTCTTTGCCTGTGAAGATCGAGAACGCTCCAGCGATCGAGGCGCCGAGCGTGACGGGGCGCATAGGCCTCGGCACCTGGAATAATGCCGCGGAGTTCAAGGACCTAGCTGTGACCTCACCGAGTGGCAAGGTCCTGTTCAAAACGGACTTCTCGAAGGGCATTGACGACTGGACCAAGACCGGCCCGGGCGAGTGGGCCGTCCAGGATGGCGTGCTCAGGCAGTCGGCCATCGCTCCCGGAGTCACGGCGTTCGCGGGCGATACGACCTGGGCTGACCACGACATCACGCTCAAGGCCCGCAAGCTGTCAGGCGAGAACGGCTTTCAGATCTACTTCCACAACCAGAATCCCGGGCAGCGCATCCGGTGGGATCTCGGCGGGTTTACCGACTCCGTGCACTTCATGGAGATCGGCGTCACGTCGGAGAGTATGAAGGCCCACATCGAGACTGGGCGCTGGTACGACGTGAAGCTCGAGATTCGCGGCAATTCGGTCAAAGGCTACCTCGACGGTCAGCTCGTCCAGGAGGTCTCTGACACGCGCGCCAACGTCAGGAGCCTCTGCGCTAGCGCGGTCCGTGACGAGAAGTCTGGCGACATCATCGTGAAGATCGTGAACGCTGGTCCCCAGCCGGTCAAAGCACAGCTCAACCTCAAGGGCGCAGGGGCGCTCTCCCGGACCGGGAAGGCGATCGTGCTCACGTCGGCGAGCCCGCTGGATGAAAACACGCTCGGGCAGCCGACAAAGGTGTCTCCAAAGACCGAGACGGTCAAGCTCCCCGGCGCGTTACTGACGCGGCTGTTCCCGGCAAATTCGTTCACCGTCATTCGTGTGGGGACTTCTGCTCGGAGCATGGCCGGCGGCCGTTGAGCGCTCCCGCTAGGAGAGCGTCATGAGAAGGACCGGCGGTGTGTCCCAACTCGGCGGCGTGACGGGTGCTCTGCGCGGTCAGCATGTGCGGGGGAGACTCCGTCTTTCGTTCCTGTACCTGATAACGGTCCTGTTCGCCGCCACATCCCCCAGCACTGGGCAGGCCGGCATCAAGGACAAGAAGCCCGTATTCGGGGGAGCGTGTCGGCTCTGCCCTTGGGGCGCGATGGCCGAAGTGGTGCAGACGGCGATGAAGCCGTACGGGTACGACGTTCAGATCTGCTACAACTGCAACGCCGCCGATGCCCCACGGATCGTCAGCGAGGCGCGAACGCCACCTCCGTACAGACCGGATCCAGCAGTGCCCGAGATCCTCGCTCCGCGAAATGCGCCAGGGCTTGGAAGCATCGACTTCGGCGCCACCGCGATCCAGTTCCTGCGGGACGCCTACCGGGGGACCGGCATCTACGCGAAGGAGAAGCCCCGGCCGAATCTGCGCTTGATTGCGAGCATCCAGGATCCCAGCTACGTGCTGGTCGCGGCCAGGGCCGAGACCGGCATCACCGACCTATCGCAGGTGCGACAGAAGCGCTGGCCGGTCCGGATCCTCACGGCAGGGATCGGCCGCGACTCCTCGCGCATCCTCGCGCACTTCGGCCTCTCGAGAGAGGCGATCGAGGCTGCCGGCGGCCACATCGGGAACACGACGGAAGACCGCGAGCAGTTCGATGTCGTCATCGGTGGTGGCGGCGGCATGACGACGGCTCCTGAATGGAGCATCTGGACGGAGATCAGTCAGAGATTCGATCTCAACTTCATCGAGCTGCCGGAGGAGCTGTTGGCGGAGCTCGCACGGGGAAACGAACAGGAGCGCGGCACGATCCCGGCCGGGCTCTACCGCGGCATCCTCCGGCCGATCCCGACGGTGGTGCGGACAGGCACCGCGGTCTACGGTCGAGACGACATGCCGGACGACTTCGCGTATGCCGTCGCAAGAGCGCTCGACGAGCAGCAGCAGCTGCTGCAGTGGAGACACCTGAACTTCTCCTACAACGTGCACACGGTCTGGAACGGGTACGAGGTGCCGCTGCATCCGGGTGCCGCACGCTACTACAAAGAGCGGGGCTATCTGAAGTAGCCCTGTAGCGCGAGGCGCTCGCCCGCCACGGTTCGAGAGACCCGAAAGAAAGACGCGCTAGACTCACGGCTAGGAGGCTCGTCCATGTCCTGCACGACCGCCGTTTCCCGCCGTCTGCCCGGCCTCATGCTCCTCTTGACGAGCCTGCCTCTAGGCCTCTGGGCGACCGAGATCCAGCGCGACGCCCGGGGCGTCACCCTGACGTTCGGCGCGCAAATGACGCGCATCGATGTCTGGGGCGATAGCATCATCCGCGTCACGCACCGCATGGCAGACGCATCCGCGCCGGAGGCTGCCAGCTTGGCGGTGATCGCCAAGCCCCAAGAGACGGCCTGGAGCTTCGCTGACGCGGGCAGCCACGTCACGCTCTCGACGGCTGCGCTGCGCGTGGATCTGGACAAGGCCACGGGCGCGGTTCAGTTCCACGATGCGTCATGGAGCCGCATCCTTTCCGAGATGCCCAACGGCAGCGCCTTCACGCCGGCCACTGTCGGTGGCGTGTCCACTTGGCGCGTGCAACAGTCGTTCGCGCTCACCGCTGACGAGGGCATCTACGGGCTCGGCCAACACCCCGACGGGTTCATGAATCAGCGCGGGACCACCGTGCACATGCAGCAGGAGAATCGCATTGTCGCTGTGCCGATGCTCGTGTCGAGCCGCGGCTATGGCGTACTTTGGGACAATCCTGCGGTCGCGGACGTGCGGGTGGGTGCGAGCGCGCTCGAGACGACCGCGAGCGCGCAGCAGGCTGATCCGAACACGTTGGTATGGACGTCTGAGGCCGGCGATGCGGTCGACTACTACTTCATCTTCGGGCCAGAGACCGACACGGTCGTTTCCGGCTATCGTATGCTCACCGGGGCGGCGCCGATGCTGCCGCGCTGGGCGTGGGGCTTCTGGCAGTGCCGCGAGCGCTACGAGACGCAGGCTGAGATCCTCGGCGTGCTGGCAGAGTACCGCCGCCGCCAGCTCCCGATCGACGGCATCATCCAGGACTGGCAGTACTGGCGGCCTGGCCAGTGGGGATCGCACGACTTCGATCCCACGCGGTACCCGGACCCGACGGCGATGGTCGATGAGGTGCACCGCGCCAATGCGCACGTCATCATCTCGGTCTGGCCACGCTTCGACCTCGGGGTTGAACACACCGCCGAGTTGGAGCGGGCCGGCGCGCTCTATCCGCCGGTGTACCCGAACGTCTATCCCAAGGGCGAGGGCAAGTGGTACGACCCGTTCCATCCAGAGGGCCGGCGGCTCTATTGGAAGTACCTTTCCGAGAAGCTCTTTGCTCGTGGGTTCGACGGCTGGTGGATGGATGCGAGCGAGGCAGAGCTGGGCGGTCATTGGGGCGAGATGCGCGATGTCCAGACCGGGGCTGGGCCAGGCGCCAGGGTGTTCAACGCCTATCCTCTGATGCACTCGACCGGCGTCTATCAGGGCCAGCGCGCGCAGAGCGCAGCCAAGCGCGTCTTCATCCTCACGCGCTCAGCCTACGCTGGGCAGCAGCGCAACTCAGCCGTCACCTGGTCCGGAGACACCAACGGCAACTGGGACGTCTTTGCGAAGCAGATCCCCGCGGGATTGAATTTCTCGGTCACAGGCATCCCGTACTGGAACACCGACATCGGCGGGTTCTTTGCGGGCGATCCGGCAGATCCGAAATACGCGGAGCTGTTCACGCGCTGGTTCCAGTTCGGCTCGCTGTGCCCGATGTTCCGCGTGCACGGCACCGGCAAGCCGAAAGAGATCTGGCGCTTTGACGAGACCACACAGCGGATCCTGGCCGACTACGATCGCCTGCGCTATCACCTGCTGCCCTACATCTACTCCGTCGCATGGCGCGTGACGCACGAAGGCTACACGATGCTGCGGCCGCTGGTCATGGACTTCCGCAACGACGCCAAGGCGCGCAACATACCCGACCAGTTCCTCTTCGGCCCCGCGCTCCTGGCGAGCCCAGTCATCAAGGCCGGCGCCACGACGCGGAACGTCTATCTACCTACCGGGACGCGCTGGACGGATTTCTGGACGGGCGAGTCGCTAGCCGGAGGTCAAAGCGTTGAGACAACAGCGCCGATCGAGAGGATGCCGCTGTTCGTGCGCGCCGGCTCGATCCTGCCCTACGGCCCAGAGGTGCAATACGCTGCCGAGCGACCTGCCGATCCGCTCGAGCTGCGCGTGTACCGCGGTGCAGACGGCGACTTCACGCTCTATGAAGACCAAGGCGACGGCTACAGCTACGAGCAGGGGGTCTACGCCACGATCCCGCTTCACTGGGATGACAAGAAGCGGACGCTCACCATCGGTGACCGAAAGGGCGAGTTCCCCGGCATGCCGCAAGTGCGCGTGATCCGCGTGGTCTGGGTGACGCCAGGGCACGGCTGCGGTCTTGCCATCACTGAGACTGCCGACATCGCAGTGCCCTACAGAGGGCGAGCCATGTCCCTCCGGGCCCCAAAGCCCGCGAAGAAGTAGGGGTACAGCGCCGCTGCGCCGCCGCCGGCGGCCGAACGCGGGTCACCCTTTCCTGAGCACCCGCGAGGCAAAGGCCGGGAGTGTCACCTTTCCAGTGAGGGTCTCGCCCGTGACCAGGTCGGTGAGCCTCTGCGCCTTGAGGTCAACCACGCGCGCTTCACGCCGGAAGTTGTGCAAGAAGAGGAAGACCTCGCCGTCGCCAGAGCGCATCTGCACGGTCGTGCCTTCGGGGAGGTCCACGTCCAGGGCGCGTGCCAGGCCGATCTCGCGGACAAGGCCGCGCACGAGTGCGTCGTGGAGCGTGTCGTCCGCTGGCCGGGCCGCGACGTAATAGCAGCGGCCCTTGCCGAAGCGGTTGACGGTCAGGGCTGGCTGTCCTGCATAGAAGTCGCTTTGATACGTCGCCAGAACGTCGGCCTTCTCAGCGTGAATCCGGTCGCAGTAGGTCTTGACAGGGAAGTCTCCGGTCAGGCCCAGGGCGTTGCCAGCCTTGGCCACCAGACGCTGAGGCGAGTCAGACGCGATCGAGTCCAGCTCCTCGGCCCACACACCCGCCAGCTCGCGCAGGCCGGCGCCTGGCCAACCGCCCGGCAAGCAGAGGTTCGTTTCGTTGACGATGCCCGAGAGGTACGTGAGGACCAGCGTGCCGCCCGCCTGCACAAACGTACGCAGCTTCTCAGCCACGCCTGGCTTGAGCATGTAGAGCATCGGCGCCACGACCAGCTTGTACGCGTCGAGAGGACGCGTCGACTCGATGACGTCGACCGGGATGCCGAGCTTCCAGAAGGGTCGATAGTGCTCGACGGCAGTCTCGTTGTACTCCTTTTCGAACGGCCCCCAGCCTCGCCAGTCGGCGTTCTGCCGCGGTCCTTCGGACATGGCCAAGGCCCAGCGCACCTCCCAGTCGAAGAGCACCGCGACCTCAGGCTTGACGCTCGTGCCCACAATCGCGTCGAGCTTCTTGAGAAGCGCGCCGTGCGCAGCGACGTCCTGGAAGACGCGGCCCTTGTCGCTGCCCTCGTGGTCCACGACCGCGCCATGGAACTTCTCGAAACCGCCGCGGCCTTTGCGCCACTGGAAGTACATCGTCGTGTCAGCGCCGTGGCCGATCGCGAGCAACATCTCCTGCTCGTGCTGCCCCGGCTTCTTCAGCGTGGGCGTGTGATACCAGTTCGTGCTCGAAGGCGTTGATTCCATCAGGAGGAACGGCCGGCCGCCTTTCATCGCGCGGTAGATGTCGTTCGTGAAGCCGGCACCGGCAGCGGCCTTCCAGGCGTTGTCGTCGTGGAAGAAGAGGTAAGCGTCCCAGGCCATTCGGTCGCAGACGTCCGTGAAGCGCCAGTAGTCGAGGCCGTGGAAGGTGCCCATCATGTTCGTCGTGACAGGCGTGTCCGGCGTCAGGCGGCGCAAGGGCGCGATCTCGTGCTTCATGAAGTCAACGGTCTGATCAGTCGTGAAGCGCAGCCAATCGAGGCGCAGGCCGTCGAGTGGCGTCTCGCGCGGCTCGATCTGTTCCCAGGCCGTCAACGTCTGGCTCCAGAAGCCGGACCAGTAGGCCTGGTTGAGCGCGTCGAGCGTGTTGTAGCGGCCGCGCAGCCAGTCGCGGAAGCGCGCGAGGCACAGGTCACAGAAGCAGTCGCCACTGTACTCGTTGGAGACGTGCCAGCCGGCAAGGGCCGGGTGCTTGGCGTAGCGCTCAGCGAGGCGCGTGTTGATCTCCTGGACCTTGCGGCGATAGATCGGCGACGTCTGGCAGTGATCGTGACGGAACGCATGAAAGGCCCGGCGGCCGTCGCGGCCAACGCGCTTGATCTCAGGATACTTGAGCGACATCCACTGCGGCTTGGCGCCGGACGGCGTTGCGAGAAAGACATTCCAGCCCTTGGCTGCGATGCGGTCCAGAACGCCGTCGAGCCAGTCGAATGTGTAGCGGCCCTCCTCAGGCTCGAGGCGCACCCAGGCGAAGATCCCGACCGAGAAGGTGTTGCAGCCGGCCTTCTCCATCAGGCCGATGTCCTCTTGGAGAATGTCGGGGCGCTCGATCCACTGGTCAGGGTTGTAGTCGCCGCCGTGCAGGATGTGCGGGAAGCGCGGCACGATCGGCGCAAAGCGTTTCGCGATCGTCAGTGGCTGCGCGCCCGCGGCTGCGGGTGCGGCAGCTACTGACGGCCACAGGGCGGAGAGGTGCCCTGGGATCGCTAGTCCGGCAGTGGCGCCAGCGGCGCCCTGGAGAAAACGACGGCGACTGAACGCGCGCTGGCTCATCGGTGACCTCCGAGTGCGTTAGAACGTGCTGACCGTGCCGTTCGCTTGGTCGAGAATTATATACTCCGGATCGTCACGCAACGCGTCGCGCGCGAGCCGGGGCAAACGCCCGCTTGAAGAGCTTCCGCCCGATGCGGTAGTGTGCGTTCAGGAGCTGCGCAAGGCCTGGAACGACATGCCGAGCGCGTCGGCGCGCTGGGCGCCCACGCGGCTCGCAGAAGGAGAGGTTCATACGTGAACGGACCGCCTTTGTCTTGTCATATGAAGCGAAGTGCTCTGGCCATTGCCGCGCTCATCTCACTTTGCGCGCAAGCTCGGGCAGCGCAAGTCGAGGTTCGCTCGCCGGACGGCAAGGCGATCATCACCGTGATGGACGCGGGTGGCTTGAGCTACTCCGTGTCGTTCGATCACCGCGAAGTGGTGGCCAAGTCGCGTCTTGGCATCGTCGCGGACGGTGTCGACCTCGGCGCGGATGTCAGGCTTGGCAAGTCCTCGCTAAGCAGGATTCGCGAGTCGTATGCCATGTTCGGCGGCCACGCGCAGGCCTTGAATGATTACCGCGAGGCCACGTTGTCCGTCCGCAGCGGCGGTGGCGAAGCCTACGAGCTTGACGTGCGCGCCTACAACGACGGTGTAGCGTTGCGCGCGCGGCTGGCGGCAAAGGCGGGAAGGAAGGTCAACGGGGAGGTCACGGAATGGAAGATGTCTGGCAATCCGCGGGCGTGGTATCAGCCGGATCCTGTCAATTACGAGGGAGTCTTCCAGGACAGCCGACTTAGCGATTTGCGGCCTGACGAAGCAATCCCGTTGCCGATCACCTTCACGCTGCCGGGCGGAGGGTTCGCGTTGCTGACAGAGGCGAATCTGCTGAGCTATAGCGACCTGGGGGTGCAGGTCGCTTCCGATCACTCGCTGCGCGCGTTCTTCCATGCCAGCAAAAGCGGCTGGGCGGATGACGACGCCGTGGTTCAACCGTGGCGCGTCATCGTGCTGGCGCACGATCTCAACGCGTTGGTCAACAGCGACCTGATCCGCAATCTCTGCCCGCCGCCGTCGCGGGAGCTCATCAACGCCGACTGGATTCAGCCCGGTCGTGCGGTCTGGCAATGGTGGTCCAGCGGCGGACCGAAATACTCTGAACAGCATCAGTGGGTTGATTGGACGAAACAACTCGGCTTCGAGTACTACCTCGTTGACGAGGGCTGGAAGAACTGGCGGGACAGTGACCGGGACGGCTGGGCCTGCCTTCACGAGGTCTGCGATTACGCCAAGACCCGTGGAGTGAAGACCTGGGCCTGGGTGAACAGCGGCGAAGTGCAGACTCCGGCGACGCGTACCGCTTTTCTGGACCGCGCGGTCGCCGCGGGCGTGGTCGGAGTGAAGATTGATTTCCAGCCGGAAGCCGACCCGCAATGGGTCAATTGGTACGACGAGACGCTGCGCGACGCCGCTGCCAGAAGACTGATGGTGGACTTTCACGGCGCCAACAAGCCGATCGGCCGCGAGCGCACCTGGCCCAACGAGCTGACCCGCGAGTCCGTGCGCGGCCACGAGTATCACATTCTGCGCTACGGTCGCACTCTGCCGCGGTCGCACGATTGCATCCTGCCATTCACGCGGTTCGTGATCGGGGCAGCGGACTACACCCCGACCGTCTTCAACCCCAAGGAGCTGCGCGGCTTCACCTGGGCGCGCGAGCTGGCCCAGGCGATCGTCTTCACGTCACCTTTCTTGTGCTACGCGGATCACCCGGAGAACTATTTGAGCAATCCCGCCGTGGACGTGTTGAAGGCGATCCCTGCGACATGGGACGAAACAGTGGTTCTACCGGGCAGCGAAATCGGCAAGTGCGCGGCCTTCGCCCGGCGCAAGGGAAAGACCTGGTTCGTCGGCGTCATCAACGGCGCGCAACCCACGACGCTGAGCTTCCCCCTGGGCTTTCTCGGACCTGGCGAATATGACCTGTTGCAGCTCGGCGACGCGCCCGGGCGCGACAACGATTGGCAGCGCGAGATCAGAACCGTCAAACGCGGCGAGTCTGTGAGCCTCTCTCTGCGACCCGG
>Ga0302323_100004171_pt1 | contig 11765 bp, 11 predicted proteins | sample Fen_T0_3_FD_201950 | JGI IMG/M metagenome (GOLD analysis project Ga0302323, IMG submission 201950) | Peat permafrost microbial communities from Stordalen Mire near Abisko, Sweden - Fen_T0_3 | ecosystem: Environmental > Terrestrial > Soil > Wetlands > Permafrost | place: Sweden: Abisko... | reverse complement strand
GCGGCCCCGGGCCCCGGCCAGCACCGTCCGCACCGGGCGCACCGCGGCGACCACCGCCGCCACGACCAGCAGCGCCCACAGCCGGTGGCACAGGACCGCCACGAGCACCCCGCCCACCAGCGAGCCGGCGATCAACGTGACGTAGAGGGCACGGGTGCGCGCGTCGCCGAGGCGCACCGCCAAGGTGTTCTTGCCCACCTCGGTGTCGCCCGGGATGTCGCGGAGGTTGTTCACCACCAGCAGCGCGGTGGCCAGCATGCCCACCGGCACCGAGGCCCCCAACCCGAGTGCCGTGAGGTGGCCGAGCTGCACGTAGGTGGACCCGGCCGTGGCCACGACGCCGAAGAACACGAACACGAAGAGCTCGCCGAAGCCGGCGTAGCCGTAGGGCCGCGGACCGCCCGTGTAGAACCACCCGGCGGCGATGGCCAGGGCCCCGACGACGAGCAGCTGCCAGCCCACGGCCACGGCCAGCGCCAGGCCCGCCACGCCGGCGACGCCGAACGAGGCGAACGCCGCGAGCTTCACCGACCGGGGCTCGGCCAGGCGTTGCCCGACGAGGCGCACCGGACCGACGCGCTTGGTGTCGTCGTCGGTGCCCCGGATGCCGTCGCTGTAGTCGTTGGCGAAGTTGGTGCCCACCTGCAGCGCGAGCGACACGACCAGGGCCGCCGCGGCGCGCCACCAGATGAGCCCGCCGGCGGTCACACCCACCGCGCAGGCGGTGCCGACGGCCACCGGCACGACCGCCGCCGGAAGCGTGCGCGGCCGGGCTCCGGCCATCCAGGTCCTCGCCGACGCCATGGGCCCGAGTGTGCCCGCGGGCAGCAGCTCGGCGCGAATCGGGCGGGAGTAACGTCGGGCTGAAGTGAAGGCCATGCCCGGGGTCGACCCGTCTCCTGCCGCGGTCGTGCGACCGGCCTCGATCCCGGAGCTCGACGGCGCCCGTGCCGTTGCCGCGCTCGGGGTCTTCGTCTTCCACGCCGCCACCGCGGCGACCCCCTTGAACAAGCACGTCTTCCGTCTCACCGCCATCCTCAACAGCGGGGTGGGCGTGTTCTTCGTGCTGTCGGGCTTCCTGATCTACCGGCCGTTCTGCGAGGCCAACATCGCCGGCCTGCCCGTGCCCGACCTGGCCCGCTACCTGGTGCGGCGCGTGCTGCGCATCTACCCCGCTTACCTGGTGTGCCTGGTGATCTGGTGGCGCTTCGGGATCGTCGAGATCCTCGGGGTGCGGGGCTTCCTCAAGCACGCCTCGCTGCTCGACATGTACTGGGCGCCGGCCCAGCGCGGCGGAGCCGGCCTCGAGGTGGCGTGGACGCTGCAGATCGAGATGACCTTCTACGTCCTGGCCCCCCTGTTCGCCATCCTGGTGCGACTCGCGGGCGCCGGGCTCCGGCGCGCCACCGACGGTCGGGTGCAGCAGGCCGCGCTCGAGCTGGCGGCCACGCTCACCCTGGCGGTCGCCGGGGTCCTCGCCATCCCCTGGCACTCCCCCGAGGCGCACACGCTGGTGCGGTTGATGCTGCCCTGGATGGGCGAGCTGGGCACGGGCATGGCCCTGGCCGTGCTGGTGACCGCCTCGACGCGCCACGACTGGGCGCACGCGGCACGGGCGACCCTCTCCCGCATCCCCATGTTCGTGTGGCTGACGGGCGCGGCGGCGATGATCGTGTGGCTGGGCCTCACCACGGTCAACGGCTGGTTCTGCGTGTTCTGCATGTCGCCGCAGCAGCACGTCCTGCAGGACCGCCTCACCGTGCCGCTGGCCGTGCTGTTCGTGACCCCGCTGGTGATCGGCGGGCGTCCGGGGTTGGCGCGCCGCACCCTGGCCTCACGCCCCTTCGTCTGGCTCGGCGTGGTCAGCTACTCCTTCTACCTGTGGCACCAGCCGATCATCAAGGGGGTGCCGAAGCGCTGGTACGCGCTGCACGGGCCATGGGTGTCGTTCGCCACGATCTCGCTCGAGCTGGGCCTGTCGCTCATCGCCGCCGCCATCAGCTTCCGCTTCGTGGAGCGCCCGGGCATCCTCCTCGGACGGCGCTTCCGGGGCCTGCGCCGCAGCGGCCGGGTCACGCCGGTGTCCTCGCCGTGACCTCCGTCGTCGCCCTCGACGTCCCGCGCGGCCCGCGGTTCGTCACCGCGCTGCAGCGGGTCTGGGACCGGGGCGACGCGGCCCTGCCCGTCGACCAGCGCCTCCCCCACGCGGCGCGGGCCGACCTGCTGGCCGCGCTCGCCGCCGGCTCCGTGATCGGTCCGGACGGCGACGAGGTGGCGCTCCCGGACGGACGGCCGGCACGAGCGGGCGACGCGCTGGTGGTGGCCACCAGCGGCACCACCGGCCGACCGAAGGGTGTGGTGCTCGACCACGACGCCGTCGCCGCCCACGCCCGTGCCGTGCACGCCCGGCTGGAGGTCGACCCGGCCACCGACCGGTGGCTGGCCTGCCTCCCGCTGTCGCATGTCGGGGGCCTGGGCGTGGTCACCCGGGCCCTCGTCACGGGCACCGCGCTCGAGGTGCTCCCCGACTTCACGGCCGCGTCGGTCGACGAGGCGGCGACGCGCGGCGCCACGCTCGTGTCGTTGGTGCCCACCACGCTCGATCGCATCGACCCCGCCGGCTTCCGCTGGATCGTGGTCGGCGCCTCCAACGACCCACATCGCCGCCCGGCCAACGTGGTCCACACCTACGGCATGACCGAGTCGGGGGGTGGGGTGGTCTACGACGGGCTCCCGCTCGACGGCGTCGAGGTGCGCGTGGTCGACGGGGAGATCCAGCTCCGCTCCGCCACGCTGCTGCGCGCCTACCGCGACGGAACCGACCCGCGCACCGCCGACGGCTGGTACCCCACAGGCGACCTCGGCGCGCTCGGCGACGACGGCGTGCTCCACGTCGACGGGCGCCGCGAGGAGCTCATCATCACGGGCGGCGAGAACGTCTGGCCCGCGGCCGTCGAGGCGCTCCTGCGAGGTGCTCCGGGCGTGGCCGACGTGGCCGTGGTGGGACGCGACGACCCCGAGTGGGGCCAGCGCGTGGTGGCCGTCGTCGAGGTCGAGGAGCACGCCTCGGCCCCCCAGCTCGACGACCTGCGGTCCCTCGTCAAGGAGCGCCTCCCGGCGTTCGCGGCGCCCCGCGAGCTGATCGTGGTGCCCTCGCTCCCGCGCACCGCCCTCGGGAAGATTCGCCGCGACACCCTTCCGGGCTGACACCCTGGTCGGGTGTCCGTCCCCCGCCTCGTCCTCGCCTCGGCCTCGCCGGCCCGCCTGCGGCTGCTCGAGACGGCCGGCATCGCCGCCGAGGTGGTCGTCAGCGGCGTCGACGAGACCGTCGACGTGCCGGCCGACCCCGTGAGCCAGGTCCGGGTCCTGGCCGAGCGCAAGGCCCGTGCCGTGGCGGCCACGCTGGCACCCGACCGGCTGGTGGTGGGCTGCGACTCGATGCTCGACGTCGACGGCGAGGCCGTGGGCAAGCCGGCCTCGCCCGCGGAGGTCCTCTCCCGCTGGGGGAAGGTGGCCGGGCGCAGCGCGGTGCTGCGCACGGGGCACTGCGTCATCGACACCGGCACGGGCCGCGAGGCCACGGGCGTCGCGGCCACCACCGTCCGCTTCGGCACCCCGTCCGAGGCCGAGCTGGAGGCCTACCTGGCCACCGGCGAGCCGCTGCGGGTGGCCGGCGCGTTCACCATCGACGGCTACGCGGCTCCCTTCGTCGAGAGCATCGACGGCGACCCGGGCAACGTCATCGGCCTCTCGCTGCCGCTGCTGCGAGAGCTCCTCGCGGAGCTGGGCGAGGCCATCACGGAGCTGTGGCGATGACCGGCACCGGGCTCGTGGTCGACGAGACGGCCGCGCCCCCGGCGCCGGCGCCGCCACTGTCGATCGGGCCGCTGTCGATCTGGCCGCCGGTGGTGCTGGCGCCGATGGCGGGGGTCACCAGCGCCCCGTTCCGCGAGCTGTGCCGCGACGCCGCGGCGGCCCCGCTGGCCGACGCCTCCCGGCCCGGGCCCGTGGCCGGTGCCCGTCCCGGCCTGTTCGTGAGCGAGATGATCACCGCCCGGGCGGTGGTCGAGCGCAACGCCCGCACCTTCCGGATGGCCGCCTTCGGCCCCGACGAGCGACCCCGCAGCCTCCAGCTCTACGGCACCTCGCCGGCGGTCCTCGGGGAGGCGGTGCGCATCGTGGTGGGCGAGCTCGGCGTCGAGCACGTCGACCTCAACTTCGGCTGCCCTGCGGCCAAGGTCACCCGCAAGGGCGGCGGCGCGGCGCTGCCGGTGCGGCGCCGCCTCCTCACCGACATCGTGGCGGCGGCCGTGCGGGCTGCGGGCGACGTGCCGGTCACCGTGAAGTTCCGCAAGGGCGTCGACGACGACCACCTCACGTTCCTGCACACCGGCCGCACCGCTGCGGCCGAGGGCGCCGCCGCGGTGGCCCTGCACGCCCGCACCGCGTGGCAGCACTACGCGGGTGAGGCCGACTGGGCGGCCATCGCGGAGCTCAAGCAGGCGGTCTCGGCCGAGTCGTCGATCCCCGTGCTCGGCAACGGCGACATCTGGGAGGCCGGCGATGCGCTGGCCATGATGCGCACCACGGGCTGCGACGGCGTGGTGGTCGGGCGCGGGTGCCTCGGCCGCCCGTGGCTGTTCGCCGAGCTCACCGACGCCTTCCTCGGGAACCCGCCCGCCGACGCTCCCGACTTCGGCGCCACCGCGGCGCTGCTGCTGCGCCACGCCCGGCTGCTCGTCGACTGGAAGGGCGACGGCGACATCCGCGAGCTGCGGCGCCATGCCGCCTGGTACGTGAAGGGCTACCCGGTCGGGGGCGACGTGCGGCGCCGCCTCACGGCCGTGGCCACCGTCGAGGAGCTGGAGCAGGTGCTCGCCGAGGTGGTGGCGGAGGTGGGCGCCGACCTGGCCCTCCCGGCCGAGGCGAGGCGCACCGCACGGGGCCACACGAGTGGCCCGCATGCGGTGGCGCTTCCCCACGGCTGGTACGACCTGGTCGACGATCCCACCCCACCTGCCGGTGCCGACACGCTCGTGTCGGGTGGCTGACCGGCCTCCCTGCTCAGACGGCTACTCGGACGAGGTGCCCTGCGGGGTGACGGGGTACCAGCTGGGGATGCCCACGCCGTTGGCGTCACCGGCCTTCTTGTCTCCGCTGAACTCGTACAGCAGGTGGCCGTTGTAGACGACCTGGTGCGGTGCCGAGCCCGTGGCGGTGGTCAGCTTGGCAGCCGTCACGCCGGTGCCCGCCGTGGGGGCGTTCATCGACGTGTAGGGGGGCCAGGCACCCATGCACTGGCCCGTGCAGGCCGACGTGGTGCCGGTGTCCTTCTCGAACAGGTAGAGGGTGTGCCCGTCGGCGGTGACCAACACCTTGCCGAGCGTGCCCACGGTGGCCACCTGCACGGTGGCGCCGCTCGTGGACCCGGCGGCCGTCGTGGTGGCGGTCGCCGCGATGGTGGTGGCCGTGGCCCCGCCGTAGCCACCCGAGGCCGCGGTGGTGGCGCTCGAGCCTGCGCTGGCCGTCGTGGGGCTGGTGGCCGCCTTCTTGCTCGAGGACCCACAGGCCGCAAGGGCCAGGGGGATCACCACCATCGCCGCGATCCGTCGTGCGCCAGTTCGGTTCATCCAGGTACCTCCCCTAGGTGGGCACCCGGCGGGTGCACCTGCACGGGACCTACGGCCACCAGCACCGGAGGGATTTTCCGCGCCCCTCCGCCGGCCTGTCAGGTGGTGGTGAGGTGCGCGTGGCAGAGCTGGTGGCCCGACGCGTCGAGCAGCGCCACCGAGCGCACGGTGTCCGGGTCGAAGGTGGTGACCTGGCCCCACACCCCGCCAGCGTCGAGATGCACCGGGCCGAGGTCGCGGCGCGACCCGTCGGCGAGCACCACGCGCAGCCGGTACACCGGCGTGGCCGACCCGCTGCCCCAGTACCAGCCGGGCAGGGCCACGAACACCGTGGACGGATAGCCACCGAGGTCGACCTTGCCCACCTTCTTGCCCTCGGCGGTGACCATCGGCGCCTCACGGACGGCCTCGCTCGACGTGGTCCGGGGGCGGCCGCGGACGAGCACCACGGCCCCCGCCAGCACGAGCACCACGGCCGCTGCCAGCGCGGCGAGCCGGGCGGTGTGGCGCCGCGGGGCGACCGCGGGTCGGTCCGGGGTGGCCCGACGCGGACGATGGCGTCGGCGGGTGGGGGTGGCGGCCAGCGGCACCGCGCCCCCGGTGGCGGACTGTGCCACCGCCAGCCGCTCGAGGACGCGCACCTCGAAGCCGGGAGGCGGCTCCTCGACCGGACCGGTGAGCAGGAGGTGGTCGACCACCCGGGTGAGGTCGCCGACGAGCGCCCGGCAGGCGTCGCAGCGCTCGAGGTGGGCCAGCGCGTCGGCCCGCTCGGGGCCGACTGTCAGGCCCAGGGCCAGCTCCGCGGCGTTCTCCTGCACCTGCTCGCAGGTCCATGCCCCGCTCATCGGAACGACTCCTCGTCGGTGGCCAGCGCCTCGCGCAGGCGCATCAGCCCCTGGCGGATGCGGGTCTTGGCGGTCCCCAGCGGGATGCCGTCGATCTCCCCGACCTCCTGCGCGGTGCGCCCGGCGTAGCTGGCCAGCACCACCGCCCGGCGCTGGCCCTCGGGCAGGGTGGCCAGGGCGCTCACCACACGGCGGGCTTCGGCCGAGGCCATCGCCAGGTCGTCGGGGAGGCGGTCGTCGGACAGGAGCCGGGCCACGTGGCCGTCGAGGGGCTCGGTGGGTCGCACCCGCCGGCTGCGGAGCAGGTCGAGGGCCACGTTGCGGGTGATGGTGAGGATCCAGGGCGCGACGGCACCGCGGTAGGGGTCGTACGACGGGGCGTGGCGCCAGGCCCGCACGAAGGCCTCCTGGGACACGTCCTCGGCCAGCTGCACGTCGCCGACGATGGAGCGGGCGAGGCCGTACACGCGGGCCTGGAAGCGGCGGACCAGCACGGCCGCGGCATCCGCGTCACCTGCGGCGACACCGGCCAGCACCGCTTCGTCGGACAGAGGTTGCACGATGGTCCTACGAGCCACGGTGACGGCGGGATTTTGGGGGGCTCATGACCCCAACAGCATCCCGCCGTCGACCACCAGCGTCGACCCCGTGATCCAGCTCGCCGCGTCGGAGCTGAGGAACAGCGCGGCGTGGGCGATGTCGTCGGGCTCACCCAGCCGTCGCAGGGGCACGTGGGCCGCCACCGCCTCCTCGTGGGGCTCCCACAGCGCCCGGGCCATGTCGGTCTTGACCAGCCCCGGAGCGATGGCGTTCACCCGCACCGCCGGTGCCAGCTCCTTGGCGAGGGTGCGGGTGAGGTGCAGCAGCGCGGCCTTGGTGGCGTTGTAGATGCCCAGGCTGGGCTCCACCGTGAGGCCGCCGATCGAGGCGATGTTGAGCACCGACCCCCCACCCTCGGCGAGGCCCGCCCGGCAGGCCTCCTGGGTCCACACCAGGGGTCCCTGGAAGTTGACCTCGACGGTCTTGGCCAGCCGCGGCACGTCGATGTCGAGCGTGGGGCCCTGGTAGGGGTTGGTTGCGGCGTTGTTGACCAGCACGTCGAGACGGCCGAACCGGGCCACCGTGGCCGCCACGCAGGCGGCGGCCTCCTCGGGGTGCCCGGCGTGGGCCGCGAAGGTGGCGACGTCGCCGTCGATGCCGGCCGCCGCGGCGTCGAGCGCGTCCTGCTTGCGGGAGCTGAGCATGACCTGTGCGCCCGCCTCGGCGAACGCCCGGCCGATGGCCAGCCCGATGCCCCGCGAGCCCCCGGTGATGAGCGCGACCTTGCCGTCCAGACGGAGTTCCATGCACGCCGAAGCTACGCCCGTGGGCCCGGCGGCGCGTGCCTCTACCTTGGTCGCATGCCCAACCGCCTCGCCGCCGAGACGAGCCCCTACCTGCGCCAGCACGCCGACAACCCGGTCGACTGGTACCCGTGGGGCGAGGAGGCCTTCGCCGCGGCCCGCGAGAGCGATCGCCCCCTCCTGGTGTCCATCGGCTACTCCGCCTGCCACTGGTGCCACGTCATGGCACACGAGTCGTTCGAGGACCCGGCCACGGCCGCGCTGCTCAACGAGCTGTTCGTGAACGTGAAGGTCGACCGCGAGGAGCGGCCCGACGTCGACGCCGTCTACATGGAGGCCACCCAGGCCATGACCGGGTCCGGCGGCTGGCCCATGACGGTGTTCGCCACGCCCGACGGGCGCCCCTTCTTCTGCGGCACCTACTTCCCGCCGCGCTCGGTACCGGGCAGGCGGGGCTTCGGCGACCTCTGCCGTGCCGTCGACCAGGCCTGGCGCGAGCAGCGTGACGACCTCCTCGAGCAGGCCGGCCACGTCACCGAGGCGCTCGGGTCCACCCACGCCACCGCAGGCGAGGCGCCCGATGCCGGGGTGGTCACCAACGCGGTCGAGAACCTCCTGGCCCTGCACGACCCCGAGTGGGGCGGCTTCGGGTCGGCCCCCAAGTTCCCCCAGGCCATGGCCATCGACGTGCTGCTGCGCCACCACGCGCGCACCGGGAGCGCCGCCGCCCTCCACGCCGCCGTCACCACCCTCGACGCCATGGCCGCCGGTGGCATCTACGACCACCTCGGCGGCGGCTTCTCCCGCTACTCGGTCGACCCGGTCTGGCTGGTGCCGCACTTCGAGAAGATGCTCTACGACCAGGCGCTGCTGCTGCGTCCCTACCTGCACGCCTGGCAGCTCACGGGCGAGGCCCGGCACCTCCAGGTGGTCGAGGAGACGGTCGGCTACCTGCAGCGCGACCTGCGCCGGCCCGGGGGTGGCTACGCCTCGGCCGAGGACGCCGACAGCGAGGGCGAGGAGGGCCGCTTCTCCCTCTGGACGCCCGCCCAGATCTATGAGGTGCTCGCCGACGACCCCGACCTGGCCGCCGCTGCCATCGCCTGGTGGAACGTCACCGAGGCCGGCAACTTCGAGGCGCGCACCATCCTCAACCGCATGCACCACCGCGGCGACCTCCTCCGTCCCGAGCACATCGAGGCCGCCCGGGAGCGGCTGCTCGAGGCACGCAGTCGCCGCGTGCGTCCCGGCCTCGACGACAAGGTCCTGACCGAGTGGAACGCCCTGCTCGTCGCCAGCCTGGCCGAGGCCGGCGCCGCCGCGGACCGGCCGGAGTGGATCGAGGCCGCGGTCACCACCGCCACCTTCCTGCTCGGGCACCTGCGCGACGACCAGGGGCGCTGGCTGCGCTCGTGGCAGGCCGACAGCGGCGCCCGTCACCTGGCCTTCGCCGCCGACCACGCCGCGCTCGTCGACGCCTTCACCCGTCTCGCCGAGGCCACGGGCGAGGCGCGCTGGATCGCCGAGGCCCGGGCCACGGCCGACGCGCTGCTCGACCGCTTCGAGGACCCGGCCGACGGCGGCGTCTTCACCACGGCCCACGACGGCGAGCAGCTCATCACCCGCCCCAAGGACCTCCAGGACAACCCCATCCCCTCGGCCAACAGCGCGGCCGCGGTGGCCCTGCTCCGGCTCGGGGCGCTCACCGGCGCCGCGCGCTACACCCACGCGGCACGCCGGATCCTGGCCCTCACCGGGCGCTTCGCCGGCCAGTACCCCACCGGCTTCGGGCACCTCCTGGCCGCCATCGACCTCGACACCGCGGGCATCACCGAGGTGGTGGTGGCCGGCAAGGCGCCGGAGCTGCTCGCCACGGTCCGCGCGGCCTGGCGCCCGGGCGCGGTCGTGGCCTGGGGCGAGCCCTTCGCGTCACCACTCTGGGAGGGCCGCGAGCCCACCGCCGACGCCCCCGCCCGGGCCTACGTCTGCCGCGACTTCACCTGCGACCTGCCCACGTCCGACCCCGCCCAGCTCGCCGCCCAGCTCGCCCCCGGCTGAGGCGGCCCGCCTCACTCGTCCTTGGCGACCTCGATCAGGATCTTGCCCACGTTCTCGCCGGTGAACATGGCGTTGAGGGCCTCGGGGGCGTGCCGCAGGCCGTGGAACCAGTGGATGCGGTAGTGGAGCTTGCCCTCGTCGACCCAGGCCTTGAGCTGCTCGGTGGCCTCGCCGAAGCGGTCCCACCAGTCGAGGGAGATGAAGCCCTGCATCTTGCCGCGACGGGAGATGAGGTTGAGGTAGTTCGACGGGCCGGGCGGGCGGCCCGACTCGTTGTAGACCGAGATGGCGCCGCACAGGGCCACCCGACCGTGCTGGGCCAGGGAGCCGAGCGCGGCGTCGAGGATGTCGCCACCCACGTTGTCGAAGTACACGTCGATGCGCTTGGGGCACAGCTCACGCAGCCGGGCCGGCACGTCCTCGGTGCGGTAGTTGATGCACGCGTCGGCACCGAGCTCGTCGACCACCCAGGCGCACTTCTCGTCGGTGCCCGCGATGCCCACCACGCGGCACCCCAGGATCTTGGCGATCTGCACGACGGCCGAGCCGGTGGCGCCGCCCGCCGCCGACACCACCACGGTCTCGCCCGCCTTGGCCTCGCCGACCTCGGTGAGCCCGAAGTAGGCGGTCAGCCCGGTGGCGCCGAGCACGCTGAGCATGGCCGCGGGGTCGCCCTCGGTACCGATCGGCGTCGACAGGCCGTCGTCGCGGGCGAGCGAGTACTCCTGCCAGCCGGGGAGGCCGTACACCAGGCCGCCGACAGGGAACTTGGGGCTGCGTGAGGCCACCGTGCGACCGACGCCGCTGCAGCGCACGACCTCGCCGATCTCCACCGCGGGGAGGTAGCCCTCGCCCTTGTTGAGCCAGGATCGCACCGTGGCGTCGATGCCCAGGCAGAGCGTGCGCACGACGGCCTCGCCGTCGGCCGGTTCGGGGACCACCACGTCGACGAGGTCGAAGTCGTCCCGGGACACGAGCCCCTCGGGTCGCCTCGCCAGCAGGATCTGGCGGTTGGTGAGCGCGGACAGGTCGACGTCGGTCATGGACGGAAGGTAGCGCCCGGCGCCACCCTCGAGGTCACCAACCGCCGCGGTGCACGACCTCGTCGAGGGGGCGCCGGGCCCGAGCGGCCGAGCGGCCGGGCTCGTCGGGGAGCGGGTGGCCCAGCGCCACGGTGCCGACGGCCCGCCAGCCCTCGGGCACCCCGAGCTCGCGGAGCACCGCGGCCTCGTGGTCGAACAGGCCGAAGAAGCAGGCGCCCAGCCCGGCGTCGACGGCACCGAGCAGCAGGGTCTGCACCGCCATGCCGGCGTCGACGTGCCAGTAGGGCACGGGCCAGGCCCCGGCAGCGCCGCCGAGGCCGCTGGCCGCCTTGTCGGGCTCGGCGTAGCGGTCGACGTAGGCCGCCGGCGACGTGAGCACCACCACCAGCGTCGGTGCGGCGAGGAGGCCCGGCCAGCGGAACCCGTCACGCCGCTCGGGCGGCAGCGTCCGGTCCCAGTAGCGGGCCGTCTGCGCGGGGCCCTCGAGGACCACGAAGGCCGTGCCCTGAGCGTTGCCGGCCGACGGCGATCGGCGCGCCTGGTCGAGCAGGGCGTCGAGGGCCGCGGGCGGCACGGGGCGCGCGTCGAAGTTGCGCTGCATCCGCCGGCGGCGGACGGCGTCGCTCAGGTCCAACGAGTGGGGGTGGAGCTCAGTTGCCGAGCTTGACGAGGTCGTCGGCGAGCGCCCAGCCGAACGCCACGAGCACGCTGCCCGCGTCTGGATCGACGTCGGTGAACAGCACCTCGAGCGCCACGTCGACCCTCTCGGGCTTGAGCGCGTCGTGCGAGAACAGCGCGGGGGGCTTCTCGTCGGCGCGGGCCACGAAGCTGTGCTCGTCGTAGGCG
>Ga0302323_100004170_pt1 | contig 11765 bp, 9 predicted proteins | sample Fen_T0_3_FD_201950 | JGI IMG/M metagenome (GOLD analysis project Ga0302323, IMG submission 201950) | Peat permafrost microbial communities from Stordalen Mire near Abisko, Sweden - Fen_T0_3 | ecosystem: Environmental > Terrestrial > Soil > Wetlands > Permafrost | place: Sweden: Abisko... | reverse complement strand
TACCCGCTTACCGCCGACGCGACCTCGCGCGGTGCAGCTTAAAGCGAGGACCGGAGGCGCCTGCCCAATCGGCACCTCCGGTCGGAGGGAGGGAGGATGGAACACTTCTGTTGGTCTTTTGTGTCTACGGAGAAGATATCCCTCCGACGTGAATGCCAGACCCCTCTAAGTGTTAATAAACCATAACAAAGTGATCCGAGCTGCGATTTTCTACGTGCGGAGACCGAACTGGACCAATACGGATCATCCGGGCTCCGTTCGGATCGGTCTGGCAGAATGGCCGAATGAGACTCAGATCGCCCGGCCGGCGGGGCATCTCGATCGCTCTTGCGGTCGCCGTCTTCGCGTCCGCTTGCGGCACAGGCACTCCTCCCCGCTTCCCGACCCGTTCTCCGGCCCCGACGCCGACCGCCGTTGCGACCAACACGCCGGCGGTCTCCCCGGCGGTCTCCGACGCAACGACCTTTGCCACGATCGAGAGCCAGGTCGAGGGCATCCGCGGCCTGAAGGCAGTCCATCCCGTGAACCCGGTCCTGCTCGACCCGACCGGGCTGCGCGACAAGCTGACGGCAATCAACACCTCGGAGATCGATCACGTGGCGCTCGCGAATGAGAGCCGGCTGCTGGTCCACATGGGCCTCCTGCCGGCGGGGTCGTCGCTGGAGCAGCTCGAGCTCGACCTCGAAGCGGGCCAGGTCGTCGGCTTTTACGACCCGACTTCAAAAGGCCTGTACGTCCTGTCCGACTCGGGCGGCGTCGGGCCGGTCGAAAAGATGACGTTCTCGCACGAGTACACACATGCACTGCAGGACCAGAAGTTCGGGCTCGACAAGCTCGCGATCGACACGCCGGACCAGGGCGACCGCGACATGGCGCGAACGGCCCTCGCCGAGGGCGACGCGACGATGGCGATGACGCTGTGGTCCGGGCAGAACCTTTCGCTGGCAGAACTGCTCAGTGTTGCCGGCGCCTCGCTTACTCCGGGCGCCGCCGACCAGCTGGCCAAAGCTCCGGCCATCCTGCGCGAGGACCTGCTGTTCCCCTACGTGCAGGGTCTCGACTTCGTGCAGGGCGTCTACTCGTCGGGCGGATGGGCCGCCGTAGACAGGTTGTATGCCAACCCGCCCGACTCGACGTCTCAGATCCTCCACCCCGAGCTCTACGCCTCGGGCGTCAAGCCGGTGACCGTCACGCTGCCGCCCGTGCCCCGCGCTCTTGGGAGTGGCTGGAAGGCCACGATGCAGGACACGCTGGGCGAGTTCCAGCTGCGAATCTGGCTCGAGGGCGAGGCGCCGACCGACGCCCAGTCGAGTGCGGCCGCGGCGGCGACTTCGGAATGGGGCGGCGACCGGGTCGGCCTGTACGAAGGCCCGGACGGAAAGTGGGCGGTCGTTCTGCGGACACGGTGGCGCAGCCCCGCCGGACGGGCGGCATTCGTGGCGGAAGCGAACCGGCCGCCGCTGGCCCGCGATCCCAGCCTGCACTACGAAGTCTGCGCGGACGCGCTGGAAGCGGACATCTACATCGCGTCGGACGATGAAACCGTGGCCTGGTTCGCCCCTTGCTTCCCGGCCACGTAGAGCCGTTTCGCGGCTGAGCCAGCGGCGCCCAGCGATGGACCTACATCGTCTCCGGAGCTGAGATTCCGAGCAGCGCAAGAGCGCCGGCCAGTGTCGTCTTCGCGGCGGCCACGAGGGCCAGCCGTCCGGCCGAGCGATCGGGTTCCGTCTCGTCGATGACACGGGCGTCGCGATAGAAGGCGTGGAACGTCGTCGCGAGTTCCGTAGCGTAGGCCGTGATGCCGTGCGTCTCCTCGGACTCGGCCGCGTCCTCCACGACCTCGGGCAGTCGCGCGATCTGTCGGGCCAGCAGCGCCTCCGGGGCGCCGGTCAGCACGCCCGCCAGCAGCCCGGCAATTCGAACGTCGTCGGCGGCCGGTGGGACCATGCCCGACTCCGCGGCCTTGCGCAGGATCGAGGCAATTCGGGCGTGGGCGTACTGGACGTAGTAGACCGGGTTCTCGCTCGATTGCTTCTTGGCCAGCTCGATGTCGAAGTCGATGCCGCTCGAGGCGGCGCGCGAGGCGAAGAACCACCGCGCGGCGTCAACGCCGATCTCGCTCAGCAGTTCGTCGAGGGTGATGAACTCGCCCGTCCGCTTGGACATGGCAATTTCCTTGCCGTCGCGGATGAAGCGGACCCACGCGGTCAGGATCATCTGGACGTGGTCGCGGTCGAAGCCGAGCGACTGCGCCGCGGCCTTGACCCGGGCGACGTAGCCGTGATGGTCCTCACCCCAGATGAAGACGATGCGCTCGTAGCCGCGGCTGAACTTCTCGACGAGGTAGCCGATGTCGGCCGCGAAGTACGTCGGTGCGGCGTCGTCCGTGGAGCGCAGGATGACGCGGTCTTTGTCGTCGCCGTACTTGGTCGAGCGGAAGACGACCGCTCCGTCCTCCTCGTAGACGTCCCCGGCGGCGCGCAGCCGCTCGACAGCCTTGCCGACCCAGCCGTCCTTGTGGAGCGTGCTCTCGGAGCGCCACACGTCGAAATGGCAGCCCAGGTGCTCGAGGCTGGCTTCGATGCCAGCGCGCACTTGCTCGGAAGCCCAGCGGCCGATCGCCCACTCGACCGGTTCGCCTGACGTCTTGGCGGCGGCCAGGACCTCGGCCGGAAGCTCCTTCGCCATGTCGTAGACGTAGTCGCCGTGGTAGCCGTCCTCGGGGATCTCGCTTCCCTCGCGGATGGCCACGACCGATGCGCCCAGATTCTTGACCTGGCTGCCGAAGTCGTTGAAGTAGTACTCGCGCTCGACCTTGTGCCCGGCCGCCGTCAGAACTCGGCACAGCAGATCGCCGGTGAAGGCGCCGCGGGCGTTGCCGACGTGGAGCGGCCCGGTTGGGTTGGCCGAGACGAACTCGACGTTGATGCTCTCGGGATGCTCGGCCGTGACGCGGCCCCAGCTGGCAGGTTCGCGCAGGACGCGGGTCGTGGTGGCTGCCAGCGCGCTGTCGGCCAGACGGACGTTGAGGAAGCCCGGCGGTGCGACATCGACCGAGGCGATCAGCGACTCCGGGTCCGTGGCGGTCGTGACCACGTGAGCGGCGATGGCCTTCGCAATCTCCATCGGCGCCTTGCGATACGGCTTGGCGAGCTTCATCGCGAGGTTGGTGGCGAAGTCGCCGAAGGTCGGGTCGGACGGGTGCTCGATCATGATCGCGACCGGGGTCGCCGAAGCCGCGTCATCGACGGAGGGCAGATCCGCTTGGGCGCGCTGCCAGGCGGCATCGATGGCCTGGCGGACCTGGGATCGGAGACTGGTTGTGGCGTCGGGGGTCATGTGCGCATGGTAGCGAGCCGGGCGACGTCGCGCGGAACCAGGCGGCCGTCCGGCGGCTGTAACATGCTGCGAAATCCATCAGCGGAGTCGCGCAACCGTGAGCAACCGTCGGGCCGACATGTCACTCCGGCTCAAGACCGTGACGTTCCGCCACGGTGGCAGCGAAGCCGCGCGCGCCGATGCGGCCATGGCCCTCGCCGACGAAGGCGAAGCCGGGGCCGAGGCGCTGCTTGACGGACTCGGCGATCGCGACGTCCGCGTACGAGCGTTGGCCGGCGAAGCCCTCGCCCAGGTCAACTGGCGCGAGGTCGATGACTCGCTCTGGGCCGAGGCGTCGGCGCTGCTGGTGTCCGCCCTCAACGACCGCGACCCCGGCGTCCGCGGCGGCGCCGCGCGAGCATTGGGGCGTGTCGGGGGCGAGGCTGCGGTGGATGCGCTGCAGGCGATGGCGGCGGACCCGGTCGAGTCGGTGCGTCTGGCGGTTTCGGCGGCGCTGGGCCGGCTGGCGCCGAACAAGGAACTCGAGTGGGCCTTCGAGCCGTCGTATGGGCAGATTTCGGATGGGCAGATTTCGGATGGGCAGATTTCGGATGGGCCGGTGCCGGCTCCCGAGCCCGCCGGCTCGTACGGCCCGGTAATTCGCGGCGCGAGCGCCGGGCGCGACGCACAGGCTGCGGCGCGCGACACCGGCAGTGCGTCCGATGAACCTCGCCGCATGATCGAGTGCCCCGGCTGCCGGCGGATGGCCAAGCCCGAGGCGGTACGCTGCCAGCGCTGCGGTTCTCGCCTCCGGCCCTAGCGCCGCTTAGGGACGCGCCGGCTCGACACGGAGCATCGTCCACGATGCCGGCTCGAGCGTCGTGGTGAGCCGCTTCCCGCTGATCGTCGCAGCCGGCCCGCGGCGCGGGACCACCCGCTCCGGATCCAGGCACGTATTCACGGCATACGGGTCCGGATCGGCCAGCACCAGCTCCTCGATCAGTGACGCGGGCGCGTCCGAGCCGAGGTCGATCGACAACTCGACCGGCTCGTCCGGGCTTCGGTTCACGACGAAGAGCGCCAGGACGCCGGTCTCGTCCAGCGTTGCGGCGGCATCGACCGACGCCACCGACCCGTACTTGGTGGTCGCCAGTTCCGGGCCGGTCAGCGAGACGGGCACGACGTCGCCGCGGGCATGGCGTGCCGTCAGGCCCATCGGATGGAATATCGACTCCCGCCACGCACCGCCACCGGGCTCGGTCCGGATCGGGGCGCCGGCGTTGACCAGCAACGATTGGCACGCGCAGCCGATCCGATCTGCGTGCTTGAGTATCGAAATTAGCAGGCTGCCGGCGACCACCGCGTCCACGACCGCGTACGGCTCCTCGCCGATCGGCGGCGCTTTGGGCCAGCCGGTGTGTGTCGGCCCCAGCGGCGCCCCCGGCTTGCGACGCCAGATGCCCCACTCGTCGAGGGAGATCGCCAGCTTGCGGTCGATGCCTTGTGCGGCCGCGACCCGGTCGGCCGTGGCCAGAAGGCGGTTGATGGACCGCTCCAGGTCCACGCCCGAGGCCAGGAAGCTGCCGAGGTCCGACGCCGCTTCCTCGAAGTAGAAGTGGAGCGAGACCAGGTCCGAGAACTCGTACGCGGCCGAGAGCACAGTTTCGTCCCACTCGGCCGCTCCGGGCAGGAAATCGGCCGTGCTACCGGCGACGACGAGTTCCAGGGTAGGGTCGAACTGGCGGATCGCGCGCCCGGTCTCGGCGGCCAGGCGGCCGTACTCCGAGGCGGTCATGTGGCCCAGCTGCCACGGTCCGTCCGGTTCGTTCCCGAGACACCACAGCCGGACGTCGTGCGGTTGCGCCGCCCCGTGCGCGATCCGGGCGTCGGATAGTCTCGTCCCGCCCGGATGGTTGGAGTATTCGAGAAGGTCGAGGGCTTCGAGAATCCCTCGGGTACCAAGGTTGAACGCCAGCATCGGCTCGGCGCCGACCACCCGAGTCCAGTCGATGAACTCGTTGAGCCCGAACTCGTTGGTCTCCGTGCTGTGCCAGGCCAGGTTGAGGCGCGTCGGACGCTCGGACCGAGGTCCGACGCCGTCTTCCCAGCGGTAGCCCGAGACGAAGTTGCCGCCCGGATAGCGGACGGTGGTCACGCCGAGCTCACGTATGAGCTCGGCTACGTCGCTGCGGAAGCCGTTTGCGTCCGCCGTCGGGTGGCCCGGTTCGTAGATGCCGGTATATACGCAGCGGCCGAGGTGCTCGACAAACGAACCGAAAAGGCGACGTTTGACGGGCGCCACGACATGGCCGCGGTCGATGACGGCACTTGCCTGCAGCACGACCGACCTCCGAGAACGGCTGCGAATTGGCCGGCCGGCTGACCGGCCGACGCGTCTAGTACGGCCAGGCCCAGTTCGCGACTTCCGGGATGTCCTCGCCCTCGGCTCGGGTGTAGGCCCGAGCTTCGGTGCGCTTGTCCTCCATGAGCTGTCGGACGTGCGCGGCCCTGGCGCCCAGGCCGGGGATCCGGTCGATGGCGTCGATCACGAGGTGATACCGGTCCAGGTCGTTGAGCATGACCATGTCGAACGGAGTGGTGGTCGTGCCCTCTTCCTTGTAGCCGCGGACATGGATGTTGTCGTGGCCGTTGCGTCGGTAGGTGAGGCGATGGATGAGCCACGGATAGCCGTGGTACGCGAAGACGATCGGCTTGTCCGTCGTGAAGAGCGAGTCGAATTCCTTGTCGGTCATGCCGTGCGGATGTTCCGTGTCCGGCTGCAGACGCATGAGGTCCACCACGTTCACGACGCGGATCTTGATATCGGGCAGGTGCTGTCGCATCAGATCGACGGCGGCCAGCGCCTCCAAGGTGGGGACGTCGCCGCAGCAGGCCATGACGACGTCGGGCTCACCGCCCTGGTCGTTACTGGCCCAGTCCCAAATGCCGATGCCGCGGGTGCAGTGCAGGATGGCCTGTTCCATCGTCAGCCAGTTCGGGGCCGCTTGCTTGCCGGCGACGATCACGTTGATGTAGTTGCGGCTGCGCAGGCAGTGGTCCGTGACGGAGAGCATGGTGTTGGCGTCCGGCGGCAGATACACCCGGATGATCTCGGCCTTCTTGTTGACCGCGTGGTCGATGAAGCCCGGGTCCTGATGGGTGAAGCCGTTGTGGTCCTGGCGCCAGACCAGGGACGAAAGCACGTAGTTGAGCGACGCGATCGGGCGGCGCCACGGAATCTCGCGGGTCACCTTCAGCCACTTGGCATGCTGGTTGAACATCGAGTCGATGATGTGGATGAAGGCTTCGTAGCAGTTGAACATGCCGTGCCGGCCGGTCAGCAGATAGCCCTCGAGCCAGCCTTCGCACTGGTGCTCCGACAGGACCTCCATGACGCGACCGTCGGTGGACAGCACGTTGTCCTTGGCATCTTCGGGGATGACCTCGGCGTCCCAGGCCTTGCCGGTGACCTCGAAGATGGCCTGGAACCTGTTGGAGGCGGTCTCGTCGGGACCGAACATCCTGAAGTTGTCCACGTTCGTGGCCATTACGTCGCGGACGAATGTGCCGGCGACGAACGTCGCCTCGCTCAGCGACCCGCCCGGCTTGGGCACGTCCACTGCGTATTCCCGGAAGTCGGGCATGACCAGATCGCGCAGCAGCCGGCCGCCGTTGGCGTGCGGGTTGGCGCCCATGCGTCGTTCGCCGGCCGGCGCCAGGGCCGCCAGCTCGGGCTTGAGCGCGCCCTTCTCGTCGAACAGCTCCTCGGGCTTGTAGCTTCGCAGCCAGGTCTCGAGCTGGGCGCGGTGAGTGGCGTTGGTCCGGGTCTCGGCGAGCGGAACCTGGTGTGACCGCCACGTGCCCTCGACCTGCTTGCCGTCCACGATCTTGGGGCCGGTCCAGCCTTTGGGGGTCCGCAGCACGATCATCGGCCAGGCGGGTCGAGAGTACGGCCTTCCGCTCCGGGCCTCGGCCTGAATGTCGCGGATCTCATCCAGGGCGGTGTCCAGGGTCGCGGCCAGCTCCTGATGCACCAGAGCCGGGTCGTCGCCGGTGACGAAGTACGGCTTGTAGCCGTAGCCGATCATCAGGTCCCGCAGCTCGGTCTGAGGAATGCGGGCCAGAACGGTTGGGTTGGCGATCTTGTAGCCGTTCAGGTGGAGAATCGGCAGGACGGCGCCGTCGCCCTTCGCGTCGAGGAACTTGTTGGAGTGCCAGCCCGTGGCCAGCGGCCCGGTTTCGGCCTCGCCGTCGCCGACGATGCAGCAGACCAGCAGGTCCGGGTTGTCGAAGGCGGCACCGAACGCGTGCGACAGCGAGTAGCCGAGCTCGCCGCCTTCATGGATCGAGCCTGGGGTCTCCGGAGCGACGTGGCTGGGGATTCCGCCCGGGAAGGAGAACTGGCGGAACAGCTTGCGGATGCCGTCCTCGTCGCGGGTGATGCTTGGGTAGAACTGGGTGTAGCTGCCCTCGAGGTAGGTGTTCGCGACCAGGCCCGGACCGCCGTGCCCGGGGCCGATGATGTAGATGCAGTTCAGGTCGCGGGACTTGATCTCACGGTTCATGTGGGCGTAGATCAGGTTGAGGCCCGGAGTGGTGCCCCAATGGCCCAGCAGCCGCGGCTTGACGTCGCCGGCCTCGAGCGGCCGCTTCATCAGCGGGTTGTCGAGAAGGTAGATCTGGCCGACGCTCAGGTAGTTGGCGGCGCGCCAGTATGCGTCGATGAGCCGCAGCTCTTCGGTGCTGAGCGGTCCCTTCACTGTGCTTGCGGCCATGGCATGTCTCCTTGGGTCGAGCTGGAGCTCGACTGTCGTCTGGCGTTCTTCGTGCGCAGTCGTCCATCTTGAACTACTCGCGACTCGATGTCAGGGCTCTCGGTTTGCGCGGACGTGACTCGTGGGCAAAACGGCTGCCATACAATCTCGGGACGGACCCGCTGGGAAGCGCGGCCGTCAGGAGGAGGGACAGGTGTTCCTTATTCGCCATTTTGTGACCACCACCTGGGCCGGCAAGTTCAAGCCGACGCTGGCCCCTGACGAGTACAAGCTGAAGGTCTATGTCGGCGGAGGCGGGCGGGAAGAGCCGGCTCAGCGCAAGGCAATCCAGCAGATAGACAAGTTCATGCCCTCCAAGGGTTACGCCTACTACACGATCATCGGCTCGCGCTACATCTGGCTTCCGCTCAGTGCGTACGAGTTCACGATCCTCTTCAGGCGGCCTTAGTCGGAGGGCGTCTCCCACAGCCCACGCTCCGGTCGCGGAGCCCTTTGGAAGGGAGCAGGTGATCGGTGGTCGACTCGCAGACAACCAGAGTCGGGATCAGCGACAACGTTGACGAGGGCGTAGCCGGCGAACTCATCCGAGGCGTCTCGGGCCCGGCTCACGGACTCGTCATGCCGAACCTGAACACGGTTGACTTTGGCGACTACGACGTACTCCTCGTGATCAACCCGGATCTCGAGGACGCCAAGATCGAGGAACTGGTCAGAGCGCTCGAGGGAGGCCTGACGGCCTTCATCTGGTTCAGCGCGACCAATGGGATCAAGGAGCGGCCACTGCGGGTCTGTCGCAGGTTGGGCTATGACCTCCTGACCTCGCGGCCGAGCGACAAGTACCGCGTGGAGTACACGGTGGACTATCCCGTGGAATCCAAGCGCGGCCACAGCAGCGAGATGGAGCTAAGCAAGAAGCGATCCCTCGTGGTCTTCAAGCCGCTGCCCACCAACTTCCCCAGGGTCAGAAAGACGATCGTCAATCGGCCGTCGCTGATCGGCAAGGAAATCCTGTCGGTGCAAGTCGAACTGGGCGACGGCCTCGCGATCATGACCGACTCGACCGGGCGTGCGGATATGCGGCTGGACATGTTCTCGCACGTATTCACGAACTCCAAACGGCGCTCGAGCTACCGCGCCGCAGGCTGGGCAGAGCAGGCTAAGGTGGCGTTGCCGGCCGTGGTAGCCAGTCTCTTCGAGGTCTACGACGAGATCCCATTCGGCTTGCTGGCGCAGCGGGCCGGGCTGGACCTGGAGAAGATCGATGGCCGGATGCTCATGGAAGTGCTCGAAGCCCTGATCCGCGAGCACAGGATCTCCGGCAAGATCCGCAAGGACGGGCTCGTCAAGCAGTAAACCGGCCACCGGCGCGACGGCGGCCGCCCTCCGGCCCTACGTCCGCGTGAACTTGCCGTCAACCTCGCGAAGGCCGCTGAACGAGCGGTATAGCAGCAGGTCGTAGACGATCTTGATGCCGCCGGCCAGGATGAACGGCGCCCCGGCCAGCGCCACGCCACCGATCAGCGGCGCGGCCGCGAGGGGCGAGATGGACGCTCCGATGCTTCGGGCGATGCCGGTGACGCCCGCGGCCGCCGAGCGCTCGTCCGGATCGACGACGGCCATCGTGTAGGACTGGCGCGTCGGCACGTCCATCTGGCTGATCGAGAACCGCAGCAGCAGAACTGCCACGGCCAGCGGCAGCGTCGGCATGAGCGGCACCATGATCAGCAGCACGTTCGAGGGCAGATGGGTGAAGACCATCGTTCGAATCAGCCCGATACGAGCGGCGATCCAGGCCGCCGAAAGAGCCGACAGGCCGGCCACGATGTTGGCACCGAAGAGGGCCACACCGATGACCGCCGGATCGGCGCCGAAGCGCAGATGGAACCAGTACGCAATCAGGCTCTGAACGACGAAGCCGCCGCCGAACGCGTCGAGGGCGAATAGCGCCGACAGCCTGGCGACGGTCTTCTGCGAGCGATGCAGTCCGAGCCTCCGCGCGACCGAGACGTCGGGCGCCTCGGGTGCCTCGACATTGGGCGAAACCCGGCTGAAGAGGAACGCCAGACCGAGGGCGATGATGGCGTAGCCGACGATCACGGCGCGGTAGGCATCGACCTGGGAATAACCGGCGCTGACGAGCCCGGTTGCCAGGGAGCCGCCGGCCAGAGCACCTGCGGCCGTCGCGAACGAGCCCGTCAGGTTGAACCAGGCGAAGACCCCGGTGCGGCGGTCGTCGGGGATCGTCTGCGACATGGCGGCCTGCTCGACCGCCAGGAAGGGGCCGACCTCATTGCCGCTCGGGCTGATGACGCCGATCGTGGCCGCGATCAGCAGCACCCACAGCGAGCTCGACGCCGCGAACCCGAGCCCGGCCGCGGCCATCAGCAGCGACCCGGCCAGGAGCACCTTGCGCCGCCCAACTCGATCGGCGTGGGTGGTCAGCCACAGCGAAATCGCCGCATCGCCCAGGAGCGTGAAACTGAGCAGGATGCCGATCTGGGCATCAGGGATGTGGAGCGCGGCAAGATAGAGGACCAGCACCACCGACACGAGGCCGTACCCGAACATGCGCAGGCCGCGGGTCGTGAAGATGAGGCGGGCGTCGCGGTCGAGGATCACGTGGGCAGTATGCCGTAACGAGTGGCGAAGCCGGACCGAAGCCCGCTTCTCGCTAGATCTCGAACGACTCGCCTTCGAGGACCAGACGAATATCGCCCGCAAATGCCGATTGAGCTGCGGACAGCGTTTCGGCGCGAGAACTCGACGCCAGGATATGGGTCAGAAGGAGTCGCGCGGCGTTGCCGGAGGTCGCGGCGGCGGCGGCGTCGGTGGCGGCGATGTGTCTGGCGCCGGGCGGCACCGGACGGCCGCCGGACGTGGCCTCGGACAGGAGCGTGTCGCCGGGCCGGATCAGCGGAACGAAGTCGTCGGCCCGGGCGCAGTCGCCGGAGTACACGAGCCCGGCCGTCATGTGGCCGTTGCCCGAACTCGTGCCCCCGGATCCGATCGAAACCCGGAATGCGTAGCTCTCGTTCGTGTGCGTTACCCGTCCGGCCTCGACGACGAAGGGGCCGAGACGGATCTGGCCCTCCGCCAGACGCTCCACGTCCAGAGCCTCCGCCGTGAAGCCGGCGCTGCCGTCGAGTGCGTCGAGCCGCTCCGAGAGACCCGCGGGCGCCAGAACGGCGGCCCGGCGCGGCGGGGCGAACTCCCACTTGAGGTAGTGGCGCAGAGACACCAGATCGATGAAATGGTCCGGATGCAAGTGGCTGATCAGGATCGCGGTCAAACCGCTGGGCTCGATGGTGGCCGCCAGATTGGCGAACGCGCCCTGGCCGAGATCCAGCAGCAGCGTCGCCGGGCCGCCCTCAGCGGCGGTCGCTTCGAGCAGGTAGCTGGACGCGGCCGCGCCGCGGCGGTTGGTGTAGGCGGGGCCGGCCCCAATGATCGTCAGGCGCACCGGACAAGGTTACGCGCGACGCGGCCTCCGCGATGTCGGCTACGCGACCGATTGGCGGCGGATGTCGACGATTTGTCGGCGCGGCGCTCGGCGCGGCCCTCAGCGGCGGCGCGTCCCTTGGCGGGGCGGCGTCAGCGGCCCCGCAGGAATCTATCGGGCAGGACCAGATCGCCGCGGTCCACGGCTCGTTCCAGGCTCAGCCGATCGAAGCC
>Ga0302323_100004169_pt1 | contig 11768 bp, 11 predicted proteins | sample Fen_T0_3_FD_201950 | JGI IMG/M metagenome (GOLD analysis project Ga0302323, IMG submission 201950) | Peat permafrost microbial communities from Stordalen Mire near Abisko, Sweden - Fen_T0_3 | ecosystem: Environmental > Terrestrial > Soil > Wetlands > Permafrost | place: Sweden: Abisko... | reverse complement strand
GTTATCCGAACGGCCTCGGAAGGTCAAGGGCGACGCCGCCCCGCCCACCATTTAAACTGCAAGCAACGCTCCTATCATGACCCTGAGATTAACAACTGCTCATCTGGAACAAATCCGCCGGCATGGCGAAGATACCTATCCCCACGAATGCTGCGGGATACTGACTGGCGAGATCATCGCCGATGGCTGCAGACGTGTCGGAGTTGTGGCGCGTTGCAGCAATGCGCACGACGACCCGTCGCGCAGCTGGTATCAAATCAATCCGCGGGATGTGGTGCGCATTCAACGGGAGGCGGCCGAGCGGGGTGAAGACGTGATCGGCTTCTACCACTCGCACCCTGACGATGCCGCCCGCTGGTCGAGCAGCGACCTGGAGGAGGCCCACTGGACCGGCTGTTCGTATGTGATTACGAGTGTCCAGCAAGGCAAGGCCGCCGAAACCAATTCATTCGAGCTGACGGGCGACAACTCAACCAGGCGCTTCGTAGACGAAGTAATCACGGTGGAATAGGCGAATCGAACGAGAGGGCAAGAGTGAGTAACGCAATGAAAGGTTTCACGACCAAAGCCGTCCACGGCGTTTCCGGCAAGAAAGAGGCGCACGGAACCCTGCGCATGCCGGTGTACGACAGTGTGGCCTTTGAGCACGACACCGCTGAGAACATGCAGGCGGCTTTCGAAGGACGGTTGGCTGCCCACTCGTACAGCCGCATTTCCAATCCCACAGTCGCAGACTACGAGGAGCGTGTGCGGCTACTGGCGGACGCATTCGGAGTGATCGCCGTTTCGTCCGGCATGGCTGCGATCAGCAACGTGATCCTGGCACTGGCCGAGACGGGAACGAACATTGTCACCACGGGTGCGCTGTTCGGCAACACGTATTCGCTATTTGAGAGCACGTTGCGGCCTTGGGGACTGGACATTCAGTACGTCGATCTGTCGAACAGCGATGCGCTGGCTGCGGCGATCAATGAAAACACTCGCGCTGTTTTCCTGGAAACCATCACCAATCCGCAGCTACAGGTTGCCGACGTGGAAGCGGTCGCGAAGGTTGCTCATGCCCACAACGTGCCGGTCATCATTGACGGCACGGTGAGTTCTCCGTACCTGTTCCGCGCGAAGGACTTCGGCGTGGACCTAGAAATCATGGCCTCGACCAAGTACATCTCAGGGGGAGCGACCTCGGTGGGCGGACTGATTATCGACTATGGAACGTTCAACTGGCGGCATAACCCCAAGGTGGCGCCCTGGGTACCGAAGTTCGGGGCCAAGGCGCTGCTGGCATGGATGCGCACCGACGTGTACCGCAACCTCGGAGCCTGCCTTTCGCCGCACAATGCCTATCTGCAGACGCTGGGCCTTGAGACCTTGAGCTTGCGGGCGAAGAGAAGTTGCGAGAACGCAATGGCGGTCGCGCAATACCTGGAACGCAATGACGAAAAAGTACGCGCGGTGAACTACCCGGGGCTGCAGAGTTCCCCGTACCACGAAATCGCAAAGCGACAATTTCCGCATGGGTTCGGTGGCATTCTGACTTTTGATCTGGGAAGCAAAGCGGAGTGCTTTGCCTTCATGGATAGCGTGCGGCTGATTCGACGGGCTACGAACATCAATGACAACAAGAGCCTGATCCTGCATCCGGCGTCCACGATCTACTGCGAATATTCGCCGATCCAAAAGGAAGAAATGCAGGTAAGGGATTCGATGTTGCGGCTTTCCGTCGGCATCGAGGACGTGGGTGACATCGTTGAGGACGTGGAAGTCGCGTTGTCAAAATTGTGAACATACGTAGCGAATCGCACCTCGCGACTCGCACTCTTCGCCGCGTCGATGGTATGTTATCGCCTAACGATTTAGGGCTAACTGGTACGACCAAAACTACTAGGAGATGAGTGATGGGATTGAAGATTGGTGATGTTGCACCCGATTTTGAGGCGAAAACAACGGAAGGGACTCTTCGCTTTCACGAGTGGATTGGTGACTCGTGGGCAGTGCTGTTTTCGCATCCCAAGGACTTCACGCCAGTGTGCACTACCGAACTCGGCTACATGGCGCGGTTGAAGCCTGAATTCGACAAGCGGAATACGAAGATCATCGGCCTGAGTGTCGATCCTGTGGACGATCACGCGCGCTGGGCTGATGACATCAAGGAAACTCAGGGGCACGCACCGAACTATCCCATGATCGGCGACTCTGACTTGAATGTCGCGAAGTTGTACGACATGCTTCCCGCCAGTTTGCCAGGCAGTTCGCAGGGCCGGACCGCAGCCGACAATATGACGGTGCGCAACGTGTTTGTCGTGGGGCCGGACAAGAAGATTAAGCTGATCCTGGTCTATCCGATGACGACGGGCCGGAACTTCGACGAAGTGCTGCGCGTGATCGATTCACTGCAATTGACAGCGAAGCATAAGGTTGCCACGCCGGTGAACTGGAAGCACGGCGAAGACGTCATCATCGCGGGTTCAGTCTCGGACGAAGACGCGAAGAAGGTCTATCCGGATGGCTGGAAGGCTCCACGGCCGTATCTGCGCATCGTGCCGCAACCAAAGGGGTAGGCTGCCGATTGCTCGAAAATTCCGAATCACCAACAGGCAGCTGATTATGGCTGCCTGTTTTGTTGGAATCAGAATGCTGATTACGCAGAAATTGTCGATTGAATTGGTGGCGGCGGTAGGACTCGAACCTACGACCTACGGATTATGAGACCGTCGCTCTAACCACCTGAGCTACACCGCCAACGGTCGGAAGCGGCACTTGCTGCGCCGCATCAGAGGCAGGAAACCTGCGGGCCGCTGGCCAAACCAGCGGCTATACAAAGGGCTGGACGTGACCGCGTCCAGCCCACTATTCATCTTAGATTCGCTCTCTTTGGCTGTCAATCACGCTCGAAACGCGCGGCTAGATTACCCCGCGTTAAACCTTCTGGTCGCGCAGCTTCTTGAGCACTTCGATGCCGCCCTCTGCGATCGGCTCTCCATGGCCAACTCCGACGATCTCAACGTCGCCGAAATCCGAGAGTTTGCCCACCGATCGCACGTTCTCAGTCATATCGAGGGTTAGGCCAGCCCATCCGGCCTCGACCCGCGGCCAAGTAACGATCACGTCGCCAACAAACAACGCCTTCTTCTGCGGCCAATAGAACGACAGGCAGCCAGGAGTGTGTCCGGGCGTCGAAACGATCGTAAGCGGGCCCACGTGATCGGCCTCTTTCAGCGATTGATCCACGATGCACGGCTTGTGGCCGTCGAATCCGATCGCCAGTCCGAATTGCATTTTGTACGCCGCCAGCGGGGCTTTGGGCCATAATCCAACCTTCGTAGACTTTCGCTTGCCCTCGACGACTCCGATCTCCCATTCATGGGCGTAAACGCGGGCGCCGGTCCGTCGCTTTAGCTCCGCCATGCCCCCAATGTGCGAGCGGTGCGCGTGGGTGGCGATGATGTTCTTCAGGTCCGAGGGCTGACGACCCATGGCACGGATCTCGTCAAGAATCATCTGTCCGTCAGAGTCGTACAGGGAGTCGATCAGCGTGATGCCGTCGCCATCGTCGAGCAAGAACGCATGGACGTGTCCGCCCATCTCCTGGCTGAGATAGTGAATGCCGTCGGCAAGCTTCATGGGTCACCTCAAAATGGAATAGGGGGTGAAATGCGGACGATAATACACCACAAGTCGCTTCCCATAACGTAATTCGTCATGGTTCCGCCCTGAAAGCGCGGGTAGTGCGTTGCGATTTTCGGACTGAGGCATAGAATTCGAATTACCGGTTTTTTCATAACCATAAAGGACCAATAATGCGCATACTTAAAGCTGTTTTCTGCTATCTTGCGCTGGCCTGTGCGATGGCTGCGCAAACGGCAAACCCCACATCGTGGGGTAGTGACCCTCAAGTGGAAGCGAAGATCGACTTCTTGCTGAAGCAGATGACTCTGGACGAAAAGGTCGGACAGCTTGTTACTTACTCGCAAGGCATACCCACGGGTCCGGGCACGAGCCGCAGTGACTATAAGGAGCTGGTCTCTAAAGGGCGGCTGGGTTCTATTTTCAATCTGACCGGCGCGTCTGAGACCAACGCGATGCAGAAGATCGCAGTGGAGAAGTCGCGGTTGCACATTCCGCTGCTTTTCGGGCTTGACGTGATCCACGGCTTTCGCACTGAGTTCCCGGTTCCACTCGCGCTTTCGGCCACTTGGGACCCGGCACTAGTGGAGCAAACGGCGCGGGTGGCAGCTAAGGAATCCAGGCACGCGGGTGTTCGCTGGACCTACTCCCCCATGGTGGATATCGCGCGCGATGCCCGGTGGGGGCGCATCGTCGAGAGCGCGGGTGAGGATCCGTATCTGGGGTCAGCGATGGCGGCGGCTTACGTGCGCGGCTACCAAGGCGCGAAGCTGAGTGACCCCGAATCGATCGCAGCATGCACCAAGCACTTCGTAGGATACGGAGCGGCCGAAGGTGGACGCGATTACAATACCGCGGAGATTTCCGTGCGCACACTCCGGCAGGTCTATCTGCCGCCATTTCAAGCGACGCTGAATGCAGGCGTCGCCAGCTTCATGAGCGCCTTCGAAACCCTGAACACCGTGCCCGCGAGCGCTAACGCGTTCACTTTGACACAGGTACTGCGCAAGGAGTGGGACTTCAAGGGTTTCGTGGTCAGTGATTGGAACTCCATTGGAGAACTGATTCCTCAGGGCATAGCTGCGAACCACTCCGTCGCGGCGGCCAAGGCATTCACCGCCGGCGTTGATATGGACATGGAGAGTGATGCTTATGGCCCGCATCTGGCTGAGTTGGTGAAGTCGGGCGTGGTCAAAGAGTCGGCGGTAGACGAATCGGTGCGGCGCGTACTGCGCGTAAAATTCGCGCTCGGTCTATTCGAGAATCCGTACACCAACGATAAGGTGTCGAGCGAAATCGCAGCCCAAGATGCGGATTTGGCGCGCAAGGCAGCAGAAGAGTCCTTCGTGTTGCTCAAGAACGAAGGCGGGCTGTTACCACTGAAGGCCGGCAGAAAGACCATAGCTCTTATTGGACCCCTGGCCGATGACGCCCAACAGATGCTAGGCGCGTGGTCGGCGAAGGGAGAAGCGAAAGACGTTGTGACTCTCCGGTCGGCACTGACGAAGCAGGCGAAGGCCACGCAGGGCCGCGTGATTTACGCTAAAGGGACGGATATCCTGACAACGTCAGACAAGGGATTCGCCGATGCCGTGGTAGCTGCAAAAACGTCTGACATTGTAGTACTTGCTCTTGGTGAAGATGCTGGATTGATGACTGGCGAAGCTGGCTCCCGGGCCCACCTTGATCTGCCCGGAAACCAGCAGCAATTGCTCGAAGCGGTGGCTGCGACAGGGAAACCGGTGGTGCTGGTGGTGTTCAGCGGGCGCCCTCTGGTTTTGAATTGGGCAGCCCAGCACGTTCCCGCCATCTTGGAAGCATGGTTTCCCGGTGTGCAGGCCGGTTCCGCGCTGGCCAATGTGTTGCTTGGCGTCAGCAGTCCAAGTGGCAGGCTCACCGTCAGTTTCCCGCGCGCGGTGGGCCAGCAGCCGCTTTACTATAATCGCTTCAATACCGGCCGGCCGGCCGGCAGCACGGACCTGTCCCGGCCACCATCTACCTCCGGGGAAAAGTTCCTGTCTCGCTACGTAGACGTGCCGAACTCGCCGCTTTATCCGTTTGGCTACGGACTCACATACAGCACGGTTTCGTATTCACCAACCGCGGTGAGTGTGAGCAGTGTCAGCGCCAAGGACTTGAATGCGGGCACGGCGAAATTGACAGTCACCGCTGAAGTGAAGAACACGGGTGGTCGCGTCGCGGATGAAGTCGTTCAGTTGTACATCCAGCAGCGGGATACGAGTGTAGTGCGGCCCGTTCGCGAATTGAAGGGGTTTCGCCGAGTCTCGCTACCACCCGGATCGTCACAGAAAATCGAATTCACCATCGGTCGTGACGAACTGAAGTTTTGGAATATCGACCTAAAGGACGTCGTGGAGCCGGCGCAGTTGACAGTGTGGATCGCTCCGGACTCAGCCAGCGGCAGCCCGGCGCAGGTAGCGATCGGGCAATAGCTAACGAACAGGACAGTTTTACTTCCCAGTTAGCTCGTTATGTCTGACTTCAGGGGACTTCTTATGAACCGTTTGGCTACTGCTCTCGCGATAATACTGCTCTTGTTTGCCATAGGCTCGCTTGCAACAGCCCAGGACTCATACGACCAGCCATGGCGACCGCAGTATCACTTCACGCCGTCCCATAACTTCATGAACGATCCCAATGGCATGGTGTTCTACAAGGGCGAGTATCACCTGTTTTACCAGTACAACCCCGAAGGCCAGGTTTGGGGACACATGAGTTGGGGGCACGCCGTGAGTACGGACATGGTGCACTGGCAGCATCTGCCGCTGGCGATTCCGGAAGACCCGAACTACATGATCTACTCGGGCAGCGCGGTGGTCGATTGGAACAACTCAACCGGCCTGTGCAAGAGCACCGATCCTAAAGATCAGTCTTGCCTGATTGCCATTTACGCCGCAGACTACCACCAGAAGCGCGAGAAGATGCACATCGCCTACAGCAACGATCGCGGCCGAACATGGACGAACTACAAAGGCAACCCCGTCATCGATGTCGATGCGGCTGATTTTCGCGATCCGAAGGTTTTCTGGTACGCGCCGCAGAAGAAGTGGGTTCTGGTGGCGGTGCTGGCCGACCATCGTAAGGCGTTGTTCTTCTCGTCTCCCGACTTAAGGCAATGGACGAAGATGAGCGAGTTCGGCCCGGCAGACGATGACAGCGGCCAGTGGGAGTGTCCTGACCTGCTGGAGTTGCCAATCGAGGGCACCAAGGAGACGCGGTGGGTCCTGATTATCAACCGCAATCCCGGAGCACCGGCTGGCGGGACGGGCGTGCGGTATCTCATCGGGCAGTTCGACGGAACTCACTTCGTCGAGAAAGAGAGCGCAGGCCAGAAGCTCTGGGCGGATTACGGCAAGGATTTCTACGCCACCAATTCGTTCAACGACATGCCGAAAGGCGAGGAGCGCAAGATATGGATGGGATGGACGAGCAACTGGCTGTACGCCAAGGATGAGCCCACGGTGCTGTGGCGCGGCGCCCAGTCAACTCCGAGGTCGCTTTCGCTGCGATGGGTTGTGAACAAGAATCCGACCTTGTCCCAAAAGAAGGGACAGGATGTAGCACCCGCCTCCTTAGCCGAACGGGAGTTGCTAATGGTACAGGCGCCAGTGCAGGAGTTGCAGGGCCTGCGCGGGAAACCGTTCTCGCTGAAGAGCGCCAATATTGCCACGGCCAATCAGAAACTGGCGACTGTGCATGGCGAAACCTACGAGATTGAGGCGGAAGTGGAGCCCGGCGACGCGAGCGAAATGGGGCTGCGTCTACGCAAGGGCGGCGATGTTGAGACCGTGGTGGGAGTGGTACCGGCGACGAACACGTTATTTGTTGACCGCACGAAGTCGGGAGATGTGTCGTTCAGTAAGGATTTTTCGGGACGATTCTCGACGACGCTGAGCGACACGAAACGCGTCAAGCTGCACATCTTCGTGGACCGCTCTAGCGTGGAAGTGTTTGCCAACGATGGCGAGAAAGTGATGACCGACCGCATTTATCCTCCGGCCGGGAGTACGGGCATCGAGCTATATGCAACCGGCGGCACCGGCAAGGTCGTTTCTTTGACGGTGTGGCAATTGCAATCGATTTGGGGTACGACGAAATAGCGGATAGTCATGACGAAGAGAATCGTTTTTGGTTACGTTACTTTCGTACTGGTGATGTTCGTGGCATCTGGGAGTATGCTGTCGCACGCCTCGGCCGGGAGAGCGATAACTCAGTCGGCGGAGCATCCTGTGCCGCTGGAAGCAAAGACCCCAGCGGCGACCTGCCTGGGATGTCATAGCGCCCTGCAAAAAGGTAAGTTCCTACACACTGCGATGGCTATGGGATGCGCCAGTTGCCACGCGATCAACACCAAAGACGGCGTAACGCAAGTGACGTTGGTGTCGCCGGCGAATCAGCTTTGCGAAACATGCCATACACTCTCGACGGACAAGGTTCTGCATGCTCCGTATCGCGAAGGGTTGTGTGTAACATGCCACTCGCCGCACAGCAGTGATTTCGCTGGCCACACGTGGGCGTCCGCACAGAATACCTGCCTGGGCTGCCACGCGCGGGCACGGCTGAAAGTGAACCAAAAGACCAAGACGGTCACCACTCCGTGGGGCAAGACGCTGACATTCGCGCAGATGAAGGGATCGCAGTACCTGAACCTGAATGCGACGCTGACGGGGAACCATCCGGTGGCGGGGCATCCGGTGAGCGGACCGAACCGGAAGCCGAACCTGCCGCCGGTCAGTTGCCGATCGTGCCACAAGGCCCATGCATCGCCGTTCAAGAACCTGCTGACCGCTGGAGCGCCAAAGGACATGAAGCTGTGCGCGACCTGCGGCGTGTGCGAGCAGTGTCACGAGAGCATGTACTGAAACCAGTTCTAGTGGCTAGTGGTTGTTGAAGAGAATCGACCTAATCGCCGGCTTCTTCTTCGGCTCGCTTGAGGCGACGCGATTCAGCCAGCAGGGCCATAGAGTGAGTGAGGTTTTGGAGGGTGACGATGCCGACCAAGCGTCCGCTATCGACCACGGGAACCATGCTAAGGCTGCGGCCGTGAAGGCGACGAAAAGCGTCGCCGAGTGAGTCGGAGCGTTTGGCCACCTCGAAGCCACGCATCATGGCGGGCTGCACGTAGCCGTTGCCGTCGCGACGGAGGGCATCAACGATACTTGCCTTGTTGATGACACCGACCAGTTCCATACCGCGAACCACAGGAAAGTCGTCCTGAAGAGTGTGCACAGCCTTGCTGAGTGCGTCTTGCAGGGTGTCAGCGGGCGAGAGAATGGAAAAGTGAGTGAGCATCACGTCTTCCATGTGAACGGTCTCGAGGATTGACTGGAAGAGAGCGGAACGGTCTTCGAGTTGTGCGCCGATGAAGAGGAAGAATCCGATGAGTACCAGCCAGGGGTCCCACCTCAGGCCGGCTAATATGAGCGCCATGGCGAAGAACTGCCCGATGGTGGCGGCGCGACGGGTGGCGTGGGTGTAGTCCATGCGTTCGGCGAGAAGCGCACGAAGAATGCGGCCGCCATCCATGGGGTAGGCGGGCAACAGGTTGAACAGGCCCAGAAAAATATTGCCCCAGAAAAGGCTGCGCGGCAAATTGGTAGCGTGCATCAACGGCTGCGACCACAGCTTGACCTGCGGAGCAAAAGCGAGGATAAGCGCTCCTGCAACGGCAGCAATGACGAGGTTGAGCAGCGGGCCGGCTACGGCAATGCGAATGTCACGAGCGGGATCTGACTGGGCCGGGCCGGGGTCTTCCATCAAGGTAACGCCCCCGATGGGCAGCAGAACGATGGACCGGACAACGATACCGCTGCGCTTGGCCGTAACGGCATGGGCAAGTTCGTGCAGCACCACACATCCGAAGATGATGGCGACCAGCGCCAGACCGCGGCCAGGGCCGCTGACGCCCATGTTCAGTGATTCGGAAAACCAGACGAAGCCCAGCAGGAACAGAAAAGTTACGTGGATACGGATGTCCACGCCGAAGAGGCGTCCTGCCGGGAATGACCAACCTCGCATGAAGAACGCAACCCTCCTTCTATATTCTATACATTCGGTACAGAGAGGGCAGGCATGCGCGTGATCGCCGGGGAATATCGTAGCCGTCCGCTGAAATCGCTGCCCGGGCTGGATCTGCGCCCGACGAGCGACCGTTTACGGGAGACGCTATTCAACGTGCTGGCTTCGGCGAGCACTCTCGAAGGCAGTGTGTGGCTCGACTTGTTTGCGGGAACCGGGGCGGTAGGGATCGAGGCGATCAGCCGGGGAGCGCGGCAGGTGTATTTTGTCGAGTCCGAACGCAAACATGCGCGGCTGATTCGCGAAAACCTGCAAGCGCTGAAGATCGGCGACAGATTCGAAACTTACGAGAGTGACGTTGCGTCGGCACTATTAAGGCTGGAGGCATCGGCGCTATTGTGCGACTTCTGCTTTCTAGATCCGCCCTACTCGATGCGAGGAGCGTATGAACGCACACTGGAGTTTTTGGGTGAGTCACGGATGGTGGGACCGTCGTCTATCGTTATCGCCGAGCACGAGAAGAAATTTGATTTGGGCGGAACATTCGGAGCGTTAGAGCGGTATCGAAAGATTGTGCAGGGAGACGCGGCACTGAGCCTGTACCGGACGACAGCTAATCACTCAGAGGAAACGAGCGACTGACGCGTTAGTAGAAAGTTCTTTGACGCTAGTTGCCGGCCGGCGCAGCCCGTTGGGCCTTTCCTTCCATCACGGTAACCCATCCACCATGAGGATCGGCAACTTCGGACTTAAAGGTGAAAGTGTCGGGGCCGGTTTCTACAACGGTGTAGCGACCCGTGACGGTGATGCCGTTCAACTTCTCTTCGGAATTCCAGGTCCACGTGTTGCCGTTGAGATGGCCAAGAGCAACCTGATGCTCGCCGAGACTGTTGTACACGTTGTAGGTGTAGGTCTTGTCCACGACGTTATAGCCCATTACGCGCTGGCTGTTGACCGTGCCCAGGTCGGACTTCATCGAGGTTTTGGTCTCGAGGAAATAGCCGTCTGTGACCCACTCGCCGTGCTCCTTCAGAGTGAAAGGCGCGCCGGGAGATGTGGGACTGATCTTGGAAGTGCCGGAGGCGGTCCAATCGCCCAAGAAGAAACTCATACGCTGATGCTGCGGGAGAACGCCTGCGGGCGAAGCCTGTTGCGGTGCCTGGGCTACCGCACAAGTCGAGAGCAACAATAGGGCGATGGCTATGCGATGCATGGAAAGCGTCTCCTAATGAAAATCACAGTCGAGACGGATCTTGACCGAAGGAAATCGTAGCACGACACCGCGGGCTACTCCACGTGATGGCGGACGACGCGCTCAGATAGATTGCACAGAATTTCATATGGAATCGTGCCGGACCAGCGGGCATGATCGACAGCCGTGATCTGCTCGTCGCCGCTTCGTCCGATGAGCACGACTTCGTCGCCGATTTCCACACCGGATATCTTCGTGACGTCCACAATGGTGAGGTCCATCGAGATACGCCCCAGCATGGGAGCGCGCTGCCCACGAAGCAGGACATATCCTCCGGGCGCAAGCTTGCGATAGAGTCCGTCGCCGTATCCGGCAGCGATCACGGCGATACGTGCTGACTCGGGTGTGACGTAGGCGCCGTTGTATCCGAGAGCTTGCCCCGCGGGAACGTCGCGCAAAGAGAGCACCCGGGTTTTCCATGACAGCACGGGAACGAGACCCAATGGATGGTAGTCGGCGGCAGCGGATCCATCTCGCTGCACGAGCGGGAGCTCGTATCCGTAGATGGCCATGCCCGGGCGAACAAAGTTAAACCATGTTGAGGGCCGCCCGAGAGTGGCACTGCTGTTAGCCAAGTGGCGCAGCGAAGGCCGAAGCCCATGCTGCTCCAGCGTACCTAGCGCTTGTGTGAATCGCTCCTGTTGGTGTTCGGCATCAGTAGCGTCGAGCACTTCGGCGGAGGCTAGATGACTGAAGGCGCCCTCGAGCTCCACTTCGGGTATAGCCTTCATGCGCGCGGCAAAGTTGTCGAGTTCAGCTAGCGGGAGCCCAAGACGAGCCATGCCAGTATCGAGCTTCAAGTGCAGACGCACGCTTCCGCGATGACCGATTCGAACAGCGGCACGAGCGATCG
>Ga0302323_100004168_pt1 | contig 11769 bp, 8 predicted proteins | sample Fen_T0_3_FD_201950 | JGI IMG/M metagenome (GOLD analysis project Ga0302323, IMG submission 201950) | Peat permafrost microbial communities from Stordalen Mire near Abisko, Sweden - Fen_T0_3 | ecosystem: Environmental > Terrestrial > Soil > Wetlands > Permafrost | place: Sweden: Abisko... | reverse complement strand
CCTAAGCTGAGGCGCCGCCATCTATTTTTTCAACGCGAAGCCACCCGGAGGTGTTACCCATTCACCATGACATTCGCGAGGTGGAGCGGTTTGGGGTTCCGGAGTTCTTTGGTTTTTTGGTCGGCGGTCGTCACCACCTTGTCTGGCTGCGACGAATCATCGTCGAATGGGCCATCGACAGACCCGTCAATACCCCAAAAATACCAGGCATTTGCCAGCGCGTTCGACCAGGAGCGTCAGCAGCTCGGCGTCCCCGGTGCGGCGGTCGCCATCATCGAGCGGGGCGAAGTGACATTTTCCCATGGCTTTGGCACCAAAGGTCCGAATAGCCACGAGCCTGTTGACGCCGACACCCTGTTTCGCATCGGGTCAATGACGAAAGCACTGACAGCGACCACGTTGCTCGGCCTGGTCGATGCGGGAGCATTCAGCCTCGATGCCCGCCTCTTGAGCGTCGTGCCCGACGTCGCTATCAACGATCCAGACAATCTTTCGACACTGACGTTTCGCCAACTACTTTCCCACCAATCTGGGCTTTTTGACTACCTTGCGGTGGATGGCCCGAAGGATGACGGCGCGCTCTCGCATTTTCTCACGAGCCAGGATTATGCAGCGAACGAGTACTTCATGGCCCCGCCTGGGTCGTTCTATAACTATTCAAACCCGGACTATTACCTAGCAGGGCTGGCGCTCGAACGCGCTTTGGGCGTCCCGTATCGACAGGCTGTTACCGACCGCGTCCTTTTACCACTCGGCATGACGCGGACTTTCTTCTTGCCTTCTGAAGTCATTGCCGATGGTAACTTCATGGACGGCAAATCGACCAACGCCGACGGCAGCCCTTGGGTCGTCAAACCCGACTCGTATGACAATGCCTGGGGGCGCCCTGCCGGCTTCGCCTACTCGAGCGTTGTCGACTACGCAAAGTTCGTCCAGTTCCTCTACGCCGGAAATGCGGCAGTCTTATCCGACGCCGAGCGAGAGGAAATGCAGTCGCCACAGGTCAATACACTCGATTTGGGCGGCGCTGACACCAGCCTCAAGAGTTACGGTCTCGGCCTAATGCTTCTGGAGAAGTTCCACGTCGGTCAGAGTGCCTACGCGATGAAGCTTGTGAGCCACGGTGGTAACATTCCTGGATTTAGTAGCATGTTCTACCTCGTTCCAGAAACTGGGTCTGCCATCGTATGGTTTGCAGATGCGGATAGTGTTGCGTTCAGCACGTCCATGGTCGTCGCGTTGAACAGCTTCGCCGGACTGGCCAACCCCACGGCATGGCCGCCGCCAGGGATCGCCGTAGATACGAGCTTGTTCCCTGCCTACGCCGGAACGTACGATGACCCACACGTAGCGGGTACCATCAATGTCACAGCCAGTGGGGCAACGTTGTCTGTCGCATTTCCCCAATTCGACGCGAGCAACGTCGTATATGAGCATAAACTGCAACCGACGTCCAAAGACAACTTCATCGTGACGGTGGACGGACAGCCCTATCCACTTACATTCATCACCGACTCGACCGGCGCGTATGTTTGGATGCGCACACGGCTCACCGTGGGCAAGCGCGTCGCATCGCCCTAACGCAGCTGCGTCGCCAGACATTTCGGACTTTCGCCGGTGCAATTGCGCCACCCACAAATCTCGGCAATTCTTGCAGTATTGTTCACGCGGCGAGATTTTACTGATTGGCGGCGACACGTCGCGGGCAGCCGGAGCAGGCAACGTTTCGGTTCTGTTCCACGCGAGTCGTCCTCGCTTCACTTCGTCGCTTCGCGAGCTCATCGGGAACTACTACGCCACGCCCGCGGTACAACTCGTCAGGCGTCTGCCCGTCGAAGGTACTGTGCGGCATCTGGTGGTTGTGTTCCTTAACATAAGACTCGACCAACTTTCGTAGCGTGGCAATGTTGTCGAGCTGGTTGATAAATAGCCAACCGAACTTCAGGACCCGCCACCACGCCTCGATCATTGATTTGGAGAAGCTCACGTCTACCTGAGCGATGACGCGTTCCTGTGTCCCAACTTCGAGTAACCTGTCAACGTTCTTGTTGAGGTTCTCAACACCGGAGTCCGTGTACACCTGAGTCACCGAATTGCCTAGGCAATTCGCGTCATGCTGCAGCACGTGGCACGTGTTCATTCGGTCGAGCTTTTCCGCGACCGTCCAAGCCAAGATCCTCCGCGAGTAGTTGTCGATGACCGCGTGGAGATAGGCCTTCGTTCCGTCCAAGAGTATGATGATCGTTACATCGACATGCCGCGCTTCATTTGGAGCCGTGGCGCGAAACTCGACCCGCGGCTTCGGAGGATGCACCCGCAACCTTGGTCGTCGCCAACCGCGATCTCGTATCAGCTTCGCCCAAGTTCCCGGATGAGCAAACACTCTTCCGACTCGCTGTGCTTGAAGAGCGAGCGCTCGAATCGACATATGTCGATAATCCTTCGATTGAACCAGATCGCCAATGGTCTCAACTCCCTCAAACGTCAAGCATTGAGGCTTTGATAGAGGGCAGCTGGATTCGTCATCGAGGGAGCATCCCTGTTGCCGTCCAACCCAATCGTGGAATCGGGCGGCAGACAGTCCGAGAACACGAAGGGCAGCCGCCAAGGGCATCCCCTTTCGCTCACGCTCAACGGCGCTGAGTATTTGCCGCTTCGTTTCCCCATCCGCAACACGGGCATGCTCCAACTTGAAGCCAGAGACATGCAGCAAGGTCAACACGAGTCGTAGTACGGCGGTTAGCACCGATATTCGGCGTTCCAATTTTTCAACTTGGTCCCGAAGCAACTTTTCGCGTGGTCTATCATCCGCGAAAGTCACTACCTCACCAACGCCATGGCAAATCCAACTCACTGCCGTCGAGCGTGGGATCTCAAGTTCCGGAAACAACGAGGGGTTACCGGTGGCAATGATCTGTACCTTGATACGGTGGTCGTACGTGCGGCGTTCGCGTTGAGTCATCAGGCCCGCGCAGGCTCGCTGACACAACCAGCCACGAACCCCCTTTCCCGAAAACGCCAATGATATCATGCTGCGCAATTGCGTCGCCCGACCTCCAGAATGTTGAGCAACGTAGCTGCGCTGGGTCTGCTCGCCAAGCATGCGAATGGTGCAATTGCAGTCCGCGTTGCGGCGCGGCGGACTTTGCTACAGGTCCCTGCCCACATAGGACCTCGGCGTTTACCAATGCCTGCGGTCGCGAGCAGAGCCCAGAATGCCCAACGACTCATCGCGCGCAGAGTCCGACCGCCTTGGGCGACGCCGGAGTTCCCGACGGTTTGGTCGCTTTCTTCACACGCCGCCGACTTGGTATTGGGGATCCACACGTAGCTGGTATGGACTCCCAGTGATTCGTGAGGGACTGCACTGCCGCGTCGTCTGACTCTTGGCTCCAATGGCGCGACTGGCGAAGGCGCCCACGACGGCCAAGTCAACCACGAGCAAGAGCTGGCACCCGAAGGCTCCGACGATCCAACCAGGCTCAGTTCACCCATGTCGCTGGCCCAATTGTGGACGCTTTCGAAACTGCCACCTGGCGGCATGGCGAAAGGAAATCCAAGCCTCACGGCTGGTCGTTCGCTCATAGCCGAAGAATGACTGCCAAATCCGTCGATTTGCTTGCGACGATTACCACATCCGAGCGTCGTAACTGGTGACGTGAGCCGTCCGTCTTCGGCCGAACCAACCGGGAGAGTACCATGTTCCAAGCAAGCCTGCGCCTCGGACCACTCTGCATCTCGATCCTGCTTGCCATTCCCAGCCTGAGCTGCTCCTCGAGCGAAGCGCCTCCGGAGCAGTCGGTCGGCAGCTCGAATCAAGCAATCATTGATGGGATCGGAGTGGCTGTCGACACGATTGGCACGCCTGACTTAGGTCACACGGCGGGCGGGTACTGTTCTTCCACACTGCTCAGTGACGGCTGGTTACTGACCGCCAATCACTGCATTACCCAAGTTCCAGAGGCTCCTGGCGGAGCGCAGATGGATCCCACGCAATTGCGGATCCGGCTCAAGGATGGAGAATGGATCAACGGCAACAGCTCCTGGACCATCTATCAGCATCCGACGCTCGACGTCGCGTTGGTCAATTTCAACCAATCGATCACGGATGGGTCAGCAAAGCCCTTTGGAAATCCGCTGTACCTTGGACAATCGAGCCAGCTCGTTGGTAAGTCGGTCTACTGCCAGTCTTGGGGTAAGGGGACGCGCGACACGGGTGGTGAGACCCTACGCTACGGCTGGATCCCCGTGGCCCGGCTCGCGTCCAACGGATTCTTCTTCGAAAATGTCAGGCCTATACCTTGGCATGGCGACTCTGGTGGTTCTTGCTTCGTGTACGCCAACGGTCAATGGAATATCGTCTCGGTAAACAGCCTCGCCGGCGTCGACGGTTGCACCAACGACGACGAAACTTGCAGGTACTGGTCGTTTGCAGTCGGCGTCGAATACTTCCGTGATTGGGTTCAGGGCATCGTTGGAAATTCCGCAGTCGTTTTCGCGAATCAGTTTCCAGACTCGACCAACGTAGGCGGACCCTCCCAGCAACTGCTGCCAGGTGGCCCTCGCGCGGTCGCCGACACCGCACCTGCTAGTCACAGTGAGTACGATTACCCGCAGATGACGATCGGCAACGATACGATTCGCGCCATATTCGTGCCGCATGCTTGGACCGTTCATCTCTTTGAAGACTATGGCTTCGGTGGTCGTGACTGGAGTTACGGTGAGAGCTACTGGGAGGCCTTGAGCGCAGAAGTCGACCAGCAGGCGTCATCGGCAAAGGTCTATGGCGGAGTCGTTACGTCGGCAGGCGTCGTCTATGGGTCAGGCGGTTCGTACTCACTCGCCGGCAAGAGCTGGGACAACGGCATCACCAGCCTGCGCGTCCCGGCCGGGTGGATCGTCTCCGCGTTCGACGTTTCGAACGCTTCGGGCGACAGCGCGACCTATACCGAAGGCACGTACAACACACTGGGGAACATGGCGAGTCGGGTTTCCGGCCTCCGCATCTTGGAACCAGCTGCGGTATACCCGGAAGAGGACTTCGCAGGTGCGGTCAGCTACCTGACATCGGATTGCTACGACATTGACCGCATGGGCTTGCCCAACGACGCGATAAGCTCAATCTACGTGCCTCCGCTGCGCGCCATTCAAGCCTTCTGGAATGGAGGCCTTTCCGGCTACAATACGATCTATGGTGCGGGCCAGAAGCTGGCGACGCTGGACGCCTGGAACAACCAGATCTCTGGGCTCTGCGTCTATTCATTCCCAGCGCGGCTGTCGGGCAAGATGGTTGGTGGCGACGCGCTTTCGAACATAGGCAATGGCGCCTTCGAGAGCTCGATTTGGTCACCCAACCGTAAATATCGACTCGTGATGCAGACGGATGGAAACCTCGTCGTCTACCAGGGCTCGACTCCACTGTGGTCAAGCTGCACGAACACGAGCGGTGGTCAGATTGCCACCCTGCAACCCGACGGCAACTTCGTCGTATACGATAGTAATCACTACCCGTTGTGGTCGAGCAATACCAATGGGCAAACCGGGGCATATCTCCAGCTTGACAATGATGGCGTTCTCCGTATTTATCAGGGGACGACTGCGATTTGGACTTCGAGCACGAATTGTCTATGAGATTTGCAGCCGGTTCGCGACGGTAATGTTTGCGATGGAGCGCCGAGCGCGGCGTCCTGACCATTGCAGATGCGTGCATCGCGTCACGCAGGGAGCGACAGCGACTCTCGTGCCTGGCCCGCTACAGCAAAATGAACCTGCTAGGGAATACCAACCGTTTTGCGAGGAGAAGTAGAGATGGCGCTCTTGGAGAGAAATGCAGTACTTGTTTCACTGGTCTCGGTCCTGGGGTCTTCGATCGTGTTGGCATGTGGCGCGCCGACGGATGATTCGTCAAGCGACGCCCCAGCAAGCGCGTCCCAGTCGATAATTGGCGGAACGACCGTGGGTGTCGACACGATTGGGACGCCATATCTGTGGAACGACTGGAATGTGGGCGGGTTGTGCTCAGCAACCTTGTTGAGCGACGGATGGCTGCTTACTGCGCAGCATTGTGTCACCCAGGAGGGGGTGCCCAACGGGGGGACCACGGTTAGCCCTACGTATCTGTATGTGAGTCTCTTGAATGGTGGCCAAGTAAGAGGTTCGAGTGCGTGGACTATCTACTTGCATCCAACGCGCGATATTGCGCTGGTGAATTACGCGTATACTGCATCGCTGCGCAATTCCGCCGATCGCCCCTGGTCAACGCCACTGTACCTCGGAAATTCGAGCGACTTCGTAGGTAAGACGGTTCTCTGCCAGGGCTGGGGAACAAGCACGTGTACTAGCGGTGGTGGGGTGCTCCGCTCAGCGTCGATACCCGTTACGTCCGCTTACGAAGGTACGATCAGCGGCCTTACCGATTCTGGCAAATCCGCTAGCACCAACATCAAAGGTATCAAGTTCTCGCGAACATCGGCGTTGCCATGGTTGGGTGACTCCGGCTCATCGTGTTTTGCCTTCGTCGAAGGTCAATGGAACGTCATTTCCGTAGACAGCATAGGAACGGCGCAACTGGACCAGAACGGCAATTGTGTCGCCGCTACGGATTCGTATCACAACGGCGTCGAAGCTTTTCGCGATTGGGCCGAAGGAATCATGGGTAACGCCTTGACGGTGTTCGCCGATGCCGCCTTTGGAGGGGCAACGCAGCAGTTGTTGCCGGGTGGGCCTTCCCCCTACTTTGATATGCTCCTGGGTGCTACGATATGAACCAATTGGGGCAGTCCAACGATTCAATCAGTTCGGTGTTCGTACCATTCCGACGGGCTATCCAACTCTTCTGGAACATGGGATTGTCAGGCCCCAACGTCATCTACGGCTCGAGTCAGAGTCAATCGGGTCTTGGGTCCCTGAATGACCAGGTTTCCGGTCTTTGTGTGTATTCGATGCCGGATTTTTGGTCTGGTCGTATGAACGCCAGTGACGCGATCTCGAACGTAGGCAGCACGTTCCAAAACAGGTTACGTTCCCAGGACACCCGCTTCGAACTAAACATGCAGACGAACGGGAACCTGGTTTTGACTCAAGGTTCGACGACACTTTGGTCTACCTATGGGCAAGGGGCCGGCACAGGGCAACTTGCCACGATGCAAAACGACGGCAACTTCGTCGTATACAACAGCAACCACTCCGCCGTTTGGTCCAGCAACACGAGCGGCAATCCCGGTGCATACTTGGCGCTCCAGGATGATGGCAACCTAGTCATCTACGCCAGCACTGGCAGTGTGCTCTGGGCATCGAATACCTGTTGCCACTGACAGGACTCAAGGAAGGCCGTCGAGAGGCCGTGCGTTCTAGCGTCGGTGGCCGGAGGATTGGTGGACATGGTGACAGCACTGCGGTGCATTGCCCGCCGGCGGTCGGTACGCATATAGACAGTCGCCACGTTGTTTTCCTGGTCAGGATCTAGTTCGTCGAAACCGTACGACGAGTTTACCACCTCGGGGACCATTAGAGTTCTAAACCCCGGGCTCATCGCCGAGTTCACCCGACCACCCAACGTGCACCAGCGTGGGGGGGGGTTGAATGTCATCGCCCAGCGCGTAGTTTGTATATGGAAGGGTAGCAAGGTGCTGTTGGGGAGATCGTGCCAACGGCGTCGGGACCGGAGTACTGCCAGCTCGCCGAGCGTCGGGTGCACCCAAGGCGGAATTTTGAGTAGCTTTGATCCACGCGTTCGACGACGACTTTCGTGCGACGCCATCGCGGGAGTGGCGTCCTATGTGTAGCTGGCGCCGGGACGTCATTGGCTTCGATTTGACTCAACTTCGTGATGTCGCCGTTCGCAAAGGATCCGTCCCCTGCCATCGGATGAACGTAAACCATGATCGCATAAGTGCGCGTTAATGTAGACTAATGACGGCTCACTGGACGACGATTGTACGTTAGCAACAGTCCGTTGTCATGGCCACGGTGCGTCTGTGCAAACGCGCATTGCATTTTTCTTTGCGACAATGTCGATGGCCGCCATCTAGGTATACGTCGAGCGTCCTGCACGACGGAATCTCGCAAGTCACAGCGTAATGGGTGGGTTTGCGAGTGCTTGGCAACAATTCGGGAGGACTGTATGCGCAATTTCAGACACTTGGCGGCTCTAGGTTCACGAACGTCCTGCATCCTGGCGACAATCTTAGCCGTTGGCGCGCTTGGTGCGTGCGATTCCGGTGATGGACTCACGACGCCCGCAGACGAATCCAGCGTGGGAACGGCCCAAGAGGAACTTACCGACTATGGCTTCAAAGACTGGATCCAGAAGCGTTTCAGTCGCGAGGTCACGGTCTGCGTCAATGCCGCGTCAGTATTGAATCGAGCAGATGCCGATAAGTTGGTCAGCTACTGGGAACACCTAGTGAGTCGTACGTGGTCTCAGGCAACCGGTATCACTTTCACTGGCTGGAAGGCGTGTAACGGTTCCGACAATACACAGGCCAACGTCATTAATCTACATATTTTGGACATGGACTGTGCCGCGAGCACAAGCATCCAACGAGACGAAGCCGCTGGAAATTCGTACCTTCTGATCATGCCTTGCCGTAATGTCGTGTATGACGACACGACGATGATCCACGAGTTCGGTCACGCCTTGGGGTTCGCACACGAGGCAGACCGCAACGACTTCCCGGCCATCTCTACCGACACCTGCCCCAGTATGGGGATTTTGAAGGGAACGAGCACTGCGTACAACGAAACCACGCTTCCCGATCCGTTCTCGATGATGAATGCTACGTACTGTCATTGGCTCATCGAAACGAGTTACCAAGACAACAAAGGTGCGCAGGTGGCTTGGGGACGCCCCAACTACTTCGCAGACGTGACTGGCGACGGGGCAGACGATGCAATTGTCGTGAACCCGGATGGAATCTACGTCATCGCCAACGGTGGAAAGGTAACTGCGTCGGGTGGCCACTACAATGGTACACCTACCAACTGGGGCGGCGAACTGGGTGCCTCTGAGTACTACTTCGTCGATGTCAACGGCGACACGAAAGCGGATCTGGTGGTTGGGGACAAGTCAGGGTACCTGAAGGTGTACTTGTCCAATGGTAGCAAGTTCGTGCGCTCGACTGCAGAGAAGGCTGTAGGGACGCTCTGGCGTTCGACTCGGGGCCTATTCTTCGCAGACATCAACGGCGACGGTAAAACCGACGCGATCCGCATCGTTCCATCCAACTTCAACATCACCGACGCCAACAAGGCATTTCAAGTCGCCTATTCGTCTGGCAGTACCTTCAACTTCGCCGGCGCAGTCTACCTTCAGAACATACCGAAGCCGCCGAGCACCGTTGGCTCTCACGGGTGGTTTGCTGACGTGACTGGCCCGGACAGCGACGGTAAATCGAGAGCGGACTACATCTACTATGGTGGCGATGGTATCTATGTGAGCAAGAACTTCCCCAGCGCCAAGCAAGCGGCGAATGCGGGCTTCCAGACTCCCACGCGATGGATGGCTCAAACCGGCAATTGGCTTGGTTACACTCAGACCCCAAGTCTGCCCATGTTGTTTGCCGACATGAACGGTGATGGCAAACAGGACTACGTGGCAACGAGCCCGAGTGTTGTTACCGGCGTCCCGACGCGAGAGAGTTTGGTCGTGAACTACTCGACAGGGACAGGCTTCTCCTCTTCCGGCTTTACGGTGTCTCCGGGCTACGCTACGGAAAAGGGCGTCTTTGCCGCCAAGCTATCGACGAGCAGTGCTACCCGTAGCGTTACCATCGTGAACAGACAGTCAATCTATGCTTACGATGCAGCTTCCAGCTTCATGTGGGATCTGGCTGAGCGCCCCTACTACGGCATCTCGGTTCCGAGAACCATGTACGCCATGGGCTCGGTGTATTCCAATAACGTACTTTCGACAGCCGAAAACTCTTGGGTTGCGGCCAACGCCATAGACGGCAAGGCAGCGACTTCCTACAGCAGCAACTACGCCGGTTCTGCTTCCAACAGCGGTGGTTGGGCTTGGCTAGCTGCATGGCTCAGCGCTCCCCAAACCGTCAACACGCTGGTATTAACCGCTCGATCGCTCAATGATCGACCCCAGGGGTTTCCGCCGAGCTATGACGTCTATCTCACCGCGTCTGACAATTCTCAATGGAACTACGTCGGGCACTACACGACACAACCGACCTCGCCGTCTCGGAAGGTGGTCATTCCTCTAGGTGCCAACTACTACACCTACGGCGTTCAGATCGTACCTTCGGAGTTGGGTGTCGATGACTTCGGTGGGCACTACTTCCAAATGGCAGAGGTCCAATTGGGGCTAGCTAACTAGCGTCGCTCATTCGCAGTTGCAATCATCCGTACTACCCGGGCGCCTCATGCAGACGCCCGGGTATGGCGTAACGGACAATACACAACGGCCCCGAGACATGACTCCCGAGGCCGTTGTTTCTATTTGTCAGCCTGAGTTACTGGCAAACACCAGTAACGCAGGCTTGGCCCTGATTGAGGCCGCGGGAGTGAACCAGACACAGCCGGACATGTCGAGGAAAGGTCAAATTCCGGCTGACAGAGCGATTCGTTCCGCTGTAAACCAACGCTCACTATGAATTTGGCCGTTTCGGAGCAGCAACTTAGCCACGCGGGTTGCATTCTTACTGCAGGCCTGGACTCAAGGCTGACGCTGGAGCCAGGCTTGGGCAAGAGCGACGCATTTCTTGCGGCGAAGAATGGTTCCACCCATTCGCGGCTAGTATTCGACCTCGGGCACCTACCAACCCTCCGACGCTACACACTGTGCCACCGCTACGAACCGTATTGGATGAAACCCAAAGCCGGCACTCGAATTGCGGACGTGCCGTCTGAGACACAATACTTGCTCGCTCAACTCGTGAACGGTGATTGGCTACTTTGCGTCCCCCTTTTGGATGAACCCTTCCGGTTTTCACTGCGCGGTCGAGCGGACCAACACCTCGAGTTGCTCGCGGAAACTGCAGACCCATTTACCGTCGGCACCGGAGGTCTCGCGCTGTATCTTGCGTACGGAGAAGACCCATTCGACATCATCCATCAAGGGGCAAAGTGTGTTTCGAAGCGGCTCAATTGGGGCAAACTCCGCCGCGAAAAGGCCGCGCCTGACTTCGCAGATACCTTTGGTTGGTGCACTTGGGATGCGTTCTATCAAGAGGTAAGCCTCGAAAAGGTGCGCGCAGGGCTGCAACAATTCGCAGCGGGTGGGGTGGCTCCAAAATTTCTAGTCCTCGATGATGGTTGGCAAAGCGTCGAGCGGCAGCCAACCGGCGAGGAGCGCCTCGTCGATTTCAAGGCCAATGCGAAATTCAACGGCGAATTGTCATCCACCGTTAGGATGACCAAAGCAGAATTCGGAATCGAGACGTTCTTGGTGTGGCACACGATCGTCGGTTATTGGGGCGGCGTATCGGGCAAGAGCCTGCCGGCGTATGACGTCAGGGAACAGATGCGTCGATTTGGCGAGGGCATAATGGCGCACGTCCCGCGGTTCAACGAGCAATGGTGGGGAAGCCTTGTCGGCTTCGTGAGCCCCGAGGCGATCGGAAGGTTCTTCAACGACTATCACGCGTACCTCGAGAGCCAGGGCGTGGACGGCGTGAAGGTGGATAGCCAAGCGCTGCTCGAGGGCATCTCCCACGGCTGCGGTGGCCGCGTGCGCGTCAGCCGCGCCTATCGCGAAGCCCTCGAGCAAAGCGTGAAGACGCACTTCAACGGGCGCCTCATCAACTGTATGTCGAACGC
>Ga0302323_100004167_pt1 | contig 11769 bp, 6 predicted proteins | sample Fen_T0_3_FD_201950 | JGI IMG/M metagenome (GOLD analysis project Ga0302323, IMG submission 201950) | Peat permafrost microbial communities from Stordalen Mire near Abisko, Sweden - Fen_T0_3 | ecosystem: Environmental > Terrestrial > Soil > Wetlands > Permafrost | place: Sweden: Abisko... | reverse complement strand
TCACCAAGCCCTGTCCCCCCGAGGAGCTGGAACTGGCCATCCGGGCTGGGCTGCGGCAGCACCAGCTCGTGAACGCCGAACGGGAGTTGCTCGGACAGACCCTGACCGGCGCCATCACCGTTCTTTCGGAACTACTCGCGAGCGTCGACCCCGTCATGTTCAGCCGAAGCCAGGTGGTGCGTGAACGAAGCGTACGCTTGGCCCATAGCCTGGGCTGCGAGGAGATCTGGGCCATCGAGATCGCGGCACTCCTGGCGCCCATTGGAAGGATGACCATGCCCACCCGGGCCATCCTGGCCGCAGGGCAACGGGCTGGAGTGGAGGCCCTCCTCGCCACCGTTCCGGAAGTGGGTGCGAGGTTGATTCAGTCCATTCCCCGCCTCGAGGGTGTGGCCAGGATCATGCGTTACCAGGCGAAGGGCTACGACGGGTCCGGCGTTCCTGGCGATGACCTTCAGGGCGACTCGATCCCTCTTGGATCCCGGATCCTTCGTGTGCTGTGGGATTTCTCTGAACTCGAGGAATCCCGCCAGAGTCGCGCGGTGGCCATGGAGGAAATGCGACTCCGGCCAAAGGCCTACGATCCCCGGGTGCTGGAGGCGTTCAGCGAACAGATCGCGCTTGGTCCTCCCGTGCCCGCCGCACGGCACCTCCGGCTTCGGGATCTTCGCGCCGGGATGATCCTGGCCTCCGACATCCAGACGAGAGATGGCGAGCTTGTCCTGCCTACCGGTCTCCGGCTTGGACTGGGCCACATGGAACTCCTGTCCAGCCTGATCCGCCTGATGGACCTGCAGGAATCGGTTTCCGTCCTGCTTCCCGAGGGGGAAAGCCATGAAGCCTAAGGTCCTTCTGGTCGACGACGAGGAGAATGTCCTGCAGGCCTATTCGCGCGTGTTGCGGGGGCGATTTGCGCTGGACACGGCCCTTGGCGGCGAGGCGGCCCTGGAATGCATGGCTGAGCGTGGCCCCTATGCGGTGGTGGTGTCCGATATGCGGATGCCAGGCATGGATGGTGTGACTTTCCTCGGCTGGGCCATGGCCCAGCATCCCGACACGGTCCGCATCATGCTCACTGGCAACGCCGACCAGGGGACGGCCATGGAGGCCGTGAACAAAGGTGCGATCTTCAGGTTTCTCACCAAACCATGCGATTCCGAGCTGCTGGGACAGACCCTGGAGCTGGCCATCCGTCAACATCAGCTCCTCACGGCAGAGAAGTCTTTGGTGGAAGACACCCTGAAGGGCGCCATCCGGATGCTGGTGGAATTGCTCTCCTGCCTCGATCCGATCTCGTTCGGACGCGCTCAGGCCATGGCTGTGCATGCCGAGGCCATCGCCCGGGAGATGCACATGAAGAACCCATGGGTGCTTGGCATCGCCTCGATCCTTTCGCAAATCGGCATTCTCACGGTACCCGAGGGCGTGGCCACCAAAGTCCAGACGGGGGCCTTTCTCAACAGCAGTGAGCGGGAGCTCGCGAACCGCATTCCCGAAATCGGAGCCGACCTCATCCGGAACATTCCACGTCTGGAGGAAGTGGCCGAGTCGGTGCTCTACATGAACAAGAACTTCAACGGCACCGGCTATCCGGCCGATGATCTCAAGGAGCAGGCAATCCCCCTCGGAGGGCGCATTCTGCGAGTGGTCTGGGACTACGAAAGGCTCCTCTCGAAGTTCGGAAATCCCCTCGCCACCGTGCGGGATATGGAAGCGCGGACGACCTGGTACGACCTGGAGGTCCTGCGTGCCTTCGGACGCTGCTTGGAGCGGCAAGGCGTTGAGGCGCCAGCCACTCCAGCTCAGCAGATCAGCCTGCACGAGCTTCGCATAGGCCATGTTCTGCTCATGGGCATCGAAACGGTGGATGGCCTGCTCGTGGTGCCTGAGGGCACCACCATCGGGTTGGCCCACTTGCAGAAACTCCGGAATTTCGCTCGGCTCTCGGGGATCCGGGAGCCTCTCCTGGTGAGGGGGGGGTAGGCCATGAAAGGGACTCGGGCCTCGCGCCGTCTGAACTTGCCCACCCTTCTGATCCAGAAGAACGCCCTGGAGGAAGAGCAGCGTCTCTATGAGGATCTGGTCAGGACTCAACCGGCAGGAATCTACCGCCTTCGCATTGCTCCCGTCAAAGCTTCCAGTGGTCACGAGTGGGAGCGCATCGTCCAGTCCCATTACCATGTCGAGTTCGTCAGCGACCGCTTCTGCGAGATTTCTGGCCTTGCCAGGAGCGCCTTCCAGGCAGATCCGGCCTCTATCCTGGACCGGATCCACCCGGAGGATCGCAAGGGGTTTAGCGATCGCAATGCCGACGCAATGATGCGGAGGGTTCCCTTTCGATGGGAAGGACAGCTGGTCAAGGATGGACGGTGGTGCTGGGTCCGCTTTGAATCTTCACCTCGAAGCCTTGCAGATGGTGGGACGCTCTGGACCGGCGTCCTGACGGACATCACCGAGGAGCGCCGCGCAGCGGAGGTTCTGCACAGGAATCATGCGGTCTTGACCGGCATCATGGAAAGCGCCGAGGGTCCTATCTTCTCCGTGGACCAAGCGTACCGCTACACCAGCTTCAACCAGTCCCATGCGGCCGTGATGAAGGCGCTGTACGACACGGACATCGCCCTGGGTACCTCCCTTCTTGACCATCAGACCGTTCCTGCGGACCGCGAGATGGCGAAGTTGAACCTGGACCGCGCCCTGGCGGGAGAGGCGTTTACGGAAGAGGCCATGTCCGGTGAAAAGGGACGCTCCCGGCTCTATTTTGAAGTGGCGCATACGCCCATTCGGGAGAGCGGAGGCGAAGTCATAGGCATCGCTGTTTTCGCGCGGGACATCACCAAGCGCCGCGTGGCCGAAGAAGCCCTGAAGGCTTTGGAGGCCCGCGCCCAGACCATGGTTCAGACGACCCACGACGGGGTATGGCTCCTGAGAATGGATGGGCAGATCGAGGATGTGAACCTGGCCGCCTGTCGGATGTTGGGCTATTCCCCTGGGGAACTCATGGGCATGCAGGTGGGGGATTTGGAGGCGATGGAAACCGGCGAAGAAGTCCGACGGCACTCGGACCGGATCCTTGAGCAGGGCATGGATCTCTTCGAATCCCTCCATCGCAGAAAGGACGGAACCGTCTTCCCCGTAGAAGTCTCGATCACCGCCATTCCGGAATCAGGCCAGATGGTGGCATTCATCCGTGACATCACCCTGCGGAAGAAAAACCAGGAATCCCTGAGGCGGGCCACGGATCTGCTCTGTCAGGTGGAATCCATCGCAGGTGTGGGCGGATGGGAAATAGATCTCAGGGAGCAGAGCCTGTTCTGGACGGGCCAGACTTACTGCATCCACGATCTGGAGGCCGACACATACAGTCCCTCAGTCGAGTCGGCCATTCAATTCTACGCACCGGAGTGGCGCCCCGTGATCACTCTGGCCATCCAGGAGTCCATCGAGACCGGACATGGATTCGACCTCGAACTGGAGATGATCACCGCCAAAGGTCGACGCATCTGGGTCCGTACGTCTGGTCGTCCGATCCTCATGGGTGGTCGGGCCGTGAAGGTGCTCGGTGCCTTCCGGGACATCACTGAAGAGAAGGAGGCGGAGGATGCCCTCCGAGTGAGCGAGAGCCATAACCGGGCGCTCGTCGCCGCCATTCCTGATCTCATTTTCACGAGCAGGCGGGATGGCGTGTTCCTCGCCGTTCACGCGCCCGATCCGAACGTGCTTTTCGTGGCCCCGGAGGTGTTCCTCCACCGAAAGGTCGAGGAGATCCTGCCCAGACCCATCGCGGTCCAATTCATGAAAGCCTACTCGGATGCCCTGGACTCCCACCGGGTTCAGGAGCTGTACTACACGCTCCCACTGGGTGGTGAGGAAAGGCATTTTGAGGCTCGTGTGGCGCGCTGCACCGAGGACACCGTTGTGACCCTCGTACGGGATATCACTGAGCGGAAGCAGGCTGAGGAGAAACTGCGGGAAACCAATGCCTATCTCGAAAACCTGATCAACCATGCCAATGCGCCCATCATTGTCTGGGATTCTGAATTTCGCATCACCCGCTTCAATCATGCCTTTGAGTTCTTGACCGGTCGCAGTGAGGCAGAAGTCCTTGGACAATCGCTGGAACTGCTCTTTCCACCTTCACTGGTGGCGCACTCCATGTCCGAGATCCGCAAGATGCAGACGGGTGAGCATTGGGAAACGGTTGAAATCAAGATTCTGCATCGAGATGAATCGGTGCGCACGGTGCTGTGGAATTCGGCCACGTTGATCGCGAAAGACGGGCGGACACCCATGGCGACCATTGCCCAAGGTCAGGACATCACCGAACAGAGGCGGGGAGAGGAGCTGATCAAGGGTCAGCTTGATGAGCTTCATCGTTGGCAGGACGTCATGCTTGACCGCGAGGACCGCGTACAGCAGTTGAAGCGTGAGGTCAACGACCTCGCCCAACGCCTCGGCGAGGACATACGCTACTCCAGCCAGGTGGCGGATCCGGCCGGGTCCAAGGAACCGATTTCATGAGCCGGGATCTGCCCTCCCTCCTCCGAGCAGTGCTCCGAAATGGTGTCATTGTCGGTTTGGCCATGCTCTTCGCCGTTCTCACCAGGAAGGCCTTCCTGGGTGCGTTGGGCGCACGCATTGTCTGGGTTACCTTCTATCCCGCAGTCATGGTGGCAGCGCTCTATGGGGGCTGGTTTACCGGATGGCTGGTCGCCATAGCTTCGTGCCTGATGGCTCTATATGGTTGGCCTCTGCTGGGGAACCAGCCACTTATCCTGGATCGTGGGGATCTGCTGGGGATGTTCGCATTCCTGTTCAATGGTTCGATGGTTACGGTGGTGGCTGAGGTGGCTCGGCGCGCGCGCCTGGGGGCCATTCAGGCCAAGGAACAGGCCGAAGCATCCAACCGCGCCAAGAGCGTCTTCCTGGCCAACATGAGCCATGAGCTGCGCACGCCGCTCAATGCGATCCTCGGGTTTTCCAGACTGATGCGCATTGATCCAGCCATTTCCAAGGACCACCGCAGGACTCTCGACATCATCAACCGCAGTGGAGAGCACCTGCTCACCCTCATCAACGACGTGCTGGACATGGCGAAGATCGAGGCGGGAAGGATCACCGTGGAGAGCACGGCCTTCGATCTGCACGCGATGATGAATGATCTGATCGACATGATGCATCAGCGGGCAGAGGCCAAAGGGCTGTCGCTGGAACTGGAGTTGGAGCCTGGGCTTCCCAGGGTGGTCAAGACAGATGAATCCAAACTCCGGCAGGTGATCCTCAATCTGCTGGGGAACGCCGTCAAGTTCACCACGCAGGGTCGGGTGGCCCTGAGGGTTGGGATTCGATCGCATGGCGGCCGCGGGGGCACGACGCTTGCCATCGAGATCGAGGACACCGGCGAGGGCATTCCGGTGGAAGAACAGCGCCGCATCTTTGAACCGTTCGTTCAGCTCGGACACAAATCCGATCAGAAAGGGACCGGACTCGGCTTGACCCTGTCATGGCAGTTCGTGGAACTGATGGGTGGCACCATTCATCTCGAAAGTTCGCCGGGACAGGGCTCGAAGTTCTGTGTGGAGCTGCCAGTGGAACGGCAGGAGGACTCATGGCTGGTTCCCGTCCGATCCAACGAAACGCGGATGGCGCACCTGGCGCCAGGACAGGCCGAGTGCCGTGTGCTGATCGTGGAAGACCAGGCGGAAAACTGGCAGTTGTTGCGGCAGCTGCTGGAACAGGCTGGTTGCCAGGTCCGGGTGGCTGGAAACGGTGCGGAGGGCGTCGCGAGCTACCAGGCCTGGCGGCCCCATTTCATCTGGATGGATTGGCGGATGCCGGTGATGGATGGGGCTGAAGCGACCCGCAGGATCCGGGCCCTTGATGGTGGCCATGAGGTAAAGATCGTGGCGCTTTCCGCCTCGGTCTTCAAGGCGGACCGGGAGAAGGTGCTGGCTGTGGGGGTGGATGATTTCGTGTCCAAGCCGATCCGGTTCGACAAAATATTCGATTGCATGGCGAAACTCCTGGGGGTGAGATTCACCTACGACGAGCCGCAAGAAAGGGCTTCTGCTGGATCGGCTACGGAGGTCGATCAGCAGTTGCTGGCGCTCCTTCCCTTGGCACTCCGCACCGAACTGAAAGATGCCCTGGTGAGTCTGGATGTCTCCAGGATCGATGGTGCTGTCCACCACATCGCCGAGCTGACACCGGCGCTCGGTATCCATCTGGAGCGTCTCACCAGCGAGTATCGTTACACGACCATTTTGCAGGCTCTGCTGACCTTTCCAACCGATGAGTTGAAGGAAGGGGCTCTGGAATGACTGAAAAGCCCATCATCCTCGCCGTGGACGATACCTCTGAATCGCTGGCCCTTCTGACGAGCATCCTCACTCCTGCCGGGTATCAGGTGCGACCCGCAGACAGCGGCGAACTGGCTCTGGCAGCCGTCGCCGTCAAACATCCGGACCTGATCCTCCTGGACCTTCGCATGAAGGGGATTGGGGGGCTCGAAGCCTGCCGACGGATCAAGGCTCGGAAGGAGACGCGTCACATTCCCATCATCCTGATGAGCGCGTTCGCTGAAGTGAAGGAATGGGTGGAGGGACTGGAACTGGGCGCGGTGGATTACATCACCAAACCGTTCCAGAGCGAAGAGCTTCTGGCGCGGGTAAGAACTCATCTGTCCCTTGGGCGGGCGAACGATTCACTCGAACAACAGCGCGCCTCGCTTCGGGAAACCAATGATCACCTGCAATCCGAGATCCACGAGCGTCGGCGCGCGGAGGATGAATTGCGTGCGGCCCTGGTCCGTGCCGAGCGATCCCGTCTGGCGATGCTTGGCGCCATGGAGGATCAGAAACGGACCGAAGAGGCGCTCCGCCGTTCTGAACAGGGATACCGGCTCCTCTTCGAGGCCAATCCCCACCCGATGTGGATCTACGAGCTGGATTCCTTGGTTTTCCTGGCCGTCAACGACGCCGCCGTGTACCAGTACGGGTACACGCGGGAGGCGTTCTTGCGGATGTCCATCCGAGAGATCCGGCCTTCGGAGGACCTTCCAGATCTGATGGACCGGCTGACCGACCCCTCCACCATCATCCGGGATCCCGGCATCCTGCGGCATCTGAAGAAAAATGGCGAAATCATCCTGGTCGAGGTGCTCTCCCATCCCATGAGCTGGATGGGCCGCGCTGCCCGGGTGGTGGTGGCGCATGATGTGACCCAGCGCGAACGCTCCCAGCGGGAACTCCAGTCCAGCGAAGTGAATCTCAAGGCGACCTTCGACCAGGCGTTGGTGGGCATGGCCCAGGTGGGATTCGATCAGAGAATCTTCCGGGTGAACCAACGATTTGCCGAGATCGTGGGGAGGGACTCGAGCCAGCTGGTCGGGATGGATATTTCCTCTCTCACGCACCCCGAGGATCAGCTTCCGCCGGAAGCCTCGATCCAGGACATCCTGCGGGGCATGGGCGGGGGCCTCATTCAGGAAAAGCGGTATCTCAAGCCAGATGGAACCCCAGTTTGGATCCAGCTTCTCGAATCCATCGTTTCCACGGGGGACTCCGATCCGGACTACATCCTCAAGGTCGTGGAGGACATCACTGATCGCAAGCGCATGGAGGGCGAGATCCAGGAGATGAACCGGGATCTGGAACGCCGCGTGGAACAGCGTACCCAACAGCTGGAGGCGGCCAACCAGGAGCTTGAGGCCTTCGCCTACAGCGTGTCCCACGATCTTCGCGCCCCCATCCGGACGATCTCAGGATTTTCCGACGCCTTGAAACGGGATGAACTTTCCACCCTTTCGCCCGCCGGGATTGAACATGTGCAACGGATCCAGGGGGGTGCCACCCGGATGTCGCAACTCATCGAGGATCTGCTCCAGCTTTCACGGGTCGGGCGAGATGACTGCGACATGATTTCCATCGACCTGGGTAGCCTTGTGGAGCAAGTCCTGATCAAGCTCAAAGAGCCAGACCCTGGTCGTGAGCTGACCTGGCAGGTGGATCGTCCGATCAGGGTGATGGGTAATCCCAGCCTGCTTCGGATCCTTTTGGAAAACCTGCTCGGCAACGCCTGGAAATTCACTGCCCATACGCCCGATGCGCGCGTTTGGGTCACCTCTCGTACAGTGAATGATTCCTCGGTGGAAGTGACCATCCGCGACAATGGAGCGGGATTCGTATCCTCTCAGGCGGGCCGACTGTTCACACCCTTTCAACGCCTGCACAAGCCCGATGATTTCCCGGGAACCGGTATCGGACTGGCCATTGCCAAGCGCATTGTCAGTCGGCATGGTGGAACGATTAAAGCCGAAGGCGTTCCGGGCATCGGAGCGGCGTTCTCCTTTACGTTGCCGAGGGTCAGGGAGGGCCGTTCATGAGACGCCCCGTGGTGCTCATTGTGGAGGACTGTCCCAACGACCAGGCCTTGATGAAGCTGGCGGTCGATGAGGCCAAGACCTCCTTCGAGATTGTGGTGGTCACGGATGGACAAGAGGCCCTGGACTGGCTGTTTCGAAAGGGCACTCACTCGAACCGGGACGAACAGAGCTATCCCGCGCTGGTGTTGATGGATTTGAAGCTGCCTATTTTGAGTGGACTGGGTGTGCTCCAGGCGATTCGCAAGGATCCCCAGGGTCTCCTGATCCCCGTGGTGGCCCTGACGACCTCTGAAATGCCCTCTGATATTGCCAAAGCCTATGAACTCGGGGCGAACGCCTACGTTCAGAAGCCCATGGAATTTCCGAGGCTGGTCAGCCTGGTGGAGGCCATCCAAGCCTTCTGGCTCACCTTCAACGTTCTCCACCCCACCCTGAGGTGAGGCATGTCTTCTCCCCTACGCATCTTGATGATCGAAGACTCCCAAGAGGATGCCGAGCTGATCCTTCTGCACCTGCAGGCGCACAGCGTGGAGTGCACCTGTGTTCAGGTGGATACCCTGGAGGGTTTTCTCTCCAAACTCAAATCCGGTGTTTGGGATCTGGTCCTTTCCGACTACAGCCTTCCCGGGACCGATGGCATGGCTGTTCTGGAGTCCCTGCGGGCACTGGATCCGGATCTGCCCTTTATTCTCCTGTCGGGCGTGCTCGACGAAGGTGCAGCGGTAGAGGCCATGCGCAAAGGCGCAAACGATTTCATTCTCAAGGGCAACCTCTCGCGCCTGGTACCGGTCATCTGGCGCGAAATGAAGGAATCCGAGCTGCGCCGGAAGCAGCGGCTATTCGAAGAAGAGCTCCGCCTGCTGCACACGGCCATCGGCCAGACTCCGGACATGGTGATGATCACCGATGCGGAGGGTCAGATCCTTTACGCCAACGCCGCTGCCGAGGCGATCACGGGTTTCCATCGTGCTGAGATGGTCGGCCAGAATCCAAGGCTCTTCAAGAGTGACCGTCATGACACCGCCTTCTACCGAAGCATGTGGGAGGTTCTTCTTCGAGGAGAGACCTGGAAGGGGCATATTGTGAATCGGCGCAAGGATCGGTCCCTCTGGGATGCCGAAACGGTGATCGCACCTGTGTTCAACAGCCGAGGCGAGCTTCAGAACTACCTCTGCACAGCGAGAGACATCACTCTTGAGCGGAAACTCCAGGGGCTGGTGGAGCAATCCCAGCGGCTTGAGACCATCGGCACCCTCACCAGCGGTATCGCCCATGACTTCAACAACATTCTGATGCCAGTCATGGGCCATGCCGAACTTGGGTTGGCCAGGAGCCCTGGGGATCCAAAGATCCGGCACGACCTGGAGGTCATCCAGGCATCTGCCAGCCGAGCCCGGGATCTCATTGCTCAGATCCTCTCCTTCAGCCGGAAAGGTGCAGGTGAGGATGTTCCCATCGAGGTACAGAGCCTCCTTTCAGAATCGCTCAAACTGTTGCGCGCCACCTTGCCAACCTCCATGGGCTTCGAGGTGGAACTCGATGCCCGGGGAACCTTCGTCAAGGTGGATCCAACCAAACTGCATCAGGTCATCCTGAACCTCTGCATCAATGCCAGCCATGCCATGCGCGGACTGGCTGGCCGGCTCACAGTCAAGCTGAAACCGGAGCACCTTCCCGTCACGCCATGCGCCATGAATGTGAATCTTCAGGAAGGCGAATACCTCTGCCTCGAAGTGACAGATACCGGCAGAGGCATCTCGTCCGAGCATCTCGACAAGGTTTTCCTCCCGTTCTTCACGACCAAGCCCCCGAGAGAGGGAACGGGTTTAGGTCTTTCGGTGACGCATGGCATCGTGAGCGCTGCCAAAGGAGGCATACAGGTAGGCAGTCAACCGGGCGTGGGGACCTCGTTCAAGATCTTCCTGCCGATTTCGTCGAGTCTACTGGGCCTCCCAGTCGTTCAAGGGGATGAAACCGTAAAAGGGCATGGACACATCCTTCTTGTGGACGATGAAAAAACGCTGGTGGACATGTTGGAGGCCAGCCTGACCCAGATGGGGTTCCAGGTGTCGTCCTTCTGTGATCCCAGGCTGGCCCTTCGTGCCTTTGCGGATTCCCCCACGGCCTTTCAAATCGCCGTTACAGATCACACCATGCCGGGGTTGTCCGGCCTTCAGTTGGCGCAGGCCATATGGTCCCTCAACCCAGGCTTCCCCATCATTCTGATGACCGGTGATCCCGATATGGAGAAGTTCGGGTTACCCCTTAGTCAGGCGGGCTTTCGAGCCTGTCTTTCTAAACCGATGTCGCCCAAGGATCTGGCGAGAGCCATTCTCAAAGGGTTCCCTGAACCCGCTCGATTGGACCATGACGTGATGCAAGGTTGACTGGGACGGGATTCCAGAAGGGAGCACACCGATGATGCGATCAGTGATTCGACATCGAGCCGTCGCCCGCGCCATGTCTGGCGTTCTGGTGGTCACCGGACTGGTTTGGCTTGCCCTGTTTGGATGCAGGAACAAACAGCATGGCCAGCTTCCGACCTCCGTTCCAATTGCCATCGCGTGTCCAAGGAACATCTCTTCCAGCCTGGTCATCATCGCCAAAGAGCAGGGCCTCTTTTATCAAGATGGGGCAGTGGTAACACTCATTCCCTTTGAATCAGGAAAGGTGTCGCTCGAGCGAATGTTGGCCGGTGAAGCTGATCTTGCCTTGGTCGCCGAGACGCCTCTTGCCAAGGCCATCCTGACTGGTGGCAAGCTGAGCATTCTGGCATCCATCCATCAGTCCAGTCGGGACGTGGCCATCGTGGCCCGAAAGGACAGAGGGATCCATACTCCGTCGGATCTGGAAGGCAAGGTGATTGGATTTACTCAGGGGACCAGTGGGCACTTTTTTTTGGATACCTTCTGCCTCGTGAACCGGATCGGTCTGGGCAGCACGACCTTTGTCGATTTGCCTCCCCTGCAGTTACGCAACGCTCTGCTCGACGGAAAAGTGGATGCGGTGAGCACCTGGGATCCCCATGTTGCCTTCCTGATGGATGCTCTTGGCCCCCGTTCTGTCTTGCTTCGGGATGAATTCATCTACACCCAGACTTTCTGCTTAGTGGCCCGGCCTGAGTTCATCCGGGATCATCCCGATCAGGTGAAGGCCATCCTCACAGGGCTGCTTTCAGCCTTGAAATTCATGTCGGGCTCATCAACCCAGGCGCGAGACCTCGTGGCTGCATACACCCAGGTGGAGCCATCACTGGTGTCAAAGGCCTTCACCGGCCATGACTTCGACGTTCGCTTGGACCAGTCACTCATGCTCAGCATTGAGAATGAATGCCGCTGGTTTCTGGATTCAGGGGCGGTTCAGAACCATGAAATTCCGGATGTTCT
>Ga0302323_100004165_pt1 | contig 11772 bp, 10 predicted proteins | sample Fen_T0_3_FD_201950 | JGI IMG/M metagenome (GOLD analysis project Ga0302323, IMG submission 201950) | Peat permafrost microbial communities from Stordalen Mire near Abisko, Sweden - Fen_T0_3 | ecosystem: Environmental > Terrestrial > Soil > Wetlands > Permafrost | place: Sweden: Abisko... | reverse complement strand
AGAATAGCTCGGGAACCTACGTGTTCTTCAAGGAGCACGTGCTCAAGAACGCCGACTACGCACAACGGGCGCAGAGCATGCCGGGAACGGCGGCGGTGGTGAACGCTGTTTCCAAGGAGAAGAACGGCATCGGTTACGGCGGCGCGGCCTACGCCAAGGGCATTCGCGTCTTGAACATCAAGAAGGACGCGGAGAGCCCTGCGGTGGAGCCCAATTTGGTGAACGTGCAGAGCGGCAACTATCCGCTTTCCCGGCCCCTCTTCTTCTACCTGCGCAACAAAGCGACGGGCGACATCAAGGCGTTCATCGACTGGGTGCTCTCGGCCGAGGGCCAGGAGATCGTCACCAAGGTCGGCTACTTCCCGGTCAAGTAGCACCCATCTGCCGACCTTCATCGGCCAACCATTGCCAACGGGGCAGGTCGACTTGTCGATCTGCCCTTTTGTCTTTCAAGGATTGTGTTGCTCTCGGTTCCTCGGGGCACTGGACCCGCAGGAACAACTGCAAATCGCGGTAGTGTCTCCATACTGACACGAGTTCACGAGTTCATTCATCATTCCTCCAGCATCTGGTCCATCTCCATGAATCTTTCCGCGCTATTCGTCCTAGCGGTGTTGTCCAGCGCCGTCCCAATTCATGCTTTGGGACCGAGTGCAGTGACGGCCAAGGGCGCGCGCGAGGGGCAACCCACTTGGGAACAGGCCCGAGTCATCACCGTTGCCGAGCTCGCTAGAGAGCTTAGGAGCCACAAGGGACGTCCCGTCATCTTGCATTTCTGGGCCACTTGGTGCGCGCCCTGTCTAACTGAGCTACCGTTTCTCGATCGGGCAGCGAAGGACTTGAGGCTCAGAGGCGTGGACTTCTTGCCTGTCTCCCTCGACAGTCCAACCCAGCTGAGCGCCAAGCACGTCGGTGCCCTGCTGGCCCAGCGAGTTCGGGACGCGCACTGGAGTCCAATTCTGAAGGTTGACGACATCGACGCGTTCATGACCAGCATCGACCCAGGCTGGGAAGGTGCCATTCCCGTGTTTTTCGCCTTTGACAGCGAGACTCGGATGCGCAGAACGCACCTTGGTAACATCAACCAATCCGAGCTGGACGCGCTTGTGAACCGGGTGATACCTGTGAAAGGCAAATAGGTTGAGCAAGTAGGTTGAGCATACGGGCCAAGAGACTGCCTGGCACAGGATAGCCTCGGAATGGTTGCCTAGCTGTAACTCCCCCGGCACCTCTGTGGCGCTACCATGGATTCAGCCAAGGAGGTTCACATGGCATCGGTCAAGCACGAGCAACCGGAAAGTGGCCTGACCCAGGATTCACACGAGACCGCACAGGCGGCGGACGCGACGTTTGAGCCAGCCGATTTTGAACTGGACGAGTGCTTGCGTACCTTGCGCCTCGACGAGTGGTTCGCCATGGTCGAGGAAGGCATGCCCATCTGGGTGTGCTAGCGCAACAACGCACGGAGAAATTGAAATGGCGAATCGAGTACCGGCAGACACCGGTCTACAGCCAGCGCCGCGCCGAGTGGTGAATCTGGCGGCGACCATCAACAGCCCGATGGGACGGACCTTCTTTCGTTTGATCGAGCAGCCCATCGAAAGACTGCTTTCGCTCTCCGCCCTCAACCGACTGTATTCGGGGATGGCGCCCGTGGTTGAAGATCGAAGCTACTTCGCCACGGCCTTGCGTGGGCTTGGGGTGGGCTACGATCTGGCGCCCGAGGATGTGGCGAAAATCCCGGTGAATGGGCCACTGATCATTGTTGCAAATCATCCCTTCGGAGGCGTCGATGGGTTGATTTTGGGTGACATTTTGACCCAGGTTCGGCCGGATTTTCGCCTGATGGCGAACCAGCTACTGCATGGGATTCCCGAACTACGGCCCTGGATTTTGCCGGTCGACGCCTTTGGCGGTCCAAGCTCGCACGCGCACAATGTCTCGCGCCTCCGCCTCGCCATCAAATGGCTCGGGGAGGGTGGGGCACTTGGGATCTTCCCCGCGGGAACAGTTTCGCATTTGCAATTGCGCAAAGGTTGCATCGCCGATCCCATGTGGCACAAGACCGTTGCGGGACTGGTGCGCCGGACAGGTGCGACGGTTGTCACCATGTTCTTCGACGGACAGAACAGCATGGTGTTCCAACTTTCAGGGCTCATTCACCCCAAGCTGCGCACCGCTCTGCTCCCCTCGGAACTGGTCAAGCGAACGCATTCCCGTGTTGCCGTGCGCATCGGTCGCCCCATTGAGCCGCACAAGGTGGCCCGCTATCCCGATGACCGAACCCTGACCAGCTACCTTCGATTCAAGACGTACATGTTGAAGTGGCGCGAGAGCCCGATTCGGCCGCGCTTCTCGCCGCGTACGCCGGAGATGGCCATGGAACCCGTGGCGGCGGCACAGCCAGCCAATGTCCTGGCAGCGGAGGTTTTGCGTCTGCCAAGGTCGGCGCTGCTCGCCGAGCAAGGCAAGTATCAGGTCTTTCTCTCAAGCGCCGCGCACATACCATCATTGCTCGCCGAGATCGGCCAGCTGCGCGAGCGAACCTTCCGGGCGGTGGGCGAGGGAACCGGCCAAGCCTGCGACATGGACCGCTTCGACAAACACTATCAGCACCTGTTCTTGTGGAACTCGGTTCGCCATGAGGTGGTTGGCAGCTACCGGCTAGGCAAGGTCGACGAGATTCTCAGAGAGCGAGGCGCGGACGGGCTCTATACCAGCACGCTCTTCAAGCTCAAACCCGGCCTTCTCGACCGGCTTGGGCCAGCACTTGAGATGGGACGCTCGTTCGTACGTCAGGAATACCAGGGCCAGGCCATCCCACTGGGGCTGATCTGGCGAGGCATCGGCGAGTATCTGGTGCGCAATCCGAGCTACAAAGTGCTGTTTGGTCCCGTGAGCATTAGCAAGCAATACGAAGGCTTCTCGCGCCGGCTGATGGTGGAATTCCTGACCAAGCGCTTTGGTCACGACAGGCTCGGCGCACTGGTCAAGCCGCGCAATCCCTTGCGCGACCGACTAAGCCGGCAAGAGCGCGAGTCCCTGGCTGCGCTGGTGCGCGATGCGGATGACGTTTCAGCGTTGGTTTCGGAGATCGAAGCCGACCGCAAGGGCTTGCCCATTCTGCTGCGCCATTATTTGCGCCTGAACGCCTTCTTGCTCAGTTTCAACCTCGACGCCAGCTTCGGGAACTGCATCGACGGGCTCATCGTCGTGGATCTTCGGACAGCCGAGCCCAAATTGCTTCGCCGCTACCTGGGCGACATGGGCTACGAGAGCTACATGCGCGTGCATGGCCCAACCCCGGTGCTATCGCTGCGAACGCGTTCGTAAACTAGCTCGCCAGCGGAACTTGCAGCTCGCGCGCGATAGCATCCACGGCGTCGCGAACTGTGACCAGCGCTCCAGGTTCGGTATCCTCCAAGGTGGCACCGAACGTGTCCTCGATTTCGTACATCAACTCGGCCACCGCCAGCGAGTCGATGCCCAGGTCGTCGCGCAAACGCGTGTCCCACTGGATCTGCTGAACCGAGATCCGACTGTTGAGCTTTTCGGCGATGATGGTGGCGAGCTTTGCGCGGATTTCTTCTGGTGTCATTGCAACTTCTCCTCGGGTTGACGGACGATGAGCACGGCGTTTTCTCCACCGAAAGCAAACGAGTTCTTCACGGCCACGCGCACATCGCATAGGCGGGCGTTGCCGGGCACGTAGTCGAGGTTGCAGACCGGATCGGGTGTGTCGTAGTTGATGGTAGGCGGAATCACGCCGTCGCGCAGGGTCAGCAGCGTGCTGATCAACTCCAAAGCACCAGACGCGCCCATGGTGTGTCCAAGCATGGACTTGTTGGCGCTGACCGCTACGCGATCCGCGTGCGTTCCAAGCGCCATGCGCAAGGCGCGCGTTTCGGCCTCGTCGTTGAGCTTGGTCGAGGTGCCATGCGCGTTAACATAGTCCACATCCTCGGCGACGAGTCCCGCCGAGCTTAGGGCGCGCTCAACGGCTTGGGCTTGTCCGGCAGGATCCGGCGCGGTCAGATGGCTGGCGTCGCTGGTGGCGCCATAGCCCGCAATTTCACCATAGACGCGGGCTCCGCGCTGCCGCGCGTGCTCGGAGTCTTCGAGAACCAACATGGCGGCTGCCTCCGAGATCACCAGGCCATCGCGGGCAGAATCAAAAGGTCGGCAGGCGCGCGTGGGATCGGGATTGCGCGACAGTACGCGGAGGTTGGCCCAGCCGCCAAGCACGCTGCCACAAATGGGCGCGTCGGCGCCGCCGGCCAGCACGACCGTGTCCTCGCCGTGGCGGATGCGGCGAAACGCTTCACCCAGCGCCACCGCGCTCGAAGCGCAAGCGGCCGCGACCGTGAAATGGCTGCCACTCAGCTTGTACTGGATCGAAAGATTGCTGGACAGCGAGTTGAACATATTGCGGGGAACCGCCAGCGGGTGCATCTTGCGCCAGCCGCGCATGAAGTAGGAATCGTAGACATCCTGCAACCCCTGCGAAGCCCCGAAAGCCGAGCCAACCACTACGGAGATGGGTCGCTTGTCATCGGCTAATGCGCCCAGTCCCGAAGATTCGAGCGCCAGGCCACCTGCTAGCAGGCCGATGTTGGTACACAGATCGTTGCGGCCAATAAGCTGCTCTGGCAAGAACGGCGTCGGCCCCACTGGAAGAACCTGACCTCCGATATGAACTGGGAAGTCCGAGGTGTCCATTCGGGTGATGGCCGAGACGCACGAGCGGCCGGTGCGCAAAGCATGCCAGAAGGTTTCGAGATCCCTGCCGAAAGGCGTGACAATACCGATGCCAGTAACCACGACCCTGCGTTCGGGCTGGCATCTGCGCAATGAGGGAACGATACTGCTGCGGCTGCGATGCGGAACGGGTCTGGATTCCCTGATTGCCATGCGGGCAGAGTACGGCAGCCCAATTCAATTCGGAGTCACAGCTGGGTCACGATCCTGGGAACGAATGATGGCGTTCCAGCGACGAAATTGTGACTAGACCTGATGTCGTCACCAAGTTGCTTCACAGTAGCCGTAGCTGCATGTCGAGGCCTGGGATGGACAGTCGCTGGTGCGCGCACACGGCGTGCAGGCTGTCGCGCCGTTGGCCATCTTTTCGTAGTAGCAACCGCAGGCCGAGGGCGGAGAGAAGGGTGTCATGGGGCCCAGTTCACGATCGCGCTTCACCCGCATGGCACAGGGAGAAACGACGTGATGCTGGGCCTCGAAAGCGACCAGATCCAGCTCGGCGGGCGCGGTCTTGGTGCCCGCCAGATAGCCGATGACCTCGGCGGCGGCACGCTTGATGGCGATGCCGTTGTTGTCAATTCTGGTCAGAAAGTGCATGGGGCCCCAGATGGCGTAGTGACCGTCGCGCACGTTCTGTTTCTCGTTCGAGTTGGCATCGCGGTCTGGGTAGTAGCCGCAGCGCTGTCCGGTGTGCTGGTAGGCCAGGATGCCAAGCAGGGCCCGATTGTCCTGGGCCACATCGGCGGCGAGGATGCCTAGCGTCTTCTCGACGGGAGTCGCGCCCACCAGCTTGTTTTGCAGGTCGCCGCTGCCCGTGGTGGCAGTGCCTCTCCACTTTGCCGCGGGGACCCCGATGGCCGAGGCGATCATCTGTTGGGTGCCCGAAAGAGCATCGCGTTTGAACAGGACGGTCTCGTCGTCCCAAGGGGCCACGCCAGAATTGTTGCCGAAGCCGTAGATGTTGTAAGCAGCCTCGGCGCTGATGGACAGCTCAGGGGAGCCTTTGCGGGTCACGAAGGTCATGGCTTGCACGGGGCCCAGGAAATCCGACACATTAGTGGGCAATCCGCCTGGCAGACTGAAGCACGTGGACGCAAAGACATCCGACACGCCAATGTCGGCCACCACCGGGGCGCTGGCGGGAACGTCGCACTTCACTTCGGTGCCACTGCTGTCCCACGTGGAGAAGGTCGCCGTGCCTTGCAGCAGGGTGGCGCTGAGAATGGCGTCCACCCCCGAGCAAGATCCTTGCCCCTGGTAAACGATGGTGATGGGCGAGGCTAGGCTGCCCAAATAGCGCGCCAATTGGACCAAGATGGGCTTGGCTGCCGTGGAGCCAGTCACGAAGACAGGCGAAGGAAGGGCCGTGCAATCCGCGGCCGCTGCCGGACGGGTACCAAGCCAACCGGTGCTGACGGCTACAAGAGTGCAGAGAAGGATTCGCGAGTTGCGCATGCGCTCACTGGGGAAGAGGTCGAAGCCCGCCGTCACTACCCATGAGCGTCAGACGGTTGTTGTTGTCGAACGGGACACAGGTAGAGTCCGTGCAATGGGACAGAATCTCGGATTCGTTGCTGGGCGTGCACGCGAAGCAGCCGCTGGGGCCGCTGCAGCTTTCTGCCGCGTCGGCTGACAAAACCGCATCAGGCGTACTTGTGCCCGCGTCGCGCGAGGCCACGCACACCCGCTGACCCACATCGCAGATGGTCCCAGTGAAGCGTTGGCAGTCCTTGTCGCTGTGGCATTGGGTGGTGTTGGTGTCGAGCGTGAACGAACACGAACCAGCGAGGAGCACGCTACCTGTGGCGAGGCCAAACAGTGCCAAGACGAGTCTGTATCGTGTCACATTTCGCGCCTGCTTCATCGTGTCTTTCCAGTGGCTAGAAGGTCTGCCGCAAGGTGAGCCCGCGGCCAGACAAAGACACACTCTTGTCGTGCGATCCGCGAAAAGTCAGGGTGAGAGAAACGGCGGCAAACACAGCGGTTCCCGCCATCAGTCCGTCGGTCACCCATCCTGCCGTGCGCACTTTGGTTTGCTGGTTCCCCAGCGCCTCTTGCGTCACTGGATAGGAGTTGCGTTGATTGCGCAGGTCTTGTTCCCAGCGGTAGGCAAGAATCCCGCTCGCCACCGCCCCCACCGCGCACAGACCTGTCACGGTCCATGCCAGCCATGCGCCGGTGCTCGTTCCATCCGACCCTCGAGGGCGCGTCGCGGCTTGCGTGGTTAGGTCATCTCTTGCTTGTGAAGGCAAGGCTGACAAGAGGGACGAGACGCGTTTGGTTCTTCCCACTGGCGCCTGTTTGAACTCGACCTGCACCCGGTCCCCACCGGATACATCCACGAATTTCGGATCGGACACGCCTTCCTTGGTTCGTATCGCCACACGCCGCCGCCCAATGTTGACCGTGAGCGGAGCCGACAAGGGCGCCCAACCCACTGACTCATCTTCGACCAGGACCTCGGCATCCCTCGCCGCGACGGTGACTTCGAGCTGCCCGACCCGTTGGCGAAACCTGGTCATTTCCTCCTCGACGGAACGAAGGCGATCTTCGGGAATCTGCCCGGCGCCATCTTTCAGGTATCGAGCGAAGTACTCCAGCGCCGTGGCGTAGTCGTGCTTTTCAGCAGCGACCTGTCCCAGGTTGAAGAGAATGCGGTAGCTCTTGGCCAGTTCGTAGGCACGGCGGAATTCCACCATGGCTCCGTCGAGATCCCTCTCGTCGAACAGTTCCAGGCCGCGTTGGAAGCATCCGCGCGCCTTTGCCGACGCATCCATAGAATTGGACGCGGGTTCGGCCCAAGTCGTACCACTTGCCAGGATCGAAAGCAGTCCAAGCCATCGGACGATAGGAAGGCAGGTCACTTTCACGGCTTGTACGGATCCTCTCTGTCCATCACCCGCCTTTGCGCACGGTGAATCGTCCTGAGGTCGACATCGAAAGCGTCGCGTTCGATGGTCCGGCTGGGCGCAGCAGCGACTGTCTTTGGCTCCACATCGAAAAAGTCCTGCTCGGTCAGGCGCATGGAACGTGGTCCTGACTTGCTCTTGGGTGGGGCCTTGGCGGGCTTCGGAAAACGTGCATCCAGGAAGATGGGCTCTTCAACTGTGTATTGCGGCGGGGTCGTCGGCACGCGCTCGGTTGTTTCGAGAGGGGTCGACTTCTCGACAGGCGCGGGTAGAGCGCTTGGAACGGCAACGACCGGAGCAGCCACGGAGGGGCGCTGCGTCGAACGCGCAGTTCTCGTGCGCCGAGAGAGATGATCTCTAAGTGCAACCCCAAGGATCAGCAGCACCAGGAATAGCGCCACGCCAATTCCAGTGACGAGGACGCCGTTCTTTCCGGTCGGCCGAGAACGCGGCACCCGCTTCACGCCCGTGACCTCCTCACCCGCCGTGGCGATGGCTGAATTCGTGGAACGATCGAAGACCGCAACCATCCTTCCGGATGACCGCGAAGTTGCCGGGTATTCGCCCGTGGCCTGGCGGCCGGTGGGTTCGTGCGTGGCTTCCTCGCCTGGAAACAGGCCCTCGCCCTGAAGCCTTTGCTGAATCATGGCGCGCGTAAGAGCCCGCGAACTGCCAAAGAGTCGACCCATGAGATCGCCGAGCAGACGTGACTGCACCGGCGCCGAGCCGGTCATCAGCTCACCCACGTCGGAAAGAAACTGTGAGGCATTCGCATAGCGATCTTCTGGTCGTGTGGCAAGGGCACGCGAGCAAATAGCGGCCAGGCCAGGTGGAAATCCGCGGTTTCTCGGCAACAGGGGCAGAGGCTTGCATGCGAGCAAGTGCTGGCTGATATCGGCCTCGGTCATCCCCTGCCAAAGACGCTTGCCCAGCACCATTTCCCACAACATGACTCCGACGGAGAATAGATCCGCACGCCGATCCACAGCTTGGCCGGCAACCTGTTCGGGCGCCATGTAGGCGAGTCTTCCCTTCATGTCTCGGGAAAGTTGGGATGCGTGCGTGCCCACGAATTGGGCGATGCCGAAGTCGACCACCTTCACCACGCCCTCATAAGTAATGAAGACATTTTGCGGGCTCACGTCGCGATGGACGATGCTAAGTGGGCGACCCGAGAGGTCTTGTAGCGCATGGATGTACTCAAGGGCCGCCAGCACATCGCAAATGATTTTGAATGCCAGCGGTAGGCTCAGGCCACCTTCGAGGGCCGCCCCATCGAAGAGATGCTTGAGCGGTTGGCCATCCAGATACTCAAGCGTCAGATAGTGGCGGTCACCGTCCAATCCCGATTCGTAGGCGTGGACGACATTGGGGTGGCTCATCTGCAGGGAAATCCGCGCCTCGTCCAAAAACAGCTCGACGTGCTCGCGATACCTGGCCAACTGGGGCCACAGGCGCTTGATGACCACCGGCTTGGCGGAACCACAGGCCGCGGACATCAGCGCAAGAAAGACCTCGGACATCCCACCCGTCGCGATGCGGCTGACCAGCCGATAGCGTGGTACGTCGCCGACGGGACTTCCGTCCGACCTCGTTGGGAGTTGAGCCGTGGATAACAAGGCCGCTGGATTATGCGGCAGGCACGCGGTGCGGGTGAGTGAAGGTTTCGTGACAGCTTGGTCGGTACCTGCGTCAAGAGCCGCTCGGTACGGCGGGCCAATCCAGGGTAAAGCTGTAGCTCTGATCAGGGTCGGTCAGGTACGAATCGTAGAAGGGCGAATAGGTAGACACCTGAACCGTAGTACCGTCGGGTTTGAACTCGAGCAGGCGCATGTAGCCCTCGCCGCCGAAACTTCGGAACTGGTAGTTGGACAGCATCTGGTGGCAGGTGATGCCGGTATCGGTCTTGCTGGCCAGGTAGCCAGTGCCGTCGCCAAGAACATGTCCGTTGAGCACCATGATGAACGCGTGCTTGCGGACCAGCTTGTGCCACAGTTCCTCGCCGTCATTGACACCAGGGGTTGCATAGTAGTGAGGATCGAAGTCCTGGGAATGGGCGGTATCGTTGATGTCGTAGCGCAAATCATCGTTGTTGAGGTACGCATGGGTAATCAAGATGCCATAGCGGTCGGGATTGTTGTCCATGAGCCGGTTGGCCCAGGCAATGACCTCGTCGCGCGGTCCCCATTCTAGGGCCAGCAAAATGAAGTCCCGTTTACCGACCGAGAAGAGGTGGTAGGTATTGTCGAGCTTGCCCGACTCATAGGCACCGCCGAAGGTTCGCCATGCAGAAATGCGCTGGTAGGAGAAGTAGTCGTTCATCAGCGTGGTGCGATCCGCGGCATTTCCAGACGGCCCATAGTCGTGATTGCCGGGCACGATGGCGTAGGGAACGATGTTGTCGATGAGCGAGAATGCATCGATTGCATGCTGCCATTCGAGGGGGGTGTTGTTGTTGGTTATGTCGCCCAATTGAAAGGCATAGACAATGTTTCGCTTCTTGGCGTTGGTCGCGACCCAGCCTGTTTGTGAGTCGAAGAGACCTGGATAAATCAGGGAATAGACCTGGGTGTCGGGCAGAACCGCGAAGGTGTACGAGCCATTTTGAAACCCAGTTCCCTGCGCCGACGGCGTGATGTTGAGCGGCGGCGTGTTGCGCTGGCAAACGCTGGTCACGTAAGGCAACAGGTTGGCGAAAAACGTCTTGCGGAACAGAGGGCGTTCTGAGTTGGTGTCGACATCCTTGTCGAAGGACATGGACACAAGCACGATTCGACCCTGACCGTAGGCCGCATGCATCAAGGCCGCATTCTTGCCGGTCTGATCGGCCGCCAGATCGATCTCGAATCCGGCTTGGCTGTCGAAGGTCTCCCAACCCACATCACCGCCCTGCCAAGCCAGGTACGAGCCCGCCACGCGAACACCCGTCAGGAGAGGAGATTGCGGATTGAGCACGTACAATTTGGGCAAATCCAGATCGCACCGGTGAGCCACTTCGGTGGTGGGGAGGAAGGGAGGCACAGCTTCGGTCTGGTCGGCTTGGTCCATTTGCAGAAGAACATTGCCGCGATCCACGAAACCGTAGAGATCCGTCGCGTATTTCTTCATGTAGGCGGCATAGGCGGGGCTCTCACTGGTGAAAGAACCGAGGACGATGACGCCCTTGAGCGTGGTTGGCGATTGGTCGAGAGGCAGGGGTTGCACGTCGAAACCCGCTTCAGTAAGGGCCTTCTGCGTGCCAAGCATCCCGGTGTAGGAATCAGCGTATTCCATGAAGTAGGCAGTGGGCACTGCTGGGCAGTTGAACGTGGGCGCTGTCAAATCGGTCGCAGTCGCACCAGCATCTTGCGCGGTGGTGGAAGATGACATCAGATCGATGTCCGCATCCAGCCTCGGCCCAGGAAGAACCGAGATGCTCACGGGTTGTGAGTCTTGCGAGGCTGCATCCTGGGCGAGCGGTGCCCCATCGTCAGCTCCGCAGGCGGCGAGAATCGAACTCGCGCCTAGGACCAGCAGCAAAGCCGAAGGAACTTGCGTGCGCAAAAAGGTAGCTGTCGCAGGCCGAGCCTGCAACTTCCTACGTGGCTCAATGGTCATGGCGTCGAATCGTACCAGCAAAGGCATTCGCGGTGCTCAATGTCAGCAACAGTCACGAAAAGGTCACAGTACGACGGGCCGAAAAGAGCGCGGCCCTGGAGCCGGAGGGGGCGCCAGGGCCGCTTGGGTCTTCTTGGGTTTCTAAGCTAAGTCAGGCTGCTGTCGTTAGAAGCGGGCAACCGCGAAGCGGCCAGCGTGGTTGACGACGGCCCATGCGGTGTTCGTTGCCGGGTCAACTCCGAAGGTACCAAGGCCGTAGGTTGCGTTCCAGGCGCCGATTACGAATGCGGGGGTACCGCCGACGTTATGGGCAACGGCGTTGGTCCAGTTGCCGGCGCTGTCCTGGGTGGCCAGGCCGAAGCCGCCGCTGACCAGAGTCGCATCGCTGACCAAGGAGCGGTCGAACGACATGGACAGGGTGATGGTATCGCCGCTGGCGGCGCCCAGATCCGAGGTGCCCCACAGGGTGAGGATCGAGCCAGCGGTGGCGCAGGCGGCCGCATCCCAG
>Ga0302323_100004164_pt1 | contig 11773 bp, 12 predicted proteins | sample Fen_T0_3_FD_201950 | JGI IMG/M metagenome (GOLD analysis project Ga0302323, IMG submission 201950) | Peat permafrost microbial communities from Stordalen Mire near Abisko, Sweden - Fen_T0_3 | ecosystem: Environmental > Terrestrial > Soil > Wetlands > Permafrost | place: Sweden: Abisko... | reverse complement strand
CGCAACGGCGTGCACTTCGCGTACACCGGCAACGTGCACGACGTCGACGGTGGCTCCACGTTCTGCGCCGCGTGCGGCACACGCCTCATCGAGCGCGACTGGTACACGATCGGCGAGTACGCGGTGACCGACGACGGCCATTGCGGCGCATGTGGCACGCCGGTGCCCGGGCGGTTCGCGGGACCGGCCGGCACGTGGGGCGGGCGACGGCAGCCCGTGCGCATGACCAGCCGCGCGACCGGGCAGGCCCGATGACCGGCGCGACCACGCGCGTCCGGCCCGCCGCGGTGGCCGGGCGGTTCTACCCCGGCGACGCCCGTACGCTCGCGACGACGGTCGACGACGCACTCGCGCACGCGGCGCCCTGGTCGGGCCCGGCGCCCAAGGCACTCGTCGTCCCGCACGCCGGGTACGTGTACTCAGGGCCGATCGCGGCCACGGGGTACCGAACGCTCGCCGCCGCGCGCGACACCGTGCGGCGCGTCGTCCTGATCGGCCCCGCGCACTACGTCGGCGTCGACGGCCTGGCGGTGAGCAGCGCCGACGCGTTCGTCACCCCACTGGGGGTGGTGCCGGTGGACGCCGAGCTGCGCGATCGGGCACTCGCGCTCCCCGGCGTGACGATCGACGACCATGCCCACGCACCCGAGCACAGCCTCGAGGTGCACCTGCCGTTCCTCCAGCGCACCCTCACCGACTTCTCCGTCCTGCCGCTCGTGGTCGGGCGGGCCGATCCCGGCACTGTGGCCGCCGTGCTCGACGCCGTGTGGGGCGGACCCGACACACTGGTCGTCGTGAGCAGCGACCTCAGCCACTACCTCGACCAACGCGCCGCCTCCGCGCGTGACCGCGCCACTGCGGCGGCGATCGTCGACGGCCGGGGCGACGACATCACCTCCGAGGAGGCATGCGGCGCCGCGCCGGTGCGCGGCCTGCTGCTCGCGGCACGCGCGCACGGTCTCCACGCCGAGCTGCTCGACCTGCGCACCTCGGCCGACACCGCCGGCGACCCCACCCGCGTCGTCGGCTACGGCACCTTCGTGTTCGTGCGATCGGCGGGCCCATGACCCCGCTCGACGCACGAACAGAGCAGCTGTGGGCCGAGGCGGAGATCCGGCGGGTGCTGCTGCAGTACGCGCGCGGGATCGACCGGCTCGACCTCGACCTCGTCCGTTCCTGCTACCACCCCGACGGGACCGACACGCACGGGAGCTTCCAGGGCACCGTCGACGAGTTCGTCACCTGGGTGCGACGCGTGCTGCGCCGGTACGACGCGACGATGCACTTCCTCGGCAATCCGCTGGTCGAGTTCGACGGAGACGACCTCACGCGCGCCGCCGTCGAGACGTACGGGATGGCCTTCCACCGGGCCGCGGGCGGTCCACCCGAGCGCAACCTCGTCACCGGCTTCCGCTTCGTCGACCGGTTCGAGTGCCGCGACGGCGGGTGGCGCATCGCCCGGCGGGTCGCGGTCACCGAGTGGTCGCGCGTCGACCGCGAGGACGGCTGGTGGCCGATCCCCGACGGCATGCTCCAGGGCCGGCGCGACCGCACCGACCCCGTGTACCGGGAGTCCCCCGAGTGAGTCGAATGGACCGGACGCACCGGCCGGACCGGTTCGGAGTCACTGCATACGCGCTCGACGACGACCACCGCCGCGCGCTCCTCGACGCGGCCGCCGGCACCATCGGCACCGCGCTCACGGGGGGTGCCCGAGCCCTGCCCGAGCCCGGCGACGACCCCGCGCTCGCCCAGGCCGCAGCCACGTTCGTGTCCCTCGAGCGGGGCGAGGCCCTGCTCGGCTGCATCGGCACCCTCGATGCCACCGAGCCGCTGCTCACCGGCGTCGCCCGCAACGCCTGGAACGCCGCGTTCGCCGATCCCCGCGTCCCGTCGGTCCGCGCCGACGACTTCGCGGTGATGTCGATCACGATCTCGATCCTGTCGCCGTTGAGCCCGGTCCGGGCCCGGTCGTGGCGCGACGTGCATCGGGTGCTGCGCCCGGGGGCCGACGGCGTGCTCGTGGAGGCCGGGCCGCACCGGGCCACCCTGCTCCCGTCGGTATGGGAGAAGCTGCCCGACCCCGCCGAGTTCCTCGACGTGCTCTGGCACAAGGCGGGGCTGCGTCCGCGCGACTGGCTCCCGGGCACCAAGGTCCGGCGCTACACGAGCGAGGAGCTCTCCGACGCGGGCCCGCGGGTGCTTGTGCGAGGATGACGCCCCCACCCCCAGAACCACCCCGCACAAGGAGCACCGACCGTGGACCTCATCCCCGCCCTCGACGAAGTGGGCAACGAGTTCGGGCGCCTCGTCGCCGGCACCCGCGCCGACCAGCTCGGCGACACCACCCCCTGCACCGAGTTCGACGTCCGGGGCGTGATCAACCACGTGACCGCCGGCGCCAACATGTTCGGCGCCGCGTTCGAGTCGGGTTCGATCTCCGACGAGGAGCTCGGCCTCCTCATGGGCGGCGACATCCTGGGCGACGACCCGGCGGCGGCCTATCGGGCCGCGAGCGACCGGGTGCAGGCCGCGTACCACACGCCCGGCGCGCTCGAGGGCACGGCCGTGTTCCCGTGGGGCGAGATGCCGAGGGAGGCGGCGATGGGCATCGCGGTGTTCGACGTCGCGGTGCACGCGTGGGACCTCGCCCAGGCCACCGGCCAGGACCTCGGGCTCTCGGACGACCTCGCCGAGGAGATCCTCGAGCTCGGCCGGGCGATGGGGATCGACCAGTTCCGCGGCGAGATGTTCGCCGAGGAAGTCATCATCATCGAGACCGCCCCGGCCTGGGACCGCGTCGCCGCCTACTCCGGCCGCCAGGTCTGAGGTCGACTACTCGAACGCGTACAGCGCGCGGCAGTTCGTCGACGTGATCTTGCGGACGTCGTCGCGCGCCATCATCCCCATGTCGCGGGCGATCGCGCCCAACGAGTCGGGCCACGTGCTGTCGGGGTGCGGGTAGTCGCACGCCCACATCACGCGGTCGGCGCCGATCATCGAGATGAAGACGTCGGCGTTGTGCTCCTCCTCGAACGTGATCCACACCTGCCGGCGCATCAGCTCGCTGGGCGGCGTCCGCAGCTTGCCGACGATGTTGCCGTGCTTGACCCACTCGTGGTCCATGCGGGCGATGATGTACGGCAGCCAGCCGAGCCCGGCTTCCGCGAGCACGAGCCGCACGCCCGGGTGCCGCTCGAGCACGCCCGAGAACACCGTCTCGGCGACGGCTTCGTCGAGCTGCATCGGCGACACGGTCGCGAACACCGGCTCGCGCCAGTTGCCCATCTGGTACACGGCCCGGTTCGACCCGCCCCCGAGGTGGTAGCTGATCGGGAGGCCGGTGGCCTCGGCCGCGGCCCAGAACGGCTCCCACTCGGGCTCGCCCACGAGCGCCTCCACCGGGTCGAGCACCGCGCCGCGGTGCCCGAGCGCGGCCACCCGCTCGATCTCCGCGGTCGCGTCCTCGGGCCGGCGCGAGGGCAGCCGGGCCAGCACGCAGAGCCGGTTGGGGTCGACCCGGTTGAACTCCGCGGCCCAGTCGTTCCAGCAGCGGTAGGCCTCCGCCTGGAGCGCGTCGTCGGCGATCTTCAGCCCCATCACCGACGGCCCGTAGATGACCGACGACGCCACGCCGTCGCGGTCCATGTCCTGGAGCCGCAGCGTCGGGTTCGACGGGCGGAAGCCGTCCTGCTCGATGCCGCCGCGCTCGTAGCACGTGTGCGCGGACGGGGTGAGGCCCGAGAGCCCGAGCACGCCGCCGTCGCACACCCACATCGTGCGGCCGTCGACCACGTCGACGTGCGGGACGCGCGCGGGGTCCGTCTCGCGCATGCGCGACGTCCACAGGTCGGTCGGGATCGCCGGCAGGTCCATGTGGTCGTCGCACGAGTGCAGAGGCCAGTCGACCTCGAAGCTCGCGTTCGTCGCGTTCCCGGTCGGTGTGTGTGCGGTGGTGGTCATGATCCCCCCAACAGGTCCTGGTGCTCGCCGAGCCTCGGCGCGTGCCGTTGCAGTCGCCACGGCGACGCCTCCATCACGAACGGCGCGCCCGTGTATGTGACGGTACGGCCGATCCCCTCGTGCTCCAGCGCTACGGGGAACCCGCGCGCCCGGTAGTGCACGTCCTCCATCACCTCTTCCGGCGCGTACACCACGGGGAGCGCCATCCCGCGCGACTGCCCCTGGAAGAAGAAGTCGTACGACGTGAGCCGCCCCGCGATGAACTTCAGCGCGGCGCGTCCGGCCGAGAAGATCTCCGCGGCGACCGGGTTGTCGAGCGACTCGATGAGCGTCACCCCGCCCCGCTCCTCCCCGAGCTCGAGGAGAACGACCTCCGGGAACTCGTCGCGCCAGCCGTTGTCGTCGATCCAGTCGATCATGATGCGGAACTCGCGCGCGGAGCGGGGTGGAACGCCGGTCGGGACGAAGCGACCCTGGATGTCCTCGGCGACCGTCAGCTGGGTCGGCCGCGCGCTCGCGTGCCGGCAGGTCTGGCGCTGCACGGTCTCCTGCGCCACGAGCCAGCCGTAGTACGCGAACTCGGTGGTGATGTTCGACGCCGCGTGCATGCTGACGTCGATGAACTGACCGGTGCCGGTGAGGTCGCGGTGCAGCACCGCGACGAGGATGGCGATCGCGGTGTGCAGCGAGGCGGTGTGGTACGCCTGGTTGCCGCCGCCGCGCACGGGCGGGATGGTGTGGTCGTCGTAGCCGCAGCTCCACACCGGGCCGGCGTTGGCTAGGATCGACAGGTCGGTCGCGGGCTCGTGGGCCCGCGAGTTGGTGCGGCCGAACGGCGTGACCGCGGCCCAGATCAGACCCGGGTTCGCGGGGCGCAGGTCGGCGTCGTCGATGCCGAGCGCCGCGAGCCGGCCCGGCGGCTCGGCGTCGACGACGATGTCGGCCGACGCCACGAGGTCGCGGAACCGCGCGCGGCCCGCGTCCGTCTCGAGGTCGATCTCCACGCCGAGCTTGTTGGTGTTGTAGTGCCAGAAGTACAGGCTGCGCTCGGGGTCGGGCACGTCGTCGACGAACGGCTCGTACCCGCGCTGGGGCGCACCGCCCGGCGGCTCGACGAGGATCACCTCGGCGCCGTAGTCGGCGAGGAGCCGGCCACAGTGCGCGGCGTACTCGCTCGCGAGCTCGACCACCCGCAGGCCCGTGAGCGGTCCGGTGAGCCCGGGCGCCGGCGACGGGATCGGGTCGGTGCTGAGGTGCTGCCCGATCTGCTCGCGCGCCATCAGGCCCCCCGCTCTCGGCGCTGGCGCACCGGGCCGCTCGGGCCACGCTCGCGGTGCTCGCTCATATCACTCCTTCGGTGCGCAGGTCGCCGATCTCGGCGTCGGACAGGCCGAGGATCTCGCCGTACACGACGTCGTTGTCCTCGCCGAGCAGCGGCGCCGCCTCCCCGATGTGCCAGTCGGTCTCCGACAGGTGGTACGGCAAGCCATCGACGCGCACCTTGCCCATCAGCGGATGGTCGACCCACGGCCACAGGTCCTGCTCCGTGGTGCCGGGGTCGAGCTCGATCCGTTCCTCGGGCAGCTGCACGGCGACACCGGGCACACCGGCGCCGATCATCAGCTCCTGCACCGCGAACTTGTCGCGCACACCGCACCACGCCCGAAAGTGGTCGTCGAGCTCGTCCTGGTGGTCGAGGCGGCCGGCGAGGGTGACGAAGCGGGCGTCGGTCACCCACGCGCCGTCACCGGTCGCGCCGACCACCGCGGCGATCCGCGTCCAGTCGTCGTCGTTGCGGCACGCGATCGCGCACCACTGATCGTCACCCAGCGCGGGATACACGTTGTGCGGCGCCATCTGCGGCGAGTCGCTCCGGCTGCTGTAGGGGAACCCTGGGCGACGCGTCGGGCGTCCGTTGACCGTGTAGTCGAGCACCACCGGGCCGAGCAGGCTCGCGCCGGCGTCGGTGCACGACATGTCGACCCACTGGCCCCGGCCCGTACGGTTGCGGTGCACGAGGGCGGCGAGGATCGCGAAGCACATGAAGTTCGCGCCGTGGTGGTCCATGTAGGAGTAGCCCCACCCGGCGGGCGGCATGTCGGGAAGGCCCGATGTGAACGTGAGCCCGCAGCTCGACTGCACGATCGGGCCCCAGGTCTTGAACGACGAGTACGGGCCGCGGTGGCCGAACCCGCAGTTCGAGACGTAGATGACGTCCTCGCGGATGTCGCGCAGCGTCTCGTAGGGGAAGCCCAGCTTCGCGAGGACGCCGCCCGCGAAGTTCTCGGCCACGACGTCGGAGATGCGCACGATCTCGGCGAGGAGCTCGCGGCCCCGTTCGGTGCGCAGGTTCAGCGTGATGCCGAGCTTCTCGACGTTGTGGTTCTGGAACCCGCCGCCGAACTCGCCGCCGCGCCGCTCGTCGACGAACGGCTCCATCCCCCGCAGGATGTCCCAGCGGCCCTCGGTGACCGGGTCCTCGATCTTGATGATCTGGGCCCCGAACGCCCCCAGGGTCCGGGTGGCCCCGGCCCCGGCGAGCTGGCCGGTGAAGTCGCAGATCCGGATGTGTGAGAGCGCCCCCATCGAGCGCGGACAGTAACGCAGTCGGTCGGGGCCCGCGGGCGGCTCGGCCGCTCCGGGCTTGCCCGTCTCCGCCCCGTTCGGGATGATCCCCCGGACACCACCGGCTCCGACCCGAGTGAGGCAGACCATGAGTGACAACCACACCGCCCCGGCGCTGGCCGACAATCTCGTGCGGGCGTTCTCCCTGACGGGCAAGGTCGCCGTCATCACCGGCGCGGCGCGCGGCATGGGCGCGCAGGCGGCGGTCACGTTCGCCGAGGCGGGGGCCGACATCGTGGTCGCCGACGTGCTCGAGGACGGCCTGCAGGAGACGGCGGACAGGGTCCGGGCCGTCGGTCGTTCCGCGACCGTCGTCCCCACCGACGTATCGCAGAAGACCGCGGTCGACGCGCTCGCGGCGCAGGCCCTCACCACGCACAGCCGGATCGACGTGTGGGCCAACGTTGCCGGGGTCCTGCGCTACTCCCTCATCACCGAGACGACCGAGGACGACTACGCGTTCATCACCGGCGTGAACCAGGCCGGCGTCTACTGGGGCACGGCCGCGGCGATCCGGTCGATGAAGGAGCACGGCGGGTCGATCGTCAACATCGCGTCGGCCGGCGGTGACATGCCCGCGCCGATGATCTCGGTGTACGCGATGACCAAGGCCGCGGTGATGATGATCACCCGCTCCGCCGCGACCGAGGCCGGCGAGTTCGGCATCCGGGTCAACGCCGTCGCGCCGGGCTTCATCGACACGCCGATGGTCGCGGGCTACTACACCCGTGAGGACGGTAGCTTCGACGAGGCCATGAAGCGCGACGCGTTCGCCATGCGCGCGGCGCAGAGCCCGATCAAGCGCACCGGCGAGACCGAGGACATCACCTGGGCGATGCTCTACCTCGCGGCCGACGCGTCTCGCTTCATGACCGGCCAGGTGCTCCGCCCCAACGGCGGCGTCGTGATGCCCTGACCGCTCCCCACCCCCCGTCGCAACGTTCTTGCGCCGTTTGACGACCGTATGGGGGGTCAAACGGCGCCAAAACAAGGGGTGGCGGGGTCAGACGACGTAGGTGACGGACTCCGGAAGGTCGAGGGCCGCGACGTCGACGTGGAACAGGCGCGCCGCATTCGTCTCGACCATCTTCTTCTGCTCGTCTCCCGGCACCTCCGCGAGCGACGTCTCGAGCGCCTTGCGCGAGTGCGGGTACGTCGATGTCGGGTGCGGGAAGTCGGCCTCCCACATGATGTTGTCGATGCCGATCATGTGGCGCAGCGCGATCCCGCTGGCCTCGAACCAGAAGTTCACGTAGCAGTTCCGGCGGAAGTACTCGCTCGGCCGCATGGTCATGCCGTCGTCCCAGAGGTGCTGGGCCTCGTACTGGTGGTCGGCCGTCTCCAGCAGATACGGCACCCAGCCCAGGCCGCTCTCCACCGACACGAACTTCAGGTCCTCGAAGCGATCGAGCACCCCGGAGAACAGCAGGTTGGCCATCACGTTGACGTTGCTCGTGATCGCCGTGGTGGACACCATCGCCAGTCGCTTGAAGAAGGAGAACTGGTCCCACAGCGGCGTGCCGCCCTTGGCCGAGCCGATGTGCAGCGCGACCGGCATGTCGAGCTCCTGGAGCGTGCCCCACAGCACGTCCCAGTAGGGGTCGTTGAAGTGCGGGAAGCCGAACGCCTGGGGTGCGGCCGTCCACACGATCGCCTTGTGCCCGAGCGCGTGCGCGCGCCGCACCTCGTCGGCGGCGAGCTGCGCGTCCCACATGGGCGCGAGGCACTGCGACACGAAGCGCGGGCTGAAGTCGGACCACTCCTCGGCGAGCCAGTCGTTGTAGGCACGGATGCACGCGACGCGCAGGTCGGGGTCGCCCTCGGTGGACACGAACGGCCCGCCGCCGAACCCGGCCGCCTGCGGGAACAGCACCTCGACCGCCACGCCGTCCTCGTCCATCACCTCGAGGCGCTTCGCGGGGTCGTACACCGCGGCCGGCGCGTCGTGGTACCGCTTCACCTCACCGCGGTTCTCGAGCATGGCCGCCGCGCCGGTGCCGACCTTGCGGACCTTGGCGCCGTTGTAGACCCACCAGTCCTCGCCGTCGATGTCCACGAGCTGGGGGCAACGGTCCCGGAACTTCTCCTCGACCCGGGACGTCCAGGTGTCGGGCGCCTCCCACGCGTGGTCGTCGGTCGAGATCGGGATGATGTCCATCGGTCCCCCCTGATTGGACGCTCCGGCCACCCGGCCGGACCTGACGTGGTTGTCAGGTACGGTACGGAAGCGGTCGATCCCGGCCTAGGGACCTTGGTCCCAAGTCGTTCACGCGAGGGGTCGGCGGGCCGGCGGCGCGCCGACAGTCGGCGTCGCCGGGCGTGACCAGCCCGAGCTCGTACGCGGCGACGACCACCTGCACGCGGTCGCGCAGCCCGAGCTTGGTGAGCAGATGGGCGACATGGGTCTTGGCCGTCGCCTCGCTCACCACCAGTCGCGTCGCGATCTCGGCGTTGGCCAAGCCGCGGGCGACGAGCAGCATGACCTCGCGCTCCCGGGCCGTGAGGGCGTCGAGCGCGCGGCTCGGCACGGCCGGGACGGGGCGCCGGGCGAAGTCGTCGACCAGGCGCCGGGTGACCGCGGGCGCCAGGAGCGCATCACCACCGGCCACGATCCGAACCGCATCCACGAGACCCGCCCGGTCGATGTCCTTCAGCACGAACCCGCTCGCTCCGGCCCGCAGCGCCGCGAACACGTACTCGTCGAGGTCGAACGTGGCGACGACGAGGACCTTGGGCGCGTCCGGCTCGGGCGTGATGCGGCGCGTGGCCTCGATGCCGTCGATCACCGGCATTGAGCACCGGGGCGCACAGCTACGCCACGTAGGTGCAGGACACCGGGAGGTCGAGGGATCCGACGTCGATGCGGAACAGCCGCGCCGCGTTCGTCTCGACCATCTTCTTCTGCTCGTCGACCGGCACCCCCGACAGCGAGCTCTCGATCGCCTTGCGCGAGTGCGGGTACGTGGAGGTGGGGTGCGGGAAGTCGGACTCCCACATGATGTTGTCGATGCCGATCATGTGGCGCAGCGCGATGCCACTGGCCTCGAACCAGAAGTTCACGTAGCAGTTCCGGCGGAAGTACTCGCTCGGCCGCATCGACATGCCGTCGTCCCACAGGTGCTGCGCCTCGTACTGGTGATCCGCAGTCTCGAGCAGATACGGCACCCAGCCGAGCCCGCTCTCCACCGACACGAACTTCAGCGCCGGGAAGCGGTCGAGCACCCCCGAGAACAGCAGGTTGGCAACGACGTTGACGTTGCTGGTGATGATCATCGTCGACGACACCGACAGCCGGCGCATCTCGGGGAACTGGTCCCACACCTGGTGGGTGGGCTTCGCCGAGCCGATGTGCAGGCAGCACGGCATGTCGAGCTCCTGCAACGTGCCCCACAGCGCGTCCCAGTACGGGTCGTTGAAGTGGGGGAAGCCGTACGCCTGGGGGCCGGCGGTCCACACCACCGCACGGTGCCCGAGCGCGTGCGCCCGGCGCACCTCGGCGACGGCCAGGTCGACGTCCCACATCGGCGCGAGGCACTGCGCGACGAAGCGCGGGCTCACGTCGGACCATTCCTCGACGAGCCAGTCGTTGTACGCGCGGATGCACGCGAGCCGGAGGTCGACGTCGCCCTCGGTCGACACGAACGGCCCGCCACCGAAGCCGGCCGCCTGGGGGAACAGCACCTGCGCGGCGACACCGTCCTCGTCCATGGCTGCGAGCCGCGCCGCAGGGACGTACGCGGCCTCGGGTGCGTCGAAGTAGCGCGCGACCTCGCCCCGCCCCTCGATCAGCGCCGCCGCGCCGGTACCGACCTTGCGGACGGGCTCGCCGTTGTAGACCCACCAGTCCACGCCGTCGACGTCGCGCAGCTGCGGGCAGCGGTCACGGAAGCGGGCCTCCACCCGCGACGTCCAGGTGGTCGGGTGCTCCCAGATGTGGTCGTCGGCCGAGATCGGGATGATGTCCATCGGTTCCCCCTGGGTGGACGCAGTGGATGGACGAGCGCCGTCGGACGACAGGCTGGGCCGGGTGGAGCGGGCCGTCAAGTCGCCTTGCGGTAGCGGGCGACGGCGATCGGGGCGGCCACGACGATGATCGCCACGATCCAGGCGATCGCCTTCGGGACCGACGCCGCGCTCAACCCCGGGCTCGGACCGATCGTGAGGTAGCGCACCGCGTTGATGACCACCGACACAGGCTGGTTGCGGGCCCAGCCCTGCATCCAGCCCGGCATCGTCGCCACCGGCACGAAGGCCGACGACGCGAACACCAGCACAGCAAGGATCGGGAACGAGACGGCCTGCGCGGTCTCGGCGTCCTTCACGCTCAGCCCCACGATCGCGAACACCCACGACATCGAGTACGCGAACGCGAGGATGACCAGGAACGCGGCGACGAAGCGGGCGAAGTCGGTGCCGATCGTCCACCCGACGATGAACCCGACGACGCACATCAGCATCACCACGAAGAAGTTGCGCACGAGGTCGGCGCCCGTGCGGCCGACCAGCACCGCGGACCGGGCCATCGGCAACGACCGGAACCGGTCGATGAGCCCCTTGTTGAGGTCGTCGGCGAGGCCCACGCCGGTGGTGAGCGCGCCGAACACGATCGTCTGCACGAAGACCCCGGGCATGAGGTAGTTGATGTAGGTCTGGCCGGCCGGGAGGCTCCCCTGGATCGCCCCGCCGAACACGTAGCGGAACATCACGACGAAGATCACCGGCTGCACAGTGGCGAAGACGAGCAGCTCCGGGTTGCGGCGGATGTTGATCAGGTTTCGCCACACGATCGCGATCGAGTCGCTCACCACGTGCCCGCGGCTGGATGGCGCTCGCCGGGCCGCCGTCGCCGACGTGGTCGTGTCCACCGCGCTCACTTCGCCTGCCTCCGGGCTCGCCGGGAGCGTCGGGTCTTCACGGCTCCGTCGCCGTCGTCGCCGTCGTCGTCGGCTTCCTCCGCCGCGTGACCGGTGAGCGACAGGAACACGTCGTCGAGCGTCGGCTCGCGCAGCAGCAAGGTCGCCGGCTCGAGGTGGCCGTCGTCGAGCGCGCGCACGGTGTCGAACATCGAGCCTGCGCCGTTCCCGCTCGGGACGCTCACGTGCACGAGCTTGCCCTCGCGGTCGACCCCGCCCACCGACGCGAGCAGGCCCGCGGCGGTGGTGGCATCGGCGTCGTCGCGGAACCC